>Ga0129317_1000031_pt1 | contig 187508 bp, 139 predicted proteins | sample Cm1ome_FD_94430 | JGI IMG/M metagenome (GOLD analysis project Ga0129317, IMG submission 94430) | Eastern black-and-white colobus group fecal microbial communities from Wisconsin, USA - Cm1105 metagenome | ecosystem: Host-associated > Mammals > Digestive system > Large intestine > Fecal...
AAAATAATACAAACTATAACGGCTATGATTAGAAAAGGAGAGAAATACAATCCTGATTTTATGTTTACAGCATAGAAATGTGTTAAAAACGTTAATTTATTTGGATTTTAATATAGATTGCAGCAAAGTTAGAGTGCCTCTGTGGTAGCATATAATTAATTTACAACATTTTATACTATATTATAGTAAATATCCACCACCTAAATTGACGAAGAACCAAAATGCTGTGGATTTTTATTTAATTCTCCTTTTTTTCTTCCGTCCCGTGTTCCAAAGGTCGCGCCAGTTTGTGAAGTCGCGCTTTACCACGAAGCCCACGCCCTGTGTGTTGAGGCTCGACTTTGTGAAGTAGCGGTCGTTGGTTTCGTTGTACACCTTTATAGAGAGGTTGCCGTTTGGCGTGAGGTTGTACTGAATGTTGAAGTCGCCGATGAATGAGGTGTTGGCGGTGGCGGCGTTGTCGCGGTAGCCAAACTCGCCGTTGAACAGCAGGCGGTCGTTGAGCATTCGCCCGTTTACGATTCCCTCGTATTCGGCGTTGTTCCATCCCTCATCGCCGGTTGAGATGTTGGCACCGAAGTTCCAGTTATCGTTTTTCAGCACGGTGTTGAGCAGACTGTTTATCTGTCCTGAGATGGTGCCGCTGAGCAGCGACTGCATGGCGAGCGAAGTGCGGCTTGTCTGCTCGGCGCCGGCGTTGTTTTCTGCCTGCGGATAGAACCTGCCGATGCCCAGGAGGTAGAGCACCTGCTGGTTTTTCTCTTCCTCGGTGTTTATCAGTGCGTTCACCATCTGCTTTTCGTCGGTGTCCATTGTCGGCATGTCGAGGTCGAAGGTCACTTGCGGCCGCTTTGCCTGTCCGCCGATGTTCATCAGGCAGTTCACGCGGGTGGTGCTTTTCTGCCTGAAGGCACTGCTGGTGCTAAGGTCGGAGAGCGACACGCCGTTGACGGTGTAGACCGCCTGCATGTTGAGGGCGGCATCGTAGGGATCGCCGCCGAAGACTATCGTTCCGCCGCGGTTGAATAAGAAGTATTTCTTTATGATGTTCTGTATCGTGATGCTGTAGGTGCCATGGTCTATGAGGTAGGTACCGAACATCTTGAAGGCTCCCTTGTTGTAGAACGAAGCACGCAGCACGCCGCTGCCGTTGAGCGTGATGTAGTCGTTGGTCTGGCTGTCCATGAGCAGGCGCAGCGTGGCGTCGGGTTGGCAGTTGATGAGGAAGTTGATGTAGACGTCGGATGCCATGCCGTCGTGCTCATCCTCACTGCTTGTTGTCTTGGCAGCGTTGGCTGTCGTGGTATCCACAGGAGTGATGTCATTCCACTTTATAAATTCCTGGTTAGTGATGGCGTCGGGCGACGAGGTGTTGTAGGCAAACACGCTGTTTTTCTGCGGAGTGCAGTTCACGTCGATGGTCAGTTCGCCGCTTTTGCCGCTTATGTCCACGCTCCCGTCGGCATAGACTGTGCCGCAGAACGTTGAGCCGTCGAACTCCTTGAAGTCGTAGGCGAGCAGGTTGTCGGCTCTGACGTTGAGGTCGTATGACAGACGGGTGAGGTGCTTGTGGTGGATAAATCCGTTCACGTAGCCGCGGTTGCCGTAGATGTCGCGGATTGCGGCATCGCGCAGCTCAATCTCGTCGGGGATGAGCCTCACCGTGTCTTTGTTCAGAAAGTACTTGCAGTTGAGGGCCTTGATCTTAGCCTCGCCGTCGACCACGAGCATGCCCGTGAGATTGATGGTGCTCAGCGGTCCCGCCAGCTTCACCTTTCCGTTGGCTCTGCCTGTGAACCCTTCGGCAAAGCTCCTGGTGAACGACTGCATGAAATCTATGTATGTACCTGCAGCGTTGATGTCGAGGTCGATATAGTTGCGCTTTGGCGACACATATCCGTCGACAAAGGTCATGGCGTCGGGACCGTCGTTGCAGATGCCGTGGATGTCAATCTGCTTCTCGTCGTTGTTCCATGCCACTGCGGCGTTTAGAGTTCCCATTCTGCCGTGCTCAAACTCAAAGTTGCGCACCTTCAGGTTGGCACTGGCGTCCATCCTGCCGAACGGTGACCTGACGTAGGCTTTGCCCGATGCCATGCCGCTGAAGCTGACGGAATGGAAATTCACGAGGTCGAGCACATACTCCACGTCAACGTCCTTCAGGTCTACCGCAAGCGAGTCGGAAGGCTGCTTCGATGCCTTTCCGTTCACCGTGAGGTGTTGGTCGCCGTGACTTATCGAGAAATTGTCCACGGCAATCATGTCTTTGCAGTAGCGTATGCTGGCAGGTGCCACGTTCCATCGTGCGCCATTTATATAAATGTGTGACTTTTCAATCTTTATGTCAGCTGTGCGCTGTCCGCCGTTGCTTGTGTAAAACTGCGACACCGCTTTGATATTGCCGCTTTTCTCCTTGGCTCCTGTGCCATTGTTTTTCCACGACAGGCTGGTTGCCAGTCTGTTGTCGGCAGCCATGGCGTCAATATTGTATGTTATGTTTCTTCCGTTGCTGTTAGCCTGTGTTATGCTTGCGTCGGCGGTCATGCTGTCGTTGGTCGACATCAGGTTCAGCCGGCTGTTGCCATACTGTTTTCCGTTGTATTCAAAGCTTGTGCCGTTTAGGCTTAGTGTCATGCCGCAGTTGTGGTCGTTCACGCTTCCTGTCAGATGCAGCGGTTCTATCACCTGCAGGTCTACTCCCAGAAATTTGTTTAGCCAGTCGCTCCTGGTCAGTGTTGCGGCAATGCTGAAGTTGTTGTCTGCCGTCTGCGTGTGCTGCGGCAGTCCCGGCATTGTGGGCATGTGCTTTTTCAGTATCTTCACGAAACTTGCAGGCAGCGATGCGTAGTCGTAGTGCCCCGTAATCTCGATGTTCCCGAAATCAGAGGTGAGACTGAGGTAGTGGCGGCGGTTTTCGTAACCCGATGTCACGCTGAGGCTGTTGAGATGATAATAGTCCGTTTCCGACACCATTTTCAGGTTGCTGATGTCGAGCGTTCCGCAAACATTGTTAATGTCGCTGCCTGTCAGGTCGGCCGCAATGTCGGTGCTGAAACGTGCGTTGCCATACTTGTCGGTGATATTCAGGCTTTGCGGCGCAAGGTTTGTTATCTGCCCGTTCAGTGTCAGCCGGTTGAATTTTTTGCTCTTGTCCAGCTTGCCGCTGATGTTCAGAGCCAGGTCGGGATTGTCAATGTTTATGCTGCCGCTTGTCTGCCTGTTGCCGTGATTTGCCGATAGTTGTATGTTTTTGAAAATATGCGCATTATATTCCAGCTGTGCAATGATTCCTTTAAGATTCACTACAGGGTTGCTGCGGTCGTGGATATTGCCTCCAATCTGCATATCGGCAGCTATAGCCCCCAGTTTTGCGTTGTTGAGGATATAGCCAAGGTCGAAGTTGTCGGTAGCCACGTTTCCCGTTATGTTGTCGTTGGCAGCCAGCCGCGCATCTACGTTTGCCACTCCTGCGGCAGTCCTTATATTAATATGTGCAGCCGCCTTGGTGTCGGCTGTGGTGTACACTCTGCCTCCAATCCTCACAGTGCCCAGCCGCATCACCGCCTCGGGAAGGTGTTTGCCCGTGAAATTGCTCAGCATTCTGTCAGCGTTATCGGGAGCAATCTCAATTTTCCCCAAGTTCATGTCTATTTCCGGCATGTTTCCCCTGCGGTGCGCAATCTGTGCGTTGCAGTTTATCACTATACCCCCGTTAGCCGTGCTGATGTTCATATAGTCAATCCAGCTTCTGGTGTCGGTGCCGTGAGCCTTGGCATCAATGTACAGGCTTTGGTCATTGTTTTTCAGCTTTGGTGCAATGCAAGCTATGTCGGTCAAAGTTATCCTCGACGGTTTCAGTATCAGAGCGTAGTTTAAGGTTCCTTCCTTTATCTTCATGCCGCCGGTGGTGGAGTAGGTTGCAGATGATTTGTCAAGCTCAATTTTCGTGTCGGGCAGTTTCAGGCAGAAGTTGCTGAGTGTTGCACCGTGGCGTCCTGCCTCCAAAGCCAATGACAGGCGTTCGAGCACCAGCCCAGACTGTTCCTTGAGCGACAGTTTCTTGATGTTCACGTTGAGGCTGTCGTCGGTGAGCTTCTTCAGTATCACGTGGCTGTTGATGTCGGTCACGGCAATGTGCGCCGGGTTCAGCCTTTGCGGTGTCTTCACTTTGTCGTACTGGTCGTAGGCAATGCTGCTGTGACGCATTATGAGTGAGTTGATGCGCAGGTTGAGCGGAGTCTTTTCCTTGTTGTCCTTCGACGCAAGCGAGTCGAGCACAAACTGGAAATTGTGCTGATGGCGCGCTGTCTGACGGTAGATCCTGAAGTTGGCGCTGAATATCTGCGCCGATGAAATCTCTATTTTCTTTTCGGCAAGTGCCATGATGTCTATCTTTGCCGTCAGTCGGGCGGCAGTGAGCATTTCCTTTCCCTTCTGGTCGTATATCCTTACGTCGTCGATGATTATGCGGTTGAGGAATCCTAGGTCTATTTTGCCCACCTCAACCCTTGTGCCGAGCTTTGCGCCAAGCTGTTGCGCCACCTGACTGCCTATAAGCTGCTGCACGCTGTCAAGGCGCAGGGCAAACACCAAGACAAGGTATAGCACCAGCACCACACGAATAGTGATATTTATTATATTTTTAAGAAATTTCACTCTATAAATTGTTAAACTGACTTGTCAATTATTCTTGTATTTTGTTTTTTCAGGCACAAAATTACATTAATTTCTTGTGAAAATCTCATATTTCGTGAAAAAAAACACGATAACCGCGATTTTCTTTGTAATTTTGCAGTGATTTGGAAAAATCCATGAAATAATTTATTGTATAAATATGGTTAAAGTTATTAAGTTGCGAAAAGGCCTGAACCTTAACCTTGCAGGACGTGCGGCTTTGGAAAAGATTACAATCCGCTCCAACGGGCATTATGCCCTACAGCCGTCAAGCTTTGTGGGTATCACCCCAAAGGTACTTGTAAGAGAAGGTGACACGGTGAAAGCCGGTGATGCGCTGTTTGCGGACAAGAACAATCCCAAAGTGTTGTTTGCATCACCTGTCAGTGGCAAAGTAGTGTCTGTAGAACGTGGCGAGCGCCGCAAAGTTTTAAGCGTCAGAGTGGATGCTGACGCACAACAAGAGTATGTGGAGTACGGCCGCAAGGAGCCTGCGAGGCTCAGCGGCGATGAAGTTGTGGAGTCGCTGTTGGCGGCTGGCATCTTCGGTTACATCAACCAGCTTCCCTATGCCGTGTCGGCTTGTCCCGACGTGAAGCCCAAAGCCATTTTTGTGTCGGCGCTACGCGACATGCCTCTGGCTTGCGACTTCGAGTTTGAGCTGAAGGGGCAGGAGGATGATTTCCAGACTGGTCTCACCGCTCTGTCGCGCATTGCCAAAACTTATCTCGGCATTGGCGTCAGCCAGACATCGGCTGCCCTCACGGGAGCAAAAGATGTGGAGGTGGTGGCATTCGACGGAAAATGTCCTGCCGGTAATGTTGGAGTGCAGGTGAACCACATCGACCCGGTGAACAAGGGCGAGGTGGTGTGGACTGTTGAGCCTACTGCCGTGCTGTTCATCGGACGTTTGTTCCGCACGGGTCGTGTAGACCTTCGCCGCACCGTTGCATTCTGTGGCAGCGAGGTTAAGAAGCCGGCGTATGCCGACATGCTCGTGGGGCAGGAGCTCAACACGCTGTTGAGCAATGCGCTGAACGACAGCCGTCAGGTGCGCGTCATCAACGGTAACGTGCTCACGGGCACGCCCACCGACAAGAACGGTTTCCTCGGTGCTCACACCAGCGAGATTACGGTAATTCCCGAGGGTAATGACGCCGACGAGTTTTTCGGCTGGATAATGCCGCGCCTAAATCAGTTCTCTGTGAACCGAAGCTATTTCTCATGGCTGCTGGGCAAGAAGAAGTATTCGCCCGATGCCCGCATAAAGGGCGGCGAGCGCCACATGATAATGAGTGGCGAGTATGACAAGGTGCTGCCCATGGACATCTACGGCGAGTATCTCATCAAGGCTATCATTGCCGGCGACATCGACCGAATGGAGCAGCTCGGCATCTATGAGGTAAGCCCCGAGGACTTTGCCCTTGCCGAGTTTGTCGACAGCTCAAAGCTGGAGCTTCAGCACATTGTGCGCCAGGGGCTCGACATGCTCAGAAAGGAGAACGCATAAGCCGGATAGAATCCCGTTAATGTGCTTACACATAAAATTATAAATAGAAAATAATAAAGTAAAAGATGAGTTTTTTAAGAAATTATCTTAACAGGATAAAGCCCAACTTTGAGGAAGGTGGCAAGCTGCATGCTTTCCGCAGCGTGTTCGACGGTATGGAGACTTTCCTGTATGTGCCCAACGACACGGCACGCACCGGAACCAACATCCACGATGCCATCGACTCGAAGCGCATTATGAGCATGGTGGTCATCGCACTGCTGCCGGCACTGCTGTTCGGCATGTACAACGTGGGCTATCAGAACTATTTGGCTGCAGGCACTCTTGCCAGCGCCTCATTCATTGAAATGTTTGTCTACGGAGCACTCATCGTGCTGCCAAAGATTATAGTGAGCTATATCGTGGGACTCGGCATCGAGTTCATCTGGGCTCAGTGGAAAGGCGAGGAAATACAGGAGGGCTACCTCGTGAGCGGCATTCTCATTCCCATGATTTTGCCCGTGGGCTGTCCGCTGTGGGTTATCGTGCTTGCAGTGGCGTTTGCCGTTATCTTCGGAAAGGAGATTTTCGGCGGCACAGGAATGAACATATTCAATGTGGCGCTGCTTGCCAGAGCGTTTCTGTTCTTCTCTTACCCGACAAAGATGAGCGGCGACGCCGTGTGGGTGAGCACCGACAAGATTTTCGGCATGGGCAACCAGCTGCCCGACGGTTTCACCATGGCGACCCCGCTCGGAGAGCTGGCACAGAACAACATTCCTCAGGCATCGCTCTGCGACATGGTGCTGGGATTCATCCCCGGCTCAATCGGCGAGACAAGCGTGATAGCCATTGCCATAGGCGCGGCAATACTGATATTCACGGGCATTGCCTCGTGGAAGATTATGCTCAGCATCTTTGTTGGCGGCGGCGCTCTTGCAGCCGTGTTCCAGCATGCCGGCATGCTGCCCATTGAGTGGTATGAGCACCTGGCTCTCGGAGGATTTGCCTTTGGCGCCGTGTTCATGGCAACCGACCCCGTGACATCGTGCCGCACCGAATGCGGAAAGTGGATCTACGGTCTCATCATCGGCTGCATGACTGTGCTCATCCGTGTGATGAATCCCGGATTCCCCGAGGGCATGATGCTCGCCATACTCTTTGGCAACATGTTTGCGCCTACCATCGACTACTGCGTGGTGCAGCGCAATATCACAAAACGTATTAACCGTTCAACAAAAAAATAAAAGAAGATGGCTACAAGAAAATTTAGATGCAAAGTGTGCGGCTATGTGCATGAGGGCGATTCGGCTCCAGATATCTGCCCCATCTGCAAGGCGCCGGCATCGGAGTTTGAAGAGATATTTGACACCGAGCAGCCTGCGGAGAAGAAAAAAGGCATAAACACCAACTCTAACACATACATTATTATATATAGTGTGGTGATGGTGGTGATTGTGGCATTTCTGCTGGCATTCATCTACAGCAGCCTGAAGGAGACTCAGGAGGCAAACGTGCAGCTCGACACAAAGAAGCAGATTCTTGCCTCGCTCAACATACGCGAGTTTGCAGGCGACGCCGATGCGGAGCAGAAGTATGCCGCCACGGTGAAGGAAGAGGTCAGCGTGGGCGAAAAGACCGCATATATCTGCGAGGTAAACGGTGAGCGCAAGTACATCCTGCCAGTAAGGGGCATGGGACTGTGGGGACCCATCTGGGGATATATCGCCGTGAACAACGACGGCAACACTGTGTATGGCGCATATTTCAACCATGACAGCGAGACTGCCGGACTGGGTGCCGAGATCAAGGACTCACGTGCATGGCAGGAGCAGTTTGCTGGCAAGAAGATATTCGATGCCGACGGCAACGTGGTATTGAGAGTGGTAAAGAAGATTGAAGACAGCCAGTCGCAGGTCGACGGAGTTACAGGCGCCACGCTTACCTGCAACGGTGTGAACGACATGTTCCAGGCAGACCTCGCACTGTATAAAGAGCTTCTCGGTATAAAATGACAAATGAATTTTACAGATATGAGTAAATTATTCAGCAAAGAAAACAAAGAGGTGTTCATCACTCCTCTCAATCTCGACCATCCCATCCTGTCGCAGGTGCTCGGCATCTGCTCGGCGCTGGCTGTCACGAGCCAGCTCAAGCCGTCGATTGTGATGGGACTGGCAGTGACCGTAATCACGGCATTCTCGAATGTCATCATCTCAGTGATCCGCAACACCATTCCGCAGCGCATCCGCATCGTGGTGCAGCTGGTGGTGGTGGCAACGCTGGTGACCATAGTGAGCCAGATTCTCAAGGCCTACGCCTACGACGTGAGCGTGCAGCTCTCTGTATACGTGGGACTTATCATCACCAACTGTATTCTCATGGGACGTCTTGAGGCGTTTGCAATGCAGAACAAGCCGTGGCCCAGCTTCCTCGACGGAGTTTCCAACGGTCTGGGCTACGCCATGATTCTGGTGATTGTGGGAGCACTGCGCGAGTTCTTCGGGCGCGGCAGCCTGCTGGGCTTCCAAATTATCCCCGACTGTGTATACGACTTTGGTTATATCAACAACGGCATGATGACCATGCCCGCGATGGCGCTCATCCTTCTGGGCTGCGTCATCTGGGTGCATCGCGCATACTTTTATAAGGAGAAATAAGCTATGGAACATTTATTGAGTCTTTTTGTAAGGTCCATCTTTGTGGACAACATGATATTCGCATTCTTCCTTGGAATGTGCTCGTTTCTCGCAGTGTCGAAAAACGTGAAGACCTCGTTCGGACTGGGATGCGCCGTTACATTCGTGCTGCTTGTAACAGTGCCTGTCGACTATATTCTCCAGACCAAGGTGCTGGGTCCCGATTGTCTGGTGGACGGCGTTGACCTGAGCTATCTCAGCTTCATACTCTTCATCGCGGTTATCGCCGGCATCGTGCAGCTGGTGGAGATGATTGTAGAGCGCTTCAGCCCTGCGCTCTATGCCTCGCTCGGTATCTTCCTGCCGCTTATCGCCGTAAACTGCGCCATCATGGGAGCCTCGCTCTTCATGCAGCAGCGCATCAACATGGACCCTGCCAGCAGCCAGTACATAGGCAGCGTGGTGGACGCCCTTGTATATGCTCTCGGCAGCGGCATCGGCTGGACTCTCGCCATTGTGGCAATGGGTGCCATCCGTGAGAAGATGCAGTACTCTGACGTGCCGGCTCCATTGCGCGGCCTTGGCATCACCTTCATCACAGTAGGACTTATGGCTATGGCTATGATGTGTTTCTCAGGACTTAAAATATAAAAAACAAGAACGATGGATATAAATTTCATATTGGCAAGCATGGGAGTGTTCCTTGTGGTGATACTCCTCTTGGTTGTGCTCTTGCTCACGGCGAAACGCTATCTCTCGCCGGGGGGCAACGTTACCCTAACCATTAACGGCAGCAAGAAAATTAGCGTTCCACAGGGCGACAGCGTCATGGCTGTGCTCAATCAGAACGGAATATTCCTGCCTTCAGCCTGCGGAGGAAAGGCAAGCTGCGGACAGTGCAAGGTGCAGGTGATTGAGGGAGGCGGCGAGATACTCGACTCTGAGAAGCCTCACTTCACACGCAAGGAGATAAAGGACCATTGGCGGCTGGGCTGCCAGTGCAAGGTGAAGAGCGACATGGTGCTCAAGGTGCCCGAGGCTGTGATGGGCGTGAAAGAGTGGGAGTGTACGGTCATCTCCAACAAGAACGTGGCGTCGTTCATCAAGGAGTTCAAGGTGCAGCTGCCTCCGGGCGAGCACATGGACTTCGTTCCTGGCTCTTACGCTCAGATTGCCATCCCAGCCTACGACATAGACTATGGCAGGGACATGGACCGCGAACTCATCGGCGACCTCTACGTGCCCACGTGGGAGAAGTTCGGACTCTTCGGCCTTAAGCAGAAGAACGACACGCCCACCATCCGCGCATACTCCATGGCAAACTATCCCGACGAGGGCGACATCATCACGCTTACCGTGCGCATCGCCACTCCGCCGTTTAAGCCAAAGGATCAGGGGCCGGGATTCCAGAACGTTCCATGCGGCATTGCCTCCACGTATATCTTCTCGCTCAAGCCGGGCGACAAGGTACGCATGAGCGGTCCGTTCGGCGACTTCCACCCGATATTCGACTCAAAGCGTGAGATGATTTGGGTTGGCGGCGGCGCAGGTATGGCTCCGCTCCGCGCCCAGATTATGCACATGCTCAAGACGCTGCACACACGCGACCGCGAGATGCACTACTTCTACGGCGCACGTGCCATCGATGAGGTGTTCTTCATGGAAGACTTCCTCGAACTGGAAAAGGAGTATCCAAACTTCCATTTCCACCTGGCGCTCGACCGTCCCGACCCGAAGGCAGACGCGCTCGGCGTGAAGTACACCGCCGGATTCATCGCTCCTGTGATGGGCGACACCTATCTCAAGCAGCATGAGGCACCCGAGGACATTGAGTACTACCTCTGCGGACCGCCAATGATGGCTAAGACTGTGCTCGACCTGCTCGACAGCCTCGGCGTGGAGCAGAACATGATTCACTTCGACAACTTCGGAGGATAAGATAAGGATAGTTTTTCTATCCGTTTAAGTTTTATATTTTAGTTTATAGGGGTGTGTCGGGATGACACGCCCCCATTTTTAGGCACGGATAACACGGATTTTACTCACGCATTGCTCTCTTTTTATAAGAGTTCATCAGCTTTGCGGTCACAGATTTTTTCTTTCACCTATCTGTGTTTTCCGTGTAATCCGGCCTAATTTATTTTGTAAATTCCTCACGTCTCATTCAAAGCACAGCCTCACCTCGCCTGTGTACTCTCCGCGCGCCCAGACTGGCAGCGCCGACGGACCGTTGAGGTCGGTGGTGTTTACCTTGTTGCGCACGCCGGGGATAACCTGCATGATGCTGATGCCGGTCGCGGGCAGGGTGTAGAGCAGCTGGTCGCGGCCGTCGCGCGGCTGGTAGACTCCGATGTAATCCCTGTCGGTACCGGGCTGTAGGGTAACCTTGCCCAGCTTCGACTCCAGCTTCATCCACTGCACTCCGGCGAAGTAGCCCTTAAACTCGGGATATAGGAAGGTCTCTCCCGGCACAGGGTCGTTGTATTCGTTTGCCCACACTCCGAGCTGCGGACCGTGCAGGCGGTTCTGCCACACGCGGTAGGGACCGCAGCCGAGCCACTGCTTGCGAAGCATATATTCCTCGGGGAAGTCGAACTTCACGCCCATGAGATCCACCACTCCGTTGAACACATATTTATATATTAGGCGCACGTTGCCGTTAGGAGCGATGTGCCACTCAGCCTTTTGCAGCGAACCGAGCTTGTAGTTGGCGGTTACGATGAGAGTGTCGCCCTCGCCCTCGGCAGTGGTGATGCCGTCGAAGGTTCCCTGGTCGGCATATTCGGTGTAGGTGGTCTTCTTCTTCTCAGCCTCGGGGTCATCGTGGTTATAGAACTGGTCGAACGAACGGTCGGCGCGGCGGTATGCGAAGAACTTCGGACCGTTGCCGAACTGCAGGCTCTTGCCGTTTACCGATACGCTGCGCAGAGTGCCGTCCTCAGTCGAGAATGTCAGTGTGGTGTTGTCGGCAGTCACTGTGCCGTTGTTGTATGTGGGTCGCGGCTTGCGCATCCGGTTTTCAGCCTTTACAATCATGTCGCTCCGTGTGTCCTGAATCTTGAACACCCATGTAAACAGCTCCATGCCGTTGTGGTCGGTTGCCTTCACCGCGAGAGCCTCGGCGTCGGCAGGCACGTCGCCAATCTTCACCTCGCCGCTCTTGCCCGGGGCGATGTCGGCACCGTTTACGGTCAGTGTCTTAATGGTCTTGGTCTCCGCACCGGCGAACTTCAGATAAGAGCAGTCAAACCTTACGCCCTTGAGCGTGAGGAAGTCGTAGCGGTTTTCCACAATCATGGTGCTTGCGTCGAGCTTCGCGCCGTTGGTCTGCGAGTATCCCTTTTGCGGAGTCTGGAGACTGCCGTTATATCCTTTCAGCGTCACCTGCACGGGGCACCATATCTGTTTCACCGTGTAGTAGCTGCCCTCCTTTTCGTGGTGAGGACCCACGATACCGTCGGCACCGTAGTTGCCAACGTTGTCGATTATGCCGTTCTGGTCGGTGCGCACCACGCCCTCGTCGGCATAAGCCCAGATAAATCCGCCCTGACAGCGCGGCCATGTGCGCATCAGTTCCCAGTAGTCGTAGAGTCCGGCGCCTGCTCCGCCGTCGTAGAGCGCGTGCAGGAATTCCGTTGGCATAAATATCTGCGGACGGCGCATGTGCTCCTCGCTCTCGCCGTAGGAGCGGTAGTGCATGGTCTCATATCCGCCGAAGTTTCCCTGAGGGTGTATCACGGGACGCTGCTGCGGGTCCCATTTGTGGAAGTCGCCGTTAAGCTCGTCGTTCCATCCCTTCTCGTTGCCGTTGCTCCACCAGATTACCGACGGGTGGTTGACGTCGCGCGTCACCATCTCCTTCACGAGCTTCTGTCCGTTTATTGTCTCGTGGTGTCCGTGCCATCCGCTCAGCTCGTCCATTACATACAGACCGAGACTGTCGCAGGCATCGTAGAACTCCGGGTCGGCAGGATAGTGAGAGAGGCGCACGGAGTTCATGTTCATGCTCTTTATCATCTTCACGTCGTCGATGTTGAGCTGCTTTGAGAGTGTGCGCCCGTATTCCGGCCAGAAGCTGTGGCGGTTAACGCCGCGAATGTTCACCTTCTTGCCGTTGATGTACATTCCGTCGCCGTGGCGTGTCTCGATGGTGCGGAATCCGAACTTGTCCTTTTCCACGTGCAGCGTCTTGCCGTCCTTGCCGATAAGCTCAAAGCTCACCTGATAGCGGTTGGGCGTCTCGGCGCTCCACAGCTTGGGATTAGCCACGCTGAAAGCCACGTCGGCGTGGTCGCTGCCGGTGCGCACGGCGGTGGTGTTCTCAGCCACCTTCCTGCCGCTCATGTCGCTGATTACGGTGCGTATCTTCGCCCCCTCGATGCTGCGGTTCATCAGCACGTATGCCGAGAAACTGCCGTCAGCTTTGGCGTTGATTGCCGTGCGCTCGATGTTTACCGCCGGCTTGCGCACGATGAACACGGGGCGGAATATTCCGCCGAAGTTCCAGTAGTCGGCGCGGCGCTCCGAAAGGTTCACGCCGTCGTTTTCGCTCTCCTTCGACACCGTCACCTCAAGCAGGTTTTTCTTCTTGCCGAAGAACACGCGGTCGGTCACGTCGTAGGTTATGCGGTAGAAGCCGCCCATGTGCTTGCTGCCCGCCTTGCGCTTGTTGATTTTCACTTCGGCGTCGGTCATCACCGCCTCAAACACGAGGTCGATGTGGGAGTTTTCCCATTCTGCCGGCAGTGTGAACTCATACTTGTAGAGTCCCTTCTCGTCGGCGATGCCGTCGGGGCGCGCCTTGCCGTAGAATTTCATGCCATACTGGTAGGTGCCGAATCCCTGCAGCTCCCAGCACGATGGCACTCCGATTTTTGTCCAGCGTCCGCTGTTGTTTCCTCCCGTGCAGAAGAAGTCCCACTGCACCGTGTCGTCTGCGCCCGTTCCGCTCAGGTATTGGCGTCGGGTGTTCACGTCATTCTGTGCCTGAATGCACATTGCCGATGCCGCCAGCATCAGAATTGTTGCAAATAGATTTCTCATTTTTATGTATTTTGTTTTTCTTTCTATTTTCTACTTCCTATGAAAACTCTCTTGTTTTCCTTTTACTTTCTTTTTCCCGTTAAAGCTCCCCCTATATATATAATAAGGTGTAAGGCTCACCGTTTTTATTTCACAGGGCTGAACCTAAGATGCAGCTTGTGGGGCTTTTCTTCGATAGTGTACTTCTTCAATACGCCGGGACCGCAACTGCTGTTGCCAAGTCCGAGCACGGCGGCGTCGATGTGGAGATAAACATTGTCCTCGGCGCTCAGGTCGCAGTCGTGGGCTGTGGTGCACAGCTGGCTGGTGGAGTAGGGCAGGGCTGTGAACGAGAAGCTGTTCCCGTTAACTGAGTTAACGGTCCATCCCCTCCCCTTGCCGTCGGTGACGGTGAGCTCCGCCACGTCATCGTGGTTGCCGCTGTATTGCGGACGCGGATAATGGATGTACTGCCTGTCCACGGTGCTGTTCCAGCGCCCTATGGGAGTGGATTCGCGGCGGTCGGGATAGGAGTCGTGCGGTCCCCTGCCATACCAGCTGAGCTTGCGCATGGTCTTGGGCAGCACAAAGGTGTTGCCCAGGCATGGCAGCGTGGGCAGGTTGCCTTCTGGGGTATAAGTGGCGTAGAAGTCAACCGTCCCGTCGGCTGCCATGGTATATTCGTAGTCGGTCAGTATGCTGCCGCCGGCGCAGGCATAGTGGTGGCTCACGGTCACGGTCACCGAACCGTCGTCGTTGCGCCTCGTCTCCATCGGGCGGGTCACGGTGGCGGTCATCGAGTCGAGCCTGTTCACTGTCCACTCCTTTGCCAGCCAGTTGCCGAATCCCTTGTCGTTGTCGGTGGGCGCGCGGTAGAAGTGCGGGCGCACCATGTCCATCCACGCCTTTGCCTTGTCCACGTCGGCTTTGCCAGCCTTCATCGGCTTGGGGATGAACGCCGTCGCCAGCTTGTCCTGCAGGGCAAACTGCGCCGCCGCAACCTCGTGCCCAGCCTCAGCCCACGGCGTGGCGCTGCGCAGACGAGCGCTGATGTTAAGCCTCACGTCGGCGGCGTAGGGATAGCGGAAGTCGGGTAGTGTCATGTCTTTCAGCTCGCCGCTCTTCGCCGGCTTGCCGTTCACCAGCAGGGTGTATGTGTAGCTGAGGTTGTCGGTCTGCGCGTGCTCGTCGCGCTTCACAATGCTGATGCGCCTGCCGTCGAGCTCAATCTTTATAGGCGCGTAGACAGCCTTCACTTCGTAGTATTTCGGGGTGAGCGTGCGGTCCGACATAATCACTCCGTTCAGGCAGAACGCCTTCAGGTTGGGCTTGTCGCCGAAGTCGCCGCCGTAGGCTATCATCGTCTTGCCGTCGGCGCGCTTCACGGCGATTGCCTCGTCCGCCCACGTCCATATAAATCCGCCCAGCATCCGGGGATTGCTGTATATCTCGTCCCAGTATTCGCGGAAGTTGCCCATAGCATTGCCCATTGCGTGGGCATACTCGCTGGTGAGCACCGGGCGGCTGCCGCCGTTCTTCGCAATGCTCAGCAGGCGCTCCCAGCGCGCGTTTTCGGGGCGCTCCATGTTGTCGTCCTTCACTCCGGGATTGTGGTATGCCTCCATCGTGCGCGGATAGAAGCGGCTGATAACGTCCACCGCCTGCGGGTCATTGGCATTTGCGCCCTGCGCTCCCTCGTAATGCACGAAGCGTGTGGGGTCATATTCCTTTGTCCATGCCGATATGGCTGCAAAGTTGGTGCCGTAGCCCGATTCGTTGCCGAGCGACCAGAACACAACGCAGGGATGATTGCGGTCGCGCACCACTACGCGCTGCATACGGTCCATGAAAGCCGCCGCCCACGAGGGGTCGGAGGCAAGAGTGCCGCGAAGACCGTGCTCCTCAAGGTTTGCCTCGTCCATGACGTAGATGCCGTACTCGTCGCACAGGTCATACCAGCGCGGGTCGTTGGGATAGTGGCCCGTGCGCACGGCGTTGACGTTGCACTGCTTCAGCAGCTGTATGTCGTCCAGCATCTGCGCGGTGCTTATCACGCGACCCGTGTTCTGATTCATCTCCTGACGGTTCACACCACGGAAACGCACCTGCTTGCCGTTCACGAGCAGCCGCCCGTCGCGTATCTCCAGCCGGCGGAAGCCCACCTTGGTCTCCACCTGCTCCACGGTGTTTCCCTTGTCGTCCACAAGCCTCAGGCGCAACGTATATAAATAAGGTGTCTCGGCGGTCCATTTCTTCGGGTTCCTCACCTCCGCCTTCAGCCAGCCCCATTCGGCGTAGCCGCGCTGGGGATAGCGCGCGTTCATAATCTTTGCCTTGTGGTCGAGGTTCAGTATCGGCTCGGCATCCTGGCGCAGCGTGCTGTCGAGCACGGCGTTGCCGTCGCGGTCCAGCAGTTGCGCCTCCACGGTGTAGCCCGTGCCGCGCGCGCCGCCAACTACCGCCAGTTGCGGGTCGATGATTATCTGTGCGTTTTGGTAGTTATCATCCAGCAGGGTGTGCACGCCGAAGTCGCGGATGCGTATCTTTTCCGTGGCATAGAGCGTCACGCTGCGGTGAATGCCTGCCAGCCGCCATGTGTCCTGATCTTCCAGATAGCTGCCGTCGGAATATTTGAAAACCTGCAGGGCTATCTGGTTGTCGCCCTCCTTCAGATATGGAGTTATGCGAAATTCTGCCGGCGACATGCTGTCCTGCGAATAACCCACGCGCACGCCGTTGATCCAGATGTAGAATGCGCTCGACACGGAGCCGAAGTGAACATACACCTCCTTGCCCTTCCATGCCGAGGGCAGGGTGAACGTGCGGCGGTAGCAGCCTGTGGGGTTGCGCTCGTCGGTGGTGGTGTAGCCCTTCTTGGGCTCGCCCATCACGAATGGCGGGTCAATCTTGAAAGTGTAGCCCGAACTGCAGTAGATTGGCGTTCCGTAGCCGTTCACCTCCCAGTCGCCGGGCACGGGGAAGGTATTCCAGCGGCTGTCGTCGAAGTTGGTGCGGAAGAAGTCCGCCGGCTGCTCGCCGGGAGTCTTTGTCCAGTTGAATTTCCACGTGCCGTCGAGCGTCATCTCCATGTCGCCCGGCGTGGTGTGGTAGGGGGTGAACGATGCTCGCGCCGGCTCGCGGTTTATCTGGAGCACGTGCTGGTTTTCCCAGTCGTGCTGCTGCGCCGTTGCGGGCAGGGGAAGGCTCATGGCGGCTATTGTTGCTGCAAAAATCAGTTTTTTCATTGTTGTTGTATTTTTGTTAGGTTCCTCACTGCACATCCACCCGCTCAAACGCCAGTCCCCCGGCTTGCTTTGCCGTCACTGTCAGCGTATAGCTGCCGGCGTTTATCTGGGTGCCCGTGGTGGTGCTGAGGGTCTTGAACTTCTTCGGGTTTACGGGGAAGGTTATCTCGCGGTCAACGAGCATTGCGCCCTTGCTGTCGGTTATCCGCATCACGGCAGTCACGGGCTCGCCCGTGGTGTTCTTGTAGCGGAAGCGCAGGGCGTACTCCTTGCCCAGTCCTGTCTGGATTTTCCATACGGTCAAGCCCTTTGCCGATTTTTCTGGGGTGAATTGTGCCGCGGGACGCTCGTCGACGTCCTTGGGCATCAGCTCTTTGGGCAGCTTGGCTGAGGTGTCGGCATTCAGCTTGTCCCAGTCGGTGTCGTTTGGAGTGGCTATGAATTCTGCCGCGCCCTTTGTGGCAACGGCGATGGCGCTGATTATAGCCTGTCCAGCCTTGCTCTCTGGGAACGAGATGACGAGTTTGCCGTTTTCTGCCTTGGCATAGACAACCTTTTTCAGGGCACCGTCATGCCCGGCTTCAGCCCAGATGTCGAGGTCGTCGATGAGAGTCTTGCCGTTCACGGCAACGTCGAACAGACGCATGCCCTCGCAGTCGCTCCTCATGGTGCTGCCTTCGCCCACCCAAGGCTCGCTGAAGTAAAGCTCAATGCGGTAGTCGCCGTCGGGCACGGGCAGATTGTAGCTCAGCAGATGCTTGCCGTAGCGGCTGCTCTGGAACAGCGCCCACGAGCGTGTGCCGTGTATAGGGTCGGCGGTCACGGTCTGGCTCGCCGTCATCGGGTGCATGCCGTAGCGCTCGCTCCACGAGCGGCTGACGGTTTTGCCGTCGGCAGTCCACAGATTGCCGTATTCGTCGGTCATGGCGTTGCCGCCGCAGTTTATGCGGTACACGTAGTTGTAGCCCTCGGCGCCGCGCAGCAGGTCGGCGTTTCTGTCGGCTGGAGTTGGCACAATCGTAGAGCCGCTGTAGAGAGCGTCGAAGTGCGGAGCCTGCGGCAGACCGCTATATATAATAATGTCTTCGGCTGCGGGCTTGCCGTTGCGGTAGCCCACGGCGCGCAGGACGTTGTACTTTATCAGGCGGTTCTCCCACACAAGGTGAGTGCTCGGTGTGGAGTGAGGAGTGTTGGGTGTGACTTTCTTTCTTCCCAAGAACTCGTTGTCGGTGGCGTCGTTGTAGAGCAGCACACTGTCGCAGTTGCTGTAGACGTTGATGTCGGTGCGGCGGCTGCCCGTTTCCTTGAAGCGGTTGCTCCAAGTATGCGACACGATGTAGACCATCGGGTCGGTGTCGGGGCAGGTGTGATGGGCGCGGTACATTTGGAAGGCATCGGTGGGCTGTTCCCACACGGTGGTGAGCCCCTTGTGGTTGAAAGGTCCTATCTTGTCGATCATCCTAAGCCCTTCGTCGGGCTGCGTGCGCCCGGGGTTGTCGTGGCTGTTCATTATCCACTGGAAATGTCCGCACACGCTGTCCTTGGCGCTTTCTGCCAGCAGCATCTTGGTCTCCAGGATGCTGGTGAACTTCTCTTCGCTGTAAGCCTTTTCCTTTTCCAAATCTTTAGCCTCGCTGTGCAGCCCTATGGTGCGCCATGCGCCGTATTCGCCGTTGAGCAGCTGCACCGGCTGCCTGAGCTCCTTGTCGTAGTTCTTGGCAGAGCCGCCGTAGGTGCCGCTCCAGTTTTGTATCACGTTCCAGTCGGTGCCCTCGCCGCCGTTGCAGGTGGTTATCACGCGCATGGTGCGCGCCGTGGGGTCCATCTCGCGAATTATGTCGCAGCACTCCCGGGCAAAGTCGGCGGGCAGCACACTCTCGTTCTGCAGTCCCCAAAGCATGATGCTCGGACTGTTGCGGCGCTCCTTTATCCATTGGCGCAGCAGGCGCTTGAACTCTGTGCGGAACTGCGGCGAGTCATACCATATGTGGGCTGAGAACTGGCTCCAGAAGAGTATTCCCTCGCGGTCGAGCAACTTCTGATATTCAAGGTTGTGTGGCTGATGAGCCTCTCGGAAGGCGTTGAATCCCATCTGCCTCACCTCCTTTATGCGTGCGGCTATCTGCTCGCTGCTGAAGGCGTGGCTCTGCCCCAGCTGGTGCTCATACTCGCAAACGCCGTTGATGAACGTCGGCTTGCCGTTGAGGAAGAAACGGTGGTCGCCCGAGGGGTTCTTGCACGGCCATGTCAGGGTGCGTATGCCGTAGGGCGTGGTTATCTCGTCGGTGGTCTTGCCGCCGCGCTTTATCATGCTCGCGAGGTTGTAGAGATATGGCGCGCCGACGGTCCACAGTATCGGATTGTCGATGCGTGCGCTCTGTCTCACTGTCTTTGTCTCGCCCGGCTGCAGCGTCAGTTTCTCGCTCAGGCGGAACACCTGCTTGCCGCTGGCGAGCGCCAGCTTGTTGACATACTCCACCTCGGCGGCAGTGCTGCCGTAGTTTTTCACCTCGGTCTCCACAAACACGCTGTCGGCGCGGTCGTTGTTCCAGATGTGGACTCCAAACGGCTCGATGCGCACCTCGTCGGTCTCGGTGATGTAGACGGGGCGGAAAAGTCCGAGCGGCTGCGAGCCCTCGCTGAATCCGTATTCGCTGGAACAGCCTCCGCACACCCACGGCGACACCATGTCCATTGCCGGGTGCTCGGTTATTATCTCTATCGTGTTCTGTCCGTCAGTAAGGCGGTCGGTCACGTCGGCGGTCATCGTCGTGCGTCCCACAAGCGTGCGCTCGCCCTTTTTGCCGTTGACAGTTATGGTGGCGTAGCTGCCTGCGCCCTCAAGGGTGAGGAAGTAGCGCTTGCCCGCGGCCGCCTTGTTCAGTGTGAAGCTCTTGGTGTAGGTGGCGGTGCCGTGCAGGTTGCCGTGGCGCAGCTGTCGCGCTCCATAGTAGTCGTCCCAGTTGTGGGGCAGGCTCACCGTGCGCGTCTCGCCGCCCATCGTGGTCTGCCACTGGTCCATGAGGTCTATCCTTGTGCGCCTGCCTTTCTTCTCGGGCTCAGGAAATCTTACGCTGCTCTTGCCCATCGGCACGCTCGTGGCAACGGCTATGCCGCGCTGCTCGGCGTTGTTCACCGCGCAGTAGAAGTGATACACCACGCCGTCGTGCTTCAGCACGTAGCTCTTGTGGGCAAACATCTCGTCGTAGGGCTTTGTGGGATAGATGAGGTCGTTGCCCTGCCACTCCTGCCAGTTCACGAGGTCGCGGCTCACCGCGAAGGTGTTGAAGGCGTTGTAGGGGCGCGAGGGATTGAACGCCGAGAACCAGAACATCACATAAAGGTCGCCCATCCTAACTATCTGCGCGTCGCCCGTGATTATCCCCTTCACCTCGTGGGTAAACACGGGATTGCCGCCGTAGCGCGTCCATTTCCTCAGGTCGTTGCTCAGGGCAATGCCTATGCGCTCCGCCTTCATGCCGTTGGCGGGATTCACTCCGCCGGCATTGTAGAACATCACGAAGCGCTTGCCCAGCGTCCTGGCGTCGTCCTTGTATATGGTGCTTTTGTATTGTATCAGCTTCTCCCACCATTGGCAGTCCTTGTCGCTGATGCTCATCAGCGGACGGTCGTAGCCCTGCCATTCGTGGGCGTTGTCCACTCCGCCGGCGGTCCACGCCATGCCGATGTTCAGCGGCGCGCGCACGCCCTCGTAGCCTGTGCCCTCGCCGCCGATGTATGTCATCCAGTGGCGGCGTTTGAATTTCTCCATCCTGTAGCTTCCGCCCCAGTTCCAGTCTATCAGTGCCGGAAATCCCCCGCGCTGGTTCATGTCCCAGCCGCTTTCCTTATACGACAGCAGCCTGCCGAGCGTCTTCCACTCCAGCAGGTTGTCGCTCTCGGCGAGCCAAGTCTCGTAACCGCGTCCGTCGAGTCCCGTCTTGCCGTTGTACACCACGTAGGTCATGTACCACTTGTTGTCTTCGCGATACACCGTGGGGCAGTCAATCTTGTGATAGTTATCCTTCGGTGCCACCACCATGCCGTACTTGTATGGCGTTTTCACCTCCTCGTAGATTTTCGCCATCTCCTCCTGCGTGATGGCGGCTGCCTGTTTTTTCCTTGCCGTCTGCTCCTGCGCTGCGGCGGCTGCCGTGTTGGTCTTTACACTTTTTGCATAGACAGCTGTTGTTGTCACCATTCCAGTCAGTGTGATGGCAATCCCCTTCTTTATTGAGGCTATCTCGTATAATTTGCCTGTAATTTTCATTTTAATTTGGTTTTAGTAGTTCGTTTTATACCTTCTATTATATATAAACGGTTTTCCCCTTGTTTTGTAACTATGTGCCAGTGTTTTCAAAATTGCCATTGTTTTATTGTATTTTCGGCAAAGATATACATTTTATTCATTACCACCAAATAAAATCTGCGTTTTTTATCCTGTGGCATTGAATAAATCTCCTGTTTTTATCCATCGCCACTGAATAAAATGGCGTTTTTGCTTTTCTTTATAAAAAACTGCGATAATTCTTTGTCGTTTCAGATATTATTCGTACTTTTGCCCAAAATAAAGTCTTTCCGTATGAAATACCCAATATGAATACAGGCATTTGTTTTGCTTAAAACATAAAACTATAATATAATTTTAACAGAAAAACGTGAATGATGAACAGATTTGTTGAAATAATAGGAATTTCTATTCTTGTCGGTTTGGTTTTACTGACAGCGATATTTATATTCCTGTCATTCTTTATACCATATACTCTAAGCAAGAGTGTTGCGGACTATCAGGAGAAGATGCTTTCTAATCGTGATGGAATTATTGAGAGGATAGACTCATTCTTTGCGGTTAATAAATACCTTCCCGACTCGCTGACTTGTATTGGCTTTGTCACATCGGCAATGATGTCATACGAGTACAATAGCATCTATTTTGATTATACCAAACTGAATGAAACCGACTATCTTATTGAATATGAATCGCCGTATGTTGTCAGAACCCAATATTTAAGTAGCGAGGGATGTTGGATTGAGGAATTGAATGATGCTCTAAATGCAGACACTTCATCTGTCATAAATAAGATTTCAAATATAGGACGGAGATATAATATTCTACCGGATATCGACAGTGTAGGTTATAACCGTTTGCAGATTTGTCCCACTTTAAACGACGGTATACTTCCTGATTCAGTCGCATATCTCCGTTATTTTTATAAGGGCGGAAAAAAGCGGTGTGAAGGTTGGGTTACGTTTTCACGAAGGCCTGAAGACGGTTCGAGGAAACAAATTGGGGAATGGAAATACTACGACAAGCAGGGCAAGTGCTACCGCAAGTTTTGGGTTTATAAACAAGATGGTGAATTTATATTCCATTAAATAAGGCTAATTTTCGCTCTTTTCAGGAAAACAATTAAAGTTTTTTATTTTACTGGCTTATAATTCAAGATTTTTATGTAATTTTGCAGCAGATAATCACATATCACTGTTATATTTTGTTATGGATAAAGAGCGGGCAAAGATAATAGGAATAGCGCGGCATCGCCTGACAACGGACGGGGAGGGTGTTACTACGCTTGCGGCTTTCCATGGCTGTCCGCTCCGCTGCCAATATTGTCTTAATCCGCAGTCACTTGGTGACGGGAAAGAATTCCGTGATTATTCGCCCGAAGAACTGTATGCAGAGACTTGTATTGACGAGCTGTATTTCCTTGCCACAAATGGTGGAGTGACATTCGGTGGCGGTGAACCTTGTCTGCGTCCGCAATTCATCAGGGAGTTTCGAGAACTGTGTGGAGCTGATTGGCGCATCAATCTTGAGACATCGCTCAATGTTCCGAAAGCAAATGTAGAGACTTTATTGCCATTGGTGAACAGTATGATTATTGACATCAAGGACATGAATGCTGATATTTATCAGAAATATACAGGGAAGGACAACAGACTTGTAATGGATAATCTTCAGCTGATAGCCGACCAAGGCAGACAGGATGATTGTATTATCCGATTGCCGTTGATTCCAAACTTCAATACAGATGCCGACCGCACTGCAAGCCGCACTAAACTTGGGGCTCTCGGCTTCACCCACTTCGATTTATTCACCTATCAAATACGTAATAATTATGGCACGGGGAAAAGAGACTTGTAAGATTTTGAAGGAGATTCGCAGGCAGATAGCCGAGGCGAACGACATCGAATTTATCACTTCGGAATGCCGCTATAAGGGCGACTGTCTCGGCACTTGTCCCAAATGTGAGGCTGAGGTGCGTTACTTGGAACAGCAGCTCCATGCACGTAGACTTGCTGGTAAGGCTGTTGCTATTGCAGGAATATCGGCAGGAGTGATTATGCTGTCGGGATGCAATGGTGCATCTTCTAAACAGCCTGCTCAAACAACAGGCGATACAATTGAAGTGACTGAACAGGCAAATGACATGTTGGAAGGGCGCCTGGATCAGATTCCTCCAAGCGATAAAAGAAGATTAAGAGTTTTAACTAAATTTGTTCCTCCAAAGTCTGACAGCGAACGTAAAAAGGGAGCCCCTGTCAAGAAGCAAGAGGCTTTGCCAACACCAGAAAAAGTTACAGCTCCAGAAGATAACACATTAGTTGGAGACATAGAAGCTATACCGCAGTTCCCTGGAGGTCAGGCAAAGCTGATGGAGTTTCTTGCTGCTAATGTCAAATATCCAGAAGCTGTTGAAGGAGCTATTCAAGGACGTGTTGTCGTGTTATTCACCGTAAAGAAAGACGGAAGCATTGATAACATAGAAGTTATCCGTAGTGTATATCCAGATTTAGACAATGAAGCGGTAAGAGTAGTGAAATTACTTCCGGATTTCATTCCGGGTACCATCAACGGAAAACCTGTAGACTGTAAATACACACTGCCGATAGTATTCCGTCTGCAATGATGGTATAAAAAGATATCTTAGATGTGAATAATTATTACAAAACGGCTTCTGAGAATCGCGTAAAATCATTCAAGTGGGTAACTTTTCAAATAGCCGTAATATGAATGCTTTGTAACATGTTGATAGATAAGTGTTTATCTTGTTGTGACGCTGCTACGTGTTGGAAATATGGCTGTTTGTGGTCTTTTTTTGCATGTTTTTGATTGAAAAAACACATATGCCATCGGCAAAGTAAGTTAACTTCGTCGGTAAAGTAAGTTAACTTCGATGGCAAAGTAAGTTAACTTCGTTGGGTAAATGAGTTAACTTACTCCTAAAATCCTGTTTTTAGGGGTGAAATTTTAATGTATTTCCTTCCTGTTTTTCTATTTCGAGAAAAAATTATGCAGTAATTTTGTGATATAATGTTTACATTGTGTGGGTCGTGCGCCGTCGGTGTGACGGTTTCCGTCATTTGCTTAAACGTCAAAAAAAATAAAAAGGTTTGGCGGTATGGATTTTTTTCATTATATTTGCACCTCAAAATATTTAAGATAATAGAAAACAAGGATACAATAAATGGAAAATAACACCACATTGGAGAAGCTCGAAGGACTGGTGAGCAGGTTTGAGGAAGTGGCAACGCTCATTACTGACCCTGCGGTGATTGCCGACCAGGAGCGTTATGTGAAACTCACCCGTGAGTATAAGGACTTGAGCGACATCATGGATGCCCGCAAGCGGTATATCGCCTGTCTCAACGGCATAAGCGAGGCAAAGGACATTCTCGCAAACGAGAGTGACCCCGAGATGAAGGAAATGGCGCGTGAGGAACTTGCCATCAACGAAGAGGAGCAGCCCAAGATAGAGGAGGAGATAAAGATGCTGCTCGTGCCGAAAGACCCCGAGGACAGCAAGAACGTGCAGATGGAGATACGTGCCGGAGCTGGCGGCGACGAGGCTGCACTGTTTGCTGGCGACATCTTCCAGATGTACAAGAAATACTGTGACTCTAAGGGTTGGACGCTCAGCATCACAAGCGTGAGCGAGGGAGCCGTGGGCGGATTTAAGGAGATTGACTTTGCCGTGAGCGGTGACAACGTGTATGGTACACTGAAATATGAGAGCGGCGTACACCGTGTGCAGCGTGTGCCCGCCACCGAGACGCAGGGACGTATGCACACAAGTGCTGCCACTGTGGCTGTGCTGCCCGAAGCTGACAAGTTTGAGGTGAACATCAATGAGGGTGACATTAAATGGGATACTTTCCGCAGCTCAGGTGCCGGCGGTCAGAACGTGAACAAGGTGGAGTCGGGTGTTCGTCTGCGTTATCCCTGGAAGAATCCTGTTACAGGCGAGACAGAGGAAATCCTTATTGAGTGTACCGAGACCCGCGACCAGCCTAAGAACAAGGAGCGTGCATTGTCCCGTCTGCGCACCTTCATATATGACCGCGAGCATCAGAAGTATATCGACGACATTGCCAGCCGCCGCAAGACTCTTGTGTCTACGGGCGACCGCTCGGCAAAGATCCGTACCTATAACTATCCTCAGGGACGTGTGACCGACCACCGCATAGGTTTTACTACCCACGACCTCAGCGGCTTTATGGCAGGAAACATTCAGGACATGATTGATGCCCTGACCGTGGCAGAGAACACCGAGCGCCTGAAGGAAAGTGAACTGTAATAACTAATAATTAATAACTAATAATTTACATCGTATGGCACTGAAATATACAATCAAGAAAAAGGACGACGGCAAGGATGAGCGCACGGTGCAGGCCGATGAGTTTATCAACCGCGTGGTGTCAATGAAAGAGAGAGAAATAGAAAAGTTGAAAGAAATCCCCAAAACAGAAATAAAGAAATGACAAGAGAAGAATTAGTAAAAGAGATTTTCACAAAGAAATCGTTTCTTTGTGTGGGACTTGATACTGACTTGAAGAAGGTGCCGCAGCATCTGCTCGACCGTGAAGACCCTATCTTCGACTTCAACAAGGCTATTATCGACGCCACCGCTCCATACTGCGTGGCATATAAACCCAACCTTGCTTTCTACGAGGCTTTTGGAGTGAAGGGCATCATCTCGTTTGAGCGCACAGTGAAGTACCTCAACGAGAACTATCCCAACCACTTCATCATTGCCGATGCAAAGCGTGGCGACATAGGCAACACCAGTGCCATGTATGCCCGTACTTTCTTCGAGGAGTATAACATTGACTCACTCACCGTGGCACCGTATATGGGTGAGGACAGCGTGAGCCCGTTCCTTGCTTACGAGGGCAAGTGGGTGATACTGCTGGCGCTGACAAGCAACAAGGGCAGCCATGACTTCCAGCTCACAGCCGATGCCGATGGCGAGCGCCTGTTTGAGAAAGTGCTGAAGAAGAGTCAGGAGTGGGGCAACGACCGCAATATGATGTATGTTGTGGGTGCGACCCAGGGCAAGATGTTCGAGGACATACGCCGCGTGGCTCCTACCCATTTCCTGCTGGTTCCAGGTGTCGGTGCTCAGGGCGGCAGTCTTGAGGAGGTTTGCAAGTATGGCATGACCGACGACTGCGGTCTGCTCGTGAACAGCAGCCGTGGCATCATCTATGCTTCGCAGGGTGAGGACTTTGCCGAGGTGGCTGCGCAGAAGGCAAAGGAACTGCAGGAGCAGATGGCGGAGATACTGAATAAGAGTGTTTAGTGTTCAGCGTTCAGTGTTTAGTGTGGAGTTAAGATGAAGATTATCAATGACCCGTTATACGGATTTATAGACATTTCCGACGGACTGCTTCTTGACATCGTGAAGCATCCGCTGATGCAGCGGCTCACACGCATCAACCAGCTTGGCATGGCAAGCGTGGTTTATCCCGGTGCCCGCCATTCCCGGTTCCTGCACAGCATCGGGGCATTCCATTTAACGGGTCAGGCGATAATGTCGCTGCAGCAAAAGGGGCATTTCATCTTCGACAGTGAGGCAGAGGCGGTTGAGGCTGCCATATTGATGCACGACATCGGGCACGGACCTTTCAGCCATGTGCTTGAGCATACCATCATCAGCGGAATATCCCACGAGGATATCTCGCTGATGATGATGGAGCAGATAAACCGCGACCTTAACAACCAGCTTGGGCTTGCCATAAGCATATTCAAGGATAATTATCCCAAACGTTTTCTTCATCAGCTCATAAGCAGCCAGTTGGACATGGACCGATTGGACTATCTGCGGCGCGATGCTTTCTTCACAGGTGTGAGCGAGGGTAACATCGGCAGTGCCAGGATAATAGCCATGCTCGACATGCTTGACGATAATCTTGTGGTGAACTACAAGGGAATAAACCCGATAGAGAACTACCTCATCAGCCGCCGCACGATGTACTGGCAGGTGTATCTGCACAAGACAGTGGTGGGCTATGAGAAGATGCTGGTGAGCCTGCTTAGCCGTGCTAAACATCTGACCGCCATTGGCTGCGACGTGTTTGCGCCGCCGGCTCTCAGTTATTTTCTGCGTAATGATGTGGATGCGGAATGGTTTGCTGCACACGATGAGGCGTTTCTGATGTATCAGACGCTCGATGACAACGATATCATGAGCGCCATAAAGGTATGGGCGATGAGCGATGATAATATTCTCTCAACTCTTGCCACAAATATATTGAACCGCCGGCTGTTTAAGGTGGAGGTGTTTGATGAGCCTGTGGCGCAGGAATATGTAGATGTGATAGCCCAGAGTATCTCAAAGAAAATGGGCATCCCCATGAAGGACACCCATTATCTTGTGAGCGTGAATGCTATTCAGAAAGATACTTACGACATCTCCGACAACAGCATCACGATTGTGATGAAGGACGGCACGACAAAGGACATTGCCGAGGCGTCGGAAATACTCAACGTGCAGACTCTGGCAAAGAAAAATAGGAAGTATTTTCTTTGCTACCAGCGTTAGTGTTCAGTGTTTAGTGTTTAATTTTGGCTGCGCAATCATAACTGAACACTAAACACTGAACACTAAATCAGATTCTCATAACATTTTTTACGCCCTTTACTGTGCGGAGCCGCTTTATCAGCGCCTCCAATTTCGATATGTCCTCTACCATCACAACGAGGTTGCCGCTGAACAGACCGTCGTGGCTGTCTATGCTGATGCTGCGCAGCGACAGTTTCTCCTCTTTGCTTATGATTGAGGTGAGGTTGTTCACGATACCTATGTCATCATTTCCAACAACCCTCAGTGTGATGCTGTATTGCGACTGTCCCTTGCCGCTCCATCTTGCCCTGATAACACGATAGCCAAAACGCTTGCGCATCTCAGGAGCGTTGGGGCAGTCGGTACGGTGAATCTTCACGCCACCCGTAACGGTCACAAATCCGAACACATCGTCGCCGTAGATTGGGTTGCAGCAGCGCGACAACTGGAAGTCTATTCCCTTTAGGTTGCGGTCTATCACGAGCACATCGTCACAGGTCTTGGCAATCACCTCGTTGGCGCTCACATAGTTGTAGCCGTCGGCACTCTTGCCCGTCAGGTTGTCCTGATGATTGTTGTCGTCATGACGCTTTATCTCCTGATAAGTGTCGATGATGTCATTTATCTCAATCTGCTGTTCTGCCACTTTGTGATAGAAGTCGCGGGTTTCCTTGAATCCCATCTTCTTGATGAGGCGTGCCATAACTGACTCCTCAATCTCTATCTTTCTGTTCCTGAACTTTCGCTCTATTATCTCCTTAGCGTATGCCGCTTCTCCCTGCTGTGTGGCACGCAGTGCCAGTCGTATTTTCGATTTTGCGCGTGATGTCTGTACAATGTTGAGCCACTCCGGCTTTGGCTTCTGTGTAGAGACGGTCATAATGTCCACGGTGTCGCCGCTGCGAAGCTGTTCACGGAAGGTCACCACCTTATTATTATTTATACGCGCGCCTGTGCATGTGTTTCCCACATTGCTGTGTATGTGGTAGGCAAAGTCAAGCACGGTGGCTCCTTTGGGAAATTTGAACAGGTCGCCCTTTGGGGTGAACACAAACACCTCGTCCTCATACAAGTCCATGCGGAACTGGTCCATCACCTGCATGTCGTCGCTGTTTTCCAATATGTTGCGTATGTTGCCAAGCCACTCATCGAGTCCGTTCTCACCCTTTATTCCTTTATATCTCCAGTGTGCCGCCACACCCTTTTCTGCCACTTCGTCCATGCGTTCGGTGCGTATCTGCACCTCCACCCATTTGTTTTCCGGACCAAGCACGGTGATGTGCAGGCTCTCATAACCGTTCGACTTCGGCACGCTGAGCCAGTCGCGCAGTCGGCGAGGGTTGGGCTGATACATGTCTGTGACAATGCTGTACACCTGCCAGCAATGCATCTTTTCTTTCTCAAATGGTGAGTCGAGAATCACACGTATGGCAAACAGGTCATAGATACCCTCAAAGCCACACTGCTGTTTCTTCATCTTTTGCCAGATGGAGTGTATGCTCTTGGTGCGCCCCTTGATGTGGAACTTCAGTCCTGCAGCTTCCAGCTTTTCTTTTATAGGTTTTATGAAAGCGTCGATATACTTATCGCGCTCAGCCTTGGTGGCATTGAGCTTGTCCTTTATCATATAGTAGGCATCATGCTCTAAGTATTTCAGCGACAGGTCCTCAAGCTCGCTCTTCAGCTTGTAGAGTCCCAGCTTGTGGGCGAGGGGAGCGTAGAGATAGGCCGCTTCTTCCGAAATCTTGCGCCGCTGCTCGTTGTCGGGCATATCCTTAATGGAGCGCATCAGGCTCACACGGTCGGCAATCATTATAAGAATCACTCTCATGTCCTCGGCAAACGACAGCAGCAGGTTGCGGAAATTCTCCGACTCCACCACAGGTGCCTTGGCATAGAGCTCCTTGATGCGCTGCAGTCCGTGGAGAATCTGCTTCACCGACAGACCATATTTCTCGCCCACCTCATCGAGCGTTATCACACTCTTTTCCACACTTTCTCTAAGCAGGATTGCCTTAATGCCGTCATCCCTCAGACCAATCTCCTTTTCTGCAAGCTCAGCCGTGAGATAATCCTCGGGAGTTGGCGCTATTGGTGTCACAAAATCACTTTTCCCTTCCATAATTTGTCTACATTTTGTTAAATACCATTGCAAAGATACACTTTTTTATTGATTTATTTTTCAGTTTCGGTATTTTTTTGTACTTTTGTAATATTAATTACTAATTTTATTAATTATGTTAACACAAAACGACCTAAAACAGATAGCCGACAAAGGCATCAGTGAAGAGAAACTCAACTATCAGTTGGGGCAGTTTAAAACCGGATTCCCATTCCTCAAACTTGAGGCTGCGGCTTCCATTGATAAGGGTATAGCCAGTCCTTTTGAGGCTGCACGTAAGTGCTATATTGACACTTGGAATGCCTATAAGGCAGAGGGCAAGCGTGTGGTGAAGTTTGTTCCTGCATCGGGAGCTGCCAGCCGTATGTTTAAGGACATGTTCGCGTTTGTTGACGCTGACTATGACGTGCCGACTACTGATTTCGAGAAGAAATATTTCGATAACATCGAGAAGTTTGCTTTTTATGATGCTCTCAATGAAGTTTGCCAAAAGAATGAGGGTAAGACCGTAAAAGAGCTTATTGCCGCAGGCAACTACAAGGCTGTGGCTGCCAATATGCTGAAGCCTGAAGGGCTGAACTACGGTCAGCTGCCAAAGGGCATGTTGTTGTTCCACAAATATCCCGAGGGCGCCCGCACTCCAATGGAGGAGCACCTTGTAGAGGGCGCGCTCTATGCGGCAAGCGAGGGCAAGTCAATAGTTCACTTCACGGTGAGCCATGAGCACCTTGACTTCTTTAAGAATAAAGTGGCAGAAAAGGTGCAGTATTATGCCGACAAGTTTGGAATAACTTACGACATATCATTCTCTGAGCAGAAGCCGTCTACCGACACCGTGGCAGCTAATCCCGACGGCACTCCTTTCCGCAATGCCGACGGCAGTCTGCTGTTCCGCCCTGGTGGTCATGGAGCGCTCATCGAGAATCTAAACGAGATAGATGCCGACATTATCTTCATAAAGAACATTGATAATGTGGTACCCGACCGTCTTAAACCAGAGACTGTGGAGTATAAGCAGGTGATTGCCGGACTGCTCGTCACTCTGCAGGAAGAGGCTTACGACTGGCTGCGCATTCTCGACAGTGGCAATTACACCCATGACATGATAGAGGATCTGATTCGTTTTGTGCAGCAGGATCTGTGCTGCCGCAAGAGCGACATCAAGGAGCTTGAGGATGCCGACCTCGTTATTTACCTGCGCAAGAAGCTCAACCGCCCGATGCGTGTATGCGGAGTGGTGAAGAATGTGGGCGAGCCCGGTGGCGGTCCGTTCCTCACATACAATCAGGACGGCACAGTGAGTCTGCAGATTCTTGAGAGCAGTCAGATTGACAAGAGCAATGAGGAGTATATGAAGATGTTCGCACAGGGAACCCACTTCAATCCGGTAGACCTTGTTTGTTCCGTGAAGGACTATCAGGGCAAGCCGTTCAACCTGCCCGACTTCGTTGATCCCACAACAGGTTTCATCAGCCAGAAGAGCAAGGGCGGCAAGGAGCTGCAGGCTCTGGAGCTTCCCGGATTGTGGAATGGTGCCATGAGCGACTGGAACACAATCTTCGTGGAGGTGCCGCTCGGTACATTCAATCCCGTGAAGACTGTCAACGACCTGCTTCGCGAGCAGCATCAGTAAAGGAAGTGAAGAATGAAGTTTTTCTTCATTCTTCACTCTTCATTTAAATAATAAAAGCGGTTACCTTCTCAGGCGACCGCTTTTCAATTCAATAGGTACTAGTCTTTTTTTAAGGTAAAAAGATTGTTTATCAGGATAACGATGCAAAGATACACAACTTTTTTTAATTACGCAAACGTTTTCGTGATTTTTTTGCTGATATCGTGAAAAAATGTCTATTTTTAAGGTCTGTTAACTAAAATACTGTTGTGTTAGTAAAATATCTTGATATAAGTCAAAAATAAGTGTATTTTTAACAATTAAAATTGAAGTTTTGATAAAAATTCTTTCACAGCCGATTTTCCATTAACATGGACAAACAAAAAGAACCGAACGCATTTCACAGCGTTCGGTCCTTTTTGTTTGTCCATGTTGTCTTATGAGTTTTTTTACAATGAGTTGGGCAGTTCATACCACTTGATGTAGCAGAAGTCCATGCGGTGAGGCAGCAGGCTGTTCTTTGGATACATGCGCACTGCGCTCTTGTATGAGCCAGCTACGTTTGGCTCAATCTTGCCCTCAAACACGAAGTTGTTGCCGTCGCGGCCTGTAACCTCCAGAGGAATGATGCTCTTGATGCGCTCTTCGCCTTCCTTGTTGGTGTAAACGCTTACAATCTCAAGGCCGATGGCATCGTCGAGTCCCTTCTCGTTAACGACATACTTCACGTTGTAAGTCTTACCAGTCTCCGGACCGCTAACAGGAATGTCCCACTCCTTGCTGATAACTTCGATGTCATCCCAACGCTCTGCTACTGTCTCTTTCCAAGCTGCAATTTCCTTTGCAATCTTGTTGTTGTCGGCAGAGAGTTTGCCGAAGCGCTCAGCCTCCTTGATGTAGAACTTGTTGTAATAGTCATCAAGCTGACGCTTCATGGTGTAGTGAGGAGCAATCTGTGCGATAGAGTTCTTGATAACCTTAATCCAGCCCTCGCTGTAACCCTTCTTGTTCTTGTTGTAGTAGAGAGGTATAATCTCGTGCTCAAGCAGACCGTAGATGGTGGCTGCGTCGAGCTGATCCTGATAACCCTGGTTCTGGTATGTGCGCTTCTCGGTGAGAGCCCATCCTGCGCCCTCGCGATAGCCCTCAAGCCACCATCCGTCTTTCACTGAGAGGTTTACAACACCGTTCATCTCTGCCTTCTCGCCAGATGTACCAGATGCCTCAAGCGGACGGGTAGGAGTGTTCATCCAGATGTCGACACCCGAAACGAGGCGGCATGCCAGCTGGAAGTCGTAGTCCTCAAGGAAGATAATCTTGCCGAGGAACTCAGGGCGCTGGCTGATTTCGTAAATCTTCTTGATGAGTCCCTGGCCTGCACCGTCGGCTGGGTGAGCCTTACCTGCGAAGAGGAACTGTACTGGATGGTCTGGGTCGTTCACAATCTTTGACAGGCGCTCAAGGTCAGTGAAGAGCAGGTGAGCACGCTTGTAGGTTGCGAAACGGCGGCAGAAGCCGATCATCAGCGCGTTAGGATTGATCTTGTTGAGCAGAGAAACCACGCGCGAGGGATCGCCTTGGTTCTTGAGCCATGTCTCACGGAACTGCACCTTGATGTAGTCAACGAGCTTCTGCTTCAGAGCCATACGTGTGCTCCAGATTTCCTCATCAGGCACATTGTAGATAGCCTCCCAGATTGACTGGTTGCTCTGGTCGCTCAGGTGTTTCTTGTCGAAATATTTTGCGTAAACTGCACGCCACTCTGTAGCACACCATGTCGGGAAGTGAACACCATTGGTCACATAGCCCACGTGGTTCTCCTCTGGATAGTAGCCGTTCCAGATGTTTGAGAACATCTTCTGGCTCACCCATCCGTGGAGCATACTTACGCCATTGACCTCCTGACAGGTGTTGCATGCGAATGTAGACATACAGAACTTCTTGTTGTGGTCGTCAGGGTTGGTGCGGCCCATGCCGATGAACTCGTCCCAGCTGATGCCGAGCTTTGCAGGATAAGCACCCATGTACTTGCCGAAGAGGTCCTTGTCGAAGTAGTCGTGACCGGCGGGTACTGGAGTGTGAACGGTATAGAGACCGCTTGCACGAACCAGCTCAAGAGCCTGGTTGAAGGTGAGACCCTCCTCAATGTAGTCGCACAGACGCTGCAGGTTGCAGAGCGCCGCATGACCCTCGTTGCAGTGATAGATATCCTTTTTGATGCCGAGCTTCTTCAGTGTGAGCACACCGCCGATACCGAGCAGAATCTCCTGCTTGATGCGGTTCTCCCAGTCGCCGCCATAGAGAGCGTGAGTGATAGGCTTGTCGAACTCAGAGTTCATGTCGTTGTCAGTGTCAAGCAGATACAGCTTCACACGGCCTACGTTTGCAACCCATACGAGTGCGTACACGCTGTAGTTGTTGTAAGGCACCTCAACCACCATCTGATTGCCGTTCTCGTCGAGAACGCGCTCTATTGGCAGTGAGTTGAAGTTCTGTGCCTCGTAGTTGGCAACCTGCTGTCCGTCCATGCTCAGTGACTGTGTGAAGTAACCGAAACGATAGAGGAAGCCCACTGCGCACATGTCTACATTAGAGTCGGATGCCTCCTTGATGTAGTCGCCGGCGAGCATACCGAGACCGCCAGAATAGATTTTGAGAACTTGAGTCATACCGAACTCCATGCAGAAGTAAGCCACTGACGGGCGCTTCTTGTCAGGCTCTACTGTCATGTAAGCCTTGAAGTCGTTGTAGACACTCTTGATGGTTGCCATGATGGCAGCATCCTTCACAATCTCCTCCTTGCGCTCATAGCTCAGACGCTCAAGCAGGAGTACAGGGTTGTGCTTCACCTCAGTGTAGAGAACAGGGTCGAGCGCACGGAACATGTCGCGTGCCTGATAGTTCCAAATCCACCAAAGGTTGTGTGCAATCTCGTCGAGACACTTCAACTCTTCAGGAAGGCTTGACTTTACCGACATCTCCTTCCATACAGGAGTGTTTACGTAATCAGCTTTAATTTTCATAATTGTGTTGATTTATGTTTTTAATATTTATTTCCGAAAATTTTGCCAGATGATGATATTACTACTGTTTCTTGCTCTTGCTTGCAGCCTTTTTCTTGCTCATCGTCGCCGGCTTCTTTTTCTTTGCCACAGTCTTCTCTTCGTTGCCTTTAGTTTCAGCATCCTTTTTCTTTGTCGGCTGCGGGGCTATGAGTTTCTTTCGTGCCTCCGATTTCTGCAAGGCAATGTCGTAGGCATCTTTATAATATGTGATGAACTCGCTCCAAAGCGCTTTCTTCGACAGAGCTTCTGCTTTCTTGCGTATGGCATCCTTTTCTGTCTGTGGCTTGCCTATATACTCGCTTATGGCTTCGGCAATGTGTTCCACCACCTCATTATAGTTGTAGTCGGTGCGGTTCACCACCATCACGCCGTCCTCAATCTCGCCGTTGTGACCCACAGTCTGGTTTACCCACATTCCAAAACCTGCCAGATTTGTTGTGATGCAAGGCACCTTGAAGGCGATAGCCTCAAGCGGAGTGTAGCCCCACGGCTCATAGTAGGACGGATAGACGCACAAGTCGTTTGCCAGAATCACGTCGTAGTATGGCATATCCATTATGCCGTCCTTGCCGTCGAGATAGCACGGCATGAAAATAAGTTTCACGTTGTCATTCTTGTCGTTGTGCATACCCAGATGGTTCATCATTCCAAGCACCTGGTCGTTGTGCATGTTGTGCAGCCAGTGGGTGATGACAGGAGTGTTAAGCGGAGTGTTGAATGTCTCGTTGCTTGCAATACGCTCCTGCAGGTCATGGCGCGGTTCGCCCACCCATCCCGGAACTTGTATGAAAGCAACAATCTTCTTGTCGATATTGTGACTGCGCAGACGGTTCATAGAGTCGATGAACACATCGATACCCTTGTTTCTGAACTCATAGCGTCCGCTTGTGCTTATAATAAATGTGTTTTCTTCATCAAACTTTTCGCCAAGCAATGCCCCAGCCACACTCAACAGACGGCGGCGCGCCACTCTGCGCTTGCGTGAGAACAGCTGACCGTTGGGAACAAAGCTGTTGTCGAAACCGTTGGGCAGCACCACGTCGGCAGACTTGTCGAGCAGTTCCCTGCACTCGTTGTCCGTGATTTCGCTCACTGTGGTGAAGCAGTCCACGTGTGCAGCTGTCTGTTTCTCTATCGAGTGCTTGCTCTGCATGTTCTGCTCCATTGCCATCTGATCGCCGTTATATGCAAACAGATAGTCGTAGAGCGGCTTCATGTTGCCGGCAATCGAGCGGCCGATGCTCGTGGCGTGGGTTGTAAACACTGTGGCTATCTCGGGCAGCATCTTGTTGAGATACAGCGCACCAAGTCCGGTCATCCACTCGTTGGCGTGGTATATTACCTTCTGGCTTGCGTCGAGATAATGCTCGTAGAAACTCATCACAACCAGAGCGGCTGCATAAGAGAACATCGAGGCCTCGTCATAATCACCGTAGGCATGGAGGCTGTCAACTCCGTATGACTGCCACATCCATCCATAAATTTCATTCTTATTCTCAAAGTATGGGGTAAAGTCCACAAGTATTGCCACTGGTTCACCTGGTATTGTCCATCTTCCTGTGCGCACATGCAGCCCTACGGCAACAGCTTCCTCACGCCAGTCTTCAAAAAGACGCTTATCCTCTTTAAAATATGGGCAAGTTACATCTTTCCAGAAGTCAGGACCTATGAATATCAAACGGTCGCCCATGGTCTCCTGCAGTGTCTTCGCTCTAGTAGACAATACGGTGTAAATACCGCCAACTTTATTACAAACCTCCCAGCTTGACTCAAAAATATAGTCCGGGAATAACATTCTTTTTACCATAAATACAATATTGTGGGCGCAAAGATAATATAAATTTTACACATAACAAATAAAAAAGCTTATAAATTTCAAAAAAACAGCAAAAAAATGATTTATAATTAGTAACTTTGCACCGAATTTATTAAAATTTAGGATATGAAAAATTTGTTTTTGTTGTTAAGTTTTCTGTTTTCTCCTGCTGCCGGAGCGCAGAACAATCACGGCTCTGCCGGGAGTCCTTTCAAGGCATATATATATAATAATGTGTATGACATATACATGAATATAGATTTTTATGACAATTCGGTGACTGTGCCAGGGCATGAGCTGTATGGTGAGCTGCCGGGCTTTCTCGGCAAGCGTCATAACAGTTATTCATGGATGATTACCTCCAGCAAGGTTAAAAATGACAGGCATGCGGAGATTGTGCTGATTAATGACACGGGCAGTGAGGATTTGACAGCAACGCTCACTGTGAAAAATGACACGACATACGTGTTGAAACAGATAAAGGGAAGCACTCTTAAGGTGCCCAATAAGGGCAAGTGGCTGAAGTTGCCCGATGAGGTGACGTTTATAAGGAGAGTGAAATGACAATCTAATGACATTAAAAAAAGTAGAAGGTTGCTTTTGACACACCTTCTACTTTTTTTTATGCCTTTATGCTTTTTTACATCATGCCGCCCATGCCTGGAGCGCCGCCCATCGGCATTGCAGGAGCATCCTCCTTCTTGTCAACGATGAGACACTCGGTGGTGAGGAACAGACCTGCGATAGAGGCAGCGTTCTCAAGAGCCACGCGGCTCACCTTTGCAGGGTCGATTACACCTGCCTTGCGCATATCCTCGTAAACGTCGGTGCGTGCGTTGTAGCCGAAGTCACCTTCGCCTTCGCGAACCTTCTGTACCACCACTGCACCTTCGCCGCCGGCATTGATTACAATCTGGCGCAGAGGTTCCTCGATTGCACGCTCCACGATGTTGATACCAGTCTGCTCGTCGGCATTTGCACCCTTTACGTCCTTCAGTGCAGAGAGAGCACGGATATATGTTGTACCGCCTCCAGCAACAACACCTTCCTCAATTGCCGCACGTGTGGCGCAGAGAGCATCGTCCACGCGATCCTTCTTCTCCTTCATCTCAACCTCGCTGTTGGCACCTACGTAGAGTACAGCTACGCCGCCAGCCATCTTTGCCAGACGCTCCTGCAGCTTCTCCTTGTCGTAAGAGCTTGTAGATGCGGCAATCTCGTTCTTGATAGCCTGCACACGGTCAGCAATGAGCTGCTTGTCGCCTGCACCGTTCACGATGGTGGTGTTGTCCTTTGTCACGTTCACCTTCTCGCAGGTTCCGAGCATGTCAAGAGTAGCCTGCTCAAGCTTTAGACCCTTCTCCTCGCTTATCACGAGACCGCCTGTAAGGGTGGCGATGTCCTCAAGCATTGCCTTGCGGCGGTCGCCGAAGCCGGGAGCCTTGACGGCGCAGATCTTCAAGCCGCCGCGCAGACGGTTCACTACGAGTGTGGTCAGAGCCTCAGAGTCAACATCTTCGGCTATTACCAGTAGCGGACGTCCGCTCTCGGCAGCCGGCTGCAGGATAGGCAGAAACTCCTTGATGTTGCTTATCTTCTTGTCGTAGAGCAAGATGTAAGGGTTGTCCATCACGCATTCCATCTTCTCAGTGTCGGTAACGAAGTAGCCCGACAGATAGCCGCGGTCAAACTGCATGCCCTCCACCACATTGATATATGTGTCGCGGCTCTTGCTCTCCTCGATGGTGATGACGCCATCCTTGCTCACCTTGCGCATTGCGTCGGCAATGAGCTTGCCAATCTCCGGGTCGTTGTTGGCAGACACTGTTGCCACCTGCTCAATCTTGTCGTAGTTGTCGTCAACCTTCTCGGCAGAGTTCTTGATATACTCCACGACGGCAGCCACGGCCTTGTCGATACCACGCTTCAGGTCCATCGGGTTAGCACCAGCCGTAACGTTCTTCAAGCCGACGCTCACGATAGCCTGTGCCAGGATTGTTGCAGTTGTTGTTCCGTCGCCTGCATCATCGCCTGTCTTGCTGGCAACGCTCTTCACCAGCTGTGCGCCGGTGTTCTCGAAGTGGTCCTCAAGCTCCACCTCCTTAGCCACTGTGACACCGTCCTTTGTAATCTGCGGTGCGCCAAACTTCTTCTCGATAATCACGTTGCGTCCCTTAGGACCAAGTGTCACCTTCACAGCGTTAGCAAGCTGGTCAACGCCCTGCTTCATCAAGTCGCGGGCTTCCATATTAAATTTCAATTCTTTAGCCATTGTCGTATGTCCTTTCTTAATTTTTTTTCAATTATTTATCAATCTGTAAACCCTGTGTGCAGTTTATTTCTCAATCACTGCAAGCACGTCGCTCTGGCGCATCATGAGATACTTTGTGCCCTCAAGCTCAATCTCTGTGCCCGAATACTTTCCGTAGAGCACCTCATCGCCCTCCTTCAGTATCATCTCCTCGTCCTTTGTACCGTTGCCGGCTGCCTTGATTATGCCACGCAGAGGCTTCTCCTTAGCTGTATCAGGAATGATAATACCTCCGATTTTCTCTTCAGCCGCTGCCGGCAATACCAGCACGCGGTCTGCTAATGGTTTAATGTTCATAATTGCTTTTATTTTCTGTTGTTTATACCTTAATTATATTTATATAGGCCGCATTTTATTTCGCAACCGAAAAAGATGAATGCCAAAACCATGCCAAACTTTTCTTAACTGACATCTTGGCAGATACATTGACATCTTGGCAAAAAGTTTCAGAAAAAAGGTTCTGCGTTATTTGGGAGTGATTATCATCCCTTGGCAGGACTGTTTAAGTATTTCGTAAATGTGAATTTAGAGCGGATTTTGGTCCATATAGTTTTGCAGGCGGATAATTTCGTCGCGATACTGTGCTGCTTGAAGAAAGTCCATTTCCTTGGCGGCTTTTTTCATTAGTCTTGTTGTTTCTGCGATTGATTTTTTCAGTTGCTCGTCGGTCATGTTGCGCAGTATCGGGTCGGCGGCAAACACTGCCCCGTTCTCTGTTGGTCCCAAGTAAGCCTTGGGCTGCTTGGCGGCAGTGTCTTTTGCGGCGGAGGCTGCGCCGGTCTCGGCACGCAGTATGCTGCCTTGTAGGTTTTTCTTTATCTGTTTTGGCGTTATGCCGTGTTCCTCGTTGTATTTCATCTGCTTCATACGGCGGCGCAGGGTCTCGTCGATGGTCAGCTGCATGCTTTGGGTTATGTTGTCGGCATACATTATCACCTTGCCGTTCACGTTGCGGGCGGCACGCCCGGCAGTCTGCGTCAGACTGCGGTGACTGCGCAGAAATCCCTCCTTGTCGGCATCGAGGATGGCAACGAGCGACACCTCGGGCAGGTCGAGCCCCTCGCGCAGGAGGTTCACTCCAACAAGCACCTTATATTCTCCGCGGCGCAGGTCTTCCAGAATCTTTATGCGGTCGAGCGTTGCCACATCGCTGTGGATATAGGCTGTGGGGATTTCATGGTTGAGCAGATATTCGCTCAGCTCCTCCGCCATGCGCTTGGTGAGGGTGGTTATGAGCACGCGCTCGTCACTGCCTATGCGCTGCTGAATCTCGTAAAGCAGGTCGTCAATCTGGTTCTCGCTCGGGCGCACCTCAATCTCGGGGTCAAGCAGTCCTGTGGGGCGTATCACCTGTTCCACCACCACGCCCTCGCTCTGCTCCAGCTCATAGTCGGCAGGCGTTGCGCTGACATAAATCACCTGATTTGTCATCTCCTCAAATTCCTCGAACCTCAGCGGACGGTTGTCGAAGGCGGCAGGCAGGCGGAAGCCGTATTCCACAAGGTTAGTCTTGCGGGCGCGGTCGCCGCCGTACATGGCACTGATCTGCGGCACACTCACATGGCTCTCGTCGATAACCAAGAGAAAATCTTCGGGGAAGAAGTCCAGCAGGCAGTAGGGACGCTCACCAGCGTTTCTTCCGTCGAAGTATCGTGAGTAGTTTTCTATGCCCGAGCAGTGACCTAATTCCTTTATCATCTCCATGTCATACTCCACGCGCTCTTTTATGCGTTGTGCCTTTATGCTGTCACCAAGCTCTTCAAAGAAGATTATCTGCTTCATCAGGTCATCCTGTATAGCCTTGATGGCTATGTTGGTCTGCTCCTGCGTTGTCATGAACAGGTTGGCAGGATAAAGCTGATACTCATCAAATTTAGCTATGCGCTGCATGGTCATCGGGTCGCATTCCTCTATCGACTCAATCTCGTCGTCCCAGAACACAATGCGCAGCACTATCTCGTTGTATGCCACGGCAATGTCCACGGTGTCGCCCTTCACGCGGAATGTTCCGCGCTGCAGTTCGAGGTCGTTGCGGGTGTAGAGCGACTGCACCAGCCGGCGCAGCAGTTCGTTGCGCTCTATTATCTGCCCTTTTTTCAGCACTATCACGTTTTCTGACAGCGCCATGGGGCTGCCCATACCGTAGATGCACGATACCGACGACACTATTACCACGTCCTTGCGCCCCGACAGAAGGCTTGACACGGCACGCAGCCGCAGCCGGTCAATCTCCTCGTTGATGGCGAGGTCTTTTTCTATATATGTGTCGGTGGTTGGCATATATGCCTCGGGCTGATAATAGTCGTAGTAGCTTACGTAGTATTCCACGGCATTGTTCGGGAAGAAGCCGCGCATTTCCTCGTAGAGTTGCGATGCTAAGGTCTTGTTGTGACTGAGGATTAGTGTGGGGCGGTTCACCTCGGCAATGACATTAGCCACGGTAAAAGTCTTGCCGCTGCCGGTGACTCCCAGCAGCACCTGTGCCTTATCGCCGCGGCGCAGTCCGTCAACCAGTTGCGCTATTGCTTCGGGCTGGTCGCCGGTGGGCTTGTATTCTGATGTCAGTTCAAATTTGCTCATATTGAATTGCAAAATTACAAATTTAGTCGTAATAAACGTTATTTTCGGCAATATTTTTTCTAAAAAAACTTGAAAAGGTTGGTTATCTGAAATAAAATATGTAATTTTGCACGTCAAAAATGATTTTATTGCAATGAATAAATTGTTTCAAGATATACGTATGATGGTGAGCAGGGGTGGCTTTACGCTTTTTGCTACCGTCATTTTCAGCAGTTGCGCGGCAGAGTTCAACCGTGTCTATAAGTCCACAGACAATAATTATAAGTATGAATATGCCAAGGAGCAGTTCGCCATGGGCAAGTACGGGCAGGCAGAAAACCTTCTGCTTGACCTTGTAACCTTTATGAAAGGCTCGGAGAACGGTGAGGAATGTCTCTATATGCTGGGTATGACGCAGTTTGCCAACCGCGACTACGACAATGCATCGGCAACATTCAAGAAATATTGCTCATCATATCCCAAAGGACTGTTTGCCGAGCGTGCATACTACTATCAGGCACTTTCGCTATACAACGGCACTCCTGAGCCGCGCCTCGATCAGTCGCTCACAGTGTCGGCGGTGAGCGCCATGCAGCAGTTTCTCGACCTCTATCCCGAATCAGATCTCAGAGGTGAGGCACAGCAGAAGCTGATGGAACTTCAGGACAAACTGGTGATGAAAGAGTTGCTTTCTGCCCGCCTGTATTATAAACTTGGAGGATATTTTCTAAACTGTATCGGCGGAGGCTCTAATTATGAGGCTTGCATCATAACGTCGCAGAACGCCATGAAGACATATCCTTATAATAGCTATCGTGAGGAGTTTGCCCTGCTGATAATGAAAAGTAAGTTTGAACTTGCCGAGCAGTCGGTGGAGCAGCGCAGGATGGAGCGCTACCGTGATGCTGAGGACGAATGCTACGGTTTTATCAACGAATATCCCGATAGCAAGAGCCGTGAGATGGCGGAGAAGTTTATCGTGAAGTGCAAGCGCTACACAAAGAACTACAAAGAGGAGATTTAACTGAGTAAAAAACAATAAGTTTGATATAAAAATGGATTACAAGAAGAGTAAAGCACCTACCAACACAGTGACACGCAACATCATGGATTTGTGCGAGGACACAGGCAACATCTATGAGAGCGTGGCAATCATTGCAAAACGCGCAAATCAGATTTCAGTACAGATTAAGGATGACCTCAGCAAGAAGCTTGCCGAATTTGCATCGTATAACGACACGCTGGACGAGGTTTTTGAAAATCGCGAACAGATAGAAATTTCGCGTTACTATGAGAAGTTGCCTAAGCCAACACTCCTTGCCACACAGGAATTTGTTGAGGATAAAGTATATTGGCGTGACCAGCGCAATCAGGTGGTTACCCGTGATACAGAAGACGAAGACTGATGATACAGCGCATACAGTCAGTGTATTTGCTCATTGCAGCAATATGCGGCATGGTTGGTTTGTCGCTACCTGTGGGACGTTATGTCGCTGACGGTCTTCTGTCGGCAACCATGTACAATTTGTGGATAGTTCCTGCCGACGGCTCCAGCCGTTCGTTCGCTTCGGCTCCACTGTTCGTGGTGTTGCTTTTGGCTTCAGCCATATCGCTCTACACCATATTTATGTATAAGAACCGCAAACAGCAGATGCGTTTTTGCTCATTCACGTCACTCCTTCTTGTAGGATGGTATGTGGTTTATGCTGTGCTTGCAGTGCTTTGTGGTGGCAGCAGCGATGCTTCTTTCTCACCAAGCGTCTATGGTGCATTGCCGGCCGTTGCCCTTATCCTGAATGTTATGGCTTCGCGTGCCATACGTGCTGATGAGCGTCTTGTGCGTGCCGCCGACAGAATAAGATGACATTACACATTATTAATTATAAAAGAATTCCCGTCGCCAAAAGGCTTTAGCTTGTGCGACGGGATTTTTTATTTTTTGTAACTTCATAGATGCAAAGAATATTTTTCTTTGTGCTTTTCTTTTGTTTTTTTTGCAAAAATCGGAGGAAAGTGCAAAATGTGTTATTAAACATATAAAATCGTTTGCATAAAATAAAAAAAAGCCTTAACTTTGCACCCGTTATCCTGAATACAATCTTTTTACCTTAAAAAGACTAATACCTATTGGGAAATGCCTTTCGCTGTGAAGCTGAGGGCATTTTGCATTTTATATATGCAGTGTTTTATTATTAGGTGGGTGAGGATTTCATGGTTATGTAAAATCCCACTAGTGGCTACATACCGCAAAGCTCCTTGTACGGACAATTCACGCAACGTCCTTCATCTTCGGTGGGCTTGAATGGAATGTCGGGATTGAATATCTCGGCGATTTTCTCTGTCAGCAGTTCTTTGTAGTCATCGGCATAGTCCCTTATGTCGGCAATGCGTTCCTTGTTGATGCACAGTGTGGGGTCGTAGCCTTCCTGACCGGCATGCTGTATGAATAGCAGTGCGGGACTTACCGGCAGATTGCGTTTGTTGTACCGCTCACTCACGATTGTGCTGTAGAACATAGCCTGCAGATAGTTGTCGGCATGCTTTGAGCCTCCCACATTTTCGGGGGCGAACACATCATCTATGCTCTTCATTGTGCCGAGCTTGCGGCTGCCTGTTTTATAGTCCACTATGCGGATGTGCTCTCCACTGCCGTCGCTGACACAGTCAAGTCGGTCTATGCGTCCGCCTATGCTTGTCTCAAATTTCTGTGCAAAGCGAGAGGAGAGACGGGCTTGCCCGGGCTTTTCCGAGGTGCAGCCGGAATTCAACGGAGTTAATGTTTTGCCTCCGGTATCGATGGTGATGATGTCGGTTACAGCCTTTTCCAGTCCGATAATGTCGAACGGAGCAAGCTGCATGTCTATTTCAAGCAGTTGCCGCAAATATGTTATTATCACCTGGCGGTTGATTATCTGCAGTCCGTTGTAGCTTGGGCGGAATCCCTTGTCGTCCTTTATCTTAAACAGTTCCTCGCTGAATGCGCGGTCTACAATCTGCTCTATCTTCACCTTGTCCTTCAGCATCTGCTCGATGTAGCCCTTGGTTATATGACTGCCGCGCATCTCCATAATATGCTCGTAGACATATTGCGATGCCACATGGAAGATGTTTCCGAATATGCGGTTGTCGAGTGTGTCCTCGTCATCCTGCTCATTCTCATACAGACCGCCCAGATAGTTGTAGAAGAATTGCAGCGGGCACCGCTGGTATTTGTTTATTGCCGACGGTGTGAGCAGCGGACTCACCTCCACATTTGCCCCAACCGTCCTCGGGTCGCGCTCCGGATGTTTTGACAGGTCAAAGCGGTCGATGAGAACCTGCATCACCTCGGGAGTCTTTTCTATTTCCTTGGCACAGCGTCTCGTTGCCGACAGTCCTGCCTTGAGTCCGTACAGCTCTATCTTGTGGCGGCTCTCCACCTGCATCTGCAGCATGAAGCGGCTCATCTCGCCGGTGTTAGTCTCGTCGGCGGTGCTGTTGTAGATTATTGTCACATCCTTTGCACGCTGCAGCAGACGGTAGAAGTAGTAGGCATAGATTGCCACCTTGTGGTCGATGGTGGTCAGCTCGTAAGCCTTGCGTATGGAGTAGGGGATGAATGAGGTGTTGTTCACTCCCTTCGGCATATATCCCTCATTGCAGCTCAGCAGCAGCACATGATCGAAGTCTAGGTTGCGCGTTTCCAACATTCCCATCACCTGCAGACCTTCTGCCGGCTCACCGTGAAACGGTATGCTGGTGGTGTCGGTAAGCTGGAATATCAACCTCTGCATGGTGACAATGTCCACGTCGAGGTCACCCGACTCGCATAGCGACGACAGACGGTTGAGCAGGGTGTAGGTGCGGAATAGTGCTTCTTGAAACAGCGGGTCTGTCTCAGTGTTGAGTGTTGAGTGTTTAGTGTTCAGTGAGGTGTTGCGGGCAATGATTTTCATCAGCCGCATAAGCCAGCGAACCATTTCCAGGGGGGCGGTGTTCAGTGTGGAGTGTTCGGTGTTGATGCCGCAGAATAGTTCCTTGGTGCCGTCGTCAACAGCCAGCTGGTCAGGCAGCGGATAATATACCTTTGTTTCAAGATTGATTGCCTTAAATACCTCACTGCCTTTAGGAGAGATGTAACGCATATATGGATGCGTCAGCACGGCATTGACAAACTTTAGGCGGTAGCGCCCGTTCTGCACCGAGTAGCCTGTGGTCTGCAGTTCAAGCAACACCTTGAGCAGTGAGTTCAGCGGCGACTGGTTGAGCGGATAACCCGTGGTGATGTTCACCTTGCTCACTTCCTCGGGCAGACAGTGGATTATGGTTGGCAACAGTTGCTCGTTGCACATCACTATGGCTGTGTGCCTGCCGTGAGCGTAGCGGTTGTCTTCCTTCAGCCATTGCGATATGTATCGTGCCTGCATGTCTTCTGTACTTGAGGCAATGAAGCGTATCTTCTTGTCTTTATTGAAGTTATTGTATATTCTTTCATCTTTTACGTCAAGCTCGTTGGGATAATGCTGCAGGTATTGTGCAATGTAGTGCCCTGCCTCGTGGGTGGGAAATGAAGAATGAAGAGTGAATAATGAAGAATCTTTGTGTGGCATATAGTATTCATCGAAATCCCAGTAGAAGTGCGTCTTGCGTTTTTTTTTCAGAATGTCGAACAGACGTTGCTCCACCTTTTGCAGCAGGTTGAATCCCACGAATATGTAGCGGTCATAATGGAAGTTGATGCCGGTGTTCTCGGTCACCTTGCGGTAGAGTGCGCCCTCGTATGCCAGTCCCTGCTTTTCAATGTAATCATTGTATTCGTAGTAAATCTCGGCAAAATGGCTCCAAAGATTCAGGAAACGGCGTTTCAGTTCCGAGTTGTGTTCCTCGCTGAAGTTGCTGAAAAACTGCTTCAGTGTCTCGGTCTGCTCTTCGGTGAGATACGAGATGTCGTCAAGCTCGTGAATATCTCTCACGTTGGCAAACACCTTGTCGGCATCTGCCATATTCTTGTCGATGTCGTCGAAGTCGCTCAGCATCAGCTGTCCCCAGCCGAAGAAATGGTCGAGAGTCTCACAGGTGCCGGTGCATTTTGTGAAACATTTGTGCAGGTCGCTGATAAGTTTCAGCTGGTCACCCACAACGAGCTGACTGTGACGCCTGAACAAATCGCTGATTGTCAGGTAGGCGGGACTCCACAGCGGACGTCCAGCCTCACGCGCCAAATGCTCATTGATAAACAGCGATGCACGCTTGTTTGGAAACACCAGCGCCGTGCGCGACAGGTCGGTGCCGAACTTCTCGATTATATCTTTTGCTACGTATTCTAAAAAACTCTTCATGTTATTTTTCTTTTTATTGGAACTATTAGCCCTGTTGGGCAAATATGGCTTATTAGGCTAATAGCCTCTCACTCAACGCTGAACACTACACACTCACCACTTTATTTGTATATACATACCACAGGTAGCCCTTCACATTGTCATACCCCATTTCTTTCAGCAGTGTCATGTATTCCTTCACCTGGGCGTGATGCTCCTCCTTTGGCTTGCCAAACTTGAAGTCTACCACTATGGTCTGCTTGCCGTCGGTCATCACACGGTCGGGACGGCGGTCAATGAGCTTTTGCTCCCTGTCATCCCATTTCAGTATGGTGCATTCGTTGAGCAATGTCCACTTGGGTGCAAACCATTCTGCAATCTTCGGATCGCTGAGACGCTTGCGCATCAGTGCCGTGAGCCTCTCGTTGGTTACGTCATCGTCGTAGAGCACTCCGTCGTTCTGCATCTGTGCCAATACACCGTCAATGTCGTCTGTGGTGCGTATGGTTGAGAAAATCTCGTGCAGTATGCTTCCCGTCTTGAGATAGCTCATCACCTCTTCCTCATCCTCGCCGCCGTTCTCTATGAACTTTATGCTGGCGTTGCTCTGACGGAAGTTGGCTTTTGTCTCGTGGCTTGCCATTTCCACAGTCAGCGGCTGGCTGTGCTGCAGCAGCACGTTGTCGGTGGTCTTTGCGCCCGTCTTTTGTTTTATGTACAGTTCGCCGAATGTGAAGTCGGTGGCGGTGGAGCCCTGTTCCGGCGTTATCTTGTTCACGTGCTCATTGCCCGTCTGCGCTTCGCTTTGTGCTATTATCTGCTCCATGCAGGTCTCTATCAGCTTCGACCTGTAGTTGTCGCTTTGTCCGCTCTTGCCTATCACAAACAGGTTAGCGGAGGCACGTGTGAATGCCACGTACAGCAGGTTGAGGTTGTCCACAGTGTTTTGGAAGTGCTCCTGCTCGTAGTCATCTTCGTAGATTGTTCCGCGCATCTGTCCCGAGTAGTTGTTTACCGGCACAAGCGGCAGCTCATTATATGGTTCCTCCTGTGGAGTACACCATAGAGTGTCGCCGCCTATCTCAAGTTGCCAGTCACAGTAGGGTATTATCACGTTGTCGTATTCCAGTCCCTTGCTGGCGTGTATGCTGAGTATCCGCACCCCCTCCACGTCGTTGCTCTTTATTGTCTTTGTCGACAGGCGGCTGTCCCACTCCTGCAGGAACTTGTTTATGTCGTTTGCCTTGTCGTTTGCGAATTTCGACAGATGGTCGTAGAATGTGCTGAGATATGCGCTCTGGTTTGTCAGTGTCTCAAGTGAGAACAGGTCGAACACCTTTTCTGCCAGTTCGTGCAGCGGCAGTGTAGCCAGGGTGTCAATATTTTCTGTGAATCCTTGCGGCAGCAGTTGTGCCTTGTCGGTGGTGCTCAGTTGCAGCTCGCCGTCGCTTATCGTTGTGTCGCCTTTCACATGTTTTACATACAGGCTTGTGAGTGCTGCCATGCTTATATTGTCGCTGTGGTCGATCACCACGCGCATGGCGTTGATGATGACGCCCACAGCCACTGACGACTTCAGCTGGAATGCCTCGTCGCTCACTATGTTTACATTCTTGTGCCTGTCGAGAAAATAACTTGCGATGGAGGGGATGTATTTGTTTTGGCGCACAAGCAGTGCAATGTCCGACTGCTTCACGCCCTTCTCAATGAGCATGTCTATTGTAAGGGCTATTTCTTCCAGCACGGCATTGGCGTAACCGCCTTCTTCGTCTTTGTCCAACAGCTTTATGCTCACCAGTCCGCGCCGTTCTGTTTTGTGCGGAGGTATCTGCTGCACCACATCGGCGTATGCCTGACGCAGCTGTGCGGCAAATGCGGGATGCTCATTTCTCATTTGTCCCGTCATTATGTCTGTGGCAGTGGTGAAGAAAGCGTTGTTGAACGCTATCACATTGTGTTCCGAGCGGTAGTTTGTCTCCAATGGCTTTATCTCCACAGCATCCTCATGATGTGGAAATTCCTGCTCTATGTTGTTCAGCAAGCGCCAGTCGCCCGAGCGCCAGCGGTATATGCTCTGCTTCACGTCGCCCACAATCAGGTTGCCGCTCTCCTCCTGGCTCATGCACTCCAACAGCAGTGTGCGGAAGTTCTGCCACTGTATGGTGCTTGTGTCCTGAAACTCGTCAATCATGATGTGCGACAGTCGGGTTCCTATTTTTTCAAACACAAACGGCGAGTCGCTGTCGCCTATCAGTGACTGCAGCAACTGCTGTGTGTCGCTTAGCAGAAAACGGTTGGCTCCCTCGTTCAGTTCTCTTATGCTGCGCTCTATACGGTCGAGCAGCCGCAGTTGTGTCATCAGTTTGGTTGTGAGTTTCGCGCTCGCGTACCTTCTGTATAATATAGAATAGTTCTGCAGCAGCGATGCCTGTAGCGGCTGAAGCTGTTCCGTTGCTGTCTGCACCCATTCTGGGTGTTTCTTTGCGTTGGCAGCGGTAAACCATTTTTCGGGTTTGTCAAGAGCGTTCATAAAGCTTGCGCCGAACAGGTCGGATTGCAGGTCGTTGCGGCTTATCTTAACGAAGGCACTGGCTGGTCCCGATGTGTTTCTCGACAAGTCGTTCATCGTCAAGCCGTTGTTGTCCAATATCTCAAAAAAATGGTCGGCATAATCGGCTATTTGTTTCCGCGCTTCCTCGGCAAGGGCGTGCATGGCTTTCTCATATTTGTCTGCCTGTCCCGGTGAGTTGAGAAACTCCTTCAGCCGTCCGCTCTCCCGTTTGTAGTATTCCTTGAATATATTCAGACCGAAACTCTTTATCTGTCCGATTACGTTCCATGTCTTGTCGTCCTCTATGTTGCTTTTTATGAACTTCATAATCCAGCCCAGCACCTCGTTGGTTGTGTCGAGTTTCTCTATCATGTTGTCCACAGCCTCCTCTTCTATCTGCTTGTCGTTAAGCTCTATGCGGAGGTTGGGGGTGAGGTCGAGCTCACGTGCAAGGTTGCGCAGCACTGACTGGAAAAACGAGTCAATTGTCTCTATGCGGAAGTCATTGTAATGATGGAGCAGCAGGGTCAGCGCGATGCCTGCCTGGCGTGATGCCTGCTGTGGACTGATGTCCAGCTCATTGCAAATCTTCTGCATATACGAATCTGAGTCGGGCAACTGTTTCCAGATGCCATATAGCTGACTGAGTATTCGCATCTTCATCTCCTCCGTAGCCTTGTTGGTGAATGTCACTGCCAGAATGTTGCGGTAACAATACGGATTCCTTACCAGCAGCTTTATATACTCCACCGCCAGGGTGAAAGTCTTGCCGCTGCCGGCGCTCGCCTTGTAGACGGTAAGGGGGGATTCTTCATTCTTCATTCTTCATTCTTCACTCTTCATTTCTACGAGTTTCCCTTCCGATTCCAGCGCATGCCACACACTGTATCTCACTTCAGGAGTCTTCTGCTCCATTGCCTCAAACAGCTCGCGCATGTCAGTGCGCTGGCTTGCGTGCTCATATTTACATAGCTTCACCTGTTTCTTGTAGCCTTGCATTGCGGCATATTCCGCAATGTCCTTCTCCTTCACCATGCACAGCGGACGGATTATTGTGATTGGCATCTTGCGCATTTTCATTTTCGCAGGCATTGTTGAAAAATGCCCTTGGTTGAACAGGTTCAGCATGGCTGTGTGTATTATGTCGTCCTGATGATGCCCCAGTGCTATCTTGTTGAAACCCTCGGCCTGTGCCAGGTTGAACATCTCCTTGCGCCTGTACCATGAGCATAGAAAACACATCGGCTTCTTGCCTGCCGTGGTTTCGTCGAAACTTGTGGTCACAATGTGCAGCCTCACTCCAAGGTCACGGGCAAAAGTCTCAATATATTCCGTGTCGGTCTCATACTGCATGTTTGCCATTCTCACGTGTATTGCCTCCACCGTGAACCGCGGCACGGCAATGCGGCTCATCTTTGCCAGCATCTCCAGCAGACAAAGCGAGTCCTTGCCGCCCGACAGCCCCACAAGAATCTTGTCGCCGTCCTCTATCAGTCCGAATGCCGCATTGGCACGGCGGATGCTTTTTTTTAATGAAGAATGAAGACTCTTCATTTTAGTTTCGCTCCCTCCATGCGTTTCATGCAGAAACCGCTCAGTCCGCACTTGTCACACAGCGGCTTTGCCGACTTGCACACATATCGTCCGTGGAGTATCAGCCAATGGTGGGCATCAGGTATTATTGCGTCGTCGAAATACTTCGTCAGCACTTGTTCCACCTTCAGCGGAGTATTGTCCTTGGGTGACACCAGTCCTATGCGGTGGCTCACCCTATATACATGAGTGTCCACCGCCATTGCCGAACGTCCGAAAGCCACTGCCCACATCACGTTGGCTGTTTTCCGTCCCACACCCGGCAGCCGGAGCAGTGCGTCATAGTCCTCGGGAATCTCTCCGCCGTGCAGTTCCGTTATCATGCGTGCCGTCTCCAGCAGATGGCGTGCCTTGGCGTTGGGGTAGGAGATACTTTTTATATATTCCAATATCTCTTCCTCGCTTGCCTTTGCCATGCTTGCGGCATCGGGAAAAGCCTCAAACAGTGCCGGTGTCACCATGTTCACACGCTTGTCGGTACACTGTGCGCTGAGTATCACCGCCACCAACAGCTGGAATATGCTTCCAAACTCCAGTTCCGTGGTGGGGCGGGGCATCTCGCGGCTGAAATATTCGGTCACCCGTCGGTAAAGTTCTTCTCTTTTCATCTAACTTCGTTGATTGTTTCTGCACCTCGGAATTTCAGCACCCCGAACCGTCAATGTTGCATGTTGCGCCCTGCTCTTCTTCGTCCATCTCCACGGTCACTCCAGCCTTCTCGGGCTTAAATGTCACCGTTCCGTCCTCCAGCACAAAGCACGGTATGCCAACGGCGCCAACGCGCTTCATCACATCGAACGCCGCACTGTTGTCGCGCAGCCGCAGAAACTCCTTCAAGTTTCTCACATGCCTGCCTATATCTATCACCTCATATCTGCTGTCGTCCTTCACCTGCGCCTTCACTGCGGTGCAGTCGGGACATGTCTCCATTACATAAACCTTTATCATAAGTTTCCCGTTTTTGGTTATTTCTTTTGTTTCATCTTTTGCAAAATTAGTGATAATATTCGAGAATCCCATATTTTTGACCGAAAATTTGCATATTTTTTAGTTTTGAACAAAAATTATATCTGTTACAATAAATCGGCGATTTAGAATTCTAAATCGCCGATTCCCGGTTCTGAATCGCCGATTGGCAACCCTGAATCGCTGTTTTAGGGGGCAGATTTTATTATCTGCGACACCTTTATTTCCGCTTTCTTGTCGTTACTTTTGGCTTTGTCTGCTGCCATGCGGTTTTAGGCGGAAATTTCCGTGAGCTTTCCGGTGATATTTTCCGTATGCTCTTCGGCGGCACTCTCAGCGGCGTTGTCTGATAGATGGTGTCAATCACCGCCCAGTAGAAGTCTTTGCCGAGGTATTTCGCCTTGCACTCATGCTTCACCACTCGGGCGGGGTAGCCCTCAGGCGTGGTGGTGCGCTCCTCTTTGAAATCGAACTTATAGGTCATCCGATATTCCGGGAAATCCACCAGTTTCTCATCAATATTATCACTAATATAGCGGAAACGGTCACGGAAATCTATGGCAAGAGTATAACAACGCAAATGACCTACGCTATTTAATGGTCTCATATCTATTAGTTGTCGACGTTCAATCTCTTTAAAATACCACCCCTCTTTTGGATTTGCGGGGTTATATTTGCCGCTACTACCATTATATTGAGTGTATTCACCAGGGTTGCCCATAGACCAATCATCTGTAACAAGTACTGCTTCATAATTCTCAATATCCGGCACGAGGGTTTTGCAAGAAAATACACCTCCTGTATCAACAAAACATTTATACCCAGCATGCCAAAAAACTTTATCGTTATTAAGCAAAGTTCCCTCTTGGTCAATAAAAATGCTATTATTGCAGTATGGTGGGGGGCATTCAGGACAAACCAACCAATCCACCGCCATCAAACCGCTCTGATACGTATCTGTAAAGGTCACTCCGTTGGAATATGTCCTGTCGCGATAGATAATAAGCTGTGCTGCCATCTGCAGATTGTCGTGTGCCGGATACCACTTATAGTCCCTGCGGTATTTCACATCCTTGAGCGTAATCTCCACCGCACCAATATATTTCACTACATATTCGAGCGTCTGCCTAACCTCGTTGGACAGAAACTTGCTTGAAACCTCCTGAGAAAACTTTGCCGTGATTTCATAAATCATGGCTGTCTTGTCGCCAACTTCCTCAGCATCCTCATAAACGCCCTTTTTCACCGCGCTCACGCTGACAAGGCTCAACTTGTCCAGCTCCAAGTAAGGCAGCGCCACCTCAGAGCCGTCGGGCATTTTGCCGCGGCACGACTCATACACCCACTCGGCAGAGATTTTTTGCCCGCCGCCGATGTCAAACACCTGATTCGTGGCGTGTGTCTCCATAGCTTCCGAAGTGACAGCCACCGTGGGCTTGCCCTCCGTCATCTTCTCAAACTCTTCGGCATTCGCCGCCCAAACGGTGTCGGACTCGGCAGACAGTTTCGCGTATGCCTTTGGCTCAAAACTGATGGTTTTCATCTCAAGGTCGGGCAGCCAGAAATAGGTGTGGCTCACTGCCTGCTTCCACTCCAAGTGCATGGTTTCCCCCTTTCTGACATTGAATGGAGAGGTCTTGTCGCCTGTGCCGCCAAGAACATTGAAGTTATATGAGAATTTTGTTTCGGGGTCGGGATATTCTGTGCTGTTTTCCACAATACCGATGTAATTCACCGTGAACGAGAGGTTCTGCTTATCGTCCTCCCTTGTGTTCACGCTCTCTATGTCAAGGTTGAAGCTCACGCTCACATTGTAGGCAGTGGAGTCTTTCACGGTGATGCTTCTGGTCTTTGCAAGCGGCGTAAGCCTGATGCACGTGGCGCTCAGTGCTGCGCGCGTCTGCTCCGTCGACGTGGCTGTGCCGTACTTTGCGGCGTTCATCCTCACGTATGGCATCTCGATGGTCTTTCCAGCGGAGTTCACTATCCTGTAAATCTCGTATGCCATGTTGAAGACTATCTCCTGTCCGCCAATGTTGAATGTCTGCACGGTGTTTTTCAGCAGCGGCGAGCTTCCGCTGTCGGCAGTCTTAATGTTGTCTTTCATGGCTGTCAGTTCCTTCAGATCGCGGCACACCACGGTGTCCAGCGTCATTGCGAGGCTCAGCGATGCCCTCGGCTCGCGCACTATGGTGGTGCCGTCGGGGTCGGTGTAGGTGCTGCGCTGGCTCACGCTCATGCTGTAGGTGCCGCCCTTCTCCACCACTATCGGGTCGGCAGCGTTTCCTGTGCCTGCTGCCCCGCTGCCGCTTATGGTCATGCTCACCTCACCCTTGCCGTCATCGGGCTTTCCGGGGGGGTAGTGGGAGGGTCGTCTATAGCGTCGTCGCCGCCGCCTCCGCAAGCCGTCGCCATAGCCACCACAGCCACAAGGGCTGCTGCAGCAATCCGCGGCGCACCTGCAAAAAGAAATCTTCTCTTTCTCATAGATCTAAAAAAATTTAAGTTAATAATGTTATTAATGTTGTTATTTTCTGCAAAGATACAAAAAAAATTTTATACACACACACTTTTGCAGTATTTTTTTTTCATATACATTATAATATTTAGCAGAACAAGAGCAGTACATGCCTTATGACAGGTTCTAAAAAATGTCGGATTAAGTTTTTTTTTGAAATTATTTAGTGAAATATTTTTTTGTATCAATTTTTATTATTACTTTTGCACTCCGAAATGAACAATTAATCAATAGGTATGCCAAAATACAACATTACAGAAAGAAAGGAAAAGGATCCGACTTACCGTTCACTGGTGAGTCCGAAAGTTATGGACGAGATGAAAGAGCGCATTCTCAACATCATCGTCATGCAGGGTAAATATAAGGATAAGAACTATTCGGCAAAGATGCTTGCCAATGACCTTGGTACCAACACCCGCTATGTGTCGGCTGTGGTAAACGTGCGTTTCCACATGAACTACACATCGTTTGTGAACAAGTACCGCATTGAGGAGGCAATGACAATTCTTGCTGACCGCAGATATAAGGATCTTAACATGGAAGAGGTTAGTTCGATGGTGGGATTCTCCAACCGTCAGTCATTCTATGCGTCTTTTTATAAGATTCTTGGCATCACTCCACGCGAATATCGCCTGAAGCACATGTCGAAGACTGTAAAGAAAAGCAAGAAAAACGATACAAAGGCTGATGCAGTATCAGAGGAATAAATCGTATTAATAAAACAAAAGGAACAAACTAAGAGGATTCTTCCATGAACTATACCGATGAGCGTTTTGCAGACATACAGATGCTGCGATACAGGCTTAACGGGTTTGAGGAACTTACTTTACAGCAAAAGAAATATATTTATTACCTTTCACTTGCCACATTGGCTGGACGCGATATTACGTTCGACCAGTGTGGCAAGTATAATTTGCGAGTAAGGAAAACCCTTGAGGCAATATATACAGACTACACGATTGACCGCACCACCGAGGCGTTCAGGGCGCTTGAGGTGTATCTGAAATGTGTGTGGTTTTCAAACGGAGTGTATCATCACTACGGGTGCGAGAAGTTCAAGCCCGGTTTCTCTGAAGAGTATCTGCATGACTGCGTCATGACAGTAGACCCCAAACGCCTGCCGCTGATGGGCGAGGAGACACCTATGGACCTACTGCTCGACCTGAGGGCGATAATCTTCGACGACGATTATCTGCCGAAGCGTGTGAACAAGGCCGACGGCGAGGACGTGGTGAAAACCTCTGCCTGCAACTATTATGCCAACGTGAGTCAGGAAGAGGTGGAGGCTTTTTATGCAGAGAAGAGCGACCCGGCTGATCCGCATCCCCCGTCGTGGGGGCTTAACTCCACGCTGGTGAAGAAGCCGGCTATATGCTGTCATGAGGGCGAGAACGCCATTGAGGAAGTGGTATGGAAAGCCGACGGAATGTATGGCAAGGCAATCAGTCAGATTATCCATTGGCTGACGCTGGCAGCGAGGGAAGCCGAGAACGACAGTCAGCGCAAGGTGATAGGACTGCTCATTGACTATTACCGCACCGGCGACCTGCGCACCTTCGACAAATACTCCATAGAATGGCTGCAATGCACTGACGGACAGATTGATTTTATCAACGGTTTCATCGAGGTGTATGGTGACCCGCTTGGCATAAAGGCTTCATGGGAGGGCATCGTGGAATACAAGGATATGGCTGCCACACGCCGTACACAGACCATAAGCGACAATGCCCAGTGGTTTGAGGACCACTCGCCTGTGGACCCGCGGTTCAAGAAGGCAAAGGTGAAGGGTGTCACTGCCAATGTGGTGTGTGCCGCCATGCTCGGAGGCGACGAGTATCCGTCGACCGCCATCGGCATAAATCTTCCCAACGCCGACTGGATACGCGCAGAGCACGGTTCGAAGAGCGTCACTATCTGCAACCTAACTGATGCCTACAACAAGGCAGCCAAGGGCAGCGGCATGAAAGAGGAGTTTGTGGCAGATGCCGGCACCGTGGCTATGATTGAGAAGTATGGCGATGTGTGCGACGATTTGCACACCGACCTGCACGAGTGTCTCGGTCACGGCAGCGGACAGATGTTGCCGGGTGTTCCGTCGGGAGCGCTGAAGGCATACTCCAACACCATTGAGGAGGCTCGTGCTGACCTGTTTGCGCTCTATTATCTTGCCGACGAAAAACTGGTGGAGCTTGGGCTCGTGCCCGACTGCAGCGCCTACAAGGCAAACTATTACACATATATAATGAATGGTGTCCTGACGCAGCTCGTGCGCATAAAGCCGGGCAACATCATTGAGGAGGCACATATGCGCAACCGTGCCCTCATTGCACGCTGGTGCATAGCCAACGGCGACTGTGTCCGCCTTGTAAAGCGCGACGGCAAGACGTTTGTAGAAATCACCGACTATGAGGCTCTGCGCACCATGTTTGCCACGCTGCTTGCTGAGATACAGCGCATAAAGAGCGAGGGCGACTATGACGCTGCGCGTAATCTGGTGGAGACTTACGGAGTGAATATCGACGGCAGCCTGCATGAGGAGATTCTCGACCGCTATAATGCCCTAAACATTGCGCCATACAAGGGATTCATCAATCCTGTGCTCATTCCTGTGCGCAACACAAAGGGAGAGATTACAGACATAACTGTGGACTATAACGAGAGTTACGCACATCAGATGCTGCGCTACAGCAGCGAGTTCGGAACGCTCGTTTAAAATGAAGAATGAAGAATGAAGAATGAAGAATCTATTGGCTGCGCCGATGAGTGCGTGAAATTTGAAGAAAAGAATGAAGAATCTATTGGCTGCGCTGATGAGTGTGCGAAAAACGAAAAATCATATAGTGAAGTTAGAAGATTGGAGTCGGAGAATGAAATAGATTCTTCATTCTTCATTCTTCATTCTTCATTAAAAAAAATCAAGCAATCGTTCAGGCTGCTGATGAACGGAGTGGCATCGCAGTCAATGCGTGAGAAGGGAGCCGAGGCTGGCTATCATCTCAACTGGGGAGCATCGTTGCCCCATCTGCAGGAGATGGCAAAGGAGATAGGCAAGGACTACGACCTCGCCATTGCCCTGTGGAAGGAGAATGTGCGCGAATGCAAGATTCTTGCCACAATGGTGATGCCGGCTGAGAAGATGTTGCCCGAGGTTGTAGACATCTGGATGGAGCAGACGATGGGGCAGGAGATAGCCGAGATGGCATCGTTCAACCTGTACCAGCATCTGCCCTTTGCCGCTGAGAAGGCATACCGCTGGATGGCAAGCGACAAGCCGCTGTATCAGTTGTGCGGTTTTCTTGTCATCGCCCGTCTGTTTATGAAAGGGCAGGCTCCCAATGAGCGTGGCATCAACGAGTTTGTCGACCAGGCAATCACCGCCATGCAGGACGGTGAGATGATGGTGCGCAAGGCTGCCATGCAAAGCCTGCTGCGCTTTGCCGATTTAGGGCTTGTGTATGAGCGTATAGCACAAAGTGCGGCAAAAAAGGCGAATTTGGATATATTTTAAATAAAAATACTAAAAAAGAATACTGTTTAGTATTCTTTTTTAGTAAAGGTGTAATCCGCCACCTTTTTGCCCTTTTTACTCTTTGACCAGTAAATGTAGCTGAAGTTATAGCCTGCCTCTTTGTAGTTTTTTATTGATGTGGTGTTGCGCAGTGCGTCAAGCAGAGTCTTGCGTGCATTTACCCTTTTCAGAGTCTGTGCATCGTCAAGCTGTCCGCCCACGGTATAATAATAATGTATGGTGGTGGTGGCTTTGTCGAAAGTCATGCTGTCGAGTGTCATATCCTTGTCGAGCACCACCGGACAATTCTTTTTTGTGAACTCGCGAGCCTCGCGGTCGCATCTTTCCTCAAGCGATTCCTGACAGGAAACAAACGTGAGAATTAGAGAAAAAAATATCAATTTACGCATAATTTTTATAGATTTGTGTGCAAAAGTAAAAAAAATTATTTAAAAACAAGCGAAAAATTTGGGAATATCTGATTTTCTTTGTATCTTTGCAACTCAAATTGACGTATATCAATGAATTGTATAAGGAATTTTTGCATTATTGCTCACATTGACCATGGTAAGTCCACATTGGCTGACCGTATGTTGGAGTATACTAAAACAATTCAAGTTACTGGCGGACAGATGCTTGATGATATGGACTTGGAGCGTGAGCGCGGAATAACGATAAAAAGTCATGCCATCCAGATGGAATACGAGAAGGATGGACAGAAATATATACTGAACCTCATTGACACTCCTGGGCATGTCGATTTCTCATACGAGGTGAGCCGAAGCATTGCAGCCTGCGAGGGCGCACTGCTGGTGGTCGATGCCACTCAGGGAGTGCAGGCGCAGACCATAAGCAATCTCTACATGGCAATAGACCATAATCTGGAGATTATACCGGTGATAAACAAGATTGACATGCCGAGCGCCATGCCCGATGAGGTGGAGGACGAGATTATCGACCTCATAGGATGCGACCGCAGTGACATTATCCGTGCCAGCGGAAAGACGGGCGAGGGTATTGCCGATGTGCTTGATGCCGTGGTGGACCGCATACCTCATCCCACCGGCGATAAGGACGCACCGCTGCAGGCGCTGATATTTGACTCGGTGTTTAACTCGTTCCGAGGTATCATTGCTTACTTCAAGATAGAGAACGGACATATCTGCAAGGGCGACAATGTGAAGTTCTTTAATACCGGAATGGAGTATGTTGCCGACGAGGTGGGAGTGTTGAAGATGGACATGATTCCCCGCAAGGAACTGTCTACAGGCGATGTGGGATATATAATAAGCGGTATAAAGACCTCGACGGAGGTGAAGGTGGGCGACACCATCACTCATGTGGCGCGTCCTTGCGACAAGGCGATAGAGGGATTCCAGGAGGTGAAGCCTATGGTGTTTGCCGGTGTGTACCCCATAGAACCGGCAGAGTATGAAAACTTGCGCGCATCGCTTGAAAAACTTCAGTTGAACGATGCCTCGCTCACATTCCAGCCGGAGTCGTCGGTGGCTCTTGGATTCGGTTTCCGTTGCGGATTCCTCGGACTGCTGCACATGGAGATAATCCAGGAGCGGTTGGACCGAGAGTTCAATATGGATGTGATAACCACTGTGCCCAACGTATCGTATATGTGCTACGACAAGCAGGGTGGGGTGAAAGAGGTACACAACCCGTCGGGACTGCCCGACCAGACAATGATTGACCACATTGAGGAGCCGTATATCAGGGCGAGCATCATAACCGCTGCCGACTTCATCGGTCCTATCATGACGCTGTGTCTTGACAAGCGCGGCGAGCTGATTGACCAGCAGTATGTGAGCGGCAACCGTGTGGAACTGCACTTCATGCTGCCGTTGGGCGAGATTGTGATAGATTTCTACGACAAGCTGAAGTCGATATCAAAAGGCTATGCCTCGTTTGACTATCATGTGGACTGTTTCCGCCCCTCGAAGCTGGCAAAGCTCGACATCCTGCTCAATGGAGAGTCGGTGGACGCCTTGTCAACGCTTACTCATCAGGACAATGCCGTGACCTTTGGCCGCCGCATGTGTGAGAAGCTCAAGGAGCTGATACCCCGCCAGCAGTTCGACATTGCCATTCAGGCTGCCATCGGAGCTAAGATTGTGGCACGCGAGACTATAAAGTGCGTCCGCAAGGATGTGACAGCCAAGTGCTATGGCGGTGATGTGAGCCGTAAGCGCAAGTTGCTGGAAAAGCAGAAAAAGGGAAAGAAGCGCATGAAGCAGATTGGCAATGTGGAGGTGCCGCAAAAGGCTTTCCTTGCTGTGCTGAAGCTGGACTAAATAATAAATACAATAAATAAATGAGACAATATACTAAAACCAATTAATGAAATTATGACGAATATTCCTATTACTACAAGGGACGTGGCACGCGAGTTGGCTCGACGCTACAGCACCATGACACATGAGGAACTTGATGTTCTTGAGGATTTGCTTGTGCCGGTAAAATATGGCAAGAATGAGAAAATCTTGTCGGAAGGTGAGACTTGCAAACATATCTATTGGATTGCCAAGGGCATGGTGAGAGAGTTTTATACAAAGAACGGCAAGGAGCTGACCGAGTACATCGCTACCGAGAACTGTATCATGATGTGTATAGAGAGTCTTTTCCGTGAGGAGCCTTCAAAGTTGCAGCTTGTCACTCTTGAGCCTACTGTGATTTATGCCATTCCGAGAGCCAAGTTGGAGCAGGTGGCAATGAGGAGTGTGAATATCCAGATTCTATACCGTAAGATATTGGAGGAGAGCCTAATCCTCAGTCAGGTGCATGCTGACCTGTTAAGGTTTGAGTCTGCGCAGTCCCGCTATGCCAAGCTGGTGAAGCTTCATCCGCAGATCGTGCTTCGCGCACCGTTGGTATATATTGCCAATTTACTGCAGATGACTCCCGAGACTCTTTCGAGAGTAAGAAATCAGGTGCTGCTGGAGAAGTAGTGCTCAATATTCAGTGTTTAGTGTTTAGTGTTCAGTTAATATTGTAATTAGCTAACTGATAATTTCACGCTAAACACTGAACACTAAACACTGAACACTGAGTTTATAGCATCCCCTTAGTACTTGGCAGTTCGTAGTGATAAATGTCGCGGCGCACTGCCATTTTCAGTGCTCTTGCAAGAGCCTTGAAAATTCCTTCTATCTTATGGTGCTCGTTGTCCCCCTCAGCCTTGATGTTGAGGTTCATTCTGGCACTGTCGCTGAAGCTCTTGAAGAAGTGCAGGAACATTTCTGTGGGCATTTCGCCAATCTTCTCGCGGCGGAACTCCGCATCCCACACAAGCCACGGGCGGCCGCCAAAGTCAAGGGCAACACTGCACAGACAGTCGTCCATGGGCAGGCAATAGCCGTAGCGCTCTATGCCGCGTTTGTCGCCGAGTGCCTTGTTTATACACTCACCCAAGGCGAGGGCGGTGTCCTCTATGGTGTGGTGCTCGTCAACATGTAGGTCGCCCTTAGTGCGAATCCTCAGGTCCATCATGCCGTGCTTTGCAATCTGTTCAAGCATGTGGTCGAAGAATCCCAGTCCGGTGCTTATGTCAGCCTTGCCGGTGCCGTCGAGGTTCAGGCTTATGTCAATGTCGGTCTCTTTTGTGGTGCGCTTCACCTCTGCCGTGCGCTCTCCTGCAAACAGCAGTTCGGCAATCTTCTCCCATGTCATTCCGTCCTTGCCGATGATGAGAGCCTTGCAGCCGATGTTGCGCGCAAACTGAGCATCGGTTTCGCGGTCGCCGATTACGTAGCTTCCGGCAATGTCGAATTGGTCGTCGTTGATGTATTTTCCCACCATTGCCGTACCGGGCTTGCGCGTGGGTGCGTTGTCCTCGGGAAAGTGGCGGTCGATGAGAATGTCATCGAATGTTATGCCTTCGCCCTCAAGAGTATTGAGGATAAAGTTATGTACTGGCCAGAAGGTATCTTCGGGAAATGAGTCGGTTCCAAGTCCGTCTTGATTCGACACCATTACAAAGTGGAAGTCAAGCTGCTGGCGTATGAAGCCGAGGTTACGGAACACGCCCGGTACGAAAGTGAGCTTTTCAAAAGCGTCAATCTGTTCGTCGTAAGGCTCCTTAATCAGTGTTCCGTCGCGGTCGATAAACAATATCTTTTTTTTCATCATTTTGGTTATTTGCTTTAATCTGTGTTTTATTATGTGTACAAAATTAATGTTTTTTTTTGATATTAGCAAACAATTCTTTTGTTTTATGGATAAAAAAGCATCAAAATATAATCTTTTTGCTCAAAAGGCTTGCTTATGTGCAGAATTATTTGTACTTTTGCAAAAGTTTTTGCGTATATTCGCATACTTTAATATTTTAGGGATTTAAGGATAAAAAAGTATATAATTATGAAAGATTTGGATTGGTCAAGTTTGTCGTTTGGATACATGAAGACCGACTACAATGTGCGCTGCTACTACCGCAACGGTAAGTGGGGCGAGGTTGAGGTATGTTCAGAAGAAACAATTCCGCTGCACATGGCGGCAACATGTCTGCACTACGGACAGGAGGCTTTTGAGGGATTGAAGGCTTACCGCTGTCCCGACGGAAAGGTGCGTGTGTTCCGCATGGACGAGAATGCAGCCCGTCTTCAGTCCACCTGCAGGGGCATTCTCATGCCTGAGGTTCCTACAGAACTGTTTGAGACTATGGTGGAAAAGGTGGTGAAGCTTAATCAGGAGTGGATTCCCACATACGAGAGCGGTGCGACGCTGTATATCCGTCCGCTGCTCATTGGCACATCGGCGCAGGTGGGCGTTCATCCGTCTAAGGAATATCTGTTCCTTATATTCGTCACTCCTGTGGGACCATACTTCAAGGGAGGATTCTCAACCAATCCATACGTCATAATCCGCGACTACGACCGCTCTGCTCCGCTTGGAACGGGTATATATAAGGTGGGCGGCAACTATGCGGCAAGTATGCGTGCCAACGATCTTGCACATCAGAAGGGCTACGCCTGCGAGTTCTATCTTGACGCAAAGGAAAAGAAGTATATGGACGAGTGTGGAGCTGCCAACTTCTTCGGTATCAAGGACAACACCTATGTCACTCCAAAGTCTACGTCCATCCTGCCGTCGATTACCAACAAGAGTCTGATGCAGCTGGCAGAGGATATGGGACTGAAGGTTGAGCGCCGTCAGATTCCTGAGGAAGAGCTCAGCACATTTGAGGAGGCTGGTGCTTGCGGAACCGCCGCTGTAATCTCGCCGATATCATACATTGACGACCTCGACACAGGCGTGCGCTATACCTTTAGCGAGGACGGGCAGCCCGGTCCTATATCAAAGCGCCTGTATGAGACCTTGCGAGGCATACAGTATGGCACCGTGGAAGATAAACATGGCTGGACAAAAGTTATAATTGGCTGATGAGCAAAGGAAAGTTAGCGAAGTTTGCAGCAATGGAGACATTCAAGAACGTTTTCCAATACCCTTTTTCGGTAGTGGAAAACGTTCCTTTTGATATGCAGGGACATTGGCGCGAACAGTATTTTAAGAACAGCAACCCGATTGTGCTTGAGCTGGGATGCGGTAAAGGTGAGTACACTGTGGGACTGGCAAAGCTTTTCCCCGATGTAAACTTCATTGGTGTTGACATTAAGGGAGCACGTATGTACACAGGTGCAAAGCAGGCGTTGGAGGACAATCTCACTAATGTAGCTTTTCTGCGCACCAACATTGAGATTATCGACCGCTTCTTCGCTGCGGACGAGGTGCAGGAGATATGGCTCACGTTCAGCGACCCGCAGATGAAAAACTGGCGCAAGCGTCTGTCGAGCACAATGTTCCTCAACCGTTACCGCCGCTTCCTGGTGGACGGCGGTTTGATACATCTGAAAACAGATTCAAACTTCCTGTTTACATATACCACGTATCTTGTGGAAAAAAATTCGCTGCCGGTGGTGTTCAGAACCGAGGACTTGTATCACAGAGTGATGCCCGATGAAAAGATACTTTCTATACAGACTTATTACGAGTCGATGTGGATAGAACGCGGGCTGAACATAAGATACATGAAGTTCCAGCTGCCTCGTTGCGGCGAGCTGGTAGAGCCCGATGTGGAGATACCGCTCGACGAGTACCGCAGCTTTAAGCGTGATAAGAGAAGTGGCTTGGAAACAAGCAAATAAAGATTTTCAATAAAGAAATAATAGAACGATTATTATGAAGAGAATTTGTGCAACGGTGATGCTGGCGGTGTGCGGAGCATTGTGTTCGTTTGCCGGTGATGATGTTGCCGGCAGACAGTTTGTAAAGGCAGACAGTGATGCGCTGAGTTGGGTAGGGCGCGTGGACCTGAAGAAGGGCTATGCCGACTTCACCTTTCCGGGAGTTCAGATGCGCACCGGTTTCACAGGCTCTTCATTGCAGATGCTGACAAAGGCTAACAGCGGCTATTTTGTTGTGGAGATTGACAACCGTCCGGCGTTTAAGATACGCTCCACGCCGACCGACTCGCTGCTGACTCTCGCCGCCAACCTCGGCAAGGGACAGCATAAGGCGGTGGTGACACTTGTGTCGGAAGGTTACGAGATGCAGCCGCGCATCTATGGATTGTATGTTGACAAGGATGCCACGGTAAAGAGTGTGGCGCTGCCTGGGCGCAAAATAGAATTTATAGGCAATTCCATTACTTGCGGTTATGGCAATGAGGCTGTAAGCGAGAAGTGTGGATTCGACTATGCCACCGAGAACCAGTGGGATGCCTACGATGCGCTGACTGCCCGCAAGCTGAACGCACAGTGCTTTGTGGTGGCACGTTCGGGAATAGGTATCTACAGATATTATGGCGCGCCACGTCAAGGCACTGACTACAATATGCCAAACACCTATAAGTACACACAGTTCGGGCAGAAGGGCGAGCTGTGGGATTTCTCACGCTTCACTCCCGATGTGGTGTGTCTCAACCTCGGTACCAACGACACCAGCCTTGACACCTACGACACAACGCTGCTCACCCGTGGCTACGTGGAGTTTGTGAAAACTCTCCGCTCGCATTATCCCAATACAAAAATTGTGCTGCTCACCGGAACAATGATGAGCGGCAAGGCTCTTGAGGATGTCAAGCGCGCTCTCGACACGGCACAAAATGCCGCCGCCGACCGTGGCGACAACAATGTCTACCGTTTCGACATGACACCAATGATGCCAGGACCGGGAGTGTATGGTGCCGACTATCATCCGTCGGCAGCAAGCCATCAGAGAATGGCGGACGAACTGAGCGCGTATCTCCGTCGGCTGATGAACTGGTAAGTAAGGATTTTGAAGTATATATATAAATAAGGTGTAACGGAAAAATATCATTTAGTGTTTAGATGAAGACAAGATTGATTTTGGTATTTATCGGAATAGTGTGTGTGTTGGGAAATATTGATGCCAAACAGCGTGACAGGCGTATGTCGCGCCGTGTGGCTGTGGACAGTATGGCGATTCTTAATGCATACGCTGACTCGCTGCGCATGTTTGAACATAAATATGACTCGCTGCTGCATGTTCACGACTCTTTGAAACAGGTTGCGTATGGCGACGGCAGATTGTACCGCCTGTTCTCGCCGCTGACATTCTTTCATTCCTCTGCCAAGAAAAATCTTTCTATATTCAATTCCATGGCAAATGTCGATGAGGTGGACGACGAGGTGGATAATGTTCTGATGAATATTTATCTGAAACGTCCTGACCTTGTGCGCAATAGCGAGACAAAGCTGAAGGATGCCGGAAAGATAAGGAATGACGTGGTGGATAAAAAGGTGAAGGTGAAAAATGACATCGTGGAGCGTGTGGAAGTGAAGCCTGAGGACAAGTTTCTTCCGGCGCCAACCATGGGAATTGTCATAATGAAGCCTAAGTTTTGGACGTACAACGGCAACGGCAATCTGCAGTTTATCCAGAACTATGTGAGCGGCAATTGGTATAAAGGTGGCGAGAGCAATTACTCGATGGTGGGCGACGTGACCCTCAATGCCAACTACAACAACAAGAGCCGTCTGAAGTTTGAGAACAAGCTGGAGCTGAAGCTCGGTTTCCAGACTTCACGCGGCGATACCCTCCATAAGTTCAAGACCAACAACGACCTTATACGTTACACTGGTAAGTTAGGACTGCAGGCACACAAGCAATGGTATTACACACTGCAGCTGTTGGCTTACACGCAGTTTACACAAGGACTGAAAAGCAACGACAAGAAAGTGTACAGCGATTTTATGTCGCCGTTCAATGTAAACCTCGGTGTCGGTCTCGACTATACCATTGCAACAAAGAACAACCGGTTGAAGGGAAATGTGAATATGTCATTCCTGTCGTTCAACTTCAGATATGTCGACCGCAGGGATTTATGGAACAGCTATAAGACCGGAAACCACCACACGCTGGAGGAGTTCGGTTCGCAGCTTACTGCCAATGCCGAATGGAAAATCAGTGAGCAGGTGTCGTGGAAAACACGCCTGTATTGGTACACGTCCTACAAGCGCACACAGATAGAGTGGGAGAACACCTTTGCCATCAGGGTGAGCCGCTATATCAGCGCCCACATCTTCATGTATCCCCGTTTCGACGATCACAGCAAGTATGACGACAAGTTAGGCTATTTCCAGTTCCAGGAATATTGCTCTTTGGGACTTGGCTATTCGTTCTGATAGTGACGCTATTTTTTCTAAAAAAGAAAATATTTGCATTTTATCGGAGTATACTGCCGCTATTTCTGCATTTTATTCCGATAAAATGCAGAAGGTTTGTGTTTTATTGGAATTTTAATTGTTTTCAGTTAAGAGAATTATGGCATTGATGCCCTTACGCATCAAGAAGGCAGCTTTTTTCTAAAAGAACCAATCTGATGTCGTGTATCCCCTGAAATGAGCAGTCGATGATATCTGTTTCCTGAAATCCTAATTGGGCATAAAGACGGCGTGCTGCAACATTATTCTCCTGTGTGTCAATGCGGAGCACTTTGGTATGGTTGTTTCGTGCATATTCTTCATAGAACAGGACAAACTCGCTCCCTATACCTTTATTTACTGATGAAGGAGATATTGTTAGAGTGTGCAAAACCATAACCTCCTCGTTCTCAGCTTTTATGGCCCAGTTTGCCTGTCCATAACAATCCAGTTGATTTCTATTGATAATTGCAGAACCATAAACCGTTCCTTCTTTATCGTATACAAAAAGGTCCTCCCGTTGAAGAGCCTCCACAGCAGTGCTCTTTGTGGGATAGACACCCTTCATCCATCCTACGCACATCACACCAGCTTTCTCCGCATCGTGAATTGCATCATAAATTGCTACGACTTGAGGTATATCTTTTTCTGTTGCTTTACGTATCATATATTATAAAGTATGTATTAATACTTTGCAAAAGTATAGAAAATAATTGAGAATCAAGCATGTTTTGGACGAAAAGTAAGGTTATGATGTACAAAATTCATGTCGTGAAGCCGTTTCTGTTGATAGTTTATAAACAATCTTTGTTAAAAAAAACAGTAAATGTGAATATCATGAAAAAAATTGTTAACTTTGCACTCTTCTAAGTGATTTCAATTTTCGCAAGAGTGAGAGCAAAAAGACAGCCCAGCTGCCTGAGAAAGTGTGGTTGCAGCGAGCAGTCAAGGAACTTGAAAGGAAGCGAAAAATGTCTCAATTTTTATCATGCACAGGATGAGGTTGATGAGAAAAAGAGACTTTGCTCGCAAAGGTGGAGGCAATGCTTGCCCAAAAGATAGAACAAACAAAGTTGATAACATTTCATTAGAGGATAGTATGAAAGAAAACAGTCCAATTCCACATACAGGCAACAATCTGTTGTCGGATGCCGACCAAAGATGGTCGAAACGTACACTTAGAACCAAGATAGACGGAATGATATATGAACGGACGACTATTGCCAAACCAAAATAAATTCAAAGGAAAAAACATTGTTTGATTAAATATTATATAATTATGGCACGATACATAACGAATATTCATGTCAATAAACTCTTTCATTTGAGTGACTTTGACATACCTGTGGCAGATGATAATGCTCCACATCTTATCCTGACTGGAAAGAATGGAAGTGGTAAAACGATAACTCTCAATGCCATTGCAGACCTTCTTGATAAGATAAAAGAGGACGTAGATTTAATTTACCGGGATTATCCGAAATGGATGCGAACTCTTAATGATGTAAATATTGAGTTCTCAAATGGATATAGTTTTATTCGTGAATATCAAGAAGGAAACTTTATAATTGTATTTTATAAGGCTGCCCGTAAATCTGAAATTTTAGAGCCGATAAGTCCAGTGAAGCCTGATTTGCAAGAAAAGGTTGATTCTCGCAAAATCTTGACCAATGAATTGCTCTTTTTCTTGTCAGACTTAAAAATACAGGAGGCTCTTGCAAGAAATGAACAGCAGAACGCTGATGCTGATAAGATAAAGGATTGGTTTGAGAGTTTTGAGAATGTGCTTAAAAATTTTTTTGAGGATAAGGACTTGAAACTTCGATTTAATTATCGTGACTATACGTTCCATATTGAGACACAGGGTAAGTCGTTTAAATTTACAGAACTTTCTGACGGCTTCTCGGCAATAATCGACATCATAGCAGACCTTATTCTAAAAATGCAGAAAAAGGATACACTTGTGATGGATTATCTGAAACCTGGTATCGTTCTGATTGACGAAATAGAAACACACCTACATCTCCAGCTCCAGAAGACAGTGCTTCCACTTCTGACTAAACTGTTCCCAAACATTCAGTTTATCGTCACTACGCACTCCCCATTTGTGCTCAATTCGTTGCCTAATGCTACGGCATTTGATATGGAGCATCGTGAGACCATCGTTAATCTTTCGGATTATTCTTATCAGGCTCTTACAGAAGGATATTTTGGTGTATCGTCGGATTCTGATTATATCAAAGCACGGCTTGAACAGCTTCGTGAGTTGCTCGCAAAGGAACAACTTACTGATGAGGAGACCGAAACGACAAAACAAATTATTGCTGATTTCCGCAATATGCCTGAAGCCGTATCGCCTGCAATCACAGGGCGCTTTAACGGCTTATTAGTAGATTATTCTTTTGGTGAAAACATAAAATGGAATAAGCAATAATGAACTCACAGGTAAACTACACATACGTCAACGTCTTTCGCTCCGCAAACCGTTGGCTGAGGCATTGGAGTTGACCTCTCGTTTGACTGACCCTTGCTGGTGTTTTTTCATAAAAAGTATCAACGTCACACCCTGCCCCCTCTGAAACGCCGATAAACAAAGGGATTATGCGGGGTGTGACCTTGAAAAAAGGTGGCACCCCAAGTCACACCCCAGGTGCCACCCTGACAACAATTTTCAGACATGTTTGCTAATTTTTCCACAAAATTTGTCATCGTTTTTATAATGTTATGTTCTTCTTCAATCCTAAGTATAGTGACTAAGCGGGTGAATTATTAAGAATTTATAATCATATAAATAATGTATCAATATAAATATAGGCGATTTGTAACCTCGTCACCAAGGTGACGAGGCTTAATCACCTTGGTGGCGAGACCTAATCACCAAGGTGATTATCATATAAATCAAACATTTTGCCAATAATAACGAGTGTTTTGTGTGGCATCTTGTAGTGTTATTTTAGGTGTAACTTGGGGTGTGACTTGGGGTGCCACCTTTTTTCAAGGTCACACCCCGCATAATCCCTTTGTTTATCGGCGTTCCAGGTGGTATGGGGTGTGACGTTGCACCTTTTTATAAATTATACAAAATCTCCTGTTCTGTTATGTCGAGCAATGTGTTGATGAAAAACAAAATTAATTTATATTAAATATTTTTGCGATTTTGCATAAAATGTGTATTATTGCAGGCTATATATTTTTTAAGGTGTAAAAGTACGGTGGCTGGTCGTTTCCGGTGCAGACCGTACAATGACAAGGATACAGGTAAAAATATTAAAAAAAGTTGTAATCTTTTGTAATGTCGCATTTTTTCCGTACCTTTGCGGTCGAAATTTTGAAATAAAAAAATAATCATGGCACAAGAAGATGTATTTAAAAAGATTGTGAGCCATTGCAAGGAATATGGCTTTGTGTTTCCTAGTAGTGACATTTATGACGGTTTGGGCGCCGTTTACGACTATGGTCAGATGGGCGTTGAACTCAAGAACAATATCAAGCAGTATTGGTGGAAGAGCATGGTGCTGTTGCACGAGAACATCGTGGGTATCGACTCAGCCATCTTTATGCACCCCACAATATGGAAAGCTTCGGGACACGTTGACGCATTCAACGACCCGCTGATTGACAACCGCGACTCGAAGAAGCGTTACCGCGCCGACGTGCTCATCGAAGAGCAGATGGCAAAGTACGAGGACAAGATTGCAAAGGAGATTGCCAAGGCGCAGAAGAAATTTGGCGATTCGTTTGACGAGGCTAAGTTCCGTGAGACCAATCCCCGCGTGCTGGAGAACCAGAAGAAGTTTGACGACCTGCACAAGCGCTATGCCGAGGCAATGCAGGGGCCAGACCTTGAGGCTCTCAAGCAGATTATCCTCGACGAGGAAATCGTTTGTCCCATCAGCGGCACACGCAACTGGACCGACGTGCGTCAGTTCAACCTCATGTTCTCAACCGAGATGGGCGCCTCTGCCGATGCATCAATGAAGATTTACCTCCGTCCTGAGACTGCACAGGGTATTTTCGTAAACTATCTGAACGTGCAGAAGACAGGCCGCATGAAGATTCCGTTCGGTATCGCACAGATAGGCAAAGCTTTCCGCAATGAGATTGTTGCCCGTCAGTTTATCTTCCGTATGCGTGAGTTTGAGCAGATGGAAATGCAGTTCTTCGTGAAGCCGGGAACAGAACTTGAGTGGTTCCCCAAGTGGAAGGAGACACGTATGAAGTGGCACCAGGCTTTGGGCTTCGGCGCTGAGAACTACCGTTTCCACGACCACGACAAATTAGCTCACTATGCCAATGCCGCAACCGACATCGAGTTTAAGATGCCGTTTGGCTTCAAGGAGGTGGAGGGAATCCACAGCCGCACCAACTTCGACCTCTCGCAGCACGAGAAATTCTCGGGCAAGAGCATCAAATACTTCGATCCGCAGACCAACGAGAGCTACACTCCGTTCGTTATCGAGACAAGTATCGGCGTTGACCGTATGTTCCTCTCAATCATGTGCCACAGCTACGAGGAGGAGAAGTTGGAGAACGGTGAGACCCGCGTGGTTCTGAAGTTGCCGGCAGCGCTCGCTCCCGTTAAGCTTGCAGTTATGCCGCTCGTTAAGAAGGACGGACTGCCAGAGAAGGCACGCGAGATTATCAACGACCTGCGTTTCCACTTCAACTGCCAGTATGACGAGAAGGACTCCATCGGCAAGCGCTACCGCCGTCAGGATGCCATCGGTACTCCTTACTGCGTGACTGTCGACCACGACTCGCTCACCGATGGTTGCGTCACCCTGCGTTTCCGCGACACCATGGAGCAGGAGCGCGTCAAGATTAGCGACCTTTGCAGCATCATTGAGGAGAAGGTAAGCATAACAAGCCTGCTGAAAAAACTTCAGTAAAACAAACAATAGGATGTATAAAAACATAAACAAGACTATATTCGGCGTGAGGCGGATGGCACGGAGCATGGCGGCACATTTTTTGCCGCTGTGTCTCTGTGCCATTTTCCCAATGTTCGTATCATGCAGTGAGAGTGACGACACGCCTGATGAATATCCCGACTGGAAAAACTACAACGATGCGTTTGTGCAGCGTCTTGCCACCGACTCGGTGGGGCACGGCTGGGAGCGTATCAAGAACTTCTCATTCGTTGCCGGCGAGGGCAAGGCTTCAGACTATATCTACGTGAAGCGCCTGCGCAACGGCAGCGGTACCGTTCGCCCTATCTACACCGACTCTGTGGCTGTACACTATCAGGGCAGGCTGTTGCCGAGCACCACCTACAGCACGGGCTATATCTTCGACCAGTCGTGGATGCGCGGCACTACTCTCGACGAGAGCATCAACACGCCAGTGAAGTTCAATGTCAGTGGTGTTGTTGACGGATTTGGCACAGCGTTGCAAAACATGGTTGAGGGCGACCGCTGGATAATATATATACCATGGCAGTTGGGTTACGGTGTGAATCCTGTCGGTTACGGTTACAATAATTCCGGTATCACCGGCACCAATTACAGCACGCTGCGTTTCGACATAACAATGTCGAAAGTCTATCAGGTGAAGTAAAAGTAAGTCTGGGAAAAGAAGCATAAAAAAGCGCCATCCTCGCAGGGTGGCGCTTTTTTATGCGTTTAATTGTTTCTTTTATGCGTTTAAAAACTTCTCGATGTCAGCCTGCAGCTGCAGGAACTGCGGACAGCTCATATATCCCGTGTTTTTTTTCAGCATACTGCGCGTGTCCTCCAGGCTGTTCTCGTAGCACGATAGCTCGTTGCGCATTTGGGTGTGGTGTATGGCGGAGCGGTGAATCTCGTTCTCGCGTTCAGAGCGCAGACGGTTGCAAACCTTTGTGAGGATTGGCAGCACCACCACGTCAAACAGGTGATGCCCCTGTATATATAAATAGGTGTTCTCGGGATAGACGCCAAGCTGTTTCAGTTCTTCCTTCAGGGCAAGATACTCCTGCTTGTGCCCCGGCAGATGCTGCTGAAGCCATTTTACCTTGTTGAAAACTTTCTTCCTTATGTGGTCGAGAGCCGGCAGCGGCTCCATGATGTTGAAGGCACCCGGCGTAATTGTGCGGTTGAAGTCGCTGATGGAGAAATGCTTGAAGTTTGCGGTGCGGTATGCCAGTATAGACCATACGAACAGCGGGTAGATTATCTCCGAATAGCGCTGCATGAACGCCTCGAAGTCGAAAATGGCATGGTCGTTGAGAGTCACCATCACGCTTACGTTGTGCAGACTCTCGGCGTAGCACTGGAAATTTTCAATGGCGTAGACGTAGGTGTGAAACACGTAGGGATTGTTGAGCATCCGCTCCGACATGGGCGAATGGCTCTGCATCAGATAGTCGTAGTCGGCGTCCACGCAGGCTATCATGTCGCGCCCCACATTTTCGCCTATGACGTTCATCAGTGCGCTTTTCTTTCCGCGCTGCAGCGATGACTTCGATGGCAGCATCACCTCGAAATATCTTTCCTTGTTCTCAAACTTACCCAGCACCGTGCGCCAGAAAAATATGTCATCATAGCTCTCTACGTATGCCACGATGCGCCGCCTTGCCTTCTTCGATGCCAGTCTGTTTGCCGCCTCGAAGTACTGCGATGTTATGTTTTCTTTCAGTGATGCCATGCCGCTGGTGTTTATGTTTTACACAGTGATGTCGCTCACCTCCGTCACCTTGTCCATCCATCCGTTCATGATTACGGCAGGCGAGTGGGTGGTTAGGATTATCTGCACGTTGGGGTTGAGCGTCCTTATCAGCTCAATCATCCGCTGCTGCCAGTCTATGTGCAGGCTCACTTCCGGCTCGTCCATAAACAGCACGTGTGGCTCGTTGTCCTCGATTAGCACCGTGAGCAGTATCACGAGAATCTGCTTCTCGCCGCTCGACAGCTTGTAGGGCGGCAGTTCCTCGCCAATCTGGGTGAACATAATCTCGTTTTTGTTGCGGATCAGTTTCTTGCCCGTCTCCGAGAACAGTTCGTCCACGATGTCCTGAAACTTCCGCTTGGGTTCCGCCAGCTTTTGCGCCAGTGCAGCATCGCCGTTTTGCAGTGCCTCGATTATGCGGTTGCCAATGTTCACCTGATAGTCAAGATATTTGCGCTGCAGCTGGTAGAGAATCCAGTCAAGTTCGGTTACTATTGATGTCTCAATGATTCTGCTCATCGATTCGCTCGACATCAGCGGGCGGTCAAAGCTTCTTATCAGGTCACACTTTATCCATCGCGCGTCCTCAGGCTCCACTTTTATGTGTACACCTTTCAGCATGTTGTTGGGAAACTCGCCGCTTACAATCAGCGAGCGCGCCACCTTGTTGAGAATGGTGCTTTTGCCCACACCGTTCACTCCGCTGAGAATGTTCACCTGCGGGTCGAGATTCCAGACGATGTGCTTGCGTCCGCTCCACAGCGAGTCAATCTCAATCTGCTTTATATAGTTGGCGTATTTCTGCATAAGTTAGCCCTTTCTTATTTTTTTATGATTGTTTCTCCGTTTCTCATTTCCGCCTCAATCACTCTGCCGTCCGAGGCATGGAGCCTGAACTTTACGTTCCATTGTCTTGGCCATGCCGGGAAGAGGATTATTTCGCCGTCTTCCTTTTCCTGAAGCAGCATTTCCTGCAAGCCGATCATCGCCGCTCCGCCGCGGTTGTGGTCGGGCGCCCAGTCGTAGCCGCGGTCCCAGAATGCAGGATAGCGGTATGGACCCGATGCAAATTTCTTGGCGTTTAGCGTGGCAGCCTCGTCGGTCAGTCCAAGGCAAGCCGCCCAGATGTTGTCCTGTTTCCAGCCCTTGGTGTCGCGCATTGCCACTGCGTGGGAGTCGTTGCGGTAGGTGTTTTGCGCCGTCTCGATGCCGGGACGCCCCACGCCGTAGATGCGCCACGGCCATACTGGGTAAAGCTGCGGTGTTTCCACGTTCTGTATCCGCGCCCACGCCTCGGCAGGTGCAATCATGCCGTTGCGCAGCGGTATTGGCGGCAGTAGCTTCAGCGTGGCGGTGTCGCCGTACTGCCGGCACACGCGCATCAGCGCCGCTATGGTACTCGACGGATTGTAAGCCTGCTTGTAGGTCTCGCATCCCGACCCCGGGAAGAGCACGATGTGCCCCTGCTGGTCGAGCGCCTTAGGTCCGCGCTCCAGAGCAAGGTAACGGTAATGCTCAGGGAAGAATTTGATGCACTGACGTATGAGAGTGTCATATTTTGCGATGTCCATTCCGGCGTAGCTCTTTGCCGAGAGAATCATGGAGCAGAACTCCAGCGCCGTGTCCCACTGATATTCCAGCCATGCGTTGCGCTCCGTTCCCATGTCCTGCCCCGGCTTGTGCTTGCCGTACTCGGCAGGGTTGGGAAGTCCGCACCATTCCACCTGTTCGGTGAACGACGCTCCGTCGTGCCCCCAGTAGTGGCGCGTGCGCTCCACGGCTGTGGGCAGCATGTTGAGATAGGTGTCAAACTGCGGCACCATCAGGTCTGTGTCGCCGCTCTTGAGCATGGGCCAGTAGACGAGCCGCTGGTTCTGGGCGGTCATGGTGGCGCCGCCCCACAGACGGAAGTCGGGAGTGAACGGATATTTGTCCTCCACATACACGGGGTCGAAGGTGAACAGCCCGCCGTTGAACTTTGTAGGCATCGCCCCCTTGGCGTTGCAGCCCAAGAGGAAGCGGAACAGTTCGTAGTTGCGCACCATCTCGGCAGCCTCGGGGCTGTCGGTGACGATGTGGCTGCGCTGCCAGAATTTGTGCCACCAAGCTGCCGACCGCTTCAGCGAGAGAGCGGGAGAGAGCAGTGCTTGCTGCGACCGTTTTTGCGAGAGGGCGGGAGAGAGCAGTGACGGCTGTGCGCCGAGCGCCACGGTGACGGTGGCGCTGCTCACGTTGGCGGAATATTGCCATGCCCTGTAGTCGGTTGATGCGTAAGTGCCGTCCTTCGTGCCGCTGAACACGAAGCCCGGCGCTGTCATCACGCCGTTCATGCGCAGCAGTGACAGAGGATTATACAGCTTGTCCTTTATCGTCTCTATTCCCTCGCGCTGCATGGTGAAGTCGTGGACGGTCTCCTTGCGGTTGTGGTGGGAGAAATGCAGGGTGCTCCTGTCAGCCACGATGCTGTCGGCACGGGTGACGCAGTCCTTGGGCACAATCCATTTCCACGACGACTGCTGCCCCTCAGCCCTTGTTAGCGCGCGGTCCTTGTACCGCCATGACTCGTAGCTGAGCGTGGCGGCGCGCTTTTTGCCGGCTTTCAGCTGTATGAAAAACTGCGGCGTCTCCACGTCCGCCCACACCTTTATATATATGTCGGCTGCGCTGATGGTTATGAGCCCTCGGTCGAGGCTGAGCTCCTGACGGAATCCGCCGGCCGACAGAGGGTTGCCGTCGATGTGCAGCCGCCATCTTCCAGCCTTGAGCAGAGTGCCGTTTTCGTCAATCCATCCGCTGCGTGTGGCGTATATCAGCAGGTCGCCGTCCTCCACCCACACGTTCAGACCCACGTCGCAGCCGCCGCACGGCATCGACTCCGACGAGTTGGCGCTTTGCGTGGTCCACACCAGCGGCTCGGGAGTGTAATCGCCCTTGTCGGCTGCAAAGGCGGCGGCAGGGTGGAGCACGATGGCGGCAAATACTGCCGCCACGTGGCTCCACACCCACCGCCGCACAGCCCACGCCGAGCCTTTATCAATGTATGTCATATTCCTTTCCCTTTGTTCCATTGTTGTCGTCGGTCCAGTTGTCGCTGCGGAAGCTGCTTATAGGCAGACCGTCGCTGTAGAGGTCGCCCACCGCCCAGTTGCGGAAGGCATAGCGCACAGCCACAGGGTGCGCCACCTTGTCGCTCTTGGCGTAGAGCTTGCTGCGCTCTATCCACGCCTTTGCGGGATAGAACACGCGGTCCTCGCCAGCCACCTCCACGAGGTTGCTCTTCAAACCGTCGGTGCCGTAAATCCACATGTCGGCACGGTTGAACGACACCACCGCCGTGTCGCCCTTAAACTCCGCCTCCTTGAAGTAAGCCGACTGTGCGCTGAGTCCCTTTATGCCGTAGGTGCCGCTGAGCGCCAGCAGTGCGAGCCGCTCGCCCGCCACGGCTTTCTTTCTTGGGTGAATGCCAAACTCCAGTCCGGCGTCCATCAGCACCGCCATGCCCGTGTTCACCGTCTTGTGCTCGGCAAGCATCTGCTGTTCGCGCAGCAGTGCGCTGTTGTAGGTCCAGCCGATGAGCGTGTAGTCGTATGGCGCTATCTGGCAGTAGTAGAACGGGAAGTCTCCCTGGTTCCACTCCTTTCTCCAGCCCTCCACCATTGCCGTCTGCATGTCGGCGTAGGTCTGATAGCGCGGAATGTTGTCCTCGCCCTGATACCAGATTGCGCCGCGCATGGTGTAGCCTATTATCGGGCGGAGCATACCGTTGTAGAGCGCCGTTGGGCAGCGCTGCTTGGTCTTTTTCACGTCGGCATCGGTTTGCGGAATCTTTGCGTCGGGGAATGCCTTCAGCCAGTCGGCAGCCATCCATGCCTCGCACGCCGCTCCTCCCCACGAAGTGGCGATGAGCCCCACGGGGCACTGCAGCATCTGGCGCAGCTCCCTGCCGAAATAGTAGGCGGTGGCGCTGAAGTCGCGCACGCTTGCCGGACACGCCTCAGCCCACGCTCCCGTCACGTCGGTGGCAGGCGTAAGCTGAGCGTTGCGCTTCACTGTGAACAGGCGCAGGCTCTTGTCGGTGGAGTGCAGGATGTCGCTCACGGCGTTCTCCACGGGCTGGTTCTTAAATCCCTTCATCTCCATCTCCATGTTGCTCTGTCCGCTGCAAATCCACACCTCGCCTATGAGGATGTTGCCGATGGTGGTCTTTTCGCCGTCGTCCAGTGTTATGGTGTAGGGACCTCCTGCTGCCGGAGTCTGCACGCCAGCCTTCCACTTGCCTTCTTTATCGGCGGTGGTGGTGTATGTCTTGTTGTTCCACGATGTCGTGATTTTCACCGTGTGCCTGCCCGTGGCAGTTCCCCACAGGTTGGCGGTGGACTGCTGCTGCATCACCATGCCGTCGGAGAATATCTTCGGCAGGGTTACCTTTGCAGTGGCGGATGTCGTTGCGGCAGCGATGAGGGCTGCCAGAAAGATTTTATTTTTCATTGTTTCCTTTTATTTTTATAGGGCTGATTGGGCTGATTGGGCTAATGGGGCTTATAGAAGCTATTGCCATTCTTCACTCCTCACTCTTCACTTTCCTCACCGGTCCCAGCATTCCTGCGGGGATGGTTGTCTTTTCCGCACGGCGGAATTTTGCGTTGGTCCATATTCCCTTGAACGCCGGAGTGCCGAGGTCGCTGCCCAGCAGACCGTTTGCCCATGTGTTGACTACGGTGATTTTCAGCTCGTTCTTGCCTTTGCGCAGCGCCTTGGTGATGTCGGTGCGGAACGGCGCAGTCCACAGAGTGCCGCAGTCTATGCCGTTGACGGTCACGGTGGCGATGTCGCGCACGTCGCCGAGGTCGAGGATTATCCTCTCGTTCTTCTTAGCCTTGAACGTAGTGGTGTAGGTGGCGTGTCCCGAGTAATACCTGACGGCGTTGTCGCTGCTGCGGCTCCAGTCGAAGAGGGTGTCGGAGGTTACGGTCTTGCCCGTCTCCTCAAAATCCACGGTCCATGCCGTGTGGTCCAGCGGCTGGAGAGTTCCGGTGGCTGTTGGCGTGTCGGCGGTCACCTCACTGTCGGCGAGCACGTAGAACAGCGAGCTTTTCGGCGCGAGAGTGATGTTGCCGTTTTGGTCGGTCAGGTCCGCGGCGCGGAAAATCTTTCCGCTTATTGCATCGGCTATGTATGCGTGGCTCCGCTTGGCGCGGAACTGCGGGATAAAGGCGATGGCGTTGTCGGTCTGGTTGCTCAGCATGTAGATGTCGGCATCCTCGGCGTGGCGGTGCGTGTAGGCTATTCCCCGCGGCAGCTGTGCGTCGCGCTGTATGCCGAGGGCGCTCAGGTCGTCGGCGGTCCAAGGCTTGTCGATTACCTTCAGTCCCTGCCGGCGCAGCGCCTCAATCCTTTCCTTGCCGGTGTTTATGGCGGCAGGGTTCATAAGCCTTGCGCCGGGCACCACCAGAGCCTCGTATTTCATGCCGTTGGGAGTAACGAGCCTGCCGTCCTTGATGCTGGAGCCGTCGAGCACGTCGTGGTTGAACGAGTCGTAGTGATATCCCCGCAGAGGATTCACCCACGTGTCGGCCTTGGTCATGTTCTTGGTGTGGTTCACTCCCACGGGACTCTGTTCCATGGGCTGTCCCACGTTTGCCACGCGGATTTTCTCGCGCTCAAGGTCGCCCTTGTCGTAGAGTCCGCCGAGGATGCCCGTCAGCCGCTCGGGCAGGATGGAGCGCCGCGGCAGCTCGTCGCCCGTGTACACGGCGAGGTCCACCACTGGACTGCCGTGCTGCAGCAGCGCCTGCGAGCGTGCTATGTATTCGGTGAAGGCAGGCATTTCGCGCCACCAAGTGTTGTCGCGCTGGAAAAAAGTGCCTATTCCGTCGAGCGTCATGCCCGGCTTGCGGTCGGTGAAGGGGTTGTGCGTCATCACGTGGAACACGATGGCGTTAATTCCCATGCAGTAATTGGCGTCGAGCAGGGGGCGCAGCATTGCGGGATGCTCATCCCACACTCCGCGAATCTCGGTGAAACCCTCTGCCTGGATGATGTTCTTGTTATATATGTGTGCTCCGCTGATGGCATCGAGCATATCGTTGGGCTTGTCGTGGGTAGGGCTGTTGAGCCAGAACTCTCCCATGGGATAATCGCTGCGCTTGTAGTGCAGCAGTCCGTCGCTCACCATCGTAGGCGCCACGCACTCGGTGGAAAGGCTCACGTTGTGGTGGCGCGCCGCCTTTTGCACTTCGTCGAAGAAGATTCCCTCAATGAGTTCGGCTATTGTCAGGCGCACGTCGCGCAGCACCGCGTCCGACTTCTCCGACGATTCCATCGGCACTCCGGCAATCAGCGGCAGCCACGGCATGATGTCGTAGCCGCGGCGCTGCTTGAACTCCGCCGCAAAGTTGCTGCTCCAGTTCTGGCAGCCGCATTCCCAGCTGTCAACGTGCAGGCGTTTCAGCACACGCTTGGCAACGTCCGCCGAAGCGTGGCTGTAGATGGCGCCAAACCAGTGATTAATCTGTTTCTGTATGGCGGCGCGCGAGAACTTGTCGCACTCCAGTCCGCGCCCTCCGCCGCCCGTAGCGTTGGTGTGCAGGGTTGAGGCGTGACCTATTCGCAGCACTCTGTAGTGCTGAGTGTTCAGTGTTGAGTGTTGAGTGTTGAGTGTTAAGTGTTTAGTGTTGAGTTTGGAGTTTTGGGTGAGCATAATCATGTCTGCGGGATTCACGCAGTCAGCGTCAGCCACGCCGAAAGGCTGCGGCACTCTCCACACCAGTCCCGACTTTCCCTCATACCCGTCTATCACTGCCGCCGACGACATCTCGATGGCGCCCACCTTCAGCGTGGGCTTCCACTTGGCGGCGTCCATGTCCTCGCTGCCCGGGTCGCTTCCCTCGGGCGTCCAGTGAAACTTAAAGTATTTTGCGGTGGTCGGCGGCACGGCGTAGGTAGCCTGCGCGTCAGTGTTCTGCCATCCCTGACGTGCGGGCTGGAGCTGTCGCACAAAGCGGTAGCTGACTCCGTCGTCGGAGGCGTAGATGCTGAATCTGTGCGACTGTATGTTGTTGCCGCCCGTCACTATCCTCACGCTCCTCAGCGTGTAGGGCGCGTCGTATGTCATGATGATGTCGCTCGGCTCCGTGGCGCGGAACGGAAACTCCACCGATGCCTTCGGCTTGCGCGCGTCTGCCGCCTCCACGGGGTAGATATAGGTGGCGATGTCCTCATAATATCCGCTCACGGGCACCCTCGGCACTGGCACCTTGCCTGTGCGTATGTCCCTGGCGCTCACTATGGTGTCGCTCCACACTATTTTCTGCATGCTCTCCGCAGGCTCTATCCACGGACCGCCGCCCAGCGCAAAACCGTCGCTGAAGTGGATGCCCATGTCGAGCTTCAGACTGTCGGCAAGGCGGTAGACCGTGTCCATCCTCCGCCACCACTCGGGCGAAAGCTGCTCCGACTTGCCGCCAAGCTCCTTTCCGTCGGCGGTGCTCTTGATTGGCATGAGGTAGAACCCGGAAATTCCGGCGTGCTTCATAGCCTCAAGGTCGAGCCTTATGCCTTCGTCGCTCACATTGCCGAACATCCAGTACCAGAAGGTCCACGGCCTTGCCGCCTTGTCGGGATTGCGGAAACGCTGGTCCCAGTTGTCTGCATTTATCGTGGCAGCCGAGAGCGCCAGCACCGCAGATATAAAGATTTTCTTCATAATATTTGCCAGTTTGTTTCAAGTAGTTTACAAATATACGGAGATTTTTTGAATTTGTAAGCGGGTTAGGGGCGATAAAGCCCGATATTTATGTTTTTTTAAGGATGAGATATTTCAGGCGCTTTCAGGTCAATAATGCTCTCGTTCCTCACATCTTCAAGTATCACGGCAGGACGATAGTCGGGCTTTTCTGTGCTGAAAGTCACATGATTAATGTCCAGACCGTCCACGTGGCGGGCGTAAAGACCGTAGGCTGGGGTAGGACCAGAGAAACGCGGCTCGGGATAGTGGGTGGACTGCTCGCGATATTCGCGTTTTGCAAGGTCGGCAGTGCCGCCGCCACGATATTTTATGCGGATGTTGCTTAGTGCGATGTTGCGCAGAGGATGACCGGGCATGCCAGTGATTATGATGCCGGCAAGCGAGTCCACATCGTCGGCAATCACATTGCTTATCTGAATGTCGGCGCCCGATGACACCGTGGTGCGTTCCTTAGGGCCGCGGTTGCGGCAGCCTGTGGTTATGTAGATGGGGTAGTGGTGTACGTGGCTCATGGTGATGTTGTTTACCACGATGTTCTCCATCACGCCCTGGTCCACTTCCTCAAATGCCAGTCCGCTGCTGTACATGAACGTGCAGTTGCTCAGTGCAATGTTGCGGTAGCCGCCGTTGGATTCCGTGCCCAGCTTGAAGCGACCGCATACCCAGTTCACTTTTTCGGGTATGTATGTGCCGTCAAGCAGCGTTCCCATCTTATAGCCGGTGATTACACAGTTGGTTACGGCTATGTGCTCGCACAGCACGGGGCGTTTCAGCGCATACGAGCTCTTGAGCACCAGAGCATCGTCGCTCGGCGTGTTTATCTTGCAGTTGCTCACCGTGAGGTATTTGCAGCAGTCGATGTCGAAACCGTCGCGGTTGGTGTCAATCGTCACATTGTCTACGGTTCCGAGGTCGCATCCGGTCATTATTATTGCAAAATGTCCGCCACGGTATATCGTTATGTCGCGTATCAGCACATTACGGCATTCTTTCAGTGCTATTGCCTTGTCGCCCGTGCCGATGTTGCCGCCCTGCAGGTTGCCTGCTTTCTCGGTGTCCCTCTTTGTCAGTCCCTCGCCGTCAATCGTGCCCCGTCCGGTGATTGACACATTATGCTGTCCCACAGCCCAAATCAGACTGTTGTGGAAATAGGTGTGTCCGCCGTCCTGATATGCCGGTCCCTCCCACGGCTCGGCTTCGTCGTAGGCTTTCATTTCTGCTGGTGCCGCGAGTATGGTGGCTCCTGCCGAGATATGCAGCTCCACATTACTTTTCATGCGGATGCTGCCGCACAGATATGTGCCGCCGCCCGACAGCACGACCCTGCCGCCGCCATGCGCCACACACGAGTCGATGGTGCGGTTTATGGCTATATGGTCGAGCGTCTTGCCGTCGCCAACGGCACCGAAGTCCTTTACGTCGTAATCGGCAGCCTGCGCGCCGATGCCTATAAGGAGCAGTAGTGGTAATAAGATTTGTTTCATTTCGATTTATGTTTTTAGAATGTAGTTTTGTTTTTTCAAATGTCTGCAGATTATTAATCCATTCTGTCACGGTAGTCCTCGTAGCTGTAGCGGCGCAGCATCTCTATGCTGCCGTCAGCTTTGAGCATGGCGATGGAGGGATGTGATATTCCGTTGAACATGTTGGTTTTCACGGTGGTGTAGTGAATCATGTCCTCAAAGATTATTGTCTCTCCGATGTGCAGGGCGTGGTCAAACTGCCAGTAGCCCATGAAATCGCCGCTCAGACAGCTGTTGCCGCCAAGACGGTAGACAAAGTCACCGGCAGGATTGGCATCTTCAATAGTCTTTGCTCCGCGCACTTCGGGATGATAGGGCATCTCCAGGCAGTCGGGCATGTGGCAGGTGAAGCTCACGTTGAGTATGGCTGTGCGTATGCCTTTGTTCTCCACCACATCCACAACTTTTGACACCAACGGACCTGTCTGCCAGGCAAATGCGCTGCCTGGCTCAAGTATTATCTTAAGGTTGGGGTAGCGGCGGCGCAGACCAGTCAGCGTGTCGATGAGCAACTGTGTGTTGTAATCCTTGCGTGTCATGAGATGTCCGCCGCCAAGGTTTAACCATTTTATCTCGGGAAGCCATTTGCCGAACTTCTCCTCGATATGTACGAGAGTGCGCTGAAGGCTCTCTGCCGACGACTCGCAGTGACAGTGACAGTGGAAACCGTTGATGTCGGCAGGCAGATTGTCGGGCAGCTCGCTTGCCATCACTCCGAAGCGGCTGCCGGGAGCGCAGGGATTGTAAAGCTCTGTCTCTATCTCGGAATATTCGGGATTGATTCTTATGCCGTATGACGGACGCTCGCATTCGAGAGCGAAGTCATGGAAACGCTCATACTGTGACAGCGAATTGAACGACAGGTGACTGCTGCATCGGGCTATCTGTGCAAACTCCTCTTCTGTATAGGCTGGAGAAAAAGTATGCGCCTTGCTGCCGAACTCCTCATAGGCAAGGCGTGCCTCATATAGCGAACTTGCTGTGGAGTGGGTGATATACTCGCGGAAAATAGGAAAGGTCTTCCACAGGGCAAAAGCCTTGAAGGCGAGGATTATCTCCACGCTGGCGGCATCTGCCACGTGCTTTATCAAACCCAAATTCCGTCGCAACAGCTGTTCCTCAATGACGTAACAGGGCGACGGAATTAGGGATAAATGTCTATCTTTGATGTATGACTTCTGCATTTATATTAATAATGTGTTTGAAGCCAGTTTTAGTTTGCTGCCTCGAACTCCTTGAGGAAGCGCATGTCGTTCTCGGAGAACATACGGAGGTCGGACACACGGTACTTCAGGTTGGTGATACGCTCCACGCCCATACCGAAGGCATAGCCTGAGTACACCTTGCTGTCGATGCCGCACTGCTCAAGCACATTGGGGTCTACCATTCCGCAACCGAGAATCTCCACCCAGCCGGTATGCTTGCAGAATCCGCAGCCCTTGCCGCCGCAGATGTGGCATGAAATATCCATCTCGGCACTTGGTTCTGTGAACGGGAAGTAGCTTGGGCGCAGACGTATCTTTGTATCCGGACCGAACATCTCGCGGGCAAACGACAAAAGCACCTGCTTCAGGTCGGTGAACGACACGTTCTTGTCGATGTAGAGTCCTTCCACCTGATGGAAGAAACAGTGGGCACGGGCAGTTATCGCCTCGTTGCGGTACACACGTCCGGGACAGATGATGCGGATTGGAGGCTCCTGGGTTGTCTCCATCACGCGTGCCTGTACCGATGATGTATGGCTGCGTAGCAGAATGTTTTTGGTGACATCGTTGATGCGGCTCTGCTCCACAAAGAAAGTGTCTTGCATGTCGCGTGCAGGATGGTCGGCGGCAAAGTTCATCTTTGTAAACACGTGAAGGTCATCCTCCACCTCAGGACCGTCGGCAAGCACAAAGCCCATGCGCGAGAATATGTCGATAATCTCGTTCTTCACAATGGTCAGCGGGTGGCGGCTGCCAAGCTGTACCGGGTATGGACTGCGCGTGAGGTCGATGTTCTCCGCATCACTGTCGTCGGTGGCAAGCTGTTCCTTCAGGGCGTTGATGCGCTCCAGGGCTGTCTGCTTTAGCTGGTTGATTTTCATTCCCACCTCTTTCTTCTGTTCGGCGGGCACAGTGCGGAAGTCTGTCATGAGGGCTGTAATCTCACCCTTTTTGCTAAGGTATTTCAGACGCAGGGCTTCAATTTCCTCTGGTGTCTGGGCTTGCATGTTTTCTACTTCTTTCAGTAGATTTTCTATCTTTTCAAGCATTTTCTATGATGTTTTTATCAATACAAATTAAAAATTTATGCAAAGGTACAATTTTTTTCCGAAAATAGTGCAAAATATCAAAATAATGTTGTAATTTTGCCGAAATTTGAGAGACAGATGTAGTTACAATAGTAAAAATGAACAAGATTGTAATAGTATTTTGGGGTGTTGGAGCGGTGATGCTCGGTTCGTGTGGAGGAAACAAGACATTGGACACGGCTGCGCCGGCAGACAGTGTGGTAGTGGCGGCAGATACCGTGGTTACAGACACATTGGAACAGCTTGTTTCGGAGACGCCCATGCCCAAGGCAGCAGACGAGCTGTTTGATGATTTCTTCTTCAATTTCGCAGCCAACCGCAAGTTGCAGCGAAAGAGAATTGCTTTCCCGCTGCCGGTGACAAGGGGCAACCGCACCGACAGCATTACAAGGGACAAATGGAAGACGGAGACATTCTTCATGCGTCAGGGGTATTACACTCTGATATTCAACAACCGCAAGCAGATGGACCGCGTGAAGGACACCACCATCAACCATGTCGTGGTGAAGAAGGTTTTCCTGCAGTCAAACGGCATAAAGGAATATGTGTTTGACCGCCGCAACGGGCTGTGGATGATGACGGCAATCAGCAACACCTCGATAGCAAAGAATAATAACGCCTCATTTCTTAAATTCTACAAGCAGTTTGCGTCAGACCCTGAGTTTCAGGTGGAAAGCATAGATGAGACTGTAAAATTCACTGGTCCAGACCCTGACGATGATTTCTCAACTATGGAGGGTATACTCACTCCCGACACATGGCCTGCCTTTGCACCGGAACTGCCACATGAAATGATATACAACATACAGTATGGTGAGGATTATCCTGCGAGCAATTTCAAGATATTCCTCCTGCGCGGCATTTCCAACGGTATGGAGACCGAGCTGACCTTCCAGCATAAGAATGGCGGATGGAAAGTGACATCGCTGATACAATAACCCTGATTGTCCACACATATTTATATATATAATGAAGGATGTAAGAAACTATTCTCTGCTCAGCCACAACACATTTGGAATAAATGTCTCATGCGACAGATTTGTTGAGGCTGCCACTGCCGGCGAGGTAGCGCAGTTTGTCAAATCATACAATGCTGGCTCCGATGAGCTGCTTGTAATTGGTGGCGGCAGTAACTTGTTGCTCACTGGCGACTATAATGGTACGGTGTTTCATTCAGCCATACGCGGCATGAATGTCGTCGGTGAAGATGCCGACAGTGTGCTGTTGCGTGTAGGCAGCGGTGAGGTGTGGGACGATGTTGTAGAATATTGTGTTGCCAACGGCATGTATGGTGCCGAGAATCTCTCAGCAATTCCCGGTGAGGCGGGGGCAAGTGCGGTGCAGAACATCGGAGCCTACGGTGCCGAGGTGAAGGATATTATATATAAGGTGGAGGCGGTGGAGATAGCCACAGGCAACACCGTGGAGATTATGGCTGAGGATTGCGACTACAGCTATCGTCACAGCCGTTTCAAGTCAGAGTGGAAGAATAAGTTTATCATCACATACGTAACCTACCGCCTGTCAAAGCATTACAATCCGCGGCTCGACTATGGCAACATCCGTGCCGAGCTTGCAGCCAAGGGCATTGACAGTCCCACTGCAGAGCAGTTGCGCCAGGTTATTACCGGCATAAGAAATGCCAAGCTGCCCGACCCGAAGGTGGAGGGTAATGCTGGAAGTTTCTTTATGAATCCCATTGTAGACCGCAGCCTTTATGAAAGTCTGGTGGCGCAATATCCGGATATGCCGCATTACGACGTGGATGCCGAAAGAGTAAAAATTCCTGCCGGATGGATGATTGACCGTTGCGGATGGAAGGGCAAGACCGTTGGGCGTGCAGGGGTACACAGCCGTCAGGCTCTGGTGCTTGTCAACCGCGGAGGAGCCGAGGGTAAGGATATCATACACCTCTGCAATCTTGTGAGGGCAGATGTCAAGGCAAAGTTTGGCATTGACATTCATCCCGAAGTGAATTTTGTATAATCATATAATTTAGGGATTTGCCCATAGGAAACAATGAAACTGACATTTCTCGGAACAGGAACATCGTGCGGAGTGCCCACCATAGGCTGCCAGTGCGAGGTGTGTACAAGCAGCGACCCTCATGACAGTCGTCTGCGCTGCTCGGCAATGATTGAGACAGCCTCCACCCGTGTTGTCATTGACTGTACTCCCGACTTCCGTCAGCAGATGATGCAGCGCGAATTTCGCAAGATTGACTGCATACTCGTGACTCACTGTCATTACGACCATGTTGGCGGCACCGACGATGTGCGTCCCTTCTGCGTTTTCGGCGACATCAATATCTATGGCAACGCCCAGGCTGTGGAGGGCATGCGCCAGATGCTGCCTTACTGTTTTGCAGAGCATCTTTATCCAGGAGTGCCAAAACTCAGCCTTCACACCATTGAGCCTCACCGTGAGTTTGCCGTCGGCGACATTCCCGTGATGCCCTTCACTGTGATGCACGCCAAACTGCCCATTCTCGGTTACCGTTTCGGCAACAGTCTTGTCTATATCACCGACATGAAGAGCATCGCCCCCGAGGAGGAACAGTATGTATATGGTGTTGATACCCTTGTGGTGAATGCGCTTAGGCTTACCGAAAAGCATCAGTCGCACATTCTGCTCGACGAGGCCATTGAATTTGCTGAGAGGGTAGGATCTCGCCGCACCTATTTCATCCACATGAGCCACCATATTGGTCTGCACGAAACCACCTGCGCCATGCTGCCCGAGGGAATGACGCTGGCGTATGACGGCTTGGAAACGGAGCTTATTTAAAGATGTCGGGGAGTAAACTCTTCTCAGATGAGCTTACTACATCTGATATTATCGTATTTGGGTGATTTTAAGTTTATATCTGTCGCCGTCAAATTCTATCCGCATTGCCTTTTCATACCGGCAGTCGGTGGGCGATATTGCAAGCGCCGTGTGCCCGATGGTGCGGCGCAGGTTTATCTCCACGCAGGGATGGATGGCTATGCTGCCGTCGTGGCTTACAAGCATCATGTCCACTCCAAACACTCCGCTGTATCCTGCAAGATGATGCGGCAGGACATCCATCAACCTTTGCTTCACGTTTTTAAGCTGTTGGGCTGTAACATAGCGCGTTAACAGTTCTTCTTTAGTACTTTCCGTTGCAAGCATGTTGCCGCGGTATTGCCCGTTTTCGGTGTAGAAAAGCGACAGTCCGAGATAGGTGACATCGCCGTCGGGACCGATGCTGAACTCCATGGCAAAGTCTAATATTTTGTTGTACCATGGCTCCACCATCACCGAGCCCTGTTTTGCAATGACGTTTCTTGCCCAGCCGTCCTGATGGGGATTGAGGTTGCGGCTTTCAAGGTAGCGCAGTCCGCGGCCGCTGCTGCTCCACGGCATTTTTATCACCGCACTGCCGTAGTTGCCCACGGTGTCGTAAAGCTCGTTCATGCTGCGGCACTCCGTAACGCTGAAACCGCTGAATTCACCGAGCACCTTTGCCGATGTGCGGCGGTGGCTCAGCTGGCGCAGCTCCTCTATCTTCATGTCAGTAGGCAGCAGGCTGTCATCGACACCAGCCTGTACTAATTTGCGTTTCAAGGCGGCATCCCATCCCCATGGCTCAATGCTGTCGACCTTTATATATGGCAGATGCTCCCAGTCTACAAAAGTCACCTGCTTGTCGATGGTCAGTCCCACGCGTTTTACATTAATGAACAGCCGCCTGGAGGCTTGCCTTGCCAGTTCAACGTTGTCTACAAGCACGGCATCCCCGTCATTGCACCACAATGCGGGCTGGAAGCCAAGGTCGTAGGCAAGCTGCCGTGCGGCATGGGGCGCAGTGAAGTTGGAGGTGTTTGCAGCCAGTGCCAAATCGTGGCTGGGATTGAAAATATGCAGCTTCATTATGTTTATTTCTATTTAATTTGGGCGCAAAATTACAACATATTTGCCGTAATATTGGCTTTTTTACATTTTTTATCTCATTTTTTGTAATTTAGACTTTGCAAATTAAGATATTTTGCGTATCTTTGCAGCGGATATTTGAAATATCAGTAAAAATTAATAGCAAAAAGCAACGACATGGAGATTTTCTTTAGAACGCACCGCTATCTTGTAGAGCACACCAATGTGCCTCTGCGCCGTGATATTATGGATGAGATAGACTGGAGCGACCGTTTAATTGGCATTAAAGGCACGCGTGGAGTGGGGAAGACCACTTTGCTGCTTCAGTATGCCAAGGAGAAATTTGACGTGAACGACCATCAGTGTCTCTATGTCAACATGAACAACTTTTATTTTCAGGACAGGGGCATTGCCGACTTTGCAGGCGAGTTCTACCGCCACGGTGGCAGGGTGCTGCTCATCGACCAGGTGTTCAAGCAGCCCAACTGGTGCAAGGAGCTGCGCCGCTGCTATGACGAATACAAGGGACTGAAGATAGTGTTCACGGGCAGCAGCGTGATGCGCCTGAAGGAGGAGAATCCCGAGCTTAACGGCATTGTGAAGAGCTACAACTTGCGCGGATTGTCGTTCCGTGAGTTCCTCAATCTTATGACGGGCAACAACTTTGAGTCGTACACGCTCGACGAGATACTTGCCGACCATGAGCATATAGTGAAGAAAATATTGCCCAAGGTGTCGCCGGCGCGATATTTTAAGGATTATATACATCATGGCTTCTATCCGTTTTTTCAGGAGCAGCGCAACTACAGCGAGAACCTGCTGAAGACAATGAACATGATGACCGAGGTGGACATTCTGCTTATAAAGCAAATGGAGCAGAAATACCTTACTAAAATAAAGAAACTGTTTTATCAGCTGGCTGTCGACGGACCAAAGTCGCCAAACATCAGCCAGCTGGCGGCATATATTGAGACAAGCCGCGCCACGGTGATGAACTATATAAAGTATCTTGCCGACGCGCGGCTGATAAACATGATTTATCCCGTGGGCGAGGACTTCCCGAAGAAGCCAACGAAGATAATGCTGCACAACTCAAACCTCATGTATGCAATATATCCCATCAACACCGACGAGCAGATTGCCATGGAGACATTCTTCGTGAATTCGCTGTGGAAAGACCATAAGGTGAATCAGGCTCCGCGCGACAACCACTACACTGTGGACGGCACGCGCTCTTTCCGTATTGTCGACGCCGCAAGGCTGGGCAAGATAAGGTTTTCGCCGGACACTGTCTATTGCCGGTATAACTCGGAAATAGGCAAGGGCAACCAAATACCGCTGTGGCTGTTAGGGTTCCTCTACTGACACCTATTTTATTATTAATAATGTTGGATTTTCGACAGGGAAACACGCAACTGCGGATAACGGGAACAAACGAATAAAAACTAATGATAAAAATTAAATAATTAAAATCACAGTAAAATTTTTAATAAGTTAATCTATAAAAAAATGGCTAAAGAAAAGAAATTTATGACTTGTGATGGTAACACCGCTGCCGGACATGTGGCATACATGTTCTCAGAGGTTGCCGCCATCTATCCTATCACACCATCTTCGCCAATGGCGGAGCATGTTGATGAGTGGGCTGCCCAGGGTCGCAAGAACTTGTTTGGCGACACAGTGTTGGTTCAGGAGATGCAGTCAGAGGCTGGTGCAGCCGGTGCTGTTCACGGTTCTCTTCAGGCTGGTGCGATGACTACCACTTTCACCGCATCGCAGGGTCTGCTGCTCATGATTCCTAACATGTACAAGATTGCAGGTGAGCTGCTGCCATGCGTGTTCCACGTATCTGCACGTACACTTGCCACTCACTCACTCTGTATCTTCGGTGACCACAGCGACGTTATGGCTTGCCGCCAGACTGGTTTCGCCATGCTGGCTGAGGGCTCGGTTCAGGAGGTTATGGACCTTGCTGCCGTTGCTCACCTCGCTTCGCTTGAGAGCCGCGTGCCGTTCATCAACTTCTTCGACGGTTTCCGCACATCTCACGAGTATCAGAAGGTTGAGATGATCGAGGAGGACGATGTTCGCGACCTCGTTGACCAAAAGGCTCTCTCTGAGTTCCGTGCCCGTGCTCTCTCTCCTGAGCATCCTCAGGCTAAGGGTATGGCTGAGAACCCTGAGACATTCTTCGCTCACCGCGAGAGCTGCAACCGCTACTACGATGCTGTTCCTGCTATCGTTGAGAAGTATATGGCTGCCATCTCTGAGCGCACTGGTCGTGAGTACAAGCTCTTCAGCTACTACGGTGCTGAGGATGCCGAGCAGGTGATCATCCTCATGGGCTCTGCCACTGAGGCTGCACGCGAGGCTATCGACTACGCCAACAAGAACGGCAAGAAGTATGGTATGGTGTCTGTACACCTCTATCGTCCATTCTCAGTTAAGCACCTGCTTGCTGCTGTTCCTGAGACATGCCAGCGCATCGCTGTTCTCGACCGTACAAAGGAGCCGGGCTCAAACGGCGAGCCTCTGCTGCTTGATGTTAAGGACGCATTCTACGGAAGCGGCCGCACACCTGTGATTGTTGGCGGACGTTATGGTCTCGGCTCAGCCGATACCACTCCTACAATGATTCTCGGCGTGTTTGAGAACCTTGAATTGCCACAGCCAAAGGATCACTTCACTGTAGGTATCGTCGACGACCTCACATTCACTTCTCTGCCACAGAAGGAGGAGATGGCTCTCGGCGGCGAGGGTATGTTCGAGGCTAAGTTCTTTGGTCTGGGCGCCGACGGTACTGTGGGTGCCAACAAGAACTCAGTGAAGATTATCGGCGACAACACCAACAAGTATTGCCAGGCTTACTTCTCTTACGACTCTAAAAAGTCGGGCGGTTTCACCTGCTCTCACCTGCGTTTCGGTGACAACCCAATCCGTTCTACATATCAGATTAAGACTCCTAACTTCGTGGCTTGCCACGTTCAGGCTTATCTCCACATGTATGATGTTACACGTGGTCTGCAGAAGAACGGTACTTTCCTGCTGAACACTATCTTCGACGGCGAGGAGCTCGTAAACTTCATGCCTAACAGCGTGAAGCGCTATTTCGCCCAGAACAATATCACCGTATATACCATCAATGCTACCAAGATTGCACAGGAGATAGGTCTCGGCAACCGTACCAACACCATCCTCCAGTCGGCATTCTTCCGCATCACAGAGGTAATCCCTGTTGACCTTGCCGTAGAGCAGATGAAGAAGGCTATCGTTAAGTCTTATGGCAAGAAGGGTCAGGATGTGGTTGACAAGAACTATGCTGCCGTTGACCGCGGTAACGAGTACAAGCAGCTTGCCGTTGACCCGGCATGGGCAAACCTGCCAGATGACGAGGCTATCGTTCGCGACGAGCCTGAGTACATCTCTAAGCTGGTGCGCGTAATCAACGCTCAGAACGGTGACCTCCTGCCTGTATCTGCTTACAAGGGCATCGAGGACGGTACATGGGAGCAGGGTACTGCAGCTTACGAGAAGCGCGGTGTGTCTGCAATGGTTCCTGAGTGGAACTCAAACAACTGTATCCAGTGTAACAAGTGTGCCTACGTTTGTCCTCACGCTTGCATCCGTCCGTTCGTTCTCGACGACGAGGAGAAGGCTGGCTTCAATGCTCCTACTCTCGACATCAAGGCTCCTGCAGCATTCAAGGGCATGCAGTTCCGTATGCAGGTGGGCGTAATGGACTGTCTGGGATGCGGCAACTGTGCTGACGTTTGTCCTGGCACAAAGAACAAGGAGACCGGCGAGTTTGAGAAGGCTCTCAAGATGGTTCCGCTGCAGACTCAGGAGGCTGAGGCTGAGAACTGGAACTACTGCGTGAAGAACGTGAAGTCAAAGCAGGATTTGATTGACATCAAGTCGAATGTTAAGAACTCACAGTTCGCTACTCCTCTCTTCGAGTTCTCTGGCGCTTGCTCTGGTTGCGGTGAGACTCCTTACGTGAAGCTCATCAGCCAGTTGTTCGGCGACCGCGAGATGGTGGCTAACGCTACTGGTTGTTCTTCAATCTATTCTGGCTCAATCCCATCTACTCCATACACAAAGAACGCCAAGGGTCAGGGTCCTGCATGGGCAAACTCTCTGTTCGAGGACTTCTGCGAGTTCGGTCTTGGTATGGTGCTTGCAAACAAGAAGATGCGCAACCGCATCGAGTCTCTGCTCAACGACGTTATCGCCAACGAGGGCGCGCCTGCCGAGTACAAGGAGGCTGCTCAGGAGTGGATTGCAGGCAAGAACGATGCCGACGCATCTAAGGCTGCTGCTGCCAAGCTGAAGCCATTCATCGCCGCTGGTGCCGAGAAGGGCTGCACCGCATGCGCACAGCTCAAGGAGCTTGAGCACTATCTCGTTAAGCGCAGCCAGTGGATTATCGGTGGTGACGGTGCTTCTTACGATATCGGTTACGGCGGTCTCGACCACGTTATCGCTTCTGGCGAGGATGTGAACATCTTCGTTATCGATACTGAGGTTTACTCTAACACTGGTGGTCAGGCTTCTAAGGCTACACCTCTCGCTGCTGTTGCACAGTTTGCTGCCGCAGGTAAGCGCATGGGTAAGAAGGACCTCGGCTTGATGCAGGCTACTTACGGCAATGTTTACGTTGCTCAGGTGGCTATGGGTGCTGACCAGGCACAGTGTCTCAAGGCATTCCGCGAGGCTGAGGCTTGGAACGGTCCTTCACTCGTTATCGGCTACGCTCCATGTATCAACCACGGTCTGAAGGCTAAGGGCGGCATGGGTAAGAGCCAGGCTGAGGAAGAGAAGGCTGTTAAGTGCGGTTACTGGCACTTGTGGCGCTACAACCCAGCTCTTGCTGAGGAAGGCAAGAACCCATTCCAGCTCGACTCAAAGGAGCCTAACTGGGATGACTTCCAGGCATTCCTAGACGGTGAGGTTCGCTTCCTCTCTGTTCGCAAGGCTTGTCCTACCGAGGCTGATGCTCTCTATGCCGAGACCAAGGCTGCTGCTCAGCGCCGCTACAACAGCTACCTCCGCATGCAGGCTATGGACTGGAGCATCAAATAATGCTTAATAATTCTGGATATTAAAATTATCTATATAAAATCGTGGAATGTCAATTGGCATCCCACGATTTTTTTTATCTAAGTAATATTTCCATGTTTAATTATCGTCTGTTCTGAATTATGCGGTGTAAAGGTTGCTAAAAATCCCGATATACCGCATAATATTCGAGGATTTTGCCTAATAATATATAAAAGGTTGGGAAAATATGGATAACTTTCATAATAATTTCGTAATTTTGCAACCAAAGAAGTTACATAAAAACAACGATATGGCAACAGACAAAGTTGCAGGCATGCCAAGAAATGATTAACGAAACCAAACAGTTGACACAATGGATAAAAGACGAACTCTCAGCCGCGACGAGGCAATCGGACTCGTTCGGCGCTACAAGCAGGTCATAGCACCTCGTTTTGATGTGGAGCCGCGCGTTATGATGTTTGGTTCTTACAGTAAGGGTTATGCCAATCCTGATAGCGACATCGACGTTGCCGTAATTGTGCCAACCTATGGCAACCGGAAATTGGAAATATCCAAGCTCCTTTGGCATGATGTCGATCAGGTCAGTTTCCTCATTGAGCCAGTCCTCATGGCTGAAGACCGTTGGTCTCCACTTTATGATGATGTGATGCGGACAGGTGTTGTGATATAAAATGTTTTAAGAGATAAATACTATTATGGATATTCAGAATTTTACAGCCTCGTAATGTTTAACCGAGACGGCATGTTACAGCAATTCGTGCCGCCTCATAACATTTACGAGACAATGAGTAGAAGTAGAAAGCGAATGCCTTGTAGCACATGGTGCTGCTGCAAGTCGCAGAAGAAAGGAAAGCAGGCTAGTAGCCGCAAGTTTCGCCGCAAGGCGCATGTATTATTACATCAGGGAAAAGATTTTCTTCTTCCATTGAAGTCTTTCGAGGTGATGAGTCCCTGGGATTTAGGTGGTGATGGAAAAGCCTTCTTCGGTTTTCATCCAGAAGAAGAGTGGTACATTAAGCTGATGAGAAAGTGACAAATTAATCTATATAAAAATCGTGGAATGTCAACTGACATCCCACGATTTTTTTATCTTAATATATTTTTCCATTTATCTTAGGATACTTTGCCTTTTATCCTAAGATACTTGCCAATTTATCTTAAGATACTTTGCCGTTTAAGTTAACTGACTTTTTCAAGCCTTTATGGTTAAAATATGCAAACATTTTAAATTCTGTTAGTAATTTTTTAGTTTAAATTAATTTTTATTTGTACCTTTGCCATTGGATTGTCCGCTTTAGATTCTTTTTGTCGCCGACAGACGTGCTCTGTTGATGACAACACAGATGACGCAGGCCACGCCGAGCCAAGTGTTAGAAAGCCATTCCGAATGGTAGATGTGCATGAGGCGGCAGGGTGGGTAGAAGGACTTTCCAAGACATATTGAAGGCGTTTACTCGACGCTGTGTTTGAGACGAGTCGAATCTAGCAAATTCAAAATCTAAGTCTTGAACGTAGCAACGGTAGATGTCCCGGGTGTGATTATATCAGTCCCCGTGGAGAACCTTGTAAGCATAGATTGTACCCTTTCGGATAGGGTGCAAGTATTGTGTTTATGCAGGTCTCTATGGTGAGATGTATATTCATATCGGCGTGGGCTCTGACGTTGTCTGTTCAACTTAGATAGGCAGTGCTAGAGCCTCGACTCGTGGAGCGGACAACAGGACGAACCACGCTTTTTTTGTGTCCAAGCTAAAAACAGCTGAGTATTTTATTTGAAAAGAAGTTTTAACGAAGGGTTACTTTTGAGTAGTAATTACCTTAACCTTATAAATACAAACGAGCATGATAAATTTGTATCAGTTGAAGAATGTCGGTGTACCGTTGGATAACCACTACCAATTGCTTGAAAGGATTGGTGGAGGTGGCTTTTCGGAAGTGTGGCTTGCCAAAGACTTGAGGTCGCAGGTGCAGGTTGCATTAAAAGTGTATTCTTCAGTGCAGGAAATGGATGAGGAGGGCATCAAGATGTTCCGCAAGGAATTTTCCTTGGTGTGCAATCTTAATCATACCAATATTCTGAAACCATTTACTTTCGACATTTTCAATGGTTGTCCATACATTGTCCTTCCTTATTGCGAGAGAGGGTCTATGGCAAAATATGTGGGAAAGCTGCAAGAAGAGGAATTATGGGACTTTGCCGGACAGGTGGCGGCTGGACTTGCTTATATGCACAAGCACCAGATAATCCACCAAGATATTAAGCCTGGTAATGTCCTGATAAATGGAGACGGACAGCTGATGATTACTGACTTTGGCATAAGCACAGGCATTCGTAAGACCATGAGACGCAGCAAAAACTCAGATGACAGCGCCAGAGACGGAACGATAGCCTATATGTCTTATGAATGTCTGAAAGACAATCCTGTCAATGCGATGGCCCGCGATATTTGGGCTTTGGGAGCATCTTTGTATGAACTTGCAATGGGGGATGTTCCTTTTGGTGACTATGGAGGCTTGACGCAAAAGGCAAAGAAAGGTAACGTTTCAATGGATTCTGCAAATCTTTCTTCAAGTCTGAAGAACCTCATAAAGAAATGCCTTTCATTGGAGCCTTGGGACAGACCAAGTGCAGAGGATGTTGTCAATTTAGTTGCCTCTCATAAAACAGGAGCCCCAAGACCTATTGACATATCTATGAATATGAAGAAGATTGCCATGACTGTTGCCGGAGTCGTTGCGATTACATTTTCTATAGTCTTTTTACTGAAATGGACAAACAATGATTATAAACCGAAGACTGAAGTTGTGGCAATGGCAAATAAAAATCCTAATGACAGTGTATACATGGATTTGGTTGCAAAAGCTAACAATGCAATAAATAAGGAAAAAAGAAAGACGGATATAGAAAACCGTGATGTGGAGAACTTATGTGCTGCTGCAAAAATATATAAAGATGCCGCAGGTGTGGAAGTTTCCGATTCCATAAAGGCTCAGGGTGATAAGATGTGGAGTGCAGCCCAGACAGTGATAGATGAAACATACGTGTTTCTATATAATAAAGGTGTGGAATATAGCAACATTGATGCAACAGATGCTGCAAACGGATTTTGGAAAAAATCATTGCCGCTCAAGGATTATGTTTCCAATGGTGTCACATCTAAGCTAAAAAAGAAAAAGGCAGCCCGTAAGGTTGTTCCTACAAATAAAGAGGAGCATTTCACACCATCGTTAACAAAATCGCCTTTACCAAATAAAACGGCATCCGAGTCTGGGGATACAAACATCCCTATCATGTCCATTGATAGGAAAAAACTAACAAAAACTGACAATTAACATAAACAACAATACAATGAAACATTTAAAGAAAACAATCGCAGCCGTTGGCATATTTGCCTTTTCGCTGCAAGTCAATGCCCAAAGCTGTGCAGAATTGTACAAGAAAGCAAACTCACTCAGGGATGGTAAGAATTATGCGGAGGCCATCAATTATTATCAGAGGGCGATGTCGTGTGATGCTAATCTCAAATCGGATTGTAATAAGTGGATAGCTTATTGCCGTAAACGTATGCCAAACCTGGAAATATCTCAGCCATTGGTTCGTATTCCATATCAGGGAGGTGACCAGAAGATAGAAGTGAAGGCTAATGGGAAATGGAATATTGACGGCACAAATGAGTGGTGCAGCACAAATGCGTTTGATGCCAAGAATTTTATTGTGCAATGCCGTGAGGTCAATAACAGTACCCGTGAAAAGATTGCAACGCTGATGGTGAAAAGTGGTTCGCTCTATAAGTCCATTAAGGTGATACAGGAAGCGCGTCCTGAATATATAGAGGTTGGTGCGCAGAGTTTGTCTTTTCCAGCAAAAGGAACGGAAGAGGACATAACTATCGAGTCGAATGCAAGCTGGGACGTGACTTCTATTCCTTCTTGGTGTAAAATAGAAAAGAAGGCCGATGGTATTCACATCATTGTTTCTCCAAATGACAGAGTGATGGAGAGAACAGACAATATTGTTATTGTTTCTCCTTCAAAGTCTGTCACCATCAGAATCTATCAAGGTGCGGGTGAGGAGCATCTCACTTTGTCACAAAACAACTTGGTGCTAAATTCTGAAGGCGATGTACACTATATGAAAGTATATACAGATGCCCCTAATTGGTTTATTGGAGATTATCCTACATGGCTTAACGTACAAAAGATAGGTAATGACAGCATTCGTATAGAGTGTGGTAAAAACATACCAAATGGAGAACCGAGATCGGGTAGTGTTCAAATCAAGACAGATAGGCAGACCGCAGGTGTGATGATAACACAATCTCCCAGAATGGCTCAGGATCTGATATTCCCAGAGACTAAGCTTGTTGGAGGACGTAATTTCTCTTTGGGTATTAGTGCCAGCTACTATGTGCCATTTATAGGTTCTTCTGCCGGTGGCGATTATGTAGGCTCTGTTGTTGACTACGGACTTGGCACAAGTGCGGAGAATGCCTCTTATAAGTCGGCATCAGGCTTTAGCTTCGGTGTATTCGGAGACATTCGTTTGTACAAAAATATATTCTTGATTGCAGGAGTAAACTTTACTCAGGTGAAATATAAGAATACATTTAATCAGACAACAATGTATAAGATGCCATGGGGCAGCTCAGGAATACAATATATGAAAGGTGATCTACAAAATTCATATACTGAGGATTATACTCATACTATGATTGAGGTTCCCATCTTAGCATCTTATCGCTTTAAAGTCAGCAATGTTAGTCATATACAACTTAATTTAGGTCCTGTGCTCAATTTCGGTCTTTCTGCTAAGATGAAATTATCAGGAAATAGTGACAGTGAAACTATGAAACTGTATTACAAATCTAATGATAAACCTGTTGATAATAATAACTATGTGCATCATACGGCTGTAAACAGTGATTTTAATCTTTACCAGCCTTGTGTTTATTGGGAAGAGTCATACACAACAGGCAATGATGCTCCTGTGGCTCACCACAATGATTTTCAGTCATCCCCACTGAAGAAGTTTAACTGCGGACTTCGTATCGGTGCTGCTTACGAATGGGCTGGAATTTCTTTTGGACTATACTATACACAGATGCTTACCAATATGGCTAATAAGAACTATTGGGAAAATGAACGTTGGTCGGTGCTGAACAATAGCGATGTCACCATGAAAGGATATAAGCACCGTATCAATAACTTAGAGTTTAAACTTGCATATACATTAAGATATTTGAAATCAAAAAAATAAAAAGCTTATGAGATGTCAATTTTGTGGCTGGGACAATCCAGAAGGAAAAACAAATTGTGAGAAGTGCAATAAGCCTCTTTTAGATGAAGGCAACAGCGAACCTGTTTCTGCTGTTTCACAGGGCACGCACTCAAAGGTTACGGCCCGGCAAGGGGCAAGTTCATTTAATCCAAAGGCAACTGTGCGCGAGAGTGCTGCTTTTCAGAGTCAGCCCGTGCAATCTGTATCTTGTCCTGAATGTGGCTTCCCGTTGGAAAACGGATTCTGTGCCAATTGTGGATTTGCGGACAAGAAGGTAGAGCCGGAGAAAGTTAAACAAGAAGACAATCCTCGCATGACAATACGCCCAAAGAGAAAAGAGCCAAAAGAAGGTTCATTCACACTCACGCCTATCTCTGAGGAAAACGGTATGCCTGAGGGAGACGCTATACAGTTTGAGGGCAATGAAGTAAGTCTGAACAGAAACAACACAGATCCAAAGAACAAAACCATAACATCTGCGGAGCAGGCTGTTGTTTTCTGTGAGGACGGGAAGTGGAGCATAAAGGACAAGAGTGAACTGAAAACCACTTTTGTGCAGGCTGAACAGGCAATAGAGTTGAAGTCTGGTTCACTGATTTTGTTGGGCAGCCAGCTCTACCGCTTTGACGGATAACCCAAGAGGCAGAACGTTATGATAGCATACCATCTAAACATAGACAAAGGGTATCTTTTCGATGGCAAGTATATTGTCATCGAAAAGATAGGTGGTGGCTCATACGGCGATGTCTATAAAGTGTCCGACTCTTTAAACCAGGTCTATGCCCTTAAACTTCTCCGGCTGTGGGAGGTGATGAGTGACTTGCATGACGGAATTATCAGCAGGTTTGAACAGGAGTACAATGTGATGAGAATATCAAGCGAGTATCTTGTTCACAGCATCGACTTTGGGGTGGTTCAGGGCAATCCGTACATTGTAATGGAACTATGCCCCAAAGGGGACCTTTCACACTTTGCCGGTAAAGATGTCTCGCTGTTATGCAATTATGCTCATGACATATTGGAGGGTTTGCATGCACTTCACCGTGAAGGAAAGGTACATCGGGATTTAAAGCCTGAAAACGTGTTGATTCGCAATAACGGCAAGGCGGCACTTACTGACTTTGGCGTTGTAGGTGAAATGGAAAAAGCCAAACGTATGTCGGAAGTAGGGTGGTGGAAACAAAAGCCCAAGCAGGCATTTGGCACACCTCTTTATATGTCGCCGGAAATTTATTTCAAGACAGGAGGTGGTGTCACCTATCTGCCAATGGTTGACATCTGGTCGTTTGGAGTCATGATGTTTGAACTGCTTACAGAAGGCTCCTTCCCCTTTGGCAATATTGAGTCAGTGGAGGACTTCCCACAATATATGGAGAGAGCCAGGAATGGAAAGTGGGACAAACACTTGCTGCATGATGTTCCCAATGGTGCAGAATGGACATATATAATAGGAAAATGTCTTGAGCCGAACCCCAAGAACAGGTACCAGGGCTGTGTTGAGATACTGCAGGACATGTCGCCGATGACAGGTAGCGTTAATCCTAGATTCTTGGAAGAGCGGGCATCACGGAAGCCTAACATTACACGGCTTGTCATTTCGCATGGAGAGAATTTGGGTATGGTCTTTGTCTTGAACAAATATCTCCCGTCTGGAGGTAGGATGATTCATGTCGGCAGGGAGACGGATAATGATATTGTCTTGCCTGAAAGCTACACGTCTTATCTTTCCCGTTACCATTTCACGATAGAAAAATCTTTGAATGGTGCTTTTTGGACTATCCGTGACGGACAATGGCAAAAAAGTGAGAAACGTTGGGTTACTTCCACCAATGGAACTTACCTTAATGCAACACCAGTGACATCGGCCGGAATGAAAATCTTCACTGGAGACATCATCACGGCGGGTGAATATAAAATTAAAGTAGAATAAAACTAAAAACAAAATTATTATGAGCAATAAAACTGTTCAATACAAACGCACCTTGCGGGGATCAGTGGGTGCAGGTGTCGGAGCCTTGTTTAATGGCAATGGCCGCAGATTCTTTATATTGGAGCACAAAGATGCTTCAAAGTATCATAAGGCAGGTGAATCGCAAAAGATAATCATCGACCAAATAGAGTTGGGGCGTGACAATGCCTGTCAGGTCCGGTTTGACGATGATACCTTTCCCACTGTCAGTCGCAAACATGCAGCTATCGTGAAAGATGGTGACAGATGGAAACTCATACAGTTGTCTCAGGTCAACTCAACTTTCCTCAACGGGAAGCCCGTCACCACGGAGTGGTATCTGGAAAATGGCGATGAAATCCAACTGTCCGTAGGTGGTCCACGCATGGGATTCATTGTGCCCGCAGGCAAGCAAAGTCTTGTGTCAAGCATTAAGATGACTGAAAGGTTGGAACTTTTCCGCAAGCAGGCTTTAAAGCCGTATAAGACGGCAATAGCGTGTATGTTTGTTTTGCTTGTCGCATTGAGTAGTGTTGGGGGATATATCATTTCTGAACAGAGTCATTCTATTAAAGACTTGCTTTCTATGACCGAGACGCAGCATAAAATGATAGAAGACGCAAAGAATAAATATCAAAAGGATTCAACAGAATGGGCAAATAAAATCAAGAATATAGACAAAAAAGCGGGAAAACGTCCCACTATAATTATACCAGATGATGAAGTTTTGGCAAAAGCTATTGAATATGTAAAACCGTCCGTTTTTGCGGTTATTACTACGGTATATCTTGCATCTAAAGATGAAACAAAAAAATTGGCAAGTTCTATAGGTACAGGATTCCTTACATCAGATGGTGTTTTTGTAACAGCACGTCACTGTGTAGAACCATGGCTGTTTGATTTGGAGGTCAATGAATATTATGCAATGTGCATGGCAAGTGGAGGTAATTTGAAAATGTATGCTGTTGTAAACGCTTTTAATATGAATGGGGAAACTTTTGAAATCAATAACAGCAGATTCACAGTTGATGATTCTTATGATTCGCCAATAGAAAGGGATGTAGAAATTGATGGGAAAACATATAATCTGGATAGTAAGGTGGCATTTGGTACAGAGGCTTCCTTGGGCAATGACTGGGCAACATGTAGAGTTGGTAAAAAAGGAAATATAAAAGTTGACCGCACAATGTCAAATAATTTAAGAGCGGGTACAACTGCTCATGTGCTTGGATTCCCGAAGGGTAATGGTATAAATGACGGAAAAACGAAAATAGAACCTCTCTATAATAATCTGAGCGTGTCACGCAATGGGCTTACAAAAGCAAGATGTATAATGGTAAATCAAGGCATTGATCATGGAAATTCTGGAGGTCCTGTGTTTGTAATGAAAAAGGGGCACTTATACGCTATCGGTATTGTAAGTCGTGGAGATCATAATTCAAAATTTTACAACCACTTGATTCCAATGTGTAACATAAAATAGATATAGATTATGAGAAAATTTATTTTGTTGGTGTTGGCTTGTTATGGCGTATGTATTTCATCTACAGCACAAATTACGATATTGGATGCTTTTAAGAAAAAAAATCCAATTTCGACAGATAAAGCTGTAGGTTGGGAGCAAGCAGCCTTCGCTCCCGAACTTTCCATTATCCGCCAGCAATACCGTTTGGAGCGTAAAGGAGAGTTTTATGGCAAGAACAATATGCCTTATTATGGTGAGACATATTCTTTGGCAATAAAGGTTTCTGGAGGCACATATCTATTGGGCAATGTGATAGAGCCTTGGAAAGACGATGCCGACTATCAGCGCGTGAATGTGGACAACAAATATAAGCCTGTATATTTCTGGAGCTATCAGCGTGCTTTGAATGATAGTGTTTATAAGGCGGTGGAGTTGGATCTTGACAAAGAATATACAAAACCTGTTAATGCAGACAAAAGTCTGTGGCTACATGAAGATGTACAGAGAGATTTTGGCTTGACAGAAGACAAAACCGCAGGAAAGAAAAATGGAACTTTAGTTTGGGCTTACGCTAATACGAATGTACAGGACAGTGCCATGCGGGTGGAGTTGCGTCAAGTGCCTATGCAGGTGGAGCTGAAAGGCGACAGTACCATCATTCCTGTAGAGCTGCAAGATGCAGAACGAGTAATAGGCGGACTTTATGTTGTGCCGAAATATGAAAGAGGCGGACGTGTGCAATTCCTCTTGGCAGGAGTAGCTGTAAAGGGAGCTGATGCGAAATGGTGTCTGCAAATGTTGGCTGTTCCAACGGATATAACGCCAACAAACAGCTCTGACAGTGCAGAGAAAAAGGAGAAGGCTGGGAAGAAAAAAGACAAAAAGAAAGATGCTTCCATAGAGCCTACTCCTACAAAGTCAAAATAAAAACGCAGCTTATGGTTTCATTCAAATTGTTTGCCGGTACAAATGTAGGTCTGAGGGATAATAATGAAGACAACTTCACGGTTTGTCCCGACTTGTCGCAAAACGAGTGGATTATTCCTGCTGACTATCAGCAGGAAATCCAACTCGATGATTGTGGCTGCATCTTGGTTGTTGCAGACGGTATGGGAGGGCAAAATGCAGGAGAAGTGGCAAGTGCCATAGCAATAGCCACTGTTCAGAGGATGTTCTCCTGTGAGGAATTGCCAGATGGTGTCTGGCTGCAATCTTCGTCAATCAAGGACTATCTCAAGACTGTTGTTAAAACAGCTGATGCAGAGGTGAAGGCATATAGTGCTGATCATGCCGATGCAGAGGGTTTGGGCTCAACAATAGTCATGGCTTGGATAGTGTCTAACAAGGTATATGTCTGTTGGATGGGAGACAGTAGGGCATACGCATTTATTCCTGGCAAAGGCATTGGGCGATTGTCAAAAGACCATTCGTATGTGCAGCAGCTGGTAGATGCGGGAGACTTTACTGATGAAGAGGCAATGCTGCATCCCAACAGCAACATTATTACCCGCAGCTTGGGCGATGCTACTCAGAAGGCTAAGCCTGAGGTCGCAGAATATCCGTTGGAAAACGATGAGATTATACTTCTGTGTTCTGACGGGCTCTGTGGAGTTTGTAAAGACGAGGAGATTGGCGGAATAGTTGAAGCAAACCATGCGGACCTTAAAAACTGTAAGGACAGACTGACTGAGGCGGCACTTGCCAATGGCGGTAGCGACAACATTACCATAGCATTGTTGCATGTGTGCGGCGGTGTGGAATCCGTGTCTAATGTTTCAAATAGACTGTTCTCCTGTCGCGGCTGGAAGTTATGGGGCGGTGTCGCAACCTTTGTCATTCTCTTGTTAACGCTAATCTTCTTTTTGTTTCCCAAGGAAGCGGTTGAGAAGCCAAAGCCATGCATCCGCTTTGCCATGCGTTCTATAGAGCTTAGACCGCATAAGAGCTTGACATTTCGTGTGAAATCACATAATGAAAACAAATATGATTTCCTGTGTGAAGACAAACGAATAAATGTTGTGAGTAAGGATGATGGTGTAACTGTGAGCATAAAGAAAGGTGCAAGCTATAAAGTAGGGGAAAAAGTAAAGCTTATAGTGTTGTTAAAAGCAGATTCTATAGTTAGAGATACATTGGATATAGTGTTGAAAAAAAATAAAATAAATTCCTCAGAATATCCTGTTACTGATTCTGAAGTTTCAGAATTTGTTGTTAAAAGTATAGAATCTAATAGTAGTACCACAGATACTATAAATAAAACCCAAAAACCGGAACAAGTAGTAACAAAATCTAATGGTAAAGCTCCGAATGGAGTCGGTGATGGATCTAAAGAATAAATAAACAAAAATAAACATGAAAAAGATTTTATCATTTTTTATCGCAAGTGCGATAGCAGTAAGTTTCTCTTCTTGTGGAGAAGAGGAGTGTGATCATATAATAGGCTCTACTACAGAGCCAGGAGAAAGTCTCTCCATTGTTGGTAACTGGTATGAGGAAGCTGAGAATGAGGAGATTCGTTACAATTCGAATGGCACGTTGTACGACCGCTATGTTTCGCCCAAACGTAGTGCAGAAACAGAAGGCAGATGGGAGTGTGATTATAAGAACAACAAACTGACACATACTTATCAGTTCTCAGGACAAACACAGTTTGCAGATTGGGATTTGAAGAACTTGACTGAATTTAGCTTCGTAATATCTTCTGAAACAGTTGCAGAACATAAATTGGAAAAGATTGTTGAAACTTACAATATGAAAGTGGGGCAAACTCAATTGATTCAGTTTACAAGTAATTATCCTAACTATTTTGTTAGATCATTTACAAGTAAAAATGAAAGACTTGCAAGTGTAGACGTGAACGGCTTGATTACTACTACAGGTGAAAAAGGCACTACATATATCAAACTTGAAACAAATAATGGTAATGTATGGGTGAAGGTTGTTGTTGGTGATGATTGCTTGGATTTGTGGTTCGATTACCAATCGTTGATGGGGGCTGATTATTCCACAATCCGTAACGTCCTCGGTGTTCCTTCTATAAATGGAGAAGACGGTTATAGCTATGGATATATCTATAATATTAACGAGATTGTGCAAGAAACAGACTTGTTCCTGAATACATATACTGGGCTTGTAGAGGAAATAGGACTTGTATTGAAATCAGGCGTTCCAGAATCACAGGTCATTGCATATATGAAGTCTCATTACTATCCTTGCCCAGATTTAGGAGATGAATATTATTTGACATGCTCTGAGGTATCTAAAAGTGCGGCTATTGTTTGGTACGATAAATCAAATTGTGTTGTGTGGTTTCGTCAACCAACATATTTAATGTTGCCAGATTATACCCATACATTTGGATTTACAGAAGAACAGATTATAGCAGAATTTGGCGAGTTGTATATGGATGTTCTTCCTCTCTATGGAATATTTAATTCTTATGCAGAGAGCGTATATTTCTTATTGGATAACAAAACAGGTAAAGTTACTGCATATCAAGTGACACTGAAAGAAGGAACGAAACTCGATATGGTTAATAAATTATTAGTTTTTGCAAATTATAATATGTATAAAAGTGAAAATGGACAATATGCATATAGAGATGGAGAAACTCAAGAAACTTCAAATGTTATGATTGTATATAATGGCAATAAAAACACGATTACTTATTTTGATTTGAAAAATTATGGTAAATAGAAGAAGTAATAAATAATCTAAAATCTGAGATATTCTACCTGCTATTCTAACAGATGGGCAGGTAGAATATTTAGAATGATTCGCTATGATTTTTGTTATATAAAATGAATATCTTAAGTGACAAAGAATATGTTGTCTCAATCCAAAAGGGGGAAGAGCGTGTCATGGAACAATTCTTTAGAATATGTCGTAGATACTTTATGGACTCATATAGGCAGATATTCAGGCGCGAGGACATTAAGGAAGATATATTCCAGCAATCATTTGTTAAGTTATGGGCTGAGATTGAAACCAGACGAATATTTATAGGTGAAGATGATTGTCTGTATAGATTCGACAAAAAAGGAAATATAAGAAAATTTGCGTGTAGTCTGAAAACTTTTCTCCTTGACATCGCAAAAAATGACTATAGAGACTGGCTGAGAAAGGATAAACTGCTTTTGATTGACGATATGGAAACATATCATCGTGGTATAGAGATTAAACAGGTGTACTGTAATAGCGAATCGCAGGAGTCTATGCGTGAGCGAATAGTTACAAGCTGTATGTTTGAATTGCCGCCAAGATGTAAGGACATTTTGACTATGTTTTATTGTAAAGGCATGTCGCTTGATGAAATCATTAAGGCGCGGGGTGAAAAACATACCAGCAAGAATGGTTTGAAGTCAGGGAAATACAAATGTATGGAACTGTTAAAAGCCAAAGTGAGAGAAACTTATAAGATGTATCACTTGAAATACTAAGATTATGGACGAAATAACTCTGCAACGGATAGACAAGTATTTACGCAAGGAAATGTCTTCAACAGAAAAGATTTATTTTGAGCAGGAAATGTTGAACAATGAAGAGTTGCGTAAAGAGGTTGAAGTGACTTTTTTGCTCAAAAAGAGTTTGGATGACCGTCAACGGAAATTACTGCAAGTAAAAAGATGGACGAACAAAAAGAGAAGCCTATCGTTAAAAATATTGAGTGTGGTTTCTGTTGCAGCCATTCTTGTATTGGCGTTTATCATCAACATCCCCGAAAACCAACAGTATGCAGCTAACGATGTTGTTGCTAAGAATGAAAAAGTGGTCAGGACACAGCAAAAAGCCCAAAAGGTTATTCAATCCATGAGACATTCTATGGAGAAAGGAAATGACAGTGAAGCTATGCAGGCATTGGACGATTGGGAAACATCTCCGGAAAAAATTACCATGAATCAGTTGACTTGTGACAGTCAGGCTGTTGTTTTGTCACAATCAGAGAAAGAGACTTTGAAGAAAGACATATATGAACTACAATGGCTGAAGATTTGTTTGTTAGTAAAACAGGGAGAAAAGAATGAGGCATTGTCTTTATTGAAATCATTCGTGAGCATGGATGGGCGTTACAAAGAAAACGCTGATTCTTTATTGAAAAGTCTTGAACAACCATAATTTCATCCACCTCTTTGAAAAATATGGGGGTAACCATACACCCTGAAAATACCGCATTTCAGCGGAACGTTTTGCTGAAAACATTTTCCTAAACGTTGAATATAGAATTCTAAACGTAGAAAATAGTGCGCTGAAACGCACGTTCAGTGTGGTAAATTTGTGTCTGAAAAGTGTAAATATGTAACTATGTGTGCTTAAAACGGGAAAACCGCGCCCTTCCACGCAAAACTTCTACTTTCCGACGCAGAAATGGCTGAAAATATTATTGAGTGTTTCCTGCCCCGTTATTTCGCCCTTGGCAACAATGGTGCCAAGATGACGTATGCAGTCGCGAAGATCCTCAGCAATAAGGTCGCCGCTGAGCCCGAGTGCAAATGCATCGTTGACACGCGACATGGCATCGGCAGCGCGGCGTAGGGCTTCGTAATGGCGGGCGTTGGTGACAATGAGGTCGCAGGCGCCAATCTCAGGAATGGCGGCAGCAGCAATGAGGGCATCGTAAAGGAGACTGATGTTTACGGCGTTCTTTGCAGAAATGGCAATGTCAGCAGATGGCGGCGGAGTGGGGGAAAGGTCGCTTTTGTTTGCCACTATTATCAGATGCTTGTCGGCGCAGTCGCTGCGCATTGCCGAAAGCTCTCCGGCTGACGGCTCCCCATCGATGAGCCACAGCACAATCTGTGCCTGCATCATCTTCTGTCGGGCACGCTCTATGCCAATTTGCTCCACAGCATCGGCGGTGTCGCGGAATCCGGCAGTGTCGATGAAACGGAACAAAACATCGCGAATGAGCACAGTATCCTCAATGATGTCGCGTGTGGTGCCGTGAATGTCACTCACTATGGCGCGGTCGTCGCCCAAGAGTACATTGAGAAGAGTGCTCTTGCCAACGTTGGTTTTTCCCACTATTGCCACGGGGATACCGGTCTTGATAGCTTGCCCCGAGCGATAGGAAAGGATGAGGTTTTCGATATGGCGGCTTATTTCAGCAGCGAGCGCACGCAGTTCGCTGCGGTCGGCAAACTCAAGTTCCTCGTGGTCGGAGAAATCGAGTTCAAGTTCAAGCAGTGAGGTTATCTTCAGGAGCCGTTCGCGCAGCAGTGCCAGCTTCGATGCAAAGCCGCCCTTCAGCTGGTTCATAGCTACACGGTGGGCAGCGCGGTTTTCGGCAGCAATGACATCAGCCACGGCTTCGGCGCGCGACAGATCCATCTTGCCGTTCATAAAAGCCCGCATGGTAAACTCGCCCGGTCCAGCCTGTGCAGCACCGTGACCGATGAGCAGCTCCAGCACACCATTGAGGATATAGCGGCTGCCGTGGCAGGATATTTCCACGGAGTCTTCGCCAGTATAGGAATGCGGCGCACGGAAAACGCTTACAAGCACCTCGTCGAGCACCTCGCCGCTGTCATTGCGTATCTCGCCGAAGACAACGGTGTTGGGACTGACTGCTGACAGATCCTTGCTGAATATGCTGCTTACCGTGGCTATGGCATCGTCGCCCGACACACGTATTACCCCTATTGCTCCTCCCGAAGCTGTGGCTATGGCTGCTATCGTACTCATTAAATTTTTATGGTTGTGTTATATTCTGTCGAGAACTTTGGTTATCAGAGTGTCAATGTCGTTCTTGTAGTTGGCGTTTGCCTCCTGGGCGCGGCGGTTTGCCACCACCATGCAGCAGGTCATAGCCTTGTGTCCCAACAGTGCAGACAGTCCGGCAAGGGCACTGCTCTCCATTTCAAAGTTGGTGATTACAAGCCCGTTGTATTCAAAGCTTTCAATCTTTTCGTTCTGATGAGGGTCGGCAAGCGGTATGCGCAGCTGGCGGCCCTGCGGTCCGAAGAATCCGCCGCAGGCAATGGTGATGCCCCTCACCATGTCGTCCTGTGCAATACGGTTGAGCAGTTCGGCATTGTTGTCTATGACATACGGAGCACACAGCTGCGGATTCCAGTGCATGTGCTCAGTGAAGGCACGCTCCAGCTCAAGGTCGCACACATCATTGCGTCCGGCATAGAAGTTGAGAAGCCCGTCAAATCCAATGCTTTTCTGCGAGGCTATAAAAGTGCCTATCGGAGTGTTGGGCTGCAGTCCGCCGCAGGTGCCGATGCGCACAAGAGTGAGTGTGCGGTGTCCGTCCTTCTCCTCACGTGTGGCAAAGTCAATATTTGCAAGCGCGTCGAGCTCGTTCATCACAATGTCGATGTTGTCGCATCCGATGCCTGTGCTCTGCACGGTGATGCGCTTGCCCTTGTAGGTTCCGGTAACAGTGCGGAACTCACGGCTTGCACACTCACACTCACGGCTGTCGAAATGCCGTGCCACAGTTTCTACTCTGCCGGGATCGCCAACGAGTATTACGTTATCGGCAAGCTGTTCCGGTTTGAGATGAAGATGGAACACACTGCCGTCGCTGTTGATTATCAGCTCAGATTCAGGGAAACGTCTTTTCATAATCGGTCTATGTTATTGGTTGTTATTATAATTATATTAAAGGTGTGCTCTAACATTGTAGAAACCACCCTGAAGTTTATTTGTTTTCCGAATTGCGGATTTTCTTTTCCTTTGATGCTATAAAAATCTGCAACTCTTCCACCTGCTGTTCCATATCCATGATTTCACTGCTCATGATTTCCTTGTCAGAATTGGAAGCCTTGATATAGAAAGCGCGTGACTTTTCCAGATTTTCCTCCATCTTGGAAAGTTTGTCGCGTGCAGCGGTAATTTCCTTCATTATTTCCACATTCTCCTTGTGCCTGAAGTCTGACAGTTTGGTGTACACCGTGTTGTCATTGATTACAAATAGGAAATCGTCTTTGCTCACCTTTTGTGCTGTTGCAGTGTTCAGGCGCTGCAATGCCTCCTGTCGCTCGTTGCCCTTGCCCCATGTGTCCTTGATGCTGTGGAGCGACGAGAGGCTTAACAAAGTTTCCTCGCTCATGTTGTCGGTGTTGTAGTTCTGTCGCGTCTCCGACGGAATGAACGTATAGACACACACCTTGCCCTCGGGCTGGCGGCGGTCAGATGCAAACCATCCAATGTTGTTGATGTCGTCAACGATATAAAAATAGTCGTTTGCCGGTGAGTTGAACGGCATGCCGATGTTCTCTGCCTTGAGATAGGTGTTGTCATCAGAATCGTATCGGGTTACAAATATATCCCATCCTCCGATACTCTCGTCGCCTTCAGCAGCGAAATATAGTGTTATTCCGTCGCTCATCATAAACGGGTAGTTCTTGTTTGTAAGTTCCGTTCCGTCGCAAAGTCCCGTAACCTTTTGGGCATTTGTCCATTTATTTCCGATGAAATCGCAGGAAAACAGCTCTTTCTGAGTTCCGTCCTGCTTGGAGTAATAGCATTTGTTTCCCATTTCGTTGACAAACACGAAGTCATCGGCACCGCCGCTTTTGAATACTGCGGCAAGGTAGGCAACCGTACCGGCATCCTTTGTCTTGTTGAGCGCATTTAAAATGTCGCTCTTGTCCACAACGATGCTGTCGATGAACATTATCTTCTGGGTTGACTGACGCATCTCCTCCAGCCGCGGGTCTTCTTCGATTACTTCAACCTTTGCCTGTGTCTTGGCAGCATTCTTCATCTTTCTTGGCTTCTGTGCCATGGAGCTGCAGCATATGGCTGCCGCTATTGTCGCTATAAATAATCTTTTCATTTGATTTTCTTAAAATATTTATGGCAAAATTACACAAAAGATTTCTTATAGCCTAATCTTTTAATAAAGATTTAGAAAAAACTACTCTTCGATGTGCGACAAAGAGCGTGCGAATGACACAAAGAAATTGGTGAATGTCTCACTGGGATAGTAGCGCATGAGCTTGGCACTGTGGCGTATCTGCCACATCATTGCCGATGAGTTGGTGGTTCGGATAAAGATATGTTCACCTTGTGTGAAATACCAGTCGGCATTCTTGTTGTTCATGGCAAAAACATCGTTTACAAAATTTCCGTCGGCATTAATGCCCGTCATTGTCATAAACGGCAATTCGTCGGCATCAAACCGGAAAATCTCCATCATTATACGTCCGATGATGTTTGCCATGGTTTGCATTCCAAGTTTCCTAAGCTGTGACTGCAGCAGCACATAGTCCACCTTGTCGCCGATATTTCTCAGGAACATTCCAAGGTCAACAAACAGCTTCAGCGATATTCCGTCGCTGAGCATGTGCTGTATTATTCTGGTGATGAGCATCAGAAGGCTGAGTGTGGGAGGCACGCTTTCCATCTTTAATCCGTTGACCGTAATATAAAATGAGTCGCGGCAGCGCATCTCCTTGTTAATGATGTTCTGCAGCTTGTGATTAAGCATGGGGTTGGTGAGGCGGCGCATTGTCCAATAATGGTTGACCTCTATGCCGTCAAACACGTATCTTGTCACATTGCTGTTAGTGTCGTCGTATGAGGCAGAGTGTTCGTCCATCCATTCGGCTGCATTCTGCGCCTGTTTCTCATCAGAAATGTAATAGTCAATGCCTCTTTCGGTTCTATGCCCCGGTATTGGGTAATACTGTGCAAGGCTGTGCCCGTTGATGAGCACGGGGCATGTCCTTATGTCTGCCAATGTCGTGAAAACGGTTGTTAGGATTTCATTTTTTCTGTTATTGTCGCGCTCAACGTCGGCAACGGTTTTTTGCCATTGTCCCAACAGGTCTGCCGGCAGTTGTATATGGAATTGCCCTTCCATTTTTGATATGCCGTCGTACACCAGCGTTGCCACATCATGCAGTGATGCCAAACAGAAAAGCTGTCGCCACTTGAATGGCGACATGGGTTCCACTGGCGCATCGGTGCCGAAGGTTCCGGCAGAGAGCAGACGCAGAAAGTTTCTTTGTACAACATTCATCTGCAATATCTCCTCGGAAACCTGAATATTATGGCAATCACAAGCATTGCCAACAGACAATAGGGATAATAGAGATATGCAAGAATGCCCATGGGGGCTGCCGATGACAATCCTGCCGCCATGAGGATTTGGGCGCCGTAGGGGATAATGCCCTGCACGCAGCATGATGCGGTGTCAAGCAGTGATGCCGCCCGTCGCGGGTCGATGCCGTAGCGTTCCGACACCCGTCTGACAAGCCCGCCAACTGTGAGTATTGCCACAGTGTTGTTCGCGGTGCAAATGTCTACGATGCCAACTAAAGTCACAATGGCAAATTCTGCCCCGCGCTTTGACTTTATGCCCTTTATGAGTGTGTGGATGATGAAGTCTATGCCGCCGTTCTCCTTGATGAGCGCCAGCAGTCCGCCGGCAAGCATGGTTACGATAATGAGTTCGCCCATGCTTGTCACTCCGGTGTTGATGGAGCTGAACCAGCCGAAAATATCGTAGTCGCCGTTTATTATTCCTATGGCACCCGTCAATGCTATTCCGATGGCAAGCACCACCATGACGTTCAAGCCATAAAGTGCGGCGAGAAGCACGGTGAGGTAGGGCAGTACCTTTATTGGCTCTATCTCGTGCGGCATGACTGGGGGCATCTTGTCTGCACCTATTATAATATACAGCAAGAGAATTGCCAAGGCGGCAGGAAGTACGATGAGGATGTTTGCCTTGAACTTGTCGCTCAGGCGGCATCCCTGTGACGATGTAGCCACGATAGTGGTGTCGCTGATAAACGACAGGTTGTCGCCGAAGAATGCTCCGCCCACAACCACAGCCACTATCATTTCCTGTGAAAAGCCGGTCTGCTGTGCCACTCCCGCGGCAATGGGAACAAGTGTGACGATTGTCCCGACGCTTGTGCCTACGCTCAGCGACACAAAGCATGCTGCAATAAACAGTCCTGCCAGCAGCATGTTGGCGGGCAGAAAATATAGCGTGAGGTTCACTGTGGCGTCGATGCAGCCTATTGCCTTGGCACTGCTGGCAAAGGCTCCGGCAAACACGAAAATCCAGATCATCTGTATTATCTGCTGTGAGCCTGCTCCCTGGCTGAAGGTGTCGATGCGCTTTGCCAGCGGGCGGCCGGTGCTGATGATTATTCCATAGACACACGACACGAGAAAGCCCACAATTATGGGTATCTTGTAGAAATCGCCCACAATGATGCTTGTGGCGAGATAAAACAAGATAAAGACCAACAGCGGGCTTATCGCCTTTATTCCATGCCGCATAGAGAAAGATTTTTTTACAGCTTAAAAAGGAGTTTCTACAGCTTGATGCTCATAAACACAGGGTAGTGGTCGGAGTAGGTGAGCGGTACTTTGTAATAGTTCACTCCCGTCATGCCCTCGTCGTGGAATATATAATCGATGCGCACGGGCTTCTTGCCGCGGTAGGTGTACATCCATCCGCTTCCGCATTCCTTGAAGCCGTCGGTCATATTTCCCAGCAGAGTGTTGTAGGTGAATGAATAAGGCACGTCGTTGAAGTCGCCGCAAAGTATGCACGGCTCCTTGGCTTCCCTTACCTCGCGTGCCACAATCTGCGCCTGACCGCTGCGTACAATCATGCCAAAGGTGTAGTTGTTGTATATGGCATGTAGCAGCGAATTGGTCTCGACCGTCTGTCCCTGCATTTCCATTTTCCCGGCAGCGTGGAGTGTGCGGTTGAATCCGGTGGTTTCAAGGTGTACGTTGAATACCTTCACCTGCTTGCCCTTGACGTTGACAATCGCCCACATGGCGCTGTTGTTGGTCTCTTCAAAATCGATGGTGCGGCTGTCCTTGATGGGATATTTGCTGTAAATCACCATGTCGCCTCTGCCCGTTGCCATATATGGGAAGTATTGCTTGTAGCTGTCGGAGTTTTTCTTGTCGCCGCTCTGGTTTGAGTACTCCTGCAGGCAGCAGATGTCGACGTTGTTGCGCTTCATTTCCGCAAGAATGTCCTGGGCGATGAACCCGTTGGTCTCGCGTCCGAACAGTGCCACATTGTATGTTGCCACCTTGATGGCGTCAGGCGAATCGGCAGTGTGAGTGCGCGGCTGCACCAAGGTGAGCATATACGGTATGCACGACAGTACTGTGACGGCGGGAATCGCCGTTATAATCCAGCGGCGCATGATGAGCCACAGAATAATCATAATGACATTAAAGGCTATCAGCAGCGGCAATACGTATACAAGCATGGCACTTGCCGTATTGCCCAGCGGCGGAACGTTGCCGCCCCAGAGTCCTATAAACGTGAAGATGGTGAGCACAATCTGAAACACGAGCAACATCAGATTGGTGTATCTTATGACCGCTAATTTTCCCATTCTGTTTTATTTTGATAGATAATTGCTAACTGTATCAATCAGAGTCTCAAGCTTGAACGGCTTTGCGATGAAGTCGTCGCAGCCAGCTTCCTTTGCCTCCTTGATGTCGGAGTCGAAGGCGTATGCGCTGAGTGCTACTATTACCGGCACCTTGCTGTTTACCTCCTTTATGATGCGTGTGGCGTCAAGTCCGTTCATATTGGGCATGCGTATATCCATGAGAATGAGGTTGGGCTTGTATTCCTCCTGCATGGTCACTGCCTCGATGCCGTCGTTTGCGCGAATCAGCTTGTAGCGTTTCCCCAGCACGCTTTCCACCAGCTTATAGTTGGTGTCCTCGTCTTCTGCCACCATGATTACTTTCATATTCTTCTCCTTGGGATTGTCGGTGACGCGCAGCGTGCGGATAAGAGTCATGTTGGGACCTTCTCCCTCGCCGCCGATTTTTCCCTCAAACGGCAGCGTGAATTTGAATCTTGAGCCTTCGCCCAACTTTGACTCCACCCATATCTGTCCGTGCAGTTTCTCTATGATGACCTTGCACAGTGCCAGTCCCAGGCCGTGCCCTTTCTGTGTTTCGGCATCGCGCGACATGTATGTGTTGAAAATGTTGTCTATATCCTCTGGAGCAATGCCCGAACCGGTGTCCTCAACGAAAAATTCCACGATGTTGTCTTTTTCGTTCAGCTTGTAGCCAAATGCAATGACTCCTTCCATGGTGTGCTTCAGGGCATTGCTGATGAGGTTGGAAAAGACCTGTGTCAGGCGGTTCTCATCGGTATAGAGCGTGATGGGAGTCTCCGCCTTGCGCCAGTCCATTTTCACCTGGTCGCCGAAACGGAACTTGAAAATCTGCGATATGCTCTTGCACATGTCGTCAAGATTGACAAGCTCTTTTTTGATTTTCACCTTGCCTGACTCCATTCTCGACAGGTCGAGTATCTCGTTGATGAGGTTCAGCAGACGGGCGTTGTTGCTTTCAATGATTTCCATATATTGATAGCGCTCTTCCTGATCGTCGGTTTCCGACATGATGCGTGAAAAGCCTTCAACGGCGTTCAGCGGCGTACGTATCTCATGACTCATGTTGGCAAGAAACAGCGACTTCATCTTACTGGCACGCTGTGCCGATTCAGCAGCCTTTTTGTTCTCCTCAAGCTTCAGCCTCACCTCGTCAAGCTCCTGTTGCACTTGCTGAAGTTTTGCTCTTGTTGCCTTGAGTTCTGCTTCCAACAGTTTTATTTTTTCTGTTTCCATTTTGTCTCAGTTTTTAAAATATTATATTTATATAACAAAAATCGCAACAAAGTTAATAAAAAAATCCTGTAATGCTGTGTTTAGGTTTTGTTTTTTAACTTCTCTTAGCTTTTTCCCATGCTCCACCGCTTTTGTGCGAGGCAAGATATTTCATTCCGCGGAACACATTGATGTTCATAAACAGAAAATAGAATGCTGCGTAAAACAGCTTGTTTTTCTTTCCTTTTGCCGACATTATATAGCCTGTAAGCGCCGAGAGATAAAACAATATCTGGAGACACCATATTATGGTGTAGCATATCCCGGCATTGCCGAGCAGCAGTGCGACATTGAGCGGTATGAGTGCCATCAGTGCCACGGGGGTGATGCTCCAGCGCAGAAACCTGTGGCTTACCAGCTGGAATGCCACCACGGCGTTGTTCCATGGCAGCATCATGCTCCTGAGCCACCAGATGCTCTGCAGTCCTCCTGCTGCAATCCTGCGTTTGCGCTTCGACTCCTCCTCAAGGTTTGCCGAGCCGCTTTCCATGGCATAAGCCTTTGAAGTATAAGCAATTCGATAGCCTTGCTTAACGATAAGCATCGACAGTATAAAGTCGTCGAGCAGGGTGTTCTCAGGCATGGGGCGGCACAGTTCCTTTCTTACCGCACAGTATTCGCCGGCGGCTCCCATGGCTGAGTAAAGCTCGCTGTCGAGGCTCTTCAGCTTGCTCTCATATTTCCAGTACATGCCTTCGCCCTCTGCCGCTATCTCGCCCTCGCTCTTGGTCATCACGCGCTTTTCGCCAGCCACGCATCCCACCTTGGGGTCTGCCATGAGTCTTACCGTTTCCTTTATGGCATCCTTGTTCACCATGGTGTTGGCGTCGGTCATTATCACGATGCTTGTTTCGGCAAGTGCCAGTCCGCGGTTGAGGGCTGCCGTCTTGCCTTTGCGCTCCGGCTGGTACAGCACTCTCACATCGCCGTGCCTTGCCAGCCTTTCGTTGGTGGCGTCGCTGCTTCCGTCGGTGACCCACACGATGTGGAGCTTTTCCCTGGGATAGTCAAGGGCGCGGGTGTTTGCTATCTTCATGTCCACCACGTCCTGCTCGTTGTAGGCACACACCATGAATGTCACGTCGGGCAGGCTGGTGGCGGCGGTTGTATTGCCGCCGCCGCTTTTGTGGAGCCGCCGCTTGATTCTCACCAAAAGATAGAGCAGCACGCCGTAGCCTACATAAGTATAGGTTACGAGTGCCACACATATCCAAAATGTTACCTTAAGCGTCATTTTCCTCTTTCATGTCTATAAAATTGCCTTTGCTGTCGTAGAATTCGTACTGCAGAAAAGCCAGTTTCTGCGATGGTATGACTGAGAGCCCCATTGTATATTTCATCTGCCATTTCCGCTTTAGGGAAATGACGTTTTGGTTGATGTAGGCTGCCACGTACGGGTGGACGTGCAGCTTGAATTTCCTTACTCCGACAACATTCACCAGCCTGTCGATTTTTGCCTCAAGCATGTCGGTGAACATGATGCTGCTCTTTATCTTGCCCTTGCCGAAGCATGTGGGACAGACCTCCTCTACCGCCACGTCCATTGCCGGGCGCACTCTCTGGCGGGTTATCTGCATCAGCCCGAACTTGCTCAGCGGCAGTATGTTGTGGCGGGCACGGTCTTTCTGCATGTTCTTGCACATCCGCTCATACAGCAGCTGGCGGTCCTCGGCAAGATTCATGTCGATGAAATCTACAATTATGATACCTCCCATATCACGCAGTCTCAGCTGGCGCGCCAGTTCGTCGGCAGCTCCCAGATTCACCTCCAGTGCGTTTTGTTCCTGTCCGTTTTCCGCTTTTGTCCTGTTGCCGCTGTTCACGTCGACCACGTGCATGGCTTCTGTGTGCTCTATTATGAGATAGGCTCCGCGACGGTAGTTCACTGTCTTTCCGAAAGAAGACTTCAGCTGCTTGGTGACGTTGAAATTGTCGAAGATGGGCACTGTGCCGCTGTATTTCTTCACAATTTCCACCTTGTCGGGCGCAATCAGCTGCACATAGTCCTTGACCTGACCGAGCACGGTGTCGTCGTTTACGTATATTCCGTCGTAGCTCGGGTTAAACAGGTCGCGCAACAGGGCAACGGCCCTGCATTGCTCCTCAAACACCAGCTGCGGGCGCTGGGTTGTCTTCTGCACCTTTGTTATTGCATCTTCCCAACGGCTTATCAGCACCTTCATCTCTGCGTCAAGCTCTGCCACACGCTTGCCTTCGGCCGACGTGCGCACAATGACGCTGAAGTTCTTGGGCTTTATGCTCTGTATCAGCTGTTTCAGGCGCGAGCGCTCCTCGCCTTTCTTAATCTTTGCCGACACAGACACCTTATCGCCGCCCAGCGGGACAAGCACCATGAACCGGCCTGCAAAACTCAGCTCGCACGTAAGGCGCGGACCTTTTGTCGATATGGGTTCCTTAACCACCTGCACAAGAACTTCCTGCCCCAAGGTCAGCACCTTCGATATGCTGCCGTCCTTTGGCAGGTCGGGCAGCCGGGTTGCCTTGCTCACTGGAAACAGTTTCTTCTTGTCGCTTGCCACTTGCTTGAGATATTTCTCAAATGATGCAAACTGCGTGCCGAGGTCAAGGTAGTGCAGGAAAGCCTCTCTCTCATAACCAACATCTACGAAGCATGCGTTCAGGCCCGGCATCAGCTTTTTCACCTTTGCCACATAGATATTTCCCACTGCAAACGACTCTGCCTGCTGAGGCTCGTTCTGATACTCCACCAGGCTTTTGTCTTCAAGCAGGGCTATGGAAATGTCCTTAGGCTGCACGTCAATAATTAATTCACTTGTCACTTTTTAATGTAAATGTGTTATGTTCCTGTAAAAAAATAAAAAAACGAGGAGCGTCAAGGCTATCACCTTAACATGCTCCTCTCATTTTGTCATCATTCCAGAGTATTACTTGCTCTTGTGACGATTCTTGCGCAGTCTCTTCTTACGCTTGTGGGTAGCCATCTTGTGACCCTTCTTTTTCTTTCCGTTTGGCATAATCTTAAATTTTTTATTAATTATTTAACTCTCTTCTTGCTTTTATCCAGTCCCCGGCAATTTTATTGCCGGCCGCGCGGCAGATGTGCCGCAACACCTTAATATATTATATTATGGGGAATGGAGTGGGGGATTAGTCGTTTTCCACAACTCCGTGCATGCGGGCGATGAAGCTCTTTGCCGGCTTGAATGCAGGCAGGTCGTGCGCGTCAATCACGATTGTTGTGTTCTTCGAGATGTTGCGCGCTGTCTTCTGTGCGCGGTGCTTAACGATGAAGCTGCCGAAACCGCGCAGGAACACGTCCTCCTTGTTGTCTGCAAGGCTGACACGAACCTCTTCCATGAACGACTCAACAACAGCCGACACGGACTTTGAGTCGATACCTGTCGTCTCTGCTATTTTCTTTATAATTTCTGCTTTTGTCATAGCTTTAATTTTATTGTTTTTATCACTATTTTTGTTTGATTATATTTTCTGAGCTGCAAAATTAGTGATTTTCAACGATATTACGAAATTTATTCAGATTTTTTTGCTAAAAAATGTACTTTTCTTGATGTTTTCTTTCCTAAAACCAAAAAAAAGTAGTAATTTCGCAGCCAAAATCAGAAATTAACATAAAAATTAGAGAATGAAACAAACAAAGATTGTAGCAAGTGTAAGTGACCGCCGCTGTGATGTGGATTTCATCCGCCAGCTTTATAAGGCTGGAGTGAATGTTGTAAGAATGAACACAGCGCACGCCACCGAGGAGGGGATAAAGCAGATTATTGATAATGTACGCGCGGTCAGTCCGCGGCTGGGAATACTCATCGACACCAAGGGGCCTGAGGTGAGAACCACGGGATGCAGCGAGCCGGTAAGTTATAAAAGCGGTGAAATGGTGGAAATTTACGGGAATCCCGATTCTGACACCTGCCATGACATAATAAACGTGAGCTATCCCAACTTTGCCAGTGACATAAAGACAGGCTGCCATATTTTGTTCGACGACGGTGCCCTTGACATGGTCGTGACAGCCATTGAGGGCAAGAAAGTTGTGGCAGAGGTGCAAAACGACGGCGTGCTCGGCTCGCACAAGAGCGTGAACGTGCCAGGGGGTCACATCGAGCTGCCGGCGCTCACCGAAAAGGACAAGAAGAACATCCTGCTCGCCATTGACCAGAAAATCGATTTCATCGCACATTCCTTTGTAAGGAGTGCGTCTGACGTGACTGCCATCCAGGAGATTCTCGACGCTCACGGAAGCGACATAAAGATTATAGCGAAAATAGAAAATCAGGAAGGATTGGACAACATCGATGAGATTCTGCACGTGGCATACGGCATCATGATTGCCCGAGGCGACCTTGGCATAGAAGTGCCGATAGAGCAGATACCAAGCATTCAGCGCGCCATAATACGCAAGTGCCGCCGTGCCCGCAAGCCTGTGATTGTGGCAACGCAGATGCTTCACTCAATGATCAGCAACCCGCGGCCCACACGTGCCGAGGTGACCGACATTGCCAACGCCGTGTTCTCATGTACCGACGCCCTGATGCTGAGCGGCGAGACTGCCAGCGGAAAATATCCCATAGAGGCGGTTGAGACCATGGCGCATATTGCAGAGCAGGCAGAGTGTGACAAGGAATACTCGCGCGACATCAATCTCGGCTCGGGTGACGACAGCGACATACGCGAGTATCTTGCGCAGTGTGCCATCAACGCCACCGAGACAATAGGCGTAAATGCCATTCTCATCGACAGCGGAACGGGACAGATGGCGCGCAACCTCGCCGCTTTTCGCGGACCGGCGCCAATCATTGCCATCTGCTACAACGAGCCGCTCATACGCTCGCTCAACCTCAGCTATGGAGTACACACAATTCTTGCCGACAAGAGCGCAAAGGACAAGGACGAGCTATTCCAGAACGCCATTAAGCACATGATGAAGAAGGGATTTGTGGACTTCGACGATTCTATTGTATACCTCACGGGCTCGTATTTCGTGGGGGGCGTGAACACAATGCTCAAAATCAATACCGTCAGGGAGGCTTTGGAGGAAGGGAACGCATAGCGGGACCGGGGACCAAAGCCATGAGGTCCGGCGATTTTTATCCTGAGGCTTTTTATCCTGAGGTCCGGCAGAAAAATCCTGAGGTAACGTTTCGCGGTCCGTCTCTCTACCGGAGACGGACCGTCTCAATATCGGAGACGTACCGTCTCCGGTAGAGAGACAAAGTGTCTCCGATAGTTAGACGGTTGCAGAAACCGGGTATGAAATTCTTTATCTGCGACAGCACAAACTGCAAATGTACAAAAAAATCTGCAAACTGCAAAACTTTTGCGGAACTTTTTGTTCATTTGCAGTGAAATTACTGACGTTTAAGGCTCTCTTGGATGTAGTTCAAGGCTTTTGTGGAATATTAATACATCTTCCACGCATCTTAAACATCTTCCACGCATCTTCCACTCGTTTATATCTCTGATTATCACCGAGTTTACTACAAAAAAGTGGAAGGTGGAAGATGAAATGCAAAAAATGCAAAGCGCGCACGCGCGTGTGCGTGCGCGTAAAGGAGCGCTGACGCAGCATTTCACCGTAGTGCCGGCGGTATTTCACCGTATTCCGTAATTTTATATAATTTGCATTATGATAAATAGAGTGCATTAAAAATAAAAAAAGGCATTTCCCTGCAAAATCAACATCATTGCTTGTTTTTAGCAGAGAAATACCATTTTTGCTTTCAATATACCCGCGTATTGCTTTCAATATACCCGCGGTCCGAAAATCGTGGTGCCCACTCTCACCATGTTGCTGTTGCAACGGCAGGCAATGTGGTAGTCTCCCGACATTCCCCATGAGCGGCAGTTGAACGACTCCTCATCTGAGAAATATTGCGCCTTGATTTCGTCAAACATATTTGAGGCTTCCGCAAACTCACCGGCAATTATGTTCTCATCATCCGTATTGCTTGCCATCGTCATTATGCCTCGGATTCGCACATTTCCAAGCATGCGCCATTCTCCGCCGGCAAACAGTTCTCTCATGGCACAAGGCGTAAGCCCATACTTTGTTTCCTCGTTGGCTACATGCAGTTCCATAAGGACATCAATCATGCGGCCGGACTTCTCTGCCTGACGGTTGATTTCGCGCATCAGCTTCATGGAGTCGACAGCCTCAATCATGGTGATATACGGGGCGATATATTTCACCTTATTGGTCTGCAGATGTCCTATGAAGTGCCATTCAATGTCCTTTGGCAGACGTTCGTGCTTGCCACGCAGCTCCTGCTCCTGGCTCTCGCCAAATATGCGCTGTCCCTCCTCATAGGCAGCCATTATGTATTCATCGGGATGGAACTTACTGATAGCCACCAGTTTAACGTCGGCAGGCAATTTGGCACAGACTTGTGCCAAATTGCCTTTAACATCGTAATCCAACATATTCCGCCACTCTCCTCTTTATTGCTCGTATTCAGGCTTGTCGTCCTGAGTCTTCTTGACCGAATATTCGTAAACATCCATGAGCGTGGTCTCCACCACCGATGCGATAACATAGTCAATCATTGTGCCGTTCATAGCCTCCTCTATGTTTTTCACTGCACCTGTGAACGAGCCGGCATTTACAAGGTAATTCACGTTTGAGCGTTTCTCCTTGTTGCTCTTCTCGTCCAGGGTTATAAACTGCAGGCGTGCCTTGTACCATTTGTCGGCAGAGTCAAGGTCGCTGAAAAACACCTCGCTGTAGTTTGCCTTTTTTATGTCGGTGATGGTAAACTCACCGCTGATGTACGATGACATCTCCTCCATGATGCGGTTTTCAGCTTCGGTGAAACTGAGCGCGTCAACCACATACCCCTCGGTCACTTTCTTCTGCATGCCGTCCTCGGTGGTTTTCTCATAACGTATTTTACATTCAAACCATGTTGTTGTTCTACTTCTCATAATATTTATCTTTAATTTTTTTGATACCTTAAATATCAGGCTTGCTGCCTGCCTATAGTTTGTTTTTTGTATTATTTGTATTGTGCGTCCTGCAGCCGTGTTGACACCTTGTCAATCACTTCCTGCGCAATTTTTTGGCTTGTGCCCGGGTCAATGCCTGTCTGTGCGGCAATATCGGTCTGCTTTTGTATCAGCTCGCTGATGGCATCCTGATTTGCATCCACAAAATTCTTGTTGCTTGTGTTTCTGTACTTTCTTCCATATATCCGTGACAGAACGCGCTCTGCCTCTTTCTCATATCTGCGGCGGAAAATGTCGGCAGCCTTTGCCTTAAATTCGTCAAGCTGCTTCTGCTTTTCCGGAGTCAGTGTCGACGCTGTGTCGGAAGTGAGTATCTCAATGGCTGCTGTCGGGTCAAAATTGTTATCCAGCATGTCCTCGGTGGCATCAGCCGGAGCAGGCTTTACATATTCCACCTGATTCTGTACCGCTCCCACCGAGAAATACATGCCGACAATAATCAAGGCTATGCCTGCCGCAACACTAAATTCCTTTATGGAGCTTATCATGTTCTTACGGCGGTTTAACGCCGACAGCATATTTTCAAGCGAGTCATACCTGTCCTCTGGCAAAATCTCCGTAGACTTGGATATTACCTGCTTATAGGCAAACGGAATTTCTGTGAAGTTAAAGATGAATTGAAGGAGCTTGCCCACAGAATAGACGTCACAACGCTCGTCGGCAGTCCCTGACATCACCTCCGGGGCTATGTAGTTGAGATCGTCTTTATACAATTCCCTGAGATTATTGCCGTGCAGATAGTATGAGCCGTGGCTGATGAGAGCCAGCTGGCAGGTTTTGCGTTGCACAAAGACATTGCGCGGACTGAAACACACATGGAAGATGTCACGGGAATGGTACTCGCTGCCCCACTCCACAATCTGGCAAAACAGATTGCGGACGAACTTTGCGTCGGCACACTTTGCAGGATTTTCGTTGAAAAACTGCTCCAACGAAACGTAGCTCCCCTGCCCTATCAACAGCTCGGAAGCCTTGTCGTCAAGGGAAAACGGCACCTGATATTTGCCTTTTATTTCAGATATTTCCGCACATTCCTTCCTGAGCTGTGACGAAAATATGGCATCAGAGGCAAGCCACTTATGCAGGGTGAGAACCGTTTCAAACTTTGTGTCTGCACGGCGTTTCTGCAATACACCTATCGGGGTGGGCTGCTGACTGCTGCCGTTCGACGCGTATGAGTTAACCAATTCCTCGTAATTCATAATCTATGGTTTTAAAGAATTTCTAATCCTTTATACATTTGTAAGTTTAAGCACAGCTGCGCCGCGTGCGGCAACGCTCACCTCTATCTCGCAGTCCTTTTTAAGCTCTGCCGTAACGGTTTCGCCAGAAAGCAGGTCGGTGGCGTCTGTTGTCTTTTCTCCAATATTGAGAAATTCGAAGGCGTGTGCCGGAATCTTTACGCTTACATCCTTGTTGCAGTCGTCGAAGTTTGCCACAACCAAAATCAGGTCTTTATCGCTGCGGCGCAAGAACGTGTATATACGATTTGAATCAAACTTTTCCGACCAGGGATTGGCGTACATCAAGTCGTAGAAGCGTCCGTTGCAGACGGCATCCTCATTGTTGGCAATATTGAGCACCTTGCTGTGAATGGCCTTGAGATATTTCTCCTCGTCGCTGAGGGCATCCCACGACGCACGGCAAATGGTGTCCACACTCCAATAGTCGAAAATGGTGGTCCGTCCGTCGCGTCCGCTGAATCCCTCCTTGTCCATGCCGCGTTCGCCAAACTCCTCGCCGAAATACAGCATGAAGGGGTTGGTGTTCATAAGCACCGAGACAATCATAGCCGGTACGCCCTTGCATCCGTTTCCTGCAAAGAAGTCGCTTGCAATGCGCTGCTCGTCATGATTCTCAAGGAAATAAAGCATGTGCCTGCCAATGTCGTCGGTAGCCATCCATGAACCGGTGATAGCCTGTGCCCCACACTGATGGCAGGTCACGGCACGCAGTGTGTCGTACATTCCAACCTTGTCGTACAGGTAGTCGAACCCGCTATGGATATAGTTGCGGTATTCAGCGGGATTGTATACCTCACCGATGAAGATGAAGTCAGGATACTGCTCCTTCACCTTTGCCGTGGCGTATGCCCAGAAGGCGGCGGGAACCATCTCCGCCATGTCGCACCTCACGCCGTCGATGCCCTTGGCTGCCCAGAACATCAGTATGTCGGTCATCTTGAGCCAAGTGTCGGGAATAGGGTCGAAGTGCCCTATGTGTGTCCAGTAATCCACGCCGTAATTCAGCTTCACCGTCTCATACCAGTCGTTCATGCCCGGATGATTGTCAAAATGGTCGTTGCCTGTAGCCTTTGCCGGTATTTCGGTGTAGGCATAGCGCTCGGTAGCCTGCTTGTCGATGTATGGCTCAAACGAACAGCCAGGACAGTAATAGAAGTTGTTTTGCGGAGAGAAGCCTTCATCTACGTTGTCGTTCTCACCAAGGTCCGCCACTCCCTTTGGCTTGCATACCGACTTGTACTGGCGTGCCACGTGGTTGGGCACAAAGTCGATAATCATCTTCAAGCCGGCATTGTGGGTCCGCTTTACCAAAGCCTCAAACTCGCTCATACGCTTGTCAACGTCAGAGGCAAGGTCGGGATCTACGTCGTAATAGTCGGTGATGGCGTATGGCGAGCCGGCATTTCCCTTTACCACTGCATGATGCTGTGCCGGAATGCCGTAGGCTGTATAGTTGGTCTTTGAGGCATGGCGTATCACGCCGGTATACCAAACGTGGGTGATGCCCATATCGCGGAATATCTTCAATGTCTTGGCGTTGAAGTCCGCAAATTTTCCACAACCATTTTCGGCAATCGTACCGTTCTCGTTGCGAGTGGTGTTACGATTGCCGAAAAGTCGTGTGAATATCTGATAAATTACGATTTTACTCATTGAATGCCTTGTACGGTTACGGTCTTGTCGATGCGGCCAATCATGCCCTGCAGAGCCTTGCCCGGTCCACACTCTGTGAAGTCGTCGGCACCGTCGGCTATCATGTTCTGAACGCATGATGTCCAGCGCACGCTGCTGGTGAGCTGAGCTATAAGGTTTGCCTTAATGTCCTCAGGCTCGGTGTGTGCCTTGCCGTCAACATTCTGATATACAGGACACTTAGGAGCGCTGATTACAGTCTTTTCTATCGCTGCCTGAAGCTCGTCCTTTGCAGGCTGCATGAGCGGTGAGTGGAAAGCTCCGCCAACCTTCAGAGGCAGCGCGCGCTTTGCGCCGGCAGCCTTGAGCTGCTCGCAAGCCTCGTTTACCGCCTCCACGTTACCGGAAATTACAAGCTGTCCTGGACAGTTGTAGTTGGCAGGCACAATCACGTGTCCCTCTCTGTTGATTCCAGCACAAATCTCCTCGATTTTCTCATCTGGCAAACCAACGATGGCCGCCATTGTGGAAGGAGCAGCCTCGCAAGCCTTCTGCATTGCCATAGCACGGGCATAAACCAGTTTAAGACCGTCCTCAAAGCTCAATGCACCGGCAGCTGTAAGTGCTGAGAACTCGCCGAGGGAGTGACCGGCGACCATTGCCAGTGCAAACTCGTCGCCAAGACACAATGCCTTGATAACACTGTGCAGGAATACTGCCGGCTGTGTCACCTTTGTCTGCTTCAGCTCCTCGTCAGTACCGTTGAACATGATATCGGTAATGCGATAGCCAAGAATGTCATTAGCTTTTTCAAACAGTTCCTTTGCCAATGGGTTGTTGTCATACAAGTCCTTACCCATTCCGACAAATTGTGCTCCCTGACCGGGAAAAACAAATGCTTTCATCTTTTTATTTACTCTTTTATTATTTAAAATTATGGGAACAGCCAGCGTTTGAAAAAGCTGGCCGTTCCACTTTTACTATTTCTTCACTATAGGTATTAATACGCTGAAGGTACTACCCTCTCCCTGCACAGACTCCACCATGACATCGCCGCCAATCTTCACTGCAAAGTCCTTGCAAAGCTGCAAGCCCAGTCCGCTGCCTTCCTCATTGCGTGTTCCGGCAGTACTTGTACCGGCACTGAAAAGTGTTTCTATGCGCTCCTGCGATATGCCCACACCATGGTCTCTTACGGAAATCTTTGCAAAGTTGTCAACGTGGCTGACAGATATGTCAATGCTGCTGTTTTCGTGACTGAACTTTATGGCATTGCTCATGAAGTTGCGGATTATGGTGTTGAACATATCCTTGTCGGCATGCACGTCAAGGTTCTCAGTACCAAGGTCAAGATTCAGAGTGATGTGCTTGCTTTCAGCTATCATCTTGAATATGTCGATGACACCGGGCAAAACATCGTTAAGCTCAAAATCCTGAAATGCCACATGGAGTGCGCCTGTCTGGCTCTTTGTCCATTTCAGCAGGTTGTCCAGCAGGTCATGTGTCTCCTCTGTCTCCTTGTTGGCGTTGTCAATAAGCTCGAACATTTCCGGACCAATGACATCGGGCGACAGCACATTGACCAGCAGGTTGAGCGTCATTCGGATGCTTGCCATTGGTGAACGCAGGTCGTGAGCAATCACAGAATACATCTTGTCGCGGTTGTTGATGGTGGCCTTCAGCTCCTCATACTGCTTTTGTATGAGCCGGCGCGCCGCCACAAGCGAAATCTGGTGCATCACACGCATCAGAAGTTCTTCTTTGTTGAAAGGCTTGGTGAGAAAGTCGCTTGCTCCGCACTTGAATCCCTTTACAAGGTCCTGAGTGTTGTGCAAGGCTGTAAGGAATATAATAGGTATATCCTTCACGTCCTCGTCCTGCTTCATGATAACCGCAGTGTCAAAACCGTTCAATTCGGGCATCATCACATCTAATAATATCAAATCGGGATGCTCTCGTTTTGCCACGTCGATACACACCTTACCATTGTTGGCGGTAAGTACCTGAAACTTTTCGTTGGTGAGCAATATCTTCAGCAGAAGAACGTTGCTCACCACATCGTCAACTATAAGAATCTTATAGTCGCTGCGGTTTAGTTTTGATTGAAGAATATCTTCCATATAGTCAAGCCTGTTGCCAGTTTTTAATTATTCTGTGCAAAATTAACCTTTTTTTCTGTAACTACCAAATTTTTTTGAGACTTTTTATTTATACTCGTTCCAACTCCTTATTGTAATGTCGTCGAGGGACATTGTACAGAAAGCGGTAATGAACGCGCTTGCAAGGCGGCTGTTGGTGATAAGAGGCACGTTCAGGTCGATGGCTGCACGGCGTATCTTGTAACCGTTGCTCAGCTCGCCCTGAGTGAGGTTCTTCGGTATGTTCACCACCATGTCGATCTTCTTGTCGTGCAGCATGTCGAGTGCCTGCGGCTGTCCGTCTTCCGAAGGCCAGTACACCATTTCGTTCTCTACGCCGTTTTCTGTGAGGAATCTCGAAGTGCCGCCGGTAGCATAAATTTTGTAGCCGTTCTTCACGAGCATCTTTGCAGCGTTGAGCATCTCGGTCTTTTGCTTTGCGCTGCCTGTTGACAGAAGTACGGTGTGCTCTGGTATGCGGTGCCCAACAGACAGCATACTCTTAAGCAATGCGCAGCTTGTGTCATCTCCCAGACAGCCAACCTCGCCAGTTGAAGCCATGTCAACGCCAAGCACAGGGTCTGCCTTTTGCAGACGGTTGAATGAGAACTGGCTTGCCTTGATACCCACATAGTCGAGGTCGAACAGATTCTTTGAGGGCTTTTCCACAGGAAGTCCAAGCATCACTTTAGTGGCAAGTTCTATAAGGTTAATTTTCAAAACCTTACTTACAAACGGGAATGAACGTGAAGCGCGGAGGTTACACTCAATTACCTTGATGTCGTTATCGCGGGCAAGGAACTGAATGTTGAACGGACCGCTGATGTGCAGCTCTTTGGCGATTGCCTTGCTCACACGCTTTATGCGGCGGATTGTCTCGCAATACAGTTTCTGCGGAGGGAATTGGATAGTGGCATCGCCGGAATGAACACCTGCAAATTCGATGTGCTCACTGATGGCGTAGGCAACAATCTCGCCGTTCTTTGCCACTGCGTCCATCTCCACTTCCTTGGCATGCTCTATAAACTGTGATACCACCACAGGATGATCTTCGCTCACATTGGCAGCCAGTTTCAAGAATTTCTCAAGCTCCTCCTGATTTGAGCATACGTTCATGGCAGCACCGGAAAGCACATACGAGGGACGGACAAGCACAGGGAAGCCGACCTCCTTGATAAACTCGTTGATGTCGTCCATAGATGTAAGCGCGCTCCATGCAGGCTGGTCGATGCCGTTGCGTGACAGCATCGAAGAGAACTTGGCACGGTCCTCGGCATTGTCAATGTCCTTTGCCGATGTACCAAGTATGGGCACATGTTGCCCGTCAAGTCGCATGGCAAGGTTGTTTGGAATCTGACCGCCGGTAGACACAATCACACCATGAGGATTCTCCATTTCAATGATATCCATCACACGTTCGAATGTCAGCTCATCGAAATACAGACGGTCGCACATGTCGTAGTCTGTTGATACTGTCTCAGGATTATAGTTTATCATCACCGAGCGGTAGCCTTCCTTGCGTATGGTGTTAAGTGCCTGAACGCCACACCAGTCGAACTCCACTGATGAACCGATGCGGTAAGCGCCCGAACCAAGCACGATAATGCTTCGCTTGTCGCCGAGGAACTTTATATCGTGCTCTGTGCCGGAATATGTAATGTAAAGGTAGTTTGTCTGTGCTGGATACTCTGCAGCAAGAGTGTCAATCTGTTTCACTACAGGCAGTATTCCATAGCTCTTGCGGAGTGAGCGCACTGCAAGTCCAGCCTTCGCCATGCTCTTCATCTCTGCCTCCAAGCCAACGGCACGAGCTATCTGGAAATCGGTGAATCCGTAAACCTTAGCTTCACGCAGTGTTTCCTTGTCAAGATTGTTAACACTGCGAAGCGACTTCAGGTGTTCGTCTATGTCAATGATGTGTTTCAGTTTCTGCAGGAACCATTTGTCAATCTTTGTCAAGTCGTGTATCTGGTCGATGGTGTAGCCCTTGTGCATTGCCTTTGAGATAATGAACACACGCTTGTCTGTGGGTTCGCGCAGTGCAGCATCAATGTCGGCAATCTCAAGCTCCTTGTTCTCCACAAATCCGTGCATGCCCTGCCCAATCATGCGGAGTCCCTTCTGGATTGCCTCCTCGAATGTACGGCCAATAGCCATTACCTCACCCACTGACTTCATAGATGAGCCGAGTTCCTTATCAACGCCGCGGAACTTGGAAAGGTCCCAGCGCGGAATCTTACATACAACATAGTCGAGAGCAGGCTCGAAGAATGCGCTCGTGGTTTTTGTCACGGAGTTCTTAAGTTCAAACAGTCCATAGCCCATACCCAGCTTTGCCGCAACAAAGGCAAGCGGATAGCCTGTTGCCTTTGAGGCAAGTGCAGATGAACGGCTCAAGCGGGCGTTTACCTCAATCACACGGTAATCCTCGCTTTGTGGGTCGAAGGCATACTGAACGTTACACTCTCCCACTATGCCGATGTGGCGGATAATCTTTATCGACAAAGCACGCAGTTTGTGGTACTCACTGTTGGTGAGTGTCTGCGAAGGAGCGATGACGATACTCTCGCCGGTGTGTATGCCCAGCGGGTCGAAGTTCTCCATGTTACACACCGTGATACAGTTGTCGTAACGGTCACGCACCACCTCATACTCAATCTCTTTCCAGCCTTTCAGGCTTTTCTCGACAAGCACCTGTGGAGAGAACGAGAAGGCTTTTTCTGCCAACTTGTCAAGCTCCTCCTCATTATCGCAGAATCCCGAGCCAAGTCCTCCAAGAGCGTATGCCGCACGCAGAATTACAGGGTAGCCAAGTTTTTTGGCAGCTTCACGTGTAGCTTCTATAGTCTCGCAAGCCTCGCTTTTGATGGTTTTTACCTCTATTTCATTGAGTTTCTCCACAAACAGCTCGCGGTCTTCTGTGTCCATGATTGCCTGCACTGGAGTTCCGAGCACACGGACATTATATTTTTCAAGCACACCGCTCTTGTAAAGCTCAACACCGCAGTTGAGCGCAGTCTGACCTCCAAATGCAAGGAGAATGCCGTCGGGACGTTCCTTCTTGATGACACGCTCCACAAAATATGGCTGTACCGGCAGGAAATAAATCTCGTCGGCAACACCCTCGCTTGTCTGTACAGTAGCGATATTGGGATTAATCAATATGGTCTTCACGCCCTCTTCACGCAAGGCCTTCAATGCCTGAGAGCCAGAATAGTCGAACTCACCGGCCTCGCCAATCTTCAAGGCACCGGAGCCAAGCAACAATACCTTTTTTATATTTTCGTCTTTCATCGTTCCTTATTTTATAGTCTCAACAAATCGGTCAAACATAAACTCTGTGTCAACTGGACCAGAACAAGCCTCTGGGTGGAACTGGCTGGTGAACCAGGGATTCTCAACATGACAAACGCCCTCGTTTGAGCCATCGTTCATGTTCACAAACAGCTCACGCCACTCTTTGCCAAGCGTAGAGGCGTCAACAGCATATCCGTGGTTCTGGCTTGTGACATAGCAACGGTTGGTGCCGACCTCACGGACAGGCTGGTTGTGTGAACGGTGACCGTACTTCAGTTTATATATAGTGGCACCACCTGCCTTTGCCAGCAATTGGTTGCCCATGCAAATACCGCAAATAGGCTTGCGGCTCATGCTCATCTGCTTGCGGATAATGTTCACGGCATCCTCGCACATGTCAGGATCGCCGGGACCGTTGCCAAGGAAAAGACCGTCAAAATCCATGCCTGTGTAGTCATAGTTCCATGGCACACGTATCACTTCCACACCGCGGTTGATGAGACACCTTATTATATTGTTCTTCACGCCACAGTCGACAAGCACAACTTTCTTGCCTGCTCCCTCGTTGTAGCGTATAACCTCCTTGCAGCTCACAATATCTACAAAATTCACTCCTTCGTAGCTGGCTTCCGGAATGTTGTCAGGCTGATCGTCGAACAGGATTTTACCCATCATCACGCCATGCTCACGCAACACCTTTGTCAGCTGGCGTGTGTCAACACCTGTGATTCCAGGCACTTTCTCACGCTTCAGCCAGTCGGCAAGACTCTCACAAGCATTCCAGTGCTGATATTCTGTACTGTAGTCGCTCACGATTATCGCCGAGGCATAAATTTTGTCACTCTCCATAAATGTGGCAATGCCATTCTGCTCCACCGTGAATGGAGGAACGCCGTAGTTGCCCACCAACGGATAAGTGAGAACCATAAGCTGTCCTGCATACGAAGGGTCAGTAAGGCTCTCCGGATATCCCATCATGGCAGTATTGAAAACCACCTCACCGGCAACAGGTGCATCGTAACCAAACGATTTGCCGCTGAATTTTGTTCCGTCGTCAAGTACTAATGTAACTTTTTTCATTATCCTGTTCTTACTATCTATGTTGTTCGTATAATATGTCACTTCTTCTTTCGTTGTTCATAATAGTTGATAAAAGCCTGATTTACAAGCTTTGTGCCGCCAGGTGTAGGATAATTGCCAGTGAAATACCAATCACCTTTGTGGTTGGGTATTGCCTCATGCAATCCCTCAATGCTCTGGAACACCAGTTCTATTGGCGCAGTCACCTCTTCAGAACGCAACATCTCAACCATTTTGTTGTTCAACTCGTCCACAGAAAATGGCTTATAGATGTCTTTTACACAACATCGCATTTCTTCTTTTGGCTTTTGCATCTCCGCCTTACAGTTACGGTATGTCTTTTCAAGCAGGTCTTCCATGCCGCGGTCCTTTATCAGCTCCATGCATGCCCTGAAAGCTATGAATTCCTCCAGATGCGCCATGTCTATTCCGTAATAGTCAGGGTAGCGTATCTGTGGTGATGAGCTTACAATAACTATTTTTTTCGGATGCAGACGGTCAAGAATCCTTATGATACTCTCGCGCAGTGTAGTTCCTCTCACAATACTGTCGTCAATCACCACGAGGTTGTCCACTCCAGGCTCCAACACCTCGTAGGTTATGTCGTATACATGCGATGCAAGGTCGTTGCGGCTATTGCCCTCGGTTATGAATGTCCGCAGCTTTATGTCCTTTATCGCCACTTTTTCAGAGCGTACATACGACTGTAAAATCTTTCTCAGTTCATCGTGTGACGGCACCTTGCCGGCTGCGGTCATAGCCTCAATCTCTTCTATCTTCTTTTCGTTGAGATACTCCTTAAAGCCGCCGAGCATACCGTAGTATGCCACTTCGGCTGTGTTTGGAATGAATGAGAATACAGTGTGGTCCACATCATTGTCGACTGCTTTTAGAATTGCCGGAACAAGCAGATTGCCGAGCTGTTTGCGCTCACGGTATATGTCGCGGTCGCTGCCACGGCTGAAGTATATTCTCTCAAACGAGCATGCGCTGTCACCACGCTGGTCAAGTATGCGCTCAACGGAACATTTACCGTCTTTTCTGACTATAACCGCTTCGCCGGGAGTCAGTTCCCTGATGTCGCTGCACCGAAGATTGAACGTGGTCTGTATCACAGGACGCTCACTTGCAACTGCCACAACCTCATCGTCCATATAATAGAATGCCGGGCGTATGCCCCAAGGGTCGCGCATCGAGAACATCTCGCCGCTGCCTGTAAGACCGCAAACTACATAACCGCCGTCAAAGTCGGTCATAGATGTCTTTAGCACATTCTCTACCCTCACATTATTGTCTATATAATCGGTGATGGCAGTGCCCTCAAGTCCCTTTTCTTTTGCTTCCACAAAGTTGCGCTCAACCTCACGGTCCAAACGGTGTCCCATCCACTCCAGCATGATGTAGGTGTCGCTGTAGATTCTGGGCGATTGTCCTTGAGCTGTAATCTTGTCAAAAATCTCGTTAACATTGGTCATGTTGAAGTTTCCACACAGACACAGGTTCTTTGCCTTCCAGTTGTTGCGGCGCAGAAACGGATGCACAAATGTCAGTCCGCTCTTGCCCGTGGTGCTGTATCGCAGGTGTCCCATATACAGATTGCCTGCAAAATCAAGCTCTTTCTGTGCAAAAGTTGCATCAGCCAGCTGTTCGTCTGTCAAATCAGCATATTTGCCATGCACTTTCCCGAATATTTCGGTAATGGCATTAGCCCCTTCAGCCTTCTCACGGAACATATATTCCGTACCTGGCTTTGTGCCAAGTTTTACACATGCCATTCCGGCTCCTTCCTGACCTCGGTTGTGCTGTTTCTCCATCATCAGGTACAGCTTGTTCAGACCGTACATCCAAGTGCCGTACTTTTTCTGGTAATACTCCAGTGGTTTCAGCAATCTTATCATTGCCACGCCACATTCATGCTTCAATGGCTCCATATATCTGTTTCTTTTTCTTTGTGTTGTGTGTCTATGTTAGGATATGTATTTTATGTTTTTTTACTCCACTGTCACTGACTTTGCAAGGTTGCGTGGCTGATCAACATTTTTCCCCTTGCATACTGCAACGTGATATGCCATCATCTGTAATGGGATTGTTGCCAACAGCGGTTCAAGACATTCCAAGGTTTCAGGCAGTTCTATCACCTCGTCTGCAATTTTACTGATAGTGGTGTCGCCTTCGGTAACGAGAGCAATCACCTTACCGCCACGTGCCTTGATTTCCTGAATGTTGCTCAGCACTTTCTCATACATCGGATTATGTGTGGCAATAACCACCACTGGCATATCGCTGTCGATAAGTGCTATCGGACCATGTTTCATTTCGGCTGCAGGGTATCCTTCAGCGTGTATATATGATATTTCTTTCAGTTTTAACGCTCCTTCGAGTGCAACAGGATAACTATAGCCACGACCAAGATAAAGGAAGTTGCGGGCGTAGGTGAACACGCGGCTCATGTCGGCTATGCGGGCATTGAGTTTCAATACACATTCCATCTTCTTCGGTATGGCGTGAAGCTCCTCCACAACTTTAAGATATTCATCAGAAGATATTGTTCCCTTTTCCTTTGCAAGGGCGAGAGCAAGCATGGTCAGCACTGTTACCTGTCCTGTGAACGCCTTTGTTGAGGCTACTCCTATCTCTGGTCCCACGTGTATGTATGAACCTGTGTCTGTAGCACGTGGAATGCTGCTGCCAATGGCGTTGCATATACCGTATATAAAGGCTCCAGCATTCTTAGCCATGTTTACTGCTGCCAGTGTATCGGCTGTCTCACCGCTCTGGCTTATTGCTATCACTACGTCTCCTTTGTCAATTACAGGATTGCGATAACGGAATTCACTGGCATACTCCACTTCCACGGGAATGCGGCAGAAACTTTCTATAATCTGCTTGCCAATGAGACCTGCGTGCCATGATGTCCCACACGCTACGATAATGAAACGCTTTGCTGCAAGTAATTGTTTTTTATAATCAATCACGGCGCTGAGCACCACCTTGTCTGTGTCGATATTCACTCTACCACGCATACAGTTTGTTAGACACTCAGGCTGTTCGAAGATCTCTTTCAGCATGAAATGCGGATAGCCTCCCTTCTCTATCTGACCTATGTTCAATTCTATGGTCTGTACTTCAGGATTGAGCTGACGGTTGAAGATGTTTACGACCTTCAGTTCCTCATTACGGCGAATAACTGCGATATTTCCGTCTTCCAAATATACAACCTTGTCTGTGTATTCAATCAGAGGACTGGCATCGCTGCCGATGAAAAATTCATTCTTACCGATACCGACCACTAACGGGCTTTGCTTGCGTGCAGCAATAATCTGATCGGGATTGTGTTTGTCAAGAATTGCAATGGAATATGCACCGATAACTTCATGAAGTGCCAATTGTACAGCAGGGAGAAGTTCAAGTTCCTTCTTTTCCATTATATATTCAATGAGTTGTACAAGTACCTCTGTGTCGGTATCACTGCAGAATTTTCTTCCGTATGATATGAGTTTACGTTTTATATCAGAATAGTTTTCAATAATTCCATTATGGATTATTGCAAGATTCCTTGACTGAGAATAATGGGGGTGAGCATTTATGGTCGATGGCTCACCGTGTGTGGCCCACCGTGTGTGGGCGATACCAACAGTGCCGCTAACATCCTTGTCTTCACAAACAGCCACAAGGTTGTCGACTTTTCCTATCGTCTTATATACATTCAGATTTCCATCTTTGTCCAATAGGGCCACACCTGCACTGTCATAGCCGCGATACTCCAAGCGACGTAATCCTTTTATCAATATCGGGTAGGCATTCTGAGTGCCTAAATATCCTACTATTCCACACATAACCGAAAGTTTTTTGTTTTTTATAAGAAATGGAAAAAAGGCTTGTGGTCTTTTTCCCATTTATATATTTTATTTCAATATGTTATACAACAGCGATGTCAAAGAAATGAGAATCGAAGTGGCGGAAAACCAAAGAGTAGTCATTGAACCTACACTTGAGTTTTGAGCTTTCACCTTATTGGGTTCCACATAAATAATATCATTTTGCTGCAGATAATAATAAGGTGAGTTGATAATATTGGCATCGTTGAGGTTTAGCACGTGAATGGATTTCTCACCGTTTGCGTCTTCACGAATAAGTTTTACGTTATCTCGCTTACCGTAAATAGTCAAGTCACCAGCTTGTGCCAAAGCTTCAAGTATTGTTATTTTTTCGTTATTTACAGTATACATGCCTTGCCGTTGAACTTCGCCGAGTACAGAAATTTTGTAATTGCTCATTCTCACTGTAACTATAGGATTCTCTAAGTCCGACATATAAGGCTTTATCTTGCTGAGAATAAGTTTTTCAGCCTCTGCTTTTGTAAGACCGCCCAATTTTACAGCTCCTATTCTTGGAAACTCTATATATCCGTCGTTGTCAACGAGATAACTCTGCAACATTGCTTGAGAGTAGGTAGAACGCTGGTTGGTTGTATACGGAGTTGGCACTGTCAGATTAAACGGTGCGGCTGCCTCATCATCAGAAGTACTCACTGTAATAGTTAAAATGTCTTTAGGCATAATGCGCGCATCATACAACATTTTTGATTTTGTAAGATCTACACTATCGCTGTTTTTGAAGTATGCCACATCCTTGGCACTACCACAACTGCCCAAAAACACAATCACTGATGTACATACAACAGCAAAAAAAATATTTCCAATCTTTTTCATAATTTAAATTACAAAATTTATTTTCAGCTGCAAAATTAATGCATTTTCTCCGATATACCAAATATTTCTTAATAAAAATAATGAATAACCAAATTTTTTATAATAAGTGAATAATAAAACAACCTCCTAAGAAATATTCTCGGGAGGTTGATAATTGACTATCCTAATTTTTATTAATAGAATTTGAAATAGGTCTTTGCATTGTTATAACTGATGTCTTCCACCATACGGGAAAGAATCTCGTTGTCATTAGGCAACAGGCCTTTTTCTACATCATTGCCGAGAATGTTGCACAGCAGACGGCGGAAATACTCATGACGGGGATAGCTTAGGAACGAGCGGCTGTCGGTGAGCATACCGACAAAGCGGCTAAGCAGACCTAACACCGACAATGCATCCATTTGGCGCTTCATGCCGTCAAGCTGGTCATTGAACCACCAGCCTGAGCCAAACTGTATTTTGCCTGGACATCCGCCCTGGAAGTTGCCGAGCATAGTGGCAATAACCTCGTTGGCGCATGGGTTCAGTGTATATAATATGGTGCGTGTGAGCTTACCCTCCATGTTCAGTTCGTTGAGGAAATGACTCATTGCCTTTGCTGTGGTGAACTCGCCGATAGAGTCGAAGCCTGTGTCAGGACCCAGCTGGTTGTACATTTTTGTGTTATTGTCGCGGATGGCTCCATAGTGGAACTGCTGTGTCCAGTCTGCCTCAGCATCCATGATGGCCATAGCCTTCAGGAATGCGTGCTTGTACTGGCGCTGCTCCAATACTGAGAGTTGCTGACCGCGCATAGCTTTTGCAAAGATTGTCTCTATCTGGCTGTCGGTGAACTCCTCATCGTAGAACTCCTCAATGCCATGGTCTGACAGACGGCAACCATTCTCATGGAAGAAGTCGTGACGTTTCTTTAAAGCATCAAGCATATCGGCAAATGTGGTGATTGTCATGCCAGCTACCTCTGCCAATTGGTTAACGTATGCAGGGAACTCCGGCTTCTCAATGTTCATTGCCTTGTCTGGACGCCATGCAGGAATCATCTTAATCTCAAAGCCAGACTCACGAGTCTGCTTATGATAGCGCAGGTCATCTACAGGGTCGTCAGTAGTGCACACACACTCAACATTATAGTGGCGCATCAAGCCACGGGCAGAAAATTCTGGTTGCTTCAATTTTTCGTTACACTCATCAAATATCTCGTGGGCTGTCTTTGGACTGAGCTGCTTCTCAATGCCGAAAGCTGTCTTCAGTTCCAGATGAGTCCAGTGATAAAGCGGATTGCGGAATGTGTAAGGCACTGTTTCTGCCCACTTCTCAAATTTTTCCCAATCGCTGGTGTCCTTACCTGTGCAGTAGCGTTCATCAACGCCATTGGTACGCATTGCGCGCCACTTATAATGGTCACCGCCAAGCCACAATTCTGTGATACTGCTGAATTTGTGGTCATTTGCCACCATTTCCGGTATCAAATGACAGTGATAGTCAATGATAGGCATTTTAGCCGCATGATTGTGAAAAAGATCTTGTGCAACTTCTGTGTCAAGCAGGAAATTTGCGTCGTTAAATTGTTTCATTTTCGTTTGTTTTTTATTTGTTATTTAGTATTTGTTCTAAAATTCTTTTAATATATTTTAGATTCTTGTGTGCAAAAATACAAAAAAGATTTTGAAGAATCAAACTTTTTAGCTATTTTTGCACCAAATTTAAGGAATAATGACAATATCAAGACAAAAAGTACTACTTATTTACACAGGCGGCACCATTGGAATGAGCCGAAGCAAGCTCACTGGGGCTCTTGAACCGTTCGACTTTGAGCACTTGCTTAAAAGCGTGCCCGAACTGACACAGTTCGATATAGATATAGACACTTATCAGTTCACTCCACCCATTGACAGTAGCGACATGAATCCAGTATTGTGGCAAAGCCTTGCCCACATTATTGCGGAGCATTACAACAGTTTCGACGGTTTTGTTGTGCTCCATGGCACTGACACCATGGCATACACGGCATCGGCATTGAGCTATATGTTCGAAAATCTCACAAAGCCTGTCATCCTAACAGGAAGCCAACTTCCAATCGGTCAGCTGCGCACCGACGGCAAAGAAAATCTCATAACGAGCATAGAGATTGCTTCGGCACGTAATTCCGAAGGGCATGCCATGGTACCGGAGGTATGCATCTATTTCAGCGGTTGTCTGTTGCGCGGCAACCGTACAACAAAGCAGAGTGCAGAGAATTTCAGGGCATTCGAGTCGTTCAATTACAGGCATCTTGCTAATGCCGGCATCAATATAAAATATAATATGGAGAACATTCTGCAGCCCCAATGGGATTGTCCTATGATTCCTCATTATGAACTCGATGCAAATGTTATTGTCTTCACCATATTCCCGGGTATACCCGAAGGTATTGTGCGTCATGTGTTGGAATCCCCCACCCTGCGGTCCATAGTCATGCGAACCTACGGCAGCGGCAATGCTCCACAGCTTGCATGGTTACAAAAACTGCTCCGCCAAGCCACTGATAATGGTAAGATAATTATTAATATCTCTCAGTGCATGGCGGGAACAGTAGAAATGGGACGCTACGGCGCAGGGTATCATCTCAAGATATCGGGGGTAATTTCAGGATATGACTCCACAGTAGAAAGTGCAGTCACAAAGTTGATGCACTTACAGGGACGATACAGCGACTGTGAGACCATACGCCAGTTCATGCAGAAAAGCATACGTGGGGAAATTACAATATAAGGACAACTTAATACTGCAATACATTCCAAAGGCTGCGAATACTCTGCTCTGGATCCCATTTTCCTCCAAAAGTCCACTTTGCTGTGACACCATGAAACTCGGGAGCCTCTTCCGACTGCTCAAGATTGTCGTTCAACCAACCACTGTGACCGCCCTTGCGGTTACAGCCATAGAAATAGACACGCTGTCCCCACGGACATGAATCAAGAACCTTGTCGGTATAGGCATAGCTGATATTAGAGTCCATGATGTTTTCCGACATTTTACAATTCACTATGAAGAACTGCGAGTCGTGATGATAACGGCCAAGCACGGTGGGACGCTTTGCATCAAACTCCGAGTTGGTGACTACCAGTTTTTTACTCTTGTCACCACGCCCGTCGTGCCAGATGATGGCACGCCCGTCGCCGTAAAACTTGCAGCGGGTGGCATAGCACCATCCGCGGGGACACAGGAAGTCAACACCGGGACAACGAAGGAACAGGTCGGCATGATAATACATGCCGCCCGACTGCGGCGCCCAAAGCGAGAGAGCGTCGTTGCCGTCTGCCCATACATTGCTGTTGAGCACTATGGTGCGTGTGGCACGTCCGAAGATTGCCATCTGGTGGGTAGTGGTATTCTCTACTGTTGTGCCATAATTGTTGTACACCGTCAGCCCGCTTATCACACAATCATCGGCTCCCTCTTGGAGCACTATCACTCCATTGCCCGCAGGCTTACCGTGATATTCCCTTACTTTCTGTGTTTTTGCAGTTTCAGCCAGCACAAGAATGGTACTGTCACGGTTCTCGCCCACAAGCACAATGTTCGGACGGTCAATTATCACCTTTTGATTGTAGACTCCATTGAGAATAAGTATTTTATATGGACTCTCAGGATTTGCCGGAGCTTTTTCTATTGCCGCCTGTATGCTCCCGCCAGGCTTCACCACAGCATCAAAATCCTCACGGCAGGGCTTCGGAGCACGAAACATCTCGATTGTGCCATTCTCGTTGGCTCCCTTGGAATCAATGTTTATGTTCACTTTATTCTTTGGGTCGTGCCTGTCGGCCCACTGATTATAAAGAGGATACAATTCAGCAGGACGCTCGCCGAACCACGAATAACCGTTGCGGCGCTCATAGCCGATGTACTCCAAACGGCGGCGGGGCAGTCCGTCACGGTCACATACGTATGGCTCACAACGGTCAAGATCATAATATCTTGCCCACATTGGCGTTTTCACAGTGCTGTCTTCCACAAGTTTTCTATCACGGCGCTCTCCGTCATCACCCTTCGTATATATGAGTTTAAGACCTGTCAGCTTATATTTGTCAAACCACTGCATGGCACCATGAATTGCCGCCTTCACTTCCTTGCCCGGTTTCTTTATACCCATAAGAAATTTCACGATGGCGGCACTCTCCATGGAACAATACGAAGGCAATTCGTATGCACGTGCCGGAGCAGGGGCGAATGTCTCACGGTCGTGTTGCTGACACCATACAGTGAGCTTGCCGCCGGTCACAATCTGGGTTTTCAATATACACTCCACCCCTTTGTCTATCGCCTTGTTGATCTTCGCTTTCTGAGCCTTGTCGCACAACTGGCTGTCAAACGGAGCCTTGCCCTCTACGATGTCACGCAGCAATGTCATGGTGTTGATCATCGCATCGTCATTATAAGTGATGTGTATCTGATAGTCACGCATCTCTGGCCAGAACTGGGGCCATCCTCCATTGTCGTACTGTCCGCTCAGCAGATACTCCACTCCTTGACAGAAAGCGTCGCGATATCTCCTGTCACCGGTAGCCTTATATAGCCGGGCAAGAAATTTCAGCTGAGTGTTTGTTGCGCCATTGTCGGTAGTCGAGTCATTGCGGCGGCTCTTCTCTCTCTCAATCTCAGCCTTTTCCTCATCAGTCAAAGGCTTTGCCATGTCGATGTTTTTAGGCCAGCCGCCAGTGATACGCTGATAAAGCAATATTTGGTCACCAACACGGCGAGCCTCGGGTGTTTTGAAGAACTCAGAGCGTGTCTCATTCATTAAAGACCGCTTGCGCTGCGCTACGGATGTATTGCACACCATAATAAGTGCAAGAAGCATAACTGCCCCAAAAGCCTTGTTTAAAGGATAATGTTTAATGTTCATAATGTTCTGTAGTTTTTGTTTTTAAGTTGTTTTGTATAATAAAAAAGAGGGTGTGTAAAAATGAGAACATGTAATTATAATGACATAAATTAGGCACGGATTACACGAATTTCACAGTTTTTTCTTTCACAAATCTGTGTGTTCCGTGTAATCCGTGCCTAAAAGGAAGTAGAAGGTGGGGTTGACACACCTCCTTCTGTTATTCAAATCTGTGTTTTGAATATTTATTACTCTGCACCCTCAGGCTTCATGTTGGTATAGACGTTCTGCACGTCATCGAAGTCCTCAAGTTTCTCCACCATCTTGTCGATAGTGGCACGCGCGTCTGCGTCAACATCCTTAAGGTCGTTCGGCACGTAGGTGAACTCACCGCCGACATCCTCGAAACCCTTTTCCTCAAGGAACTTGTGGATTGCTCCGAAGCTCTTCGGGTCGCCATAGATGGTGATTGTTCCCTCTTCCTCGTCCTCATCATACTCGTCCTCAACATTGAAGTCGATCAGTTCAAGAATCAGGTCGTCCATGTCAACGCCGTCCTTCTTCTTGAATGTGAACACACACTTGTGGTCGAAAAGGAATGCGAGGCTTCCCGTTGTGCCGAGGTTACCGTTGAACTTGTTGAACACCGAACGGACATCGCCCACAGTACGGGTGGTGTTGTCGGTCAGGGTGTCAACGAAAATGGCAATTCCGTGAGGGCCATATCCCTCGTATGTCACTTCCTTATAGTCGCTGGTGTCCTTGCCCATGGCGTTCTTGATGGCGCGCTCAATGTTGTCCTTAGGCATGTTCTCACGCTTGCAGGTAACGATTACCGAACGGAGTGACGGGTTCATGTCAGGATCCGGACCGCCAGCCTTTACAGCAATTGCAATTTGTTTTCCAAGTCGGGTAAAGGTCTTAGCCATGTGTCCCCAACGCTTCAGTTTTGCAGCTTTACGATATTCAAATGCTCTTCCCATTGTGTTGTATACTATGTTATTTTAATTATTGTTTATATTATGTTCTATATTAAGAAGTTAAATGGAGTTAAAGGAAGTTATCGCTTCGCTAAGAAGTTAAAGGACAAATGTTTTGACAGCTCAGAACTATTGTCATCTATCTCCATTTAACTTCCCCTATCTCCTCTTACACTTTTTCATTTCTATCTCAGCTCTGCTCCAATCTGCTTTTTGATATTAGCTATGAGCTTCTGCATGATAGCGTCTATCTGCTTGTCGTTCAGTGTCTTTGTGTCGTCCTGCAGGATGAAGTTCACGGCATAGCTCTTCTTGCCAGCAGGCAGGTTCTTGCCCTCATACACATCAAACAGCTCCACACGCTTAAGCAGTTTCTTCTCGCTCTGGCGTGCCACCTGCTCAATCTGTGCAAACTCAACACTGTTGTCAACAAGCAGGGCGAGGTCGCGGCTCACAGCCGGGTATTTTGCAATCTCTGTGTACTGAACCATATTCTTGCGCACAGCCTTCATCAATGCGTTCCAAGACAGCTCAGCATAGAACACAGGCTGGTCGATATCCATTGCCTTGAGCAGTTTCTTGCTTATGATACCCATCTCAAGAAGCAGCTTGCCGCCACGGTTCTCCACACGGATGCCTGCTGAGAATATATCGTTGTCGCTCTTCTTTCTAACCTGCATTCCAGGCAGCAGACCGATGCGGCGCAGAATGTTCTCCACGTATGCCTCAAGCTCAAAGAACGTAGCCTCCTCGTCGGCATGCGCCCATGAGCCTTCAACGCGCTTGCCGGTGAGCCACAGTCCAAGGTGATAGTCCTCGGTGTATGCCGCCATCGGGTTCTCGTCGTTCTGCTTCTCAGGGTCAAAATGATACACATTGCCAAACTCGAAGAAACGGAGGTTTGCCATCTTGCGCTTCACGTTGTGCTCCACGCTCTCAAGACCGCCAAACACGAGCGACTGGCGCATCACGTTGAGGTCGCTGCTGAGCGGATTCATTATCCTGACGCTATTATGCTCGGGATAGGCGTTGGCATCGGCATAGTATGCGCCCTTGGTAAGCGAGTTGCAGAGAATCTCATTGAAACCGCATCCCACGAGCTGCTCGCCGATGATGTTCTCCATCTTGTGCTTCTGGTCCTCGGCATCCTTCACCACCAGACAGCTCTTCAACTGTGTGGGAATCTCCACATTATTATATCCGTATATGCGCAGGATGTCCTCCACCACGTCGCATGGACGCTGCACGTCAACACGGTATGCAGGAATCTCAAGCTCCAGAGCCTCGTCAGTCTCACCAACGACCGTCATCTCAAGATTGTTGCAGATGGTCTTGATGGTGTCCTTGCCTATGGTCTTGCCGATAATACCGTCCACATAGCTGTAGCTGAGAGTCACCTTCGGATTTTCAATCTTCGTGGGATACTCGTCACGGATTTCCATCGACACCTTACCGCCTGCCAGTTCCTTGCACATCACTGCCGCCTGCTTCAGGGCATAGATTACACCATTGGGGTCGATGCCGCGCTCAAAGCGGAACGAGGCGTCGGTGCTCAACTGATGACGGCGTGCGCTCTTGCGAATCCATGTGGGATGGAAGTATGCGCTCTCAAGCACCACGTTCCTGGTTGTCTCGTATGTGCCGCTGCCCTTGCCGCCGAAAATACCGGCGATACACATCGGCTCTTCTGCATTGCAGATGCTGAGGTCGTGGGTGCCGAGCTTATGCTCCTCACCGTCGAGAGTCACAAAGCTTGTGCCCTCGGGCTGGGTACGCACCACAATCTTGTTGCCCTTCACCATGTCGGCATCGAAGCAGTGCATGGGCTGACCGTAAGCCATCATCACATAATTGGTGATGTCGACGATATTGTTGATAGGACGCAGTCCAACCACGCGCAGCTTGTTCTGCAGCCACTCAGGACTCTCCTTCACCTCGCAGCCGGTAATCGACACACAGGCATAACGCTTGCATGCCTCGGTGTTCTCTATCTCCACGTTGATGTCAAGGTCGTGGTTGTCCACCACAAACTTGCTGCAGTCAGGACGGTGCAGGCTTGTCTCATAGCCGTTCTGCTTCAGCCAGGCATACAAGTCGCGTGCCACTCCCCAGTGACTGAGCGCATCGGCACGGTTGGCGGTGATGTCAACCTCAATGAGCCAGTCGCTCTCCAGATTGTAGTATTCAGCGGCAGGAGTGCCCACCACAGCTGTGTCGGGCAGCACGATAATACCGTCGTGGCTGGTGCCAATGCCAATCTCGTCCTCGGCACATATCATACCGCAGCTCTCAACGCCACGCAATTTAGATTTTTTAATAACAAATTCCTTGTCGCCGTCATACAAAACACAGCCCAGGTCGGCTACAATTACTTTTTGACCAGCTGCCACATTAGGCGCGCCACAAACAATTTGTCTGCAAATTTCATTACCCAAGTCAACGGTTGTCACATGCAGGTGGTCAGAGTTCGGGTGCATCTCGCAAGTAAGCACCTTGCTAACATACAATCCCTTCAGACCTCCTTTTATACTTTGCACTTCCTCGAGTGCGTCCACTTCAAGACCTGTAGATGTCAGAGCATCAGCCACCTCCTGTGGCGTGAGGTTGAAGTCTACATATTCTTTAAGCCATTTGTAAGAAATATTCATTTTCCTTATGCTATATTATTTTCAAATTTCCTGCAAAGTTACCATTTTTTCTTGACATATACAAATTTTTCCAAATGATTTTAAAAAGGTCAATACCATTAAGTTGGGTGTTATGAATATAAAAATCAGTTAAATATTTGCGCTTTTCAATTATTATATGTATATTTGCACACAAAAGAGATATAAATATGGAACAGATAAGACAGATACCATACGGCGTGGCAGACTTTGAGTCGGTGATGAAACGCGGATTGTACTACGTTGACAAAACTATGTATTTGGTAGAACTGGAGAAACAGCCGGATACTCAGATATTCATCCGTCCACGGCGCTTCGGCAAGAGCCTTTTCATCAGCATGATGAAGGCATACTATGACAAGGCTAATGTCGACAGGTTTGAAGAGCTGTTCGGCAATCTGTGGATTGGCAAGCACCCCACTTCGCTGCGCAATAAGTACCAGGTGATGTATTTTGACTATTCGAGAGCCGGGGGAAGTTACGAGAAGCTGGAGGAAAACTTCGACACCTACAGTTGCGGACGGCTTGATACCTTTATAGAGCGTTACCGTGATGACTATCCGCAGACTACGGTGGAAAAAGTGTTGAGGTCGAACTCTGCACGCGAAAAGCTAAATCTCATCAACGATGCTGCCCATGAACTCAGTCTGCCGTTGTATCTGATTATCGACGAATACGACAACTTCACTAACATAGTGCTCAATGAGCAGGGCGAGGCTGTGTATCATGCCATCACCCATGCCAGCGGCTTCTACCGTGACTTCTTCAAACTGTTCAAGGGAATGTTTGAGCGTATCTTCCTCACGGGCGTAAGTCCCGTGACGATAGACGACCTCACCAGCGGCTTCAACATAGGGTGGAATCTTTCCACACATCCGGCTCTTGACAAGATGCTCGGCTTCTCCACGGAGGATGTCACCGAGATGTTCAAGTATTACAAGAGCGTTGGGATGTTGCCTGAGAGCAGCGACATCGATGCTATGATTGATGAGATGAAGCCATGGTATGACAACTACTGTTTTGCTGAGACTGCACTGAAAGATGTCAACAGGGTGTTTAACTGCGACATGGTGCTGTATTATCTCCGCAACTATGTCAATTACGGTTGCGGACCAAAAAACATGCTCGATCCTAACACCAAGACTGACTATTCAAAATTGAAAAAGCTGATACAGCTCGACCGTCTTGACGGAGAACGCAAGGGGGTGCTTGCCGATATTATTGCCAACGGACAGATTACAGCCACGCTCTATGAGTCGTTTTCAGCCATGGAGATGACAGAGGCAGAATTTTTCCCGAGCTTGCTGTTCTATTACGGTATGCTGACAATAAAGGGCACAAGGGGCGACAGATTGATTTTGGGCATCCCCAACAACAATGTTCGAAAACAATATTACCAATATCTTCTCAATAATATTGATGAATCCAGTCGTGTGTACCGTAACAAGCTCATCGACTATTTTTACGACATGGCATACGACGGCAAGTGGGAGGAAACTCTGCGCTATATGGCAGACTGCTATAAAAATATGTCGTCGGTGCGCGACAGCATTGAGGGCGAGCGGAATATTCAGGGATTCTTTCTTGCCTATTTCAGCCTTAACGACTATTACTATACAGCTCCCGAACTGGAGCTGCAGCATGGCTATTGCGACTTCTTCATGCTGCCAAACCTCACCCATTATCAGGCGGCTCACAGCTATATCATAGAGATGAAATACCTGCCGAAGAAAGATTATGCCGAAAAATCGGAACAGCAGTGGCATGATGCTGTGGAGCAAATCAAAGGCTATGCTGCTGCCCCGAGGGTGGAAACCCTGCGGCAAGGCACGCAGCTTCACAAGATAGTGATGCAGTTTGCCGGCTGGGAACTTATGAGGATGGAGGAAATTGATTTCTGAAACCTGAACACATAATATTTAATGACAGTCACATTTTTTCAGAGAAATATTTGGCTGTTTGAAATAAAAACATTACCTTTGCACAAGAATCAGTTGTATAGTCTGCACTCGATTTGCATATACATATTTTATAATAATATGGGCGCAGCCCGCAGTAAGAAACTAAAAAAACATTTTTATACGAAACAGAAATAAGTAATCAAAAACAAGGGATGATGTGGCACAAGGCTTGCCGCCGCCCACAGGAGAACATTTAATCAAACGGTTGTGTTCTCGTTCTTATACTTATTATAGATATTGAGCTTTTAGCTCTTGTTCTTCGCTATTAGAATACCGCCAATATTCACAGCATCGAAGAATAGGTAGTTGAAGGTTCACGCTTGTATAGGCGTGAACTATTCTATACTTATTTTGATGCACAGGTCACTTGGCGGTAACCTTAATAGCGAAATAGGTAAAACGAATGGTACACGCCTATATCTTATTTAAATTAATTCAAAAATATTATCATGAAGAAATTAATACTAAGTCTCATCTGCGTACTGGTATCTGTATGCGGATATGCCGATAAGATTGAAGTAGATGGAATCAGCTATTACATCTCTTTAAATAGCACAGAAGCCGAAGTGGCACAGAAGTCTCCCGAATATAGCGGAGATATTGTAATTCCTGAATCATTCCAATATAATGGCAGGACATACACCGTCACAGCCATAGGAAGCTACGCATTTAATTATTGTAAGGATATGACATCTGTCACTCTGCCAAACACAATCAAGGAAATAGAAAATGGCGCCTTCTATTATATGGGAAATAACATAACATCGATAGCTATTCCTAATTCCGTGGAAAAAATAGGCGCAGGAGCTTTTGCCTCTAATAACAATCTTGAAAGAATAGAGTTTAAGGCAGACAACAAAAACTTCATATTTGAGGATTATATGCTCCTTACATACGACAGAAAGACACTTGTGCAGGTACTTTCAAAGAAAGAAGGAGCTTTTGTGGTACCTAATACTGTAACAACACTCGCTGCAAAGGCTTTAAATCGTTGTAGGAATATAACTTCTATAACACTGCCAAAGTCGCTTATTACCATAGAAGAGGAAGTCTTCGAGGGGGTACGTATTCAAGAATTGAATATTCCAGAGAATGTATCATACATTGCGGAGGGAACATTCTTGGACATAGATTTCTACTCTTTGACTGTAGAGCCTAATAATACAAGTTATGTATGTGAGAACGGTATTCTCATGGATGCTGCGAAAACAATGGTTTTGGCAAATACAGTAAAAGCAAACTTTGACATTCCTAAAAGCGTAACAAGAATTGGTATGGGAACGTTCCGCAACATATCATCGCTGAAAGAGCTTACAATTCCCAACAGCATTGAATACATAGGAAAAGACGCTTTTGAAAACTGTGATGAATTGGAGAAGCTGACAATAGGAAGTTCCGTAAAGACCTTGGAGACATATTTTTCATCAGCAAATAAGCTTACCTCCATTGTTTCTTTGGCTGTAACTCCTCCAAATTCTGAACCAGACAGATATAGGTATCCTATTTTATTTTCCAGGACAGTCAGAGAAACGGCTACACTAACAGTGCCAAAAGGCTCTTTGGAAGCATATAGGAAAAATAGTTCATGGAAAGAAATCGTAAACATCGTAGAAGCTGAGAATACTCCTGGTGGCGATGAAGAGGTATGGAAAGGTAACATGTTGAATGGGATATACTATACCTTGCATGATGATACAAAGACAGCTGAAGTTGTTCCCTATTCTTTCTATTATTATCCAGAATTGGGGGAAAATGAGCCTTATGCAGGCGATATCGTGATACCGCAAACTGTGAAGAAGGATGGGCAAACATATAAAGTCACAGAGATTGCAGACTATGCATTTGAAGGTTGCAGTATAACAAGTGTGTCATTGCCTTCCACTATAGAGAATATAGGCATCAATCCGTTTAATCTGTGTCATAGCTTGGCTTCTTTTACTATTGATGCGGGAAATAAACATTTTGTTTTTGAGAACAACATGTTAATGACGGTTGATAAGAAACATCTTATTGGTATTCTCACATCGTGGACACAACAGCAGTGTGATATAGAAATGCCAAACACTATAGAAACAATAGGAAGTTTTGCAGCAACAAATACTAATATTGCTTCGTTAAAGTTGTCCTCGTCGTTGAGACATATTGGTGAGAGGGCTTTCTTTGCCGGATGGGGATTTACAAGTGTTGTGATACCCAAGTCTGTTGAAATAATTGAGGCAGGCGCATTCTGCGGGCATGCAAATCTGTCGGATTTGTCTGTAGAGAGCGGCAATAAGAATTTTTATATGCAGAATGGAATGTTGCTTTCAAAAGACGGTACAAGATTATTGACTGTGCTTACCAATGTGGAGTCATTCAATATCCCAGAAAGTGTAACAACTCTTGATTTCGGCTTTTGCGCAAACAATAAGGTGGTGACATCTGTCACTGTTCCTGACAATGTTGTGTCTTTAGGTGATGTTGCGTTTCAGCTTTGTGAAAAACTTCAGACTGTGACATTAGGAAAATCAATAGAATATATGGATGTTCCATTTTTAGGATGTAAAAATATAAAGGCTATATACAACTGCTCCGTAACACCGTACAATAATTTCAAGTACAGTGATTGGGGCTGGGACCGTATTTTTGGAAATTTTGATAATTTTGAAAATGAAATTTTCGAGACTTGCACATTATATGTTCCCACAGGCTGTGTGGAGGCTTATAAGTCGGCTGATGCGTGGAAACATTTCAAGAATATAGAAGAATTCAATCCTACCGGCATCTCATCCTTGACTGGAGACAACGGCAGCAACGAGCCAGCTTCTGTCTACAGCATCGGCGGCAGCCATATTCAGACAATGCAGCGTGGCATAAACATCATAAGAATGCAGGACGGCAGTGTAAAGAAAGTTTTGAAGAAATAAACAATATATAATTCATTATTTCTGAAAAAGCTCTCGTTTCTTGCGATGAAAAATAAAGAGTGCAGAATTGGGACTTTCCAATTCTGCACTCAATATTATTTTCAAGGTGAATATAATCTTCTCAATTTTGAAGATAAAATACCTCATCGGGGGTGATTATGCTTGCCAACTGCTTCGAATATGTGCCAAGCTGCACATTTGTCTGTCCTATTGTCTCCAGCTTTGCAATGATGTCAGAGTATGAGTATATGCCAGTATCGAACACCATGATATTGGTAACGCCTTTCTTAAACACCACATTGTCTACACTGTCATAAACACAGAAGTCGAGTGCCCTCTGCAGCGACACATCGGAACAGACTTGTTGCATTTTGCTGCTGCCTATATATATATAATAAGGTATAGGGGTACGCCTCATGTCCAGCCCCACATTATGAACCAATATTCTGGGCACCATGCGCAGCATCACAAGCATAGCCTGCACATAGATGGCAATCTTTATAGGTATCGCCATGAGCCATGACAGTCCTCCGTAATGTTTCTTGAAGAAAATCAGCATGGCATTATAGAACACATGGACATAGCGGAATGAGCTTTTATTGGTGCTTTCACCCTTATAATGAATGATGTCCAGCGGCAAATACCAGTTCTCATATCCAGCCTTGAGCAGACGGTAACTCATGTCAATGTCCTCACCATACATGAAGAAATCCTCGTCAAGCAGTCCTGTCTTATTGAGTGAGGCGCGGCGCATCATGCAGAACGCTCCGCTTATTATCTCTATCTTCTGCGGCGAATCCCACGGCAGATGACTCATGTAATAGTGTGAGCCATGTCCCATAAATTTCCTCATTGCCACCATGGGCGACGGCAAGGCACGGCGCGACTCGGGAGCCACGGTACCATTGTCGTTGTGCATCCTCACTCCCACTCCACCCGCAGCAGGATGCGAGTCCATAAACTCCACGGCATCACGCAGCACATTCTCACCCACAATGGTATCGGGATTGAGCAACAGCACATACTCGCCCACAGCACGGCGCAGCGCCACATTGTTGCCACGCGCAAAACCAAGATTATGGCTGCTCTCTATCAGCTTGACCCAAGGGAACATCTTGCGGATGTAAGCACACGAACCGTCCTTTGAGTGGTTGTCAACCACAAACACTTCAGCATCAATGCCGTCGATGGCTCGCTTGACGCTCATCAGGCACTGCGCCACATAGTCCTTGACATTGTAGTTTACAATGACAACCGAGAGTTTCTTAGTCTTCTGCTCCATCGTTCTGAGATTGCTGTTTTGCAGGATATACAAACGCCATGGCAATGAGCGTGATTATAGCCATATAGCCAAAGGTGGCATTCATAAAAAGATAGTAAAGCAGGGTGTTGCCCCACAGCGGAACAATCAGCATTGCCATCCGTATAAGGCTGTAGCGCGACAGCGATGCCGCATCGCAAATCTTTTTACCTGCCATCTTAAACAGACGCAGTGCAGACGGTATGCTCACAAGCGTGAGCAGCTCCATCACGATGGTGACGATAAATTCTGTACTCTCATAACCGTTGCCGGCAAAGTCGCCTGGCAGCAACACATCAGTCTCATAAAATATAGCCGTTATCACGGGAACGATTATCATTCCCCAAAACAGCATCAAAAGTTTTTTATATTTCATATTACTTTCCTTCAAATTTTATACGGTTTACTATCGAGCGGCCCAGCGTCACCTCATCGGTGTATTCCAGTTCGTTGCCTACGCTTATGCCGCGGGCAATGATTGATATTTTCACATCTGTGTACGGGGCGAGCTTGCGGAATATAAAGAAGTTTGTGGTATCTCCCTCCATCGTACTGCCAAGGGCGAGTATCACCTCCTTTATGCCTCCTGCCGCCACACGGTCTACAAGCGAGCCTATCTCAAGGTCGCTCGGACCTATGCCGTCCATTGGTGAGATTACTCCGCCAAGCACATGATACACTCCGTTGTACTGCTGCGTGTTCTCCACTGCCATCACGTCCTGCACGTTCTCCACCACGCAGATGGTGGTGTGGTCACGCCGCTGGCTGCCGCAAATGTTGCACGTCTCCTTGTCGCTCAGGTTGTGACAGGTCTTGCAATACACTATCTCATGACGCATGTTTCTCACTGCATCGCAAAAGGCATCCACCTGCTGCACGTCCTGGCGCAACAAGTGAAGGGCAAAGCGAAGAGCCGTCTTGCGCCCCACTCCAGGCAGTCCCGAAAGTTCTGCCACAGCCTTGTCTATAAGCTGCGAGGGAAAATTGTTGTTTGTCATTGCCCAGTGTCTATGCGGTTATTTCACTCAGTTCCAGCCATCTCATGGTTTTCTCGTCAATCTCTTCGTTGACTGTGTGCAGACGCTTGCTCTTCTCCGTCAGTTCGTCCACTCCAAGAGTGCCGCCGCACAGCAAGTCCTCAATCGTTTTCTTCTCGTCCTCAAGAGCGGCAATGTCCTTTTCCAACTGCTGAAACTCCAGCCGCTCCTTGTAGGTCATACGGCGGCGGGTGTCGTTATGGTAGTCAGCCTTAGCGTTCTTTGCATTGTCCTTCGGCTCACTTTTCCTATCTGCCGGCGCAGGAATGTTCTCAGGCAATCTGCTCCACTCCCTGTATTGCGTGTAGTTGCCGGGGAAGTCCTGTATATTGCCGTTGCCGTGAAACACCAGCAAATGGTCCACTACCTTATCCATGAAGTAACGGTCGTGACTCACGATTATCACACATCCCGGGAAATTCTGAAGATATTCCTCAAGTATCTGCAAAGTCACGATGTCAAGGTCGTTGGTTGGCTCGTCAAGCACAAGGAAGTTAGGATTCTGCATCAGCACCGTGCAGAGATATAGCTTGCGGCGCTCACCGCCACTGAGCTTTGCCACATAGTCGTGCTGCTGCTCGGGAGTGAACAGGAAATACTGCAGAAACTGTCCTGCCGACATGTGTTTGCCGCCGCCCATGTCTATATAGTCGGCTATCTTGGTGATGATGTCTATCACCTTGTCGTTTTCGTTGAACTTCAGTCCTTCCTGCGAGAAATAACCGAACTTCACAGTGTCGCCGATCACAATGCGTCCGCTGTCGGGCTTCTCCTGTGACAGCAGCATCTTCACGAATGTCGATTTGCCTGTACCGTTGCTGCCCACTATTCCCATCTTCTCATAACGTGAGAAGTTATAATAGAAATCTTGCATTATCACGCAGTCGTCGCCAAACTTCTTGCTGATATACTGACACTCGAAAATCTTGCTGCCTATGTAGACATTTGAGTTTTTCAGGCGCATCTGCCTCTCCTCCATGCGCTGCTTTGCCACACGCTCCAGCTCATAGAAAGCCTCCTCACGGTAGCGTGCCTTATGTCCGCGTGCCTGCGGCATACGGCGCATCCACTCCAGCTCGGTGCGGTAGAGATTGTTGGCGCGGGCTATCTCGGCACGTCGGGCGTCTATCCGTTCCTGACGCTTCTCCAGATAGTAGCTGTAATTGCCGCGATAAGTGTACATGGTCTTGTCGTCAAGCTCAAGTATCACACTGCACACACGGTCAAGAAACAGACGGTCGTGGGTCACCATCAGCAGTGTCTTGTTGCCTCGTGTGAGAAATCCCTCCAGCCATTCTATCATCTCAAGGTCAAGATGGTTGGTTGGCTCGTCGAGTATCAACAGATCGGGCTCGGTTATCAGCACATTGGCAAGAGCCACGCGCTTCTGCTGTCCTCCGCTCAACTGACTCATAGGCTGGTTGAGGTCGCGTATTTTCAGCTGTGTCAATATCTGCTTTGCCCTGAGCACTAATTCGTCGTTGCCCTTATGGTTGAAACAGGCATCAAGCACAGTGTCGCTGTCACTGAACACAGGAGCCTGCTCAAGCATGCCCACACGTATGTCGCGGCGGTATATTATGTCGCCGTTGTCCTTGCCCTCTTTTCCAGAAAGGACGTTCAGCAGCGTAGACTTGCCCGTGCCGTTCTTGGCTATCAGCCCCACACGCTGCCCTTTTGCCACCGAGAAGCTTATGTCCTCAAACAACACCAGCGCACCAAACCGTTTGGTAAGGTGCTGCACGTCAAGATACGGATTTTCCTTAGCCATACCTTACAGTGTCTTGTTTATTGAGTCTATATAGTCGAGCACCTCGTCGCGCCCCTGCTTCTTCTCACTGCTTGTCACCATTATCGGCGGCAGTTCCTCCCATGTCTCCAGCAGCTTCTTCTTGTATGCCTCAACATTGGCTCGCGCCTTGCCTACGGTCAACTTGTCCGCCTTAGTGAAAACGATGGAAAACGGAACGCTGCTCTGCCCCAGCCACTCAATAAACTCAAGGTCTACCTTCTGAGGCTCCAGCCTTATGTCTACAAGCACAAACACATTCACCAGCTGCTCTCTCTGCAATATATAGCCGCGTATCATCTGGTCGAGCCTTGCTATCTCCTTTTTCGACCGCTTTGCAAAACCATAGCCTGGAAGGTCAACAAGATACCATTCCTTGTTTATTATAAAATGATTTATCAGCAGGGTCTTTCCCGGAGTGGCAGAGGTCTTCGCCAATTTCTTGTTGTTGCAAAGCATATTAATCAGACTCGACTTACCTACATTCGAGCGTCCTATAAAAGCATATTCAGGCTTCACATCCGCAGGACACATCGACACCATCGGCGCACTGACCACAAACTCCGCTTGTTTTATCTCCATTATTCTTATTGTATTTTTTATTTTATACTCTTTTTCTTCTATACCTTTTATTATATAAAATAGGTGTAATCTCAAATTTTGTGCAAAATTACGATAATTTTAGGGAAAAACAAAATAAAAAGCTATTTTTTTGCGAAAAAATTTGGTGGTTACAAAAAAAGTTCGTACCTTTGCACTCGCAAAACAGAAATGACAGTTTTGGTGCGTTAGTTCAGCTGGTTAGAATGCCTGCCTGTCACGCAGGAGGTCACGGGTTCGAGTCCCGTACGCACCGCAAAAAGAGGATGCTTTTAGCATCCTCTTTTGTTATACTATATATTTAACAAAAACACCCGAATATACAAATGAGTTTCCATCTGTTCCGCAACTTCCGCAAGGTTGGTGGTGTTGGTGGAAACCATGTTTATTGACTATCTACATAACAGCTAACGCATTGATATAAAGAGTAATGACTTACTGATAGATTTTTCGGTGACTTAGACATTGTGAAAAAAGAGAAACACATAATATTTGAAAGTTTTTTACAAGTTGGTACATTTTCTATTGGTTTGCGATATTATTAAAAGCTATTTATGTATATTCATAAATAAAAGTGACAGAGTAGTTATTTCATTATATTTGTACGTTAAAAAAGAGAAAATGTTTTGTTGTGTAGGAAAATCTTTGTATTTTTGCTGCGAGAACAAAGATAAAAAGAACAATGAGAAAGGTAGAGATAAAAGACCTCAACGACAATTTCTTTGAGGCAATAGGAAAAGAGTGGATGCTGGTGACGGCTGGTGATAAGGACAACTTCAACCTGATGACAGCATCGTGGGGCGGCATCGGCTGGCTGTGGAACAAGCCCGTGGCATTTGTGTTCATACGCCCCGAGCGCCACACCTTCCAGTTCAGCGAACAGAGCGAACGCATGACGCTCTCGTTCCTCGGCATGGACAAAGAGGCAAGGGAGATATACAAGGTGTGCGGCTCAAAATCAGGACGCGACATCAACAAGGTTGAGGCGTGCGGACTGAAGGTTGTGCCAACCGAGCAGGGAGACGTGACCTACGACGGAGCACGGCTGACATTAGTGGGCAGAAAGCTTTATGCCGACGACCTGAAGCCTGAATGCTTTATGAATGCGGACACACGTGAGAAATGGTACCGCAGCACCGGGAACGACAGCAATGCCGACAAGGGCATAACCAACGGCTACCACAAGATGTACGTCATTGAGTTAACAGAAGCGTATGTGAATGATTGAAAAAGCCTGATTGGCATACATCACAATAGAACTGTAATGACCGAAAAAGCCAAACGGACATACATAGCCATTGACCTGAAATCGTTCTACTCTTCAGTGGAATGCGCAGAACGTGGGCTCGATCCTCTCAACACCAACCTCGTGGTTGCCGATGTGAGCAGGACCGACAAGACCATCTGTCTGGCTGTGTCGCCGTCGCTCAAGGCTTACGGCATTGGCGGAAGAGCGCGCCTATTTGAAGTAAAGCAGCGGATAAACGAGGTTAACCATTTACGAAAAAGACAGTTACCTCAGCATAGTTTTACAGAAAAATCGGTGTATGACAATGAGCTGAAAGCACACGGCGACTGGGCGGTGGACTTTATTGCTGCCCCGCCGCGCATGGCTTTATATCTGACATACAGTCACAGAATAAACAGTATTTATCAGAAATATGTGGCTCCCGAAGACCTCCACTCCTACTCTATAGACGAGGTGTTTATGGACGTGACCGACTATCTGGAAAGCTACAGTATGACTGCCCATGAACTGACAAGGAAGATAATACGCCACGTGCTGGACGAGACCGGCATCACAGCCACCGCAGGCATCGGCACCAACATGTATCTGGCAAAAGTGGCTATGGACATCGTGGCAAAGCACATTCCCGCCGACAAGGACGGAGTGCGCATTGCCGAGCTTGATGAGATGAGTTACCGCCGTAAACTGTGGACACATAAGCCCATGACCGACTTCTGGCGTTTCGGGGCAGGCACAGTGCAGCATCTGGCAATGTACGGCATAACCACCATGGGGCAGTTGGCGCGCTATTCGCTCACACACGAGTATCAGCTCTACAAGATGTTCGGGGTGAACGCCGAATGGATTATTGACCACGCCTGGGGATGGGAGCCATGCACGATGAAGGCTATAAAGGAATACCGCCCCAAGACCAACTCGCTAAGCAACGGACAGGTGCTTTCCTGCCCCTACACGGCAAAGAAAGCGATGGTGGTGGTAAAGGAAATGGCTGATGCCATGGCGCTGCGGCTTGTCGACAAGCGTTTGGTGACAGACCATGTGACACTGCACATCGGCTACGACCACAAGAGCCTCGCCGTGCCCGACACCGGCAAACGCTACGACGGTCCCACAAAATACGACTTCTACGGCAGGACTGTGCCAAAGTCTGCCCACGGCAACGCACGGTTGCCGCGCCACACATCGTCATCACGGCTGATAACGCAGGCGGTAATGGAGATATTTGAGCAAAAGGTAAACAAAGACCTGCTCGTACACCGCATCAACATAACCGCCGGCAACGTGATACCCGAAAACAGCGTGAGAGAACACAGCGCCGTACAACTCGACCTGTTCACTGACTACGAGGAGCTGTACCGCCGGCAACAGCAGGAAAACCAGGCTCTTGCCAAAGAGCGGACAATACAGGAGACCATGCTTCAAATAAAAAAGAGATTCGGCAAGAACTCCATTCTCAGGGGACTAAACTTCGACGAAGGGGCAACAGCCAAAGAGCGCAACCAGACAATTGGAGGACACAAGGCATGAACACTACGCAGGACTACGACGACATTATCAATCTGCCGCATCCCGAGCCGCAGGCTCATGCGCGTATGGCGCTGACGGCACGCGCCGCCCAGTTTATGCCATTTGCCGCACTGAAGGACGACAATGACAGTGAGGAAGACATTCCTGACGATTCAAAAGATGATTATGACTTTTAAAAACACTAAATAAATTATGAAAAGAAAAATAATTAATCCATGGCGCCATCATCCTGAATACAACTGCTTTGGCTGTTGTAAGGATAATCCTATTGGACTTCACATGGAATTTTATGAGGACGGAGATTATATCGTGAGTACATGGCATCCCGAAAATAACTATCAGGGATGGGTAAACACCATGCATGGCGGCATCCTCAGCACGCTGATTGATGAGGTTTGCGGATGGGTGGTCACACGAAAGTTGCAGACAAGCGGCTATACTGTGCAGCTGAATGTGAAGTTCCGCAAGGCTGTATCAACCACCGAGCCAGAGCTGACCATAAGGGCAAAGGTAACGAAACAGGTACGCAACCTTGTGTATATCAACGCAGAGATAACCAACTCAAAGGGTGAACTGTGCAATGAAGGCGAAGCCATCTATTTCCTGATGAATCAGGAGAAGGCAAAGGAAATGGGATTCCTACATTGTGACGTGGAAGAATGAGGGCTTACATCTTGGTGATGAGATTCTGGCAGTGCATGCCGCCCCACACAGCCAAGATGCCAACGCTCACACTGACGCCAACGTAAACTGCCGCCGTCAGCACCTCGCCTGCCTTTATCATTCCAAATGATTCGTTGGCGAAGGTGCTGAAGGTGGTGAAGCCGCCGCAGAATCCTGTGACAAGCAGCAATTTCAGCTCAGGCGACAATATTCCCCTGCCCGACAATCCCGCCAACAGTCCGATAAGCAGCGAGCCAAGGATATTTACAGTGAGCGTTCCCCATGGAAATGACGCCACATGGACTGACGACAGCAGATACCGGCACACAGAGCCGACAGCACCGCCTGCCGCCACCAACAGTATATTTCCTAACATACTACATTCTGAGGTTTATTGTTTACAAATGCCATTACATTGTCTATTGCAACATCGACAAGGCGTACTCTTGCCTCCTTGGTTGCCCAGGCAATGTGCGGAGTGATATAAGCATTATCGCATTTTAGCAACGGGTTGTCAGCCTGCGGCGGTTCCTCGCACAGCACGTCGGCACAATAAGCGCCAAGACTTTTCGACTTCAAGGCATCTGCCACATCCTGCTGGCAAACCAATGGTCCGCGCCCCGTATTGATGAGTATTGCCGACGGCTTCATGCCCCGTAGCGTCTGGCTGTCAATCAGGTGGTGAGTGTCAGCGGTCAGCGGACAATGCAGGCTCACCACGTCGCTCTCTGCCAGAAGTTCTGCCATTTCCACTTTCCTAACGTATGGCGGCAGTTCCTGCTGTCCCTTGCTTGTATATGCCAATACCGACATTCCAAAGGCATTGGCTATGGCAGCAACCCGTGCGCCAATATTGCCAAGTCCCACGATACCGATTTTCTTGCCGGCAATTTCCGTCAGCTGCGTGTCCCAATAGCAGAAATAAGGACATGATGCCCATTTGCCCTTGCGGTTGAGAACGGCATAATGCTCCGTGCGGTTTGTGACAGTAAGCAGATGCGCAAACACCATCTGCGCCACGCTCTCAGTGCTGTAGGCTGGGACATTGGTCACCACAATGCCTTTGTCTCTTGCAGCCTCAACATCAACGACATTATAGCCCGTTGCAAGCACACCGATATACTTAAGTTTGGGCAACTGCTCTATCTCCGCCCTTCGCAGACACACTTTGTTTGTCAGCACAATCTCCGCGTCTTTTGCCCTTTCCACGGTCTTTTCTGCTCTTGTACTGTCGTATACTGTCAGTTCTCCTATTTCTTTCAGCGGTTCCCATGACAGGTCACCGGGATTGGCTGTATAGCCGTCAAGTATTACTGTCTTCATTCTGTTATGAAAATATTGCAATATATATTGTCACCCTTATACAACACTTTCGAGCTCTCCTGTCTCTGAATCGATGATAAACCCTCTCACGACAATATCTTTTGGAACGAGCGGATGGGTCTTTATTGTCTCAACGGTCTTGCGTACAGACTCCGGTGTGTCCTTAAATCCCTCCAGCCAGTGGTTCAGGTTTATTCCACACTTGCGGATGGTGTCGAGCGTCTCGTCGGTAACGCCTCTGGCAATCATCTCATGATGAAAATGGTCGTAGCTCATGTGGCAGGCTCCGCAATGAGAGTGTGCCACGACCATGATTTCCTCAACACCAAGCTCATAGATGGCAACGATAAGGCTGCGCATGGCAGAGTCGAAAGCCGAAATCACCAAACCGCCTGCATTCTTTATTATCTTGGCATCACCGTTCTTCAGTCCGAGAGCGGCAGGGAGCAGCTCGGTCAGTCGGGTGTCCATACACGAAAGCACTGCCAGCTTTTTGTCGGGGTACTTACTGGTGAGATACTTTTCGTAGCCCTTCTCAGCCACGAAAGCTTTGTTATAGGCAATAATCTGGTCAATCATAATTTTATTATTTATATGAATATTCTCGTTTGTTTCCTTTTCTTATTTTGGTGGCAAAGTTAATGATTTTTTCTGATACCGCCAAGTTTTTTTCAATATGGCTAAAAAATATTAACCTAAAAATAACGTTACGTTAAATTGATTGTGGAAAATAAAACTTCTTCCATGGTTTGCTAAAGCAAATAATAGTCAAAAATTTATGTTTATTGGTCATTTATGGTTTATTTTTGGACATTACTGTTCAAGAAATCACTATTGCTGAGAATTACACTTTTCTGTTTCATCACCGTCCTCATCCTTGCCATACGGCAGCAGTATCGTGAACGTGGTGTATTGCCCCACTTCGCTGTCCACTCCAACTATGCCGCCGTGAGCCTCTATCACCTGAAGCACATAGTTCAGACCGAGCCCGAAGCCCGCAGGACCGTTGTTCTTGAATGTCCGTCCCGATGCCGAGGCACGCTCAAACTTGTCGAGTTAGTCATAGTGCAAAGGTATACATTTTCACCGATACAACCAAACATTTTAATAATGTTATATTCTCTTGAAAAAAACTTCGTAATCATCATCTATAATCTTCCAAATTCCGTTTTTGCGTCCACCTTCTCTTACTATCAAATGTAAGTCGGAAAGTTGTTTGAGATATCTTTGTACTTGCCGTAATGATATTCCAATATTCTCCGCCATTTGAACTGCACTCGTTTGAGGATTTTGAGAAATCAGCTTGTAAATCATTCTTCGGGCTTTTGCAAATTCTTTTGTAACATATTGAACGTCTTTTACGACATCAGTTTCTCCTTTTACGACACCTTTTACGACATCATCTTTTGCTTTTACGACATGAGAAGCCGCATTAGCGACATCTTTTACGACATATGCGTCATAGTTGAGATTCCATAATATTACATGAAACTCTGACGCATTGGAACAAAACTCTGGTGCACGATAATTCTTCAACTGCTCAAACCGCTTATACTCCCCGATAATCTTCTTCATGCCACTTCCCCTACGTTCCATCAGCATCAGACGATGAAAGAAGTCCGCAAGCAGTGGGTTACGGCGTTTAGATGGTATTGTCAAAGGGTCAAGTTGTTGTATCAACCTTCCATCAAACATACCTCCAGGAGAATACACTTCCATTCTATCATCATACATATCTATATGTATTTCACTCCCTAACTCCATATAGTCACGATGGATAATGGCATTACATATCACCTCTGTCACAGCACGTTCCGGATAATCTGGAAGTTCTTCTCTATATTCAGATTCCTTCCACCATTTTCTGCGCGAATTATTTCTCACAAAAGCAACTGCTTCCTGTAACAGTCCGATTACACTGCCCTCCAATTCTGCATCGTCCAAAGCCTCCCCCAATCCATTTGTCATGTCAAGTCCATTCCAGCGTGTACAAAATATGCGGGAGTGCCGTATCGGAGAATCATCAGCCAACAGAGCACCAGCATTTGTCAGTTTGTCATCATTGTCGACAATACCCCACGAAATGAAATCGCTATCATCAAAAGACTGGTTCAACCGTTTGAAATACACTGATTTGAGTTTTGAAAAAGCCATGTCATCAAGCCTATAATGTGACAGCATTGAATCGAAAGAACACCCAGCACCTTTCAGGACAAGACTCTTCAATTGAATACGGTCAGCCACAACCGATTCATTACCTATCCTCACAAATGCCAGCCGTTGTTTATCACCAACATAATAATAAGGTGTCTCCTGTCCTTTATATACATATAACAGTACAAGTTTTTTGCCATCAACATCCTTGAATTCAAGATTGACAGCAGGTACTGGGTCAAGTTTAGTCTTTATCTCCTCGCTTATTCTTTCTGCATCACTTTCTGCATCAATAAGCCCAATCACCTGATTATCATCACTAATTCCAAAAATCAAAGTTCCGCCTTCACCATTAGCAAAGGCAGAAACACTTTTAAGCCAACTCTTAGGTCGTTTGACTTCAAGTTGTTGTTTCTTATCATAGGCAGTTGTTTCGCCAATTAACAGTTGTATATTCACAATTTATCTTGTATTTAATGTTAGTCATAGTGCAAAGGTATAGATTTTCCCTGACATGTCCAAACATTTTGCTAAAGAAACACCTAAATTTTAAAAGAAAAATATAAGAGAACAAGACTTCTCTTCACTATGTGACTAAAATATTAACCTAAAGATAACATTCCGTTAACGTAGGTTGTGGAAAATATGTGTTACCTTTGCACCGGATTTAACAATAACACATTAAAATATTATTAACAATAACAGATTAAACTATTATGAAAAAATTTATTGAGTTTGTCGTTTTGTGGTTTGCCGCAAGTATCACAATTAATGTTCCTGTAATTCTTGGATTACAATGGCATACATTTGACATTGTATTATCATCAGCAGCGGTAACGGCTTTGCTAATGCTGGTAAAGAGCAATAGAACCAAGATGATTGCATCATCATTTTATTCCGTGCTTATGGTCATTAACTGTTTCCGCGATGTAGATGCACCGACAGCTTTTATGCACATTGTTGCTCCAGCAATACTGAGCGCTATTTGCATAGGTGGCGTATGTTACTATATAAATAGAAAAACTTTATAACAATGAAAGATTTAAAGAAAAAGATTTCAGCATTGCTGAAAATCGTGGCATTTCTTTATGTCCCGATGTTGATATGCGCAGTTATAATTATGGCTTATAGTTTCTTTATGAAAGAACAGCCAAATCCTGCAATAACATTATCGATTTCGATATTGTGGGCACCGTTTTTCCTGTATTATTATAAGAAACACCGCCCTGAAACAATAATTCCACGCAATGCTATGTCGTTTAAATATGTGATTGCAGCCCTGCTGTTGGGAGTCGTATGGCACCTCACGACATATCTGCTGGAGCCTTTTAATCCCCTTCCCGATGTATCGCACATTACATCCATATACGTATGGATATTATTATTCGTAGAAACAGTTGTGTTTGCTCCAGTCCTTGAGGAGCTGTTCTTCAGACAGTGGGTTCCGTCGTATATGTCGAAATATGGATTTTCATACAAATCCCGGCTTATTGTGTCATCATTTTTATTCTACTCCGTTCATTGGCAAGCTGTAGTATTGCCACATTGGTATTACCGCATAGACACACTTGTCGTTGGAGCATTACTTTATGTGTTTTATACGCATACAAAGGATATAAGATATTGCATTATAGCACATAGTATCTCAAACGCCATTCTCTTGATATTTGAGCATAGCTTGACGGAGATTGTTTTTTAAAACTTCTTCCATGGAATTTAATGAAAATCACCATCCTCATCCTCCTCCTTGCCATACGGCAGCAATATCGTGAACGTGGTGTATTGCCCCACTTCGCTGTCCACTCCCACTATGCCGCCGTGAGCCTCTATCACCTGAAGCACGTAGTTAAGACCGAGCCCAAAGCCCGCAGGACCGTTGTTCTTGAACGTGCGTCCCGATGCCGAGGCACGCTCAAACTTGTCGAATATCACTTTCTGGTCCTTTGCCGATATGCCCAGACCGTTGTCGCGCACGCTTATCTCCACTCCGTTGCCTGTGTCCCTGCTGCTTATCTCTATCTCCGTGTCCACATTCTGCCGCGAGTATTTTATGGCGTTGTCTATCAGGTTGCTCAGCGCCTCGCCAAGATATTCGGCATCGGCAAACACAGTGTCAGCCTCAATCCTGTTTGTGAAACGGATGTCCTTGGCGGCTTTTGCCGAGAACTTCTCCTCAAGGTTCTCCACCATCGGCACCAGCTCCACGTTCTCCCTGTGCATTTCCAGCCTGCCCTCCTCCAGCTTGGATATTGTAAGTATCTTGTTCACCAGTGCAAACAGGTGCTGCGCCTCGTCCTTCAATATCCTCATATATTTGTTCCTCAGCTCCAGGTTGCCGAAAACCTTTTCATTCTCCAGTCCGTTCACCCCGAGCGTGATGGTACTCAGCGGAGTCTTCATGTCATGCACCATGGCGTAGGTGAAGTCCTTGCGCAGCTGCATGGTCTTGCGCTGAATGCGGATAATGCTCAGCTGTTTTATTATGCACCAGATAAGAAGCAATGAAAGGATAAAACTTGAGATTATTATCAGCCCCATTTCCTTTATAAATATATTGTATGGGTTTAAAAAAGCTATCTGTATGTTTTGTGAACCGTCGCCTCTTGTGGGTATTAATCCTGATTTTATTGATGTGAGAATTATGCTTGGCTGATGCTCACTTTTATATAACACCTTTGATGCTCCGTTTTTATATACCTTATATACGATATAATCATAATTAAAATCTCCCTCCTTACGTATGTCTATATATTTTGCCAACGAATCCAAAACTATGTCTTGATGAATTATTTTCGTTACTCCCTCATTTAGGTATTGATAATTGAAAAAAGTAGAAAAATCTTCAATCGGCTGTGGAATATCTATCGTTGTTCCCACAGGAATATCTTCGCTTCTAACATTCACTTCTTCAAACAGAGCATTCAAGAAAATATCATCAATATCATGACTAATCCGATTTGTCGTGTCCCTATACGAATTTATAACCCATATAACCTGCAAGGTAAGTGATGCGAGAAGTGCACCAACAGCAAAAATGACATAACTGTTCTTTTTTATGTTCTTGAGATTCTTACTCATACTATTTATGTATTTAATGTCAGTTAGAGTGCAAAGGTATATATTTTTCCCGACATAGCCAAACATTTTGATAAATAAATACCAAGATTAAGCAGAAAAAACATGTGACAACTGGCTTTGTCATTGCAATGTGACTAAAATATTAACCTAAAAATAACATTCCGTTAACATAGATTGTGGAAAATAAGTATTACCTTTGTAAAAAAACAGAATAATATGAGTAAAGTAGATTATGTAAAGTTTGCAATTTACTCCATCGCAGGAGGAGCATTCTATTTCTCGCTCGGAATATCACTTGACTGGATATTGGGGCAATCAACAAATTACAACAAGCTGGCGTTCTATTCAGCTACGTTCGTTGTGCTGGCATTCTTGGCTCAGATATTGAAAAGGATGCACGACAACAGACAGAAAAACACAATTAATAAAAACGAACATATAAAATGAAAAGATTTATCAGATTATTATTGGTTATTGTTGTGGCTTTAGGCATTTTCATTTTTGCCGACAAGCTTGGTTTAGGATGGGCTAATGATGGCGAAGCCAATTACAATGGTGTCATCTTGCTGGTAGTGGCGTTGATTGCTGCATGTGTATCCATAGTGTGGAAAAAAAGAAAAAGGGAGGGCTAAACAAATATGACAGTAAATTACATGATATCAAAGATTATAGAATTTGATTTATAAATTTCTTTACACCTATCCAAAGAGAGCGGATTTTTCACCACTCTCTTTGGACATTTCTCATCATTGGTATATTTTGTCTTATTTCTCTGATAATAAGAAAAATAACGGTTTATCACAAAAAGCACTACAAAAGAGTTTCCACCAGTTCCGCAACTTCCGCAAGGATGGTGGTGGTGGTGGAAACGTATTGAAAATACTGAATAATAATATACAATTTTAGTTTTGCGGTTATGCTTATGCGATGAATGTTATACTATGTGGCTAAAATATTAACCTAAAGATAACATTCCGTTAACGTAGGTTGTGGAAAATAAGCATTACCTTTGCACCTGAAAATAAAAACAATAAAAAAATAAAATTATTATGATTAAAAAATTAGATTCTTTACTTTTGGGCTATGCCGTGGTTATTACAGTCCTGTTTGTAGTAAAAGCGGGATTCACTCTAATGCTATTGCATATAGCTGGTTTCATGTTGCTGTTGATGTCGCTCAGTCTGCTGTTTAAACGCAACCGCAACAAGATTGCAGCGACACGTAACTATTCTTTTTTTATCACATACGCCTTTCTCAGAGCCTTTTATGACGTGGATTTTCTTATTTTCCTAATTGGTATGTTTGTTGTCGTGGGCATATATAAATATATCCAAAAATGGGAAGCCAAAAAACAGGAACAATGAAAGAGTTAAAGAAAACAAATAAAATGAAAGTATTAAAATATACATTGTTACTTTGCTGCGCTGCCGTAATACATTTGTCATCAAACCACGATGACTTCTTAAGCACTCCGTATATAATAAAATCAATAGCAATATTACTGTTGGTTTTAACAGGAACAGTAATGGTGGTGCGCGATATTAAAAAAGGGAAATTAAAAAAATAAGATGATATGATAGTAAATTACATTATAATAATAATCTTTGCAGTCGGACTAACGGTGAAGATTTATAATATCTATTCTCTTTCCAACCGTACTACGGATATGCAGGACAGCAAACTGGAGCATAAGCACGTGGAGATGGATGCAAGCGTGAAAAAATTGAAAAAGGAAAACAATATACTTTGGTGCGTTATATTCATTGTGGTAATACTAAACTGCATATCAAAGATTATAGGATTTGACTTTTAAATTTCCTTACACCTATCCGAAGAGTTATGAGAACATTTTGTTTCATAAAACTATGGTTTCAATCCGTTTCCACCAGTTTCCGCAAGGTTGGTGGAAATGGTGGAAATGGTGGAAACGTGAATAATAATTAACATTTTTAGGTTTTTCACGGTGATTTGCATCCAATATCCGTAAAATGCTGGATGTAAAGTATGGTTTGCACCGTAAAGACGGGTGCTCCACATGTATTTCGCCAACTATCCAATAATCTTTTGCCAGCTACCAAACGGGAGTCCGTCTGTTATCAAACAGTATTTGGCAGACCATCAAACAATATTTCATAGGTTAACCCTTAAAACTTCACGTTCCCAACCACCTATATGAATGTTATCTTTAGGTTAATGTCAGGTTTACAGCATGGTATAACGATTTTTTTTACTACCTTTGCAGCATAATCAAAAAAAACGAAGAATTATGATTAAACTATTATTAGTGGAGGACGATGCCAACCTGGCATACATGGAGAAGAACAGTCTTGAGGAGATTGTTGGAGGTTATGAGGTGAGAACAGCCGGCAACGGCAAGGAAGGATTGAAGGCGTATGCGGAGTTTAAGCCCGACGTGATTGTGTCTGACATAAAAATGCCGGAGATGGACGGTCTGGAGATGGTGAAGCGCATACGTGAGACCGACGGCGACACGGTGATTCTCTTCACCACTGCCCTCACCTCGTCGGCAGACCTGAAGGCTGGTTATCTCGCCGGTGCCAACAACTACATAAAGAAGCCGTTTATGCCCGATGAGATTAATGCCCACGTGCAGAGCCTTATGAAGCTGAAGTACGGGCAGCGCAGCAACAACGAGTCGGGACACATAGTATTCGGAAAATATGTGCTCGATGCCAGCCATGCCTGTCTCACCGACCGCAACACGGGCAACAGGAAAATGCTGACACAAAGGGAGGCGCAGGTGCTGGAACTGCTGGCGGCAAACAAAAATGAGGTGGTGAGACGCGAGGCGCTGCTGAGCCGCTTCTGGGGAATTGAGAACAAAGACTATTTTGCATCGCGCAGCTTGGATGTGTTTATAAAGAAAATAAGGACGGCAATTGAGGACGACACATCGATAGAGCTGAAGACCATACGCGGTGTGGGACTGATGTTGCAGACTAAAGACTAAGGGGTATGACAAATCAAAGAAAAGAGACCGACTACAGAAGTCTGCTGATTGACTTCAAGTCGCACCTCACTGCCCTGCTGATGGGGGTGAGATATGTACGCAGCGGCAAACTGGACCACAATCCGGAACAAAAGGAAAAATATCTGCAGATTGTGGAAGAACAGGCGCTGAAAATTCTTCAGGGGATTGAAGAATGTGAATTATGAATTACGAATTTGTAATTCGTAATTCATAATTCTCACTAAGCCAGCTCTGCCTTCAGCTTCTCTGCCATTTCCTGATACTCGGCATCAGTGAGATAAACCTGCTTGGGGTTCATCTGGAACACGCCTCCGAAATCGGGACCTCCCTTATATTTGGGAATAAGGTGGAAGTGCAGATGCGACAGAGTGTCGGAATAAGCTCCGTAGTTAATCTTGTCGGGATTGAAAATCTTCTGCATGGCGCGTGTGGTGCGTGCCACATCTGCCATGAAGGCATTGCGCTGCTCGTCGGTGAGCAGGTTAAGGTCGTCAACATGCTCATCGTAGCTCACAAGGCAACGACCGTGGTAGGTCTGCTCCTTGAAGATGAACACACGTGAGCAACTGAGATGCGCAACCTCTATCATGAGGTCGTGAAGTGTTTCGTTGTTAGTGCAGTAAAGACACTGCTTTGGATCGCTTTGCATAGTTTGTTTTGAGTTTTGAATTACGAGTTTTGAATTACGAATTGTTCTCGCTTCGCTGCGATTATAAATTATTAAATTATAAATTGGAGCACTAATTCCAACTCACAACTCATAACTCAGTAATTCTTCATCGGCTTTAGCCGACAATTCGTAATTCAAAATTTGTAATTCGTAATTAATTAGTTATTCTCCGGACGGAGCTTGCGCACTGTCACGGCAGTCTGCCACATCTCGCTCTCGCGCATAGCCTTCAGCTCAGCCTCAAGACCAACACGGTAGTCGGGCTTTGAGTTGGCATCGATAGAGATCTGAGCCTCGTTGCCGCACTTAACGCTTGCATAGAGCTTCTCCACTACTGGCTTGATGGCATCGTGGAAAGGACCCATCCAGTCGAGAGCACCGCGCTGTGCTGTGGTAGAGCAGTTGGCATACATCCAGTCCATACCATTCTTTGCGAAGAGAGGCATGAGCGACTGAGTGAGCTCCTCAACAGTCTCGTTGAAAGCCTCCGAAGGAGAGTGACCGTTCTCGCGGAGCACCTCATACTGAGCGAGCAGCAGACCCTGGATAGCACCCATGAGCGAACCGCGCTCACCGGTGAGGTCGGATGTAGCCTCGCGCTGGAATGTAGTCTCGAACATATAGCCCGAGCCGATACCGATACCGAGAGCAAGGGTCTTTTCGAGAGCCTTGCCTGTGGCATCCTGATATACGGCGTAAGAAGAGTTCAGACCACGGCCCTCAAGGAACATGGTGCGGAGCGATGTGCCCGAGCCCTTAGGAGCCACCATGATAACGTCGATATCCTTCTGTGGAACCACGCCTGTGCGATCGTTCCAAGTGATTGCAAAACCATGAGAGAAGTAGAGAGCCTTGCCAGGAGTAAGGTACTGCTTCAATGTAGGCCATACGCTCATTACGGCTGCATCAGAGAGCAGACACATAACGATAGTACCCTTCTGGGCAGCTTCCTCAATAGAGAAAAGTGTCTCGCCCGGAACCCAACCGTCGTTGATAGCTTTCTCGAATGTCTTGCCCTGACGCTGACCAACGATAACGTTGAAACCGTTGTCGCGCAGGTTGCAAGCCTGACCGGGACCCTGTACTCCATAGCCGATAACAGCTATTGTCTCGTCTTTCAAAATTTCACGAGCTTTCTCCAAAGGAAACTCTTCACGTGTTACCACTGTCTCGATAACACCACCAAAATTTAACTGTGCCATTTTCTTAAAATTTAAAATGTTTATTTATTGTTTGTTTATCTTTATTTATTGTAGTAAAAGGAGTTATTCCTCTAACTTCCTTCAAACTTCACCTGCACCCTGCACACCTCCGTCTCACTGCCGTCATCAGCCACCTTTGCCACACGCACAGCTTTTTCCAGCGCGCTGCCTTCTGTATAGAGGTTTATTCTGTCGCCATAGTGTGCCTCGGCAACGTATGCCACATCAATGCGGCTCAGCCTATGAGTGCTGTACCAGTCTAATGAAAAGAGGTCGAGCACATGCTCAATGTACTTCACCGAGTTGAGATGCCCGTTCACGTCGATGTCGTTGTAGGAAGCGATGAATGAGCTCTCCAACTTCGCCCCGTCACCCATCTTCACTCTCGACGGTTTGCCTATCGGGCATTCCTTGCCGCTCTCTATCCACTCCTTGATTTCTCCGTCGTGAATGGCGAGAATGTCCTGCGGCTGGCGTGTCACGGTGTCTATCATCGCCCACACGCTGCGGCCGTAGCCGTAGACCTTGCCTTCGGGCGATACAACCCTGAAGTTGCGGTTGGTAAAGAACCGCATGGCGCTCTCCACCCATGTCTCCACAAAGAATCTGTCGCCCTCGGCAGGCATCTCGTCCATCTCTATGGAGAGTCTTGACAGCACCCACGTCTTGTTCACTGTGTTGAGATAGCGCATGCCAAATCCACGCTCCGAGGAGTGGAAGTCGGCAGCGTTGAGCATGTGGTTTCCCAAATGTCCCATAAACAGCCGGTGACCGAAGTCACAGTGAAAAGCGTCGGCGGCAAATTCGTAACGTCCTACCTTGTCCATTTTTTTAATTTTAAATTTTGAATTACGAATTACGAATTGTCGGCTAAAGCCGATTATGAATTAATTAATTTTGAATTGTGAGTCACGAACATTACGGAGATTAACCGCGCAGTCGCAATTCATAATTCAATAACTCTTCATCGCAGCGAAGCGAGAACAATTGACTTCGTCGAACGTTGTTTCGTAATTCGTAACTCATAATTCGTAATTCTTCATTTTCCCCTCGCGCTCCTGTAGGAAATCGCTCACCTCCTCGAAAGGATTGCGGGTGACTGCAATGCGTCCCGAGCGTGTGTACTGCTGCACGCAGTCATATTCCTTTAGCACATTATAGAGTTCCATGATATGCTCGGTCTTGCCGCTCTTCGACACGATGATATAAGTGGGGTTTACCTCGGTGATACGCGCCTCATACTTACGTATGGCACGCGAAATCAGCGGATTAGCCATCACCTTTGGAGTGCTGAGCTTGTAAAGCCCCGTCTCGCGCAGGAACAACTCCTCATCGAGATAGTACGAAGCCTTCACCACGTCTATCTTCTTCTCTATCTGCTTTGTTATCTTTATTATCTGGTCCTCATCGCTGTATGCCGTGATGGTGTACTTGTGTATGCCCGGGATGCTCGATGCCGACACATTGAGACTCTCGATATTCACCTGACGGCGTGTGAACACAGCCGTTATCTGGTTGAGCACACCAGCGATGTTCTCCGAATACACAAGCAAAGTATATAGTTTCTTATCTTCTTCCATATCTTTTTAATTCTTCACTTTTCCCTCTTCGTTCTTCACTCTATTTTAGTCAAGGTGCAACTCTAAGAGCATATCATCCACATTGTTTCCCGGAGGTGTCATCGGCAGCACATTGGCATCTTCCTTGATAACACACTCTATTATCACCGCCCCGTCATTGTCGAGCATAAACTGCATAGCCTTGCCTATGTCCTCGCGGTCTTTCAGCAGCATGTACGGTATGCCGTAAGCCATAGCAATCTTCTCGTATGCTGGGTTCATCATCTCGGTAAACGAGCGTCGCTTGCCGAAGAACATGTCCTGCCACTGGCGCACGTTGCCGAGATAATTGTTGTTGAGAATGAACATCTTCACTGGGCGCTTTTGCTCCATGATGGTGCCGAGCTCCTGGATGTTCATCTGGAAACCGCCGTCGCCGGCAAACATGCAGACCACGCGGTCGGGAGCACCATAAGTGGCTCCAATGGCAGCCGGAATGGAGAATCCCATTGTGCCGAGACCGCCGCTGGTGGCAAGTGAACGGTTGCGCTTGAAGTGGAAGTAGCGGCATGCAAACATCTGGTTCTGACCTACATCGGTCACGAGCACGGCATCACCCTTGACTGCCTCAGCCACGGCATTAACAATCTCGCCCATAAGCAGAGGACCCTCTGTCGGGTGTATTGCAGGGTTGATTACCTTCTCCAACTCCTGTTTGTCGTACTCGGCAAAGCTCTCGCGCCATGTGCCGTGACTGCCCTTCTTCAGCAGTTTTGTTATTGCAGGCAGCGACTCCTTACAGTCTGCCACCACGGGCACATCTGCCTTTATCACCTTGTCAATCTCCGACGGGTCAACCTCAAGGTGAATCACCTTTGCCTGCTTTGCGAAGTTCTGCGGCAGACCGGTGATGCGGTCGCTGAAGCGCATGCCTATGGCAATGAGCACATCGCACTCCTGAATCTTTATTGAAGGGGCAAAGTTGCCGTGCATTCCAAGCATACCCATGTTCAGACGATGGTCTGTAGGCAGTGCCGACAGTCCGAGCAGGGTTCTGCCTGCAGGGATATCACCTTTCTCAAGAAACTCCACCAGCTCCTGCTGGGCGTTGCCAAGCTCCACACCCTGCCCCACAAGCGCAAAAGGCTTCTTGGCATTGTTGATAAGCTCGGCTGCCTCCCTCACCTTGTCCTCGTCAACGGTGGGATAAGGCACATAGCTGCGCACACAGCGCACTGTCTGCGGCTCCCACACCGCCGAGTTCACCTGAGCATTCTTCGGGAAGTCGAGCACCACTGGACCTGGACGGCCGCTGCGCGCAATATAAAAAGCACGGCTCACAGCCCACGCAATGTCCTCGGGACGGCGTATCTGATAGCTCCATTTAGATATTGGCTGCGCCACGCCCACGAGGTCTATCTCCTGAAAGGCATCGGTGCCAAGCACGCTGGTGCCCACCTGTCCGGCGATGACCACAATAGGTGTTGAGTCCATCATGGCATCAGCCACTCCCGTGAGAGTGTTGGTGACACCAGGACCACTTGTGACAATAGCCACTCCCACATCGCCGCTCACGCGGGCATAGCCCTGTGCGGCATGGGTCGCTCCCTGCTCATGGCGCACGAGAATGTGGTCGAATGCTTTTTTCTCGCCTCTTGTATAATGGTATAAGGCATCGAACACAGGCATTATCGACCCTCCTGGATAGCCAAAGATGGTCTTAACGCCCTCGTTCTGAAGAGCCTTCATCAATATTTCCGCTCCTGTTATTGTCTGTTTCATACTTTTTTTAATTACGAATTACGAGTTTTGAATTACGAAACAACGTTCGACGAAGTCAATTATTCTCGCTACGCTGCGATGAAGAATTATTAAATTATGAATTGTAGCTGCGCGGTTACTCTTCCGTAACACATGACTCACAATTCGTAATTAAACAACTCATAATCGACGTAGTCGACAATTCGTAATTCAAAATTCCTCATTCAAAATTCTAACTCCACCCTTATCTGCCGAGCTGACGCTCTGCGCGTATGCTCTCAGAGCCTTGCTCACCACGCGGTCGCGCTTCAGCGGCTGCTGTGGACGTGCAGCAAGTTCCTCGTCGCTCAGCTTCACGTTGATTGAACGGCTTGGGATGTCAATCACGATGATGTCGCCATCATTAATCTTACCGATGTTACCGCCTGCGGCAGCCTCTGGAGAGATATGTCCGATGCTCAATCCCGATGTACCGCCAGAGAAACGTCCGTCGGTAATCAGCGCGCACTCCTTGCCAAGGTGACGGCTCTTAATATAAGATGTAGGGTAAAGCATCTCCTGCATGCCTGGACCGCCCTTTGGTCCCTCGTGGGTGATAACCACGCAGTCGCCTGAGTTCACCTTTCCGCCGAGAATACCCTCGCAGGCATCTTCCTGAGAGTCGAAGCACACTGCAGGACCCTCAAAGTGCCAGATGCTCTCGTCAACACCGGCAGTCTTCACCACGCAGCCGTCCTGGGCAATGTTGCCGAAGAGCACAGCCAGTCCGCCGTCCTTGGTGTAGGCGTGCTCAAGGTCGCGGATGCAACCGTTGGCGCGGTCGGTGTCGAGCGTACCCCACTGAGCGTCCTGACTTCCCATCTGTGTGGAGAAGCGTCCACCCGGCGCACTCTGGTATATACGGTTTGCCTCATCGTCAATCTCTGCCTTTGTAATGTCATAGGCAGCCATCTGCTCGGCAAGAGTCTTGCCGTCAACACGAATAGCACTGCCGTCGATGAGTCCGCCCTTGTTAAGCTCGTTGAGAATGCCGAGAATACCGCCGGCACGATTGCACTCCTGCACACTGTACTTCTGAGTGTTTGGAGCCAGCTTGCACAGACAAGGCACTTTGCGGCTCAGCTCGTCGATATCCTTCATCTTGAAGTCGGCGCCTGCCTCCTGTGCCACAGCCAAAAGGTGAAGCACGGTGTTGGTGCTGCCTCCCATGGCTATGTCGAGCGCCATAGCGTTCATGAATGCCTTGCGGGTGGCTATATTGCGTGGCAGCACGCTCTCGTCGCCGTCCTCATAATATGCGAAAGCGTTTTTCACCACCTGACGGGCGGCTGCCTTAAACAGTTCAATACGGTTCTTGTGGGTGGCAAGGATAGTACCATTGCCGGGCAATGACAATCCTATTGCCTCGGTCAATGAGTTCATAGAGTTGGCGGTGAACATTCCCGAGCAACTTCCACAGCCAGGACAGGCGCAGCCCTCAATCTCTGCCATATCAGCATCCGACACCGACGGATCGGCACCCTTAATCATAGCAGTGATAAGGTCGGCGTTCTCACCGCGCCACTTACCAGCCTCCATCGGACCGCCCGAGCAGAACACCGTAGGGATGTTCAGGCGCATACTTGCCATGAGCATTCCCGGGGTCACCTTGTCACAGTTGGATATGCAAATCATGGCATCTGCCTTGTGGGCATTCACCATATACTCCACTGAGTCGGCTATGATGTCGCGGCTCGGCAGCGAATATAGCATACCGTCGTGCCCCATGGCAATACCATCGTCGATGGCGATGGTGTTGAACTCTGCCGCATAGCAGCCCATTGCCTCAATCTCTTTCTTTACTATCTGACCAATCTCATGAAGATGGGTGTGACCCGGCACAAACTGTGTAAACGAGTTGACGATGGCAATAATCGGCTTGCCAAACTGCTCGCGCTTCATACCGGTGGCAACCCACAGGGCGCGGGCTCCAGCCATTCTTCTACCTTCTGTGCAAACACTGCTTCTCAGTTGATGTTTCATATCCTTATTTCTTTCTTTTTATCCTTGACAAATATGTTATCACTGATAACTATTTTCTAAATTGTTTGCAAAGGTAGTCATTTTTTATTGTACCGCCAACGATTTTACAATATTTTTTCCTGTAAACTTTCAATTCATAATTATTTTTGCGCTTTTATTGATAAATAATAAGAATTTTAAGTGTGATTTTTTCGAATTATCCCGTTAAAGTTTAAAATTCGCAGACTTTTATTATATTGCAATTTGGGAATCAATATTTCACTATAATATAATAAATTTGCTAATATGCCGTTAATACAAAAGATGTAGGATATTCATTGAAAAAACGCAGGAAAGACAGATGAGAAATATAATATTGGCGATTGTCATATTGACGGGAATGGCGGCAAAGGCACAGACGGTGATGCTCACCGGGCGTGTGGTGGACGAGGAACGCAACCCTATAGAGCTTGCCACGGTGAGCTGCGTGGAGCAGGGCAAGGTGGCAATGACAAACCTAAAGGGAGAGTTTAGTATAAGTCTGAAATCTACTGATTCAGTGGTGGTTAAATTCTCGATGGTGGGCTATGCCGCCCGTAAACGTGTGTTGAGACGCCCGCGTGGAAAGCTGAACATTGAGGTGACGCTGCCGTCGATGGCTGCGCTCGGTGAGGTGGTGGTGACAGAAAAGAAGCGCCAGACCACGGGCACCCAGCAGCTCGACGTGAAAGACATGAAGCAGACGCCCAGCAGCACGGGCAACGCCGTGGAGGACATGATACAGCAGCAGGCGGGCGTGTCGACCCACAACGAACTGTCGTCGCAATACAACGTGAGAGGCGGTTCGTTTAATGAGAACTCCGTATATATAAATAATGTGGAGATGTACCGTCCGATGCTCGTGAACAGCGGACAGCAGGAGGGACTGAGCGTGATTAACGCCGACATGGTGGAGAGCGTGGCATTCTCTACCGGCGGCTTTGAGGCACGCTATGGCGACAAGATGTCGTCGGCGCTCGACATACAGTACAGGCAGCCAAAGAAAAACGAGGCACGGCTGGAGGCATCGCTGCTTGGCGCAAGTGCCTATGCTGCCGTGAAAACCAAGAAGCTGACTATGAGCCACGGACTGCGCTATAAGACCAACCGCAACCTGCTCGGTTCGCTTGACACGCAGGGCGAATATAAACCTAATTTCCTTGACTATCAGACTTATATCACATATACGCCAAATGAACGGTGGAAGATTGACCTAATTGGCGACATAAGTGAAAACCACTACAACTTCATACCATCGTCACGTGAGACGTCGTTTGGAACAATGGAGAACGTGAAATCGTTCCGTGTGTATTTCGACGGTCAGGAGAAGGATGTGTTCCGGACACTTTTCGGCACAGTGGGAATAGAACGCAAGTTTACCGACAGAACAAGCATGAAACTGCTGTTCTCTGCATTCCACAGCAAGGAAAAAGAGACGTACGACATACAGGGACAGTACTGGCTGGACGACACACAGAGCAGCGAGAACCTCGGTGTGGGAACATACCATGAGCATGCCCGCAACTATCTAACTTCAAACATGCAGAGCGTAAAGCTCATGGCAAACCACAAATGGGGACGCCACCAGAGCGAAGCTGGCGTGACCGTGAAATGGGAGGACATAAAGGAGAACTCACGCGAATATGAGATGCGTGACTCCAGCGGATACAATATTCCCCACTCGCCCGACCGTTTGGACCTTATCTATTCGCTGATTTCACGCAACAAACTGTCGAGCAACCGTGTGGAGGGATATATTCAAGACACTTACCGCTGGGCATCAGGCAGCGAGGGCGGCACACACTACACCCTGAACTACGGACTGCGCATGAGTCACTGGAGCTATAACCGCGAGACAATTGTGTCACCACGCCTGTCGCTCGCCATCATTCCCGCACACTGTCAGGACATGACCCTGCGTTTTGCCACAGGACTGTATTATCAGACACCTTTTTATAAGGAACTGCGCGACACCGTGACCCTGAACGGCAGAACTGTGGTGGAGCTTAACCCTAAGGTGAAAAGCCAGCAGTCGCTGCAGTTCATAGCCGCCATGGACTACCGTTTCAAGATGAATGACCGTCCGTTTAAGTTCACTGCCGAGGCATATTATAAAAATCTGCACAATCTCATACCCTACAACGTGCAGAACCTGAAAATCACCTATGATGCCAGCAAGCAGTGCGACGGCTATGCCATGGGATTAGACCTGAAACTGTATGGAGAATTTGTGCCGGGCACCGATTCGTGGCTCACACTGTCGGTGATGAAGACACAACAGACCATCAACGGCATAAAGACACCGCTGCCTACCGACCAGCGATGGGGTGCCAACCTGCATTTCACCGACTATTTTCCCGGCACAACACGTTGGAAGATGACGCTAAAGCTTGCCTTTGCCGACGGACTGCCATTTGGTGCGCCGCACAAGGGACTGGAGTCAATGCCATTCCGCGCCCCTGCCTACAAGCGTGCCGATATAGGCATGAGCTATCTTGCCTTCAACAATGCTGATGGCAAAAGGAAATCGCCGGTGAAGAATGTCTGGGTGGGAGTGGACTGCCTCAATCTTTTCGGCATCAACAACGTAAGCTCCTACTACTGGGTTACTGATGTCACCAACCAGCAGTATGCCGTGCCTAACTATCTCACGGGACGTCAGGTCAACGCCCGTGTCAGCATAGAGCTGTAATAATGCAAATTAGGTATTCTCAGTGACAGCAAAAGAATGTCATTCATCATCGAAACCGATGGTGAGACGGCGCAGGTCGTAGAATGAACCGTTGTAGATATTAAAGTCGACAAAGCCTTTGATGCCCGGCAGTTTTCCGCAGTCAGTATGCTGCCAGAATTTCCATTCACCCTTGTATTCCACCTTGTCTACATAATAATGTGCTATCCAATATGGATACTCGTTGAACACAGAGTCACTGAGATATGTCATCTTGAACTTGTAATAAGTATAGATGATAGGCTTCACCTTATAGCGCTGCTCAACGAGCCTCAGCCATGTGAGAATGCTCTCCTTAAATTCTGCATCGGTTTGCGTCTTCGACTTATGTTCTACATCGAGTACTGGAGGCAGGTCGCCGTCGGCAAGTTTCACATTCTTGATGAAATGCTCAGCCTGCGCGCGCCCTGTGGAGCGGTTGCTCCAAAAATGATAGGCTCCACGTGTGAAACCGTGTTCGCGTGCTTCATGGAAATTGCTTTTAAACATGGGGTCGATGCGCGTGCTGCCCTCGGTAGCCTTAATCATGATGAAGCGGATGGGCGATTTTTTTATTTTGCCATTGTCGCGCAGCTCGTCCCAGTCTATCTTACCCTGATAATGTGATATGTCTATGCCGTGGATTTCATAACCGTCGGGATAATTCACATCGCCATACAAGGCGCGCCAGCGGAAACCGAACGGCCCCACAAAAAAATAATAGAAAAACCAAATGTAGGCAAACACTATGCTGGCACCGCCAACCCACCACACCCAACCTGGCAGGCGTTGCAGCAGGCGGATAATGATGCCGGGGCGTTTCCTGTACGATGTTACTTTGTTTTTCCTACGTTTTTGTGCCAATGTGAAAATGAAGAATTTTGATAAATGAAGAGTGAAGAATGAAGAGTGAAGAATGGAGAGTGAAAATTGAAATGAGCTGTGCGCAGCCCCATTTCTTCACTCTTCATTCTTCACTCTTCATTTAATTCTGCTCAAGCTGCAGAGTCTTTGTGCTCTGGTCGCAAACCTCAGAGGGACCGAAATACTGGATTGGTCCAGGATAAACGTATGCTGTCTGCTTAGCCCATTCGTCACGCTTGCTTGCAAAGAACTTGAACGGGGCACCGTCGAGCTCAACGAGAGCCTTGCGGATTACAGGCTTCATCTTACCGTTGCGGCGCTCAAGGTTCATCATCATTGTGATAGGCACACCGCCTGCAACCCACTCATTGGCAGGAGCTGTGGTGTTCTTGATGATTGACATATAGCCGGTCTTGCCGTTGGCAATGAGGCGCGATGCGTTGAAACCGAGAGAGTAGCAATAGTCTGCGTCATAGTTGGAAGGAGCGGCGCAGCGTCCCTCATAGCCGAAGAAATGGTGCTGGGCTGCAAACTTTCCGACATACTCGCCGGCAGCCTTCATCTCTGCAAGTTTCTTCTCAACCATACGTGAGAGCAGCTTCTCTGTTTCGATGAGCGACACCTGAACGTTTCCGTGCGGGTCGCGGTCGAGAGCCAGCTGTGATGCCACATCGGCAGGCAGAGAGTTGAACACAGCCAGATTCTCAGCTGAGATGTGAGACTTGACAAAGTCAATCTGCTGGTCGCGTGCTATGCCCTGAGCCTCGTCGGTGGCAAGAACATCGTTAAGCTCTGCTATAAGTTTCTTGATTGCCGGAATGAACTCAATGAGTCCCTCAGGAATAAGCACAGTACCGAAGTTGTTGCCCTCAGCAGCACGTGCAGCCACCGCCTTTGCTATGTATGTAACAACCTCGTCGAGCGACATAGCCTTTGCCTCAACCTCCTCAGACACGAGGCAGATGTTTGGCTGGCACTGCAGTGCGCACTCCAAGGCAATGTGAGAAGCCGAGCGGCCCATGAGCTTGATAAAGTGCCAGTACTTGCGTGCGGAGTTGCAGTCGCGCTGTATGTTGCCGATAAGCTCTGAATATGTCTTACAAGCAGTGTCGAAACCGAATGAAGTCTCAATCTGAGCGTTTTTCAAGTCACCGTCGATGGTCTTCGGACAGCCGATAACCTGTACACCGTACTTCTTTGCTGCATAGTACTCAGCCAGCACGCAGGCATTGGTGTTGGAGTCGTCGCCACCGATGATTACAAGAGCCTTGATGTTGAGCTCACGGAGAATCTCGATACCCTTCTCAAACTGGTCTACCTCCTCCAGCTTTGTACGTCCTGAGCCGATGATGTCGAAACCGCCGGTGTTGCGGTACTCGTCGATAATGTCGGCTGTAAGCTCCATATAATTATGGTCCACCAGACCGCCGGGACCCAGAATGAAACCATAGAGCTTGCTGTCGGCATTGAGGCTCTTGATACCGTCGAAAAGACCAGAAATAACGTTATGGCCGCCAGGAGCCTGACCGCCGCTGAGGATTACACCCACATTGAATGGTGGAAGCTGCTGAGCCTCACCTTCTACAAACTCGATTACGGGCATTCCGTAAGTGTTAGGGAACAACTCCTTGATTTCCGCCTGGTTATCCACACTCTGGGTAGGAGCACCCTCACTCACCTTTACCGCACCCTGAAGAGCCTTTGGCAGCTTTGGCTGATAAGCGGCTCTTGCGATTTGTAAAGCACTTTTTTCCATTTTCGCTTAATTTCTTTATTTTAAATAAACAATCGTTTTCGTTTTTTGAAGTGCAAAAATACGATTTTTTTGTTAGAAAAAAGAATGAAAAGTAACAAAAATAACGATTTTAGGATTTTTTATTAATAAATTATTGTTGTATATCAAAAAAAATGCCTAACTTTGACACTGAAAATTAATCAAAATAGGTAAAACAATAAAAATAAATGTTATGGCTAAAAGAAGAATACTGAAAGCCAATATCAAGTTGGCATGCGGAGATTTGTTCAACGAGTGCATCGCGATGTCACTATATAATAAGGTGAACATTGAGAACACCACTACTCTACTGCAATCAATCATTAAGGTTCAGAATGATTATGTGAACCGTATCAGTCATGTGGAAAGTGGAATGAGTGCAAAAACTTATTTCAAGAATCTCGTAGAGAGTTTCAATGCCCAGACCACAGAGATTATCGACCAAATAAACAATCTCAACTGATATTAAATAATTTATGTGGCAATCATTTTGCAGATGGCTGTTGCTGAAACGGATGGGATGGACCATCAACACCACGCAACAGCTGTCGGACAAGTTTGTTATATGTCTTGCACCCCACACCAGCAACTGGGATTTTATTATCGGACAGCTCTATTCGGGAGCTGTGGGGCTGAAGTGTAATTTTTTGATGAAGAAGGAGTGGTTTTTCTGGCCGCTCGGTCCCATTTTCAAGAAATTGGGCGGCATTCCCGTGTGGCGCAGCAAGCACACGAGTATGACCGATAATCTTGCCGCCACAGCCATGAAAATGGAGACGTTTCATCTGTGTATCACCCCCGAGGGGACACGCAAGCCCAATCCCGACTGGAAGAAGGGTTTTTACTTTATTGCGCAAAAAGCAAGCATACCTATATTATTATATGGCGTGGACTATGAACGCAAGCTGATACAGTGTACCAAGACTTTTATTCCCACTGGCGACGTGGAAGGCGACATCAGACTTATAAAGCAATATTTCAAGGATTTCAAGGGCAAGCGTCCTGAAAACTTTGCTATGTAACATAATGTTTATGACATATCATCCGGCAGCACAGAGGAAATACAGAATAATAGCCGTGGCAGCAATGACTGCGATTGCGGCAGTGACCATGCACGCACAGCTCCGGCAGGACACCAATCCTGAGGAGGAAAAGCAGTATATAAATAATACAGGTTTATGGGGCAACATTGATTACCACGGTGAGCCATGGGTGAAAAATCTGTCGGCTCCCCACAGCATAACACAAGGACTGCAGGGGCGCCACCTTTCTATTTGGGCAAGCCACGGGCGATACTATGACATTGCGAAAAGTCAATGGCAGTGGCAACGCCCCAATATATATTGCACCACCGAGGATCTCTTTACACAAACCATTGTAGTGCCCTACCTCATCCCGATGCTTGAGCGTGCGGGAGCATACGTATTCACTCCAAGGGAGCGCGACTGGCAACGTCATGAGATTATTGTTGACAACGACGGGGACGACAATGGCAAATCATATATTGAGTACAACGGGCGCCACCGGTGGAAAGATGCCGACGAACCTGGCTTTGCCCTGCATGAAGGAGTATATGTTGACGGTGAAAACCCATTCAATGCAGGTAGTGTGCGACAGGCAAAAACCACACAGAAGCACAATAACGAAAGTCAGATTTATTATGTGCCAAACATTCCAGAAAGCGGCAGATATGCTGTTTACGTGAGCTATCAGACTGTGAAAAAGAGTGTAGACAATGCACAGTACACTGTATATAATAAAGGTGTGGCAACCACGTTCAGCGTAAACCAGCAGATGGGAGGAGGCACATGGGTGTATCTTGGAACATTTGACTTTGAGGCTGGCATGAGCAGACGTAATTGTGTGATGCTGACAAACTATAGTGAAGACGGCGGTGTGGTGACTGCTGATGCTGTGAGGTTTGGCGGAGGCATGGGAAACATTGCAAGAGGAAACACCGTAAGTGGACTGCCGCGCTGTCTGGAAGGCTCACGATACTACGCCCAATGGGCAGGAATGCCATACGAGGTGTACAGCTCGAAAAACGGACAGGACGATTATGGTGACGATATCAATGCGCGGTCACTGATGACCAACTATTTAGGGGGTGGCTCTGTGTTTATGCCCACCATACCTGGCTGTAGGGTGCCAATAGAGCTGACACTTGCACTGCACAGCGATGCCGGATACTATACAGATGATGAGCTGATGGGAACTCTCACCATCTGTACTACTCAGCACAACGACGGACTGCTGAACAGCGGCATCTCACGCAACGCCTCCAAGACACTGGCATATCAGCTGCGCAACAACACCATGTACGACATGATAAAAGAATTTGGGACATGGAGAATGAGATATATGTGGGACCGTAACTATTCTGAATCGCGCACGCCGGAGGTGCCGAGTGCCATTATGGAAATGATGTCGCACCAGAATTTCAAGGACATGCAGATGGCGCAGGACCCTAACTTCAAGTTTGCCATTGCACGCTCAATATACAGAACTCTGTTGAAATATATATGTTCACAACATAGTCAACCGTGCGTGGTGGCACCGCTTACACCACACAACTTTGCACTGAATATAGACAATACCGGAACGCTGACTGTAAGCGCCACGCCAACCGCCGACAAGCATGATGATTCAGCCGCCACAACGTCATATATTGTATATGTGGCAAAGGGAGATAACGGCTTTGATAACGGTACAGAGATAAAGAATATCAGCGACTATAGTCTTACTCTATCGCCTGATACACTCTACAACTTCCGCATAGCGGCGGCTAACGAGGGAGGAGTAAGTGCTCCGTCGGAACTGCTGTCAGCACAGTGGACACCGCAGGCAAAGGCAAGAATAATGATTATAAACGGTTTTCACCGGCTGGCTTCGCCGGCTGTGATTGACGACACTTGGCGGCAGGGATTTGACATGGACAAAGATCCCGGACTGACTCTTGGCAGCACTTTTGGATGGTGCGGAAGACAGACCAATTTTGCCCGTCCTGCTTCCGATAACCCTCTTACAGACCAATTTGGCTCTGGCGACGAGTCGTTTATGGGAATGCTCATTGCCGGCAACACCCAAGACTATGTTCGCAGTCACGCTGAGGCACTGGCGGCAACGGGGCGATATACCATCTTCAGCTGCCAGAGTGACGCCATAGACAACGGCACAATTGTCATAGACAGCTGTGAGGCTGTGGACCTGATACTCGGTTTGGAGAAAAATGATTCATGTTCACTTGTGAAATACAAGACTTTCAGTCAGAATATGCAGCAGAGTTTGAAAGATTACACCACACGTGGCGGAGCACTGTTTGTGAGCGGTGCCAATGTGGCAAGCGATATGACAGCCCCACAGGAGCAACAGTTTTTGGCTGATGTATTGAAGTGCAAGTTTGCAGGCAAGGTGGACTCACCCAAAGATAGCATCAGCGGTATGGGACAGCAGTGTACCTATTATCATGCCATAAACGAACAGCATTATGCAGCAATGAATCCAGACAAACTGAAGGCAACGGGCAAAGGATACGAAGCTTTGACTTACAACGGTGTAGGATATGCGGCTGTTGTATATAACGGCAGCGACTACCGCACAATGACTTGCGGATTTCCAATGGAATGTATCAGAGAGCGGAACTGCCGCGAGAAACTTTTCCGTGATATATTCCACTTTCTCACTTATAGTAACAAGAAGGTAAACAGAGAACAGAAATAATAACCAAACAACCAAAAAATATTAATCGTTATGTATAAAATACAATCAAACCCATCAGGCACCCGTCACATGGAAATAAGCGACGAGCACCTTGAAACAATAGAAAAGCATCTGCTTTTCCGTGACCTTATCGACTCCCACGGATTCGTTGACGAGGCTGTGCTGGACAAGTTGAAACTCAACATCAGGTCGCTCATTGAGTCGAGCAATGGCGACAAGGCTCTGCTTGCGCTCTGCTTCGATGTTATTTATCATCCTAACATGAAGGCGTTTGCATTGCAGCAGCTCATCGTGCTCTATATCAACTGGATGCGGCTGAAGAACATAGAGGCAGGAGAAAATATTTAGTAATTATCTCAAGTTTCGCAAGTTCGAGAACTTGTTTACTGACAGCATATCAAGGATATGCGAAACTTAAATAATTTAAAATTAAAACAATGGAATATCGGCTGACAGACTTTTTACCAACAACCAAAAAGGAAACAGAGCTGAGAAAATGGGATTATGTTGACATAATCCTGTTCTCAGCCGATGCATACGTTGATCATCCGTCATTCGGAGCAGCTGTGATAGGACGCACTCTTGAAGCAGCAGGCTATCGAGTGGCAATAATACCACAGCCCGACTGGCACGGCGACTTCCGCGACTTCCGCAAACTTGGTGTCCCCCGGCTGTTTTTCGGCATTTGTCCTGGCTGCATGGACTCAATGGTAAACAAATATACTGCTGCCAGGAGGCTGCGGTCTGAAGATGCCTATAGTCCAGACGGCCGTCACGACATGCGTCCAGAATATCCAACAATTGTGTACAGTAAAATTCTGCGCCAGCTATATCCTGACACTCCAATAATTCTCGGAGGCATTGAAGCATCGTTGCGGCGGCTCACTCACTATGACTATTGGAGTGACTCGCTGAAGAAGTGTATTCTCTGTGATGCTCCTGCTGACATGATAATCTATGGTATGGGCGAGAAGCCCACAGTGGAACTTGCCAACCGTCTTGATAACGGTGAGCATATATCTGCCATCCGTGACATTCCGCAGACGGTGATGCTGCTAAGCCAGCGCGACATACCGCACGGAATAAATGCTGACACTGACATTGTACTCCACAGTCACGGAGAATGTCTGAAAAACAAACGTAATCAGGCAGAAAATTTCCGCCATATAGAGGAAGAGAGCAATAAAATGCATGCAAAACGGCTGTTGCAGCAGACCGATGACAAGTGGGTGGTGGTGAATCCACCCTACCCGCCCATGACCACCGAGGAGATTGATGCCTCGTTTGACCTGCCCTACACCCGGCTGCCGCACCCAAAATACAAGGGAAAGCGTATTCCGGCATACGAGATGATTAAGTTCTCGGTGAACATTCACCGCGGATGCTTCGGCGGTTGTGCCTTTTGCACCATTTCCGCCCATCAAGGCAAATTCATTTCATGCCGTTCCAAGGAAAGCATACTGAAGGAGGTGAAGAAAATTATTGCCATGCCCGACTTTAAGGGATATCTGAGTGACTTAGGCGGACCGTCGGCAAATATGTACGGTATGCACGGCAATGACACTAAGTTGTGTGAGAAATGTGCCCGTCCCTCATGCGTTCATCCACGAATCTGTCCTAATCTCAACACCAATCATGCACCTCTGCTTGACATCTATCATGCAGTTGACGCACTGCCCGGCATAAAGAAGAGTTTTATAGGCAGTGGCGTGCGCTATGACCTGCTGCTGCACCACAGCAAGGATGAGGCAACCAACCGAGCCGCCATGCAGTACACACGTGAGCTGATTTGCCGACATGTCAGCGGACGACTGAAAGTGGCTCCAGAACATACCAGCGATAGCGTGCTCATGCTTATGCGTAAACCGCCGTTCTCTCAGTTTCAGGAATTTAAACGTATCTTCGACCGCATAAATCGGGAAGAACATCTTAACCAGCAGATAATACCTTATTTCATAAGCAGTCATCCGGGATGTACCGAGGCTGACATGGCTGAGCTTGCAGTGCTGACCAAACAGCTGGACTTTCACTTGGAGCAGGTGCAGGATTTCACCCCTACCCCCATGACTGTGAGCACAGAGGCATGGTACACTGGCGTGCATCCATATACTCTGCAACCTGTGTTCAGTGCAAAGACTCCTGCCGAGAAATTGGCGCAGCGTCAGTTCTTCTTCTGGTATAAGCCTGAAGAGCGCCGGAAAATCGAGCAGACCTTGCGCCGTATAGGACGAACGGACCTTATACAACAATTGTTTGGCGGCAACAGAAGAGCGGCTTCAGTAAAACAAGATATCCCTTCTCAACAGTCATACAAAGGAAAAAAACTTACGGCAACAGACATGACAAAATGTAGAAAAAAAAGTAATAATAAAAAAAAGTAAAATGATGGATTTAATCCATCATTTTACTTTTCCTTAATTTCACTTTTCTGGTCTTTCCTGGAAAGACCGTAATTCTTGCCGTTCCATTCTTCCCGATGTCCACGTCGTGATAACATGTGTCCACTATCAACTTGCCGTCAAGCTGTATTACACCCCATCGCTGCGGACTCAGCTCCACGGCGCAGTAGTCACCCACCGGCTCCTTTATGCTCCGGTATATTGGCGGCACAATCACCCGACCGTCAAGTCTTAATCCCCATTTGTTGTTTGCTCTGAACGGCTCGGCATTCTGCAGTTGCGCCAGCCGTTCTTTCTGCTTCTCCGTCTGTATGCGCTCCACTTTCCTGCTTGCCTTTTTCCTCAGTTGCCTGATTGTTGATATTAGTTTCTTCACTTCCCCGTCGTTCTGCTCATTTCCGATATATCGTTTCTCCCTGCCGTTCTCCACATGATAGTAGTTCTTCTCGCAGTCAAGAATGATTATGCTACCATCCACCAGCGTTGAGCTTACAATATACCAGCCTGTGTCGTCATTGGCAAGTATGCAGGCGGTGTGTAGAATGTTGGGCTTTCCTATGCTCTCCAGCATACGTCGCCATTCAGCATCGTTGTTCATGAATATGTCCACATAGCCCCCCTTGTCCT
>Ga0129317_1000032_pt1 | contig 175874 bp, 161 predicted proteins | sample Cm1ome_FD_94430 | JGI IMG/M metagenome (GOLD analysis project Ga0129317, IMG submission 94430) | Eastern black-and-white colobus group fecal microbial communities from Wisconsin, USA - Cm1105 metagenome | ecosystem: Host-associated > Mammals > Digestive system > Large intestine > Fecal...
CTGGATGGGTGACAACGGTCAATTCTTTGATTTGATCGGTCGCATGGGTGCGGCTGATACCGACATGGTCGTTGACGGTCAACACAAGGGTTCAATGGATAACGTTGCTTTGAGCATGTCCGGCGAATTCGGTTGGCGCTTTGATGTGACGAATTCCATCTATGTCGAACCGCAAGTGGAAGCTACGTACACGTATGTGAACGAAGATTCTTTGAGCTTGAGTACGGCTAACTACGACGTTGACGCTGTTCACAGCTTATTGGGTCGTATTGGTTTTGCTGCCGGTATGAAGTGCCCGAGCGACTACGGTAACGTTTATGTCCGTGCTTCTGCCGTTCATGAATTTTTGGGTGACTCCAAGATCACCGGTGTGAATGCTGGTAACACGAACGTCTACGAAATCGACGGTAAGGATACGTGGTTTGAATACGGTATTGGTGCCAACTTCAATATCACGAAGAGCACGTACATGTGGGCCGACGTTGAACGTACTACGGGCGGTGCTTTGGATGAAGACTGGCGTGCCACTGTGGGTGTCCGTTACGCATGGTAATGAAGCACTAAAGTTTCTTTAACGAAACACAAAACGAAGTCCTGATGGGGAGAAATCTCTGTTGGGACTTTGTTTTTTCAATGTTGAAAAACAGCCTCTATTGATCATTAAAAAATGAATGATAAAAGAGAGGAAATAAATCAAAGAGTTAGCTATTGCTTGAAAATATTTAATGAAAATAGCTCGACTTTTGATACTTTTATTGTGTATTATTCATGGACCACGAGATTGAACGCGACGGCATTCAAGTCTCCGCCCCGAACCCTTTTGGCCGCATCTCACAAGATCAAGCTTTAAAAGATAACGGCGAAAGCCGTAGGGGTCCCCGCAAGGGGTTTAGAAACGACAAAGCCCAGTGCGTCAACACCAGGCTAAGTCAATCTTCGAGGAGATAAGTATGCTTAGTACCGTACTTTCCTCGTGGGAGATTATCGCACTGACAATCGACCCTCGTCAAAATTAACGTTGGTCAATCAGTGAAAAACTCTCTTTAAAAACGCCACAATCATGGATTGTGCTGAGGGCAAATTAAAGAGGGTGTGCGGCGCACCGGGAAGCAACACCACCGTGCAGTCTGGATGATCCTTTAATGTACGACAGGCGTTACCCAACGCTTCATCGTTATCCAAATAACTATTGGCACGGCTAAAGAACTTGTCCGTTGCACTCATCACGTTAAGAACGGGGACGGTGTCGGGGATGTTCGTGCCGTGAGCGACAACGTGATAGTTGTCTTCGCAGCTCCAAGAAAAGACCATACGACCTTTTTCTACACCCGTTTCGCACTTGGCTTCACAGCGCGCTACCGTCACGCCACCTTCGCTAGTGCCGGCAATGACGTATTCGCCGTTAAAAAACGGCGATTCATAAAGATGCTCAATCGCAAACTTTAATTCCGCTGCGCGCATTGCGTGAATCTTTTCATAAGTTTCACGAGCCACGGGCGAGGTGTACGTTAAGCGATCGGGCGTAGCCATGGAGTTAGGCGCAAAGAAAGCAAAACCTTCCTTTGCCAATGCTCGACCAAACTCTTTGACGGGTTCGGTGATGCCGGAGCTGCCGTGCATGAAGACCACAACAGGAACCTTCTTGGGCGAACAGGGACGTTCGCAAAATTGCCCTTCGTATTCGTTTTCAGGCAACACCACAAAGGCATCAATAAACGTGTCTTTGATTTGACGAGGGGTGAGCGTTTCAACGCTACCGCTTGTCGTACCGGTTAATTCAATCGTCATTTTTTCACCTTAAAAAAGAGGGCCTTTGCTGACCCTCTTAATCATTCAATATTAGAAGAATAAACCGACAACGGTGAGCATGACAACAAAACCGACTAAGCAAGGAATTGCCGTACGCTTAACCATCGTTAAGGGGTTCACTTGAGCAAAGCCTGCCACAATAATCACGACACCAGCCACAGGCGACATGGCGCGCAACATTTCAGCAGCCGAGTGCATCATCAACATCATGGAGATACCGTCCGTACCCATGGCTTGAGCAACGTCAGGCACGATCGGTGCAAGGCTCGTGAAGCTTGCAACGCCAGAGCCCGTCAAAACGGTAATTACACCGATGATGATCGAAAGCACAACACCCATACCCGTTTCACCGACACCCAAACCTTGAGCGGCGTTTAAGAGTAAGTCAACGATACCGACGTTTTGAAGGCCCTTAGCGAAGAAGGCAGCGACAAAGATCAAGCCCACCGTGCTCGTTAAGATGCTCCCCATGCCCTTAAACATGGCAAAGGATAAATCAAAGGATTCACGCACATTGCGACGAACGACCAAGTCCACGAAGAAGGCCAAAATCCAGCAAAGGAACATAGCGGTCGGCACGTTCAAAATAATGGACTTGTAGACCATTTTGTTGAAGATCAACAAAAAGACAATCGGAAGAATCGGGAAAAGAGCATAAATCGCAGGCGTCTTTTCCAACGTTTCACGCTTGGCTTCCAATTCATTAAGGTCAGCAACGATACCGCCACCGTCCTTCTTATCAAAGTAGAGTTGCGTGAAAACGTGAGCAATGGCCATGGCAAGGATCGTGGGAACCGCCATCGGCAATTGGTAACGAACCAAGTATTCAACGGGGTCCAACTTTACCAATTCAGCGGCCAAGTTGGCGGTACCGGAAGCCGGTGCATAGCCAAACGCTAAGACGCTTGCGACTACGGCAGCAGCCGCTAACGGTGAGCAGCCAACACGGATAATCAAGGGATAAACCGTTACGACCATCAACATGGCAAGACCTGCAGCAGAGGTAATCACCAAGCTTAAGCAGTGACCAAAAATAAAGACAGCGGCCAAAACCAAGTACGGGTTCTTGATTAAAGAGATGGGCTTGGCGCAAACCGTTACGAAACGATCAGAAGCGCCGATGGCTTGCATGTAAGAAGCAAAGCCCCCTGCCACCAAAATGATGAAGCCGACACCGGCAATTTGAGACTTACTGATGGTTTGCAAAAGTGCCACCAAGTCAAAGCCGATGCTACCGGTGCTACCCTTGGGAAGCAAGGCGTCCATGCCACCCATGAGGGCAAGGATATTAAGAACCAAACCGCCAAGCAACAACACCATGTTGACTTGGTACTTTTTAATAATGGCCCATGCGGTGATGGCTAAAACAATCATACCGAGCCAAGGGGTAAGAGAAGACATGAGAGACTCCTTTCATTTGAAATCGACGATAATTTTAAATTCCTCTCACCGGATTCAAACTAAGTGTTTTTGCCTTATTTGCGAAAAAATAAAAATCCACCCGCACCTTTGCAAAAGTGGGGTGGATTGGGCTAATAGGTTGGGTGCGAAGTTACTTTAAGTAGTCTTCAACAACCTTGGCAAACACAGAAGCGCCCAATGCCAAGCAATTGTCATTGAAGTCATAAGAAGAGTTGTGCAACAAGCACGGACCATCACCATGACCTTCTAAGCGATGATCACCCGTTGTCCCCGCTCCCACAAAGAAGAAGGCGCTGGGCACGCGTTCTGCGTATTCACAGAAGTCTTCCGAGGGCATCACAGCTTCTTGATCATAGATGATATCTTCACCATAGATGGACTTCGCGGCATTAATCACGATGTCAGCTGCGGCCGGATTATTCTTGGTCGTCACCAACAAGCGGTTAAATTCGAGTTCAGCCGTAGCGCCATATGCGGCAGCCGTATTTTTGACGATTGCTTCCATGCGCTCTGCGACCAAGTCCGTCACTTTACTTGAGAACGTGCGAAGTGTACCTTCCATCAAAGCCGTGCCCGGCACAACGTTATAAGTGGAACCTGCTTCAATGTGGCAGACGGACATCACAGCTGTATCGGCCGGGCGCTTATTGCGCGTGATGATGCCTTGAAGACCTTGATAGATTTGAGCGGCCACAAAAATGGGGTCAACAGAAAGGTTGGGCATAGCGCCGTGAGAACCCTTGCCCGTGACAACAATCTTGAAGCGGTTGCTTGAAGCCATCATGGCATCGTGGTTGATACCGATGCGCATCTTGGGCGTTTCAGGCCAGTTGTGGCAACCAAAGACATAGTCCACAGGGAACTTTTCCAACAAACCGTCAGCGATCATCGTTTGAGCACCACGACCGCTTTCTTCAGCCGGTTGGAAGAAGAATAAGACCGTGCCGTCAAAATTCTTCGTTTCAGCCAAGTAGCGTGCGGCCATCAAAAGCGTCGTGATATGACCGTCGTGGCCACAGGCGTGCATGACGCCCTTGTTGACAGAGGCGTGAGCAAATTGGTTGGCTTCTAAGATGGGAAGACCGTCGATGTCAGCGCGAAGTGCAATGCGCTTTGTACCCGTACCGCACTTTAAAACACCCACAACACCCGTGCTGCCGATACCAGTGTGCACTTCAATGCCCCAGCTCGTCAAAAGCTCTGCAATCTTTGCAGACGTTTCTTTTTCTTGGTGGCTTAATTCAGGGTGTTGGTGGAAATAACGACGAAGAGCAACAAACTCATCGTTCATTTTTTGAATTTGTTCAATAGCGGGCATTTTGGCGTCCTTCAAATAAGGAAAAGATCAAAACTAATTGTAGATAAAAAATAGGGACCTACAATCAGTAGATCCCTATAGGTCTCAATGGAAATTAATGACCGCGCAATTTTTCAGCAGCATCTTTCACATTGCGACGTAACGTTTCAAACACTTCGTTGATCGCTTGCATCACATCATTATGGGTACGGGAAACAACGAGGTCTTTACCGGAGGCAACGAGCGTAACGCGAACGGTGAATTCGCCCATCGTTTGGTGACCTTCTTGCGTCACGGTAGCGTGGCAAGGGCCTAAGTTATGGTCAAATTTACCCAATGCGGCGAGTTCTCTGGCGATTGCGGCTTCAACAGCTTCAGAACGATTGATACCATGGAATGTAACTTGTAGTGCTTGTGCCATATTAACCCCTTTCTTTATTGTGGTTATTGTTGTAAGCGATTAGAAGCGTTTCGTGCCTCTATGGTTATAGTGTATGCCAAACTGTGCGCGAAAGCTTGTTTTAAAACAAAGAAAGCGTAACTTTTTGAATCGTAATTTTTCAGGCAGATCAACGGTTTTTTGAAACATTCGTAAAAAGGATGAAAATTAATTTTAAAATTCAAACATTTGACGAATAAACTCTGCTAATATCGCCCATCCGATGAAAAACGCCCCTTACTGAGAAAAGTGAAGGAAAGCGATCGGAATATTCGTCAATGATGATCTGGTTGGGCACGAAATACGTCTGAGAACTTTACATTTCAGACTTCTTAACGCTCCTTTGCGAGCCATCTAACGCCCCTTTCTTCAAAGAGGAAGTAAGACAGTACTTTTGTGACTCGTCTTAAAAAATGCGGGGAAATGTGTCCCCGATGTAAGACCCTGCCCGTGGACTTCATTTTGAAGTCGGTTGCAGGAAGTAGAAAAAGAAAAACTTTCGGGTTCTGATCCCGACAATATCTCTCACAATAGAGATCTATCAATAGGAAAAAATAATTATGCGTAAGCCCTGGGAAGAAAGTGGTAGCCACCGCGATTTCGGTGACCGTGCTCCTCGTCGTTCTGATCGTCGTGACGATCGTGCTCCGTTTGAACGTCGCAGCGACCGCCGTGATGACGGCTTTGGTCGTCGCGAAGGCGGTTTCGGTCGCCGTGAAGATGGCTTTGGCCGTCGTGAAGGTGGTTTCGGCCGCCGCGATGATCGCGGTGATCGTTCTGAACGCCGTGGTGGTTTTGGCGGTAGCCGTTTTGGTGGCGATCGCTTCGAAGGTCGTCGTGGTGACCGTGACGGTAACCGCAGCTTCGGTGGTCGTCGTGATGGTGGTTTCCGCCGTCGTGACGATCGTCAAGAAAACGTCTTTGGCGTTCGTTCCGGTCCGCGCGCTCGCGCCGCTTCCATGAACCGCCGTGACAGCTCTCGTGCTTTTGACGCTACGAACGCTACGCGCAACGCCTTGGTGACGTTGGATGCTGATGTGGCACGCGTCTTTGGCTCTAGCGAAGCCGTGAACGCCGCTTTGCGTCAATTGATCGCTTTGGCCCAATTGATTGGCCCCCAAGCCATGGCTCAAGCCGCTAAGGAAGACGTGAGCGAAGTCGCCGCTGAAGAAGAAACGGTTGAAGAACAAAACGCTGAAGGCGTCGAAGTTGAAGCTGAAGTTTCTGAAGTTGTTGCTGAAGCTCAAACCGAAGAAGCCGATGACGAAGACGAAGAATGGTTCGAAATCCCGTCTGAAGCTAAGTAATCTTAAAAAGATTTAGCTTTACAATAAAGGCACTTGCTAACAAAAATGCAGGTGCCTTTTTTCATTCCCTAAAGGTCTCATTATGTCGATTGCTTACGCCGTTGAACTTGCTAACCCCCACGCCCATCTTTTCCGTGTCACGCTCACAATTACAAACCCGATGCCCGACGAGCAACTCTTGATGCTCCCCACGTGGATTCCTGGAAGTTACATGATCCGAGACATGGCAGCCGACATTGTGGACATTCGTGCAACGTTGGGGGGTCGAGATGCCGTGCTCACAAAGATCGACAAAACCACGTGGCGTGTGGCAACGGAAGATGCTACGAAAACCCTTTGCGTGGAGTATGACGTTTTCGCCAAAGACTTGTCCGTGCGTTTAGCTTACTTTGACATGGATCGTGCGTTTTTTAATCCGACAAGCCTTTGCTTGTGCCCAATCGGTTTAGAAAGCCAACCGGTGACGATTGACGTCAAGCCCGGTAACTACGACTTAACACAAAAGTGGAAAGTGGCAACAGCCCTGACGCCGACCAACGCGAAAAAGCGTTGGAAGTACGGCACGTTTGAAGCGCAAAACTACGATGAGTTAGCGGACAGCCCATTCGAGGTCGCAGATTTTGACGTTTTAAGTTTCAAAGCGGGCGGGGTAGAACATCACATTGTGCTCTCGGGCCACCGTCTGCCCTTTGATGAAAAGCGCCTTGTCTCGGATGTGAAGAAAAACTGTGAAGCTACCATTGCGCTTTTTGAACCGAAAACTCGCAAGGCACCTTTTAAGGATTACGTCTTTTTCTTGAATTTGGATGACCATCTCTATGGTGGCTTGGAGCATCGTGCGAGTACCGCTTTGATTGCAAGCTACTACGATTTGCCGCAAAAAGAGACGGGCAAAGACGACGTTGGTTACCAGCATTTAGTGGGACTTTTCACGCACGAGTATTTCCATGCGTGGTGGGTAAAGCGCGTCAAACCCGCCGCTTTCGTCCCTTATGACTATCACGATGAAAACTACACTCGTCTTCTGTGGGTCTTTGAAGGCTTTACGAGTTACTACGATGATGTTCTCTTAATGCGTACGCAAACGATTACGAAGGAAGCCTTTGCCAAGGGCATTGAGAAAGTACTCAATCGCCATTTATGGGCGGCCGGGCACTTGCACCAAAGTCTGTCGGAAAGCTCCTTTGATGCGTGGACGAAATACTACAAAACGATTGTGAACCGACAAAATAGTGTGACGAGCTACTACGACAAAGGCGCATTGGTGGCACTCGCATTAGATAGCCGGATTAAAGAAAAAACAAAGGGCGAAAAGAGTCTTGATGATGTGTTGCGATTTGCGTGGGAGCAATACAAAGACGCCGGACGCGACTACGCAGGGCTTGACGAAGACGTGATGGAAGAGCTCATTTTTGATGCAACGGGTGTCAATGTCGGCGAAGAATTAGCCAAGTGGGTGGACGCTTGCCAGGAACCCGATTGGAAGAAAGCCTTTGCAGGGTTAGGGATGACCGTTGCTAAAAAGCAAAACGACATTTTGGGCACGCAAGGCTTAGCGGTTAAAGGCGTTGAGACCGTAAAAGTAACGACCGTGATTGAAGATAGCACAGCACAAAAAGCAGGGTTAAGTGAAGGTGATTGGGTGATCGCCATTGAAGACGTGCATGTCACAAGCGCCAACCTTGAAAAGCTTCTTAAAGCCTATGTGGGAAAAGAAGTTGATGTTCACGTCATTCGCAATGAACTTTTAAAGAAGCTGGAACTCAAAGTGAAAGCACCTTTAAAAGACACATACGAATTAAGTTTTAAGTAGTCCAAAAACGCCAAATGCCGCAGTGAATGCGGCATTTGGTTTCTAGAGTACGATTTTTGAGAATCGTCCAGCCATTTCCAAGTTTCGTCCAAAATGACCACTAAATTGGACGAAACTTGTCTTTCATTCTTTTCCCTCCTCTAAAAGACTTAACGTATATCGGTTAAAGGAAAGTCCCAAGAAATACCCTCAGTAATGGGTTAGATATCTTTGGCACACTGTTTCTTCATTTTGAAAAAGGAAGAAAAATGCTTAAAAAAGGTTTGGTGGTTTTGGGACTCACTTTGAGTTTGGCCACAGGGGCTTTTGCTAAGACCATTGATGACGTGGACTACGCCGAACAATTGACGATGGGCAAAGACTCGTTAGTACTCAATGGAGCGGGGCTACGTAAGATTTTGTTTGTGAAGGTCTATGCTGCAGGGCTTTATTTACCAAAAGCAACATCGGATGCACAAGGCGTTCAGGATCAAGCTGGCAGTAAACGTGTGCGTTTAGTATTACGCCGCGATGTGGATGCCGCTGACTTTGTTGAAGCATTAAATGATGGTTTAAAAGACAACTCCACCGAAGCTCAACGCACGGCAATCAGTAAGGACATTGAATCGTTGGTTGCCGTGATGGAGAAAATCGGTGACGTGCATGAAAATGACAGCGTGGATTTTGACTATAGCGCTACCCGTGGTGTGAGCGTTTTCGTGAACGGCCGTTTGATTGGCGAGAGAATTGGCGGGAAAGCGCTTTATGACGCTGTTTTACGCATTTGGTTGGGTGAAAAGGCGATTGATTCAGGCTTGAAAAAGGCGCTTTTGGCTCAATAAAAAGACAAAAAACGTGTTTGGTTTAAAGACTTGTTTTTTGTCAGTTTTTTATGTAAAATCCTCAATCCTTTTATTGGGTAGGTTTATTCTCTGTTGACCCGTCCCAATAAAGAGGAAAAGAATTTTTCGGACTCTGTCGCTGGTGCTTGCGGCCTAAGCGGCAATCCTTTAAATGCACGATTTGAGATAGTCTCTCGTGCGTTTGCAATTAATAGGTGAATTTATAATGAAGACCTTCTCGGCTAAGCCGCTCGAAGTGAACCGCGAATGGTACGTCGTTGACGCTACCGATAAGATCGTTGGTCGCCTCGCTGCTGAAATCGCTGCTCGCCTTCGTGGTAAGCACAAGCCTGAATACACGCCGCACGTTGACACGGGCGATTACATCGTCGTTATCAACGCTTCCAAGATGAAGATGAGCGGTAACAAGGCTACGGACAAGCGTTACTTCCGTCACACGGGTTATCCTGGTGGCATCATCGAAACGACCTTCGGCAACATGCAAGATCGTTTCCCGGGTCGTGCCCTTGAAATCGCTGTTAAGGGTATGCTCCCGAAGGGCCCGTTGGGCTACCAAATGATTAAGAAGTTGAAGATCTATGCTGATGAACAACATCCGCATACGGCTCAACAACCCAAGAACCTCGACATCTAATAAGGATTCGGCATGATCGGCAATTACAATTACGGCACTGGCCGTCGCAAGAGCTCCGTGGCCCGCGTCTTTATTAAGCGTGGTTCCGGCAAGATCGTTATCAACGGTCGTCCTTTGAACGAATACTTCCACCGCGAAACGGGCCGTATGGTCGTTATGCAACCGTTGGAACTCACGCAAAACGTTGAAACGTTTGACGTGATGGTCAACGTTCGCGGCGGCGGTGAATCCGGCCAAGCCGGTGCTGTTCGTCACGGTCTTACCCGTGCTTTGATCGACTACGATGCTGGTTTGAAGGCTCAATTGTCTGCTGCTGGCTTCGTTACGCGTGACGCTCGTGAAGTCGAACGTAAGAAGGTCGGTCTTCGCGGTGCTCGCCGTCGTAAGCAATTCTCCAAGCGTTAATTCTTCGGAATTTCCGCCAAGGAACGAGGGGTTCACTACGAACTCCTCAAGATTGGACTCCAAGTTATATTGGGGTCCAATTTTTTTTTACCCCTTCAAAAGTCTTTTCTTTTTTGCAAAGAAACCTTAACTCGCAGCTCGTTGCAATCGAACCCTCTCAAATCAGCGACTCCACCCAAGGAATATGCAACCTTGGTTACCGAGTGTGTCCTTATTCCCTCATCAGTTCGCTCTCAAAAGCTTAGTAAAAGCATTCTTTCTCAACAATAACAATGTGTTGTGTTGATCTTGGCACTCAGTTTCTATCTATTTGAAAACAAAACGAATATACACAGTATTTACAACAAATAAATGAGAATTAATACCGTTTTAAGGTCGATATTTTTACCATCCAACCGATGCACATCACTTTATCGAAAGGAGTTTTGATGTCAGAACTTTGGATGTTAATCCCAGCTCTTCCTATCGTCATCATGATTTGGAGTGTTCGTTGGGTTTTGCAGATTTTTATGAATTTTCTTACGCATTCAGAAGGGTAGAGATGCCTATGACGGATGTTGTCTTTTTCACTGTGGCTTTAATGCTCATTGCCTGGCTCATTCATGAGCTTTGGATCGCATAAAGAAACACACACCGGAGTATCCCTATGCAATCGAGTGTGTACTGCTTATTCGCATTTTTAGCGACGCTTTTTCTGATCACGAAACCCTTAGGGCTTTGGATGGCCCCGATGGTTCAAGGAAGGGTTCCCGCCCTTTTGGTCGGTATTGATCGCCATGTATTAAAAGGCCTATTTATCCAAAATCGCCCTCAATCTTGGTACGAATACGCTCTTTCACTTTTCATTTTTAACGTTGTTGGCTTTTTTGCCTTGTACCTGCTTTTGCGTTTTCAAGCGTTTTTGCCTCTGAATCCTGAAGGGTTTAAGGGCGTTAGTGCTACGCAAGCTTTTAACATTGCCGTGAGTTTTGTCACCAACACCAATTGGCAAAACTATAGCGGTGAAAATACGTTGAGTTATTTCACTCAAATGGCAGGCTTAACGGTTCAAAACTTTTTGTCTGCTTCAACGGGCATAGCCGTGGCTTTTGCCCTGATGCGAGGGTTTATCAAAAAGGAAGCGGGCGACGTTGGTAACTTTTGGGTGGATGTGGTTCGCATTTCCCTTTGGGTTTTGTTGCCCATTTGCGTGGTTTATTCGCTGATTTTGGTAAGTCAAGGCGTTATTCAAAATTTCAACGCCTATCAAACGATTCAAACGTTCGCGGGTCACGAGCAAACGCTTGCCATGGGTCCCGTGGCTTCACAAGAAGCGATCAAATTGTTGGGCACAAACGGTGGCGGTTTCTTTAACGCCAACAGCGCCCATCCTTTTGAAAATCCGACGCAGTTAACGAACTTTTTGGAAAGTCTTTCCATTTTCGCGATTGCATCGGCCTTGACCTACACCTTTGGTCACTCGGTTAGAGACGTGCGAGAAGGCTGGACCCTTTGGGGCGCCATGGCCGTGATTTTCATCCTTTGTTTTGTCTTTTTTGTTCATAGCGAAATGGCTTCCTCGCCCGCTCTTTTGTCAGCGGGTGCTGCACCCGACATGATGAACATGGAAGGCAAAGAGGTGCGCTTTGATTTAGCTTCAACGTCACTTTTTAGCATTGTGACAACCGCCGCTTCTTCAGGCGCCGTTAACGCAATGCACGACTCTTTAACGCCTTTGGCCGGCATGATCCCGATGTGGCTGATGCAAATGGGTGAAGTGGTCTTTGGTGGTGCAGGTGCCGGGTTTTACAGTGTGATGATTTTCGTTTTGATTGGTGTTTTTGTGGCTGGCCTCATGGTGGGGCGCACACCCGAGTATTTGGGTAAAAAAATTACGCCCACGCAAATGAAACTTGTGGGCATCACACTGCTCGTTTCGCCTTTGTTGGTTCTGATTGGTACAGCCGTGACCGCCTTTTATCCGGGGGCTTGGGAGAGTTTAAACAACACCGGTGCCCACGGCTTTAGCGAAATCCTTTATGCGTGGAGTTCGGCTGCAAACAATAATGGCTCAGCCTTTGCGGGGCTTAACGCCAACACGCCCTTTTTTAACGTGGGGTTGGGGTTGGCCATGTGGTTGGGTCGCTTTGTGATTATCTCGGCCGTTTTGGCGCTCGCAGGCTCTTTAGCCAAACAAAAGATAACGCCCGCATCCGTCGGAACACTTCGCACCCATGGACTACTTTTCATGCTTTTCCTCGTGGGTGTCATTGTCTTAGTGGGTGCATTGACCTACTTGCCTTCGTTGGCCTTGGGTCCCATTGCAGAACATTTGATGCTTCCCCCTGCGTCCTAAGACGGGTTTAAAGAGGTTTATACAGTTATGTCAAAGAAAAACGTACCGCTTTTTGAGACGCAGTTGGTCAAAGAAGCGATGATAGAAAGTTTTAAAAAACTCAATCCCAAAACACAACTGCAAAATCCGGTGATGTTTCTTGTCTATTTGGGAAGCATCTTTACAACGGTTTTATTTTTCGCTTCATTACTGGGGTTTTATTCAGAGCCGTTGCTTTTAACAGGCATGACCGCGTTTTGGTTATGGATAACGGTCTTTTTCGCGAATTTCGCAGAAGCGTTAGCCGAAGGTCGAGCGAAGGCTCAAGCCTCAGCACTTAAGGGCCTAAAAAAGTCCACTTCGGCTTTTGTGATTAGTCACAACGATCGCGATCGCTGGGGTGTGGATTGTTCGGGCGATCTGGTGGACTCCACGACGCTTAAGAAAAACGATGTGGTGCTTGTGAAAGCCGGCGAAATCATTCCCTGTGATGGTGAAGTCTTAATGGGGATTGCCTCTGTGAATGAGTCGGCCATTACGGGAGAGTCGGCCCCTGTCATTCGTGAGTCGGGCGGTGACTTTAGTTCGGTCACCGGTGGCACAACGGTGCTTTCAGACTGGCTCATTGTTGAAGTGAACGCTAATCCCGGAGAGTCTTTTATTGACCGCATGATTTCGATGGTCGAAGGTGCCGAGCGTCGCAAAACGCCCAACGAAGTAGCGTTAACGATTTTGCTATTGGTTTTAACCGTGATTTTCTTACTGGTTACTGCCACGCTTTTGCCGTTTTCCTCCTTTAGCGTGACCGTCAATCACTCAGGCACCGTCATTGGCTACACCATTTTGGTGGCGCTTCTTGTTTGCTTGATTCCAACGACGATCGGGGGCTTGCTTTCAGCCATTGGTGTAGCGGGGATGAGTCGCTTATTGGGTGCCAACGTCATCGCGCGTTCCGGGCGCGCCGTTGAAGCCGCGGGCGACGTGGACGTTTTAATGCTCGATAAAACGGGCACGATTACGTACGGCAATCGTCAGGCAAGTGACTTTTATCCGGCCCCTGGCATCATGAAAGAAGAGATGATTCAGGCAGCCCTTTTGTCGTCACTTGCAGACGATACGCCCGAGGGCAAATCCATCGTTTTGTTAGCTCAACGCTTAACGAACGGTCGTTCGTTGGATAAGTTACCACCAGAAGCCACCTTTATTCCCTTTACGGCGCAAAGCCGTATGTCGGGTGTCAATGTCGGCAACGATCAGATTCGCAAAGGCTCGCCCGATGCGATTACGCGCTACGTTGAGTCCTTGGGGCGTACGGTGGCTTTTGCGATTACGAAGATTGCTAACGAAGTGGCCTCTCGCGGGTCGACGCCTTTGTTGGTGACCAATCGCTCGCGCATCTTGGGCGTCATTGAATTAAAAGACATTGTGAAGCCCGGGATTTCTGAAAAGTTTGAAGAACTTCGTCGCATGGGCATTAAAACCGTCATGATCACGGGGGATAACTCGTTGACGGCCGCGGCCATCGCTGCTGAAGCAGGCGTTGATGATTTCTTAGCCGAAGCCACACCTGAAAGTAAGCTCGAGACCATTCGTCACTATCAAAAGGAAGGTCATATGGTCGCCATGACCGGTGACGGCACAAACGATGCGCCTGCCTTGGCGCAAGCTGACGTGGCCGTTGCCATGAATAGCGGCACGACATCGGCTAAAGAAGCGGCCAACATGGTGGACTTGGATTCCAGCCCCACGAAGTTAATTGACGTCGTCTGTATCGGCAAACAAATGCTGATGACGCGAGGCGCATTAACGACCTTTTCGTTAGCCAACGACGTCGCAAAATACTTTGCCATTATTCCGGCTGCCTTTGCGTCCACTTATCCGGGCTTAACGGCACTAAACGTTATGGGGTTGCACAGTCCCTTATCTGCACTATTAAGTGCCGTGATCTTTAATGCCTTCATCATTGTGGCCTTGATTCCTTTGGCGCTTAAGGGCGTGCCCTATCGTGCGCTCTCGGCTCAAAAACTCTTAAAACGCAATTTGCTCATTTACGGTTTGGGCGGTTTAGTGACGCCCTTTATCGGCATTAAGCTCATCGACTTTGTGTTGGTGGCGTTGGGCATTGCTTAATGGAGCAAAGGGAGTAAAGAAATGAACATTCAAAAAACATTCAAGATGGCTCATCAAAGCGAAAGCCCTATGCAAATGATTCTGCGCTCGGTGTGGCTGCTGGCGGTTTTAACGCTTTTGTTGGGCGTGATGTACCCGTTGGTGGTGACGGGGTTGGCACAAACCTTTTTTGCCCATCAAGCCAACGGTTCCATGGTGCAAAGAAATGGCAAAACCGTGGGCTCGGCTTTAATCGGACAAGACTTCACGGGGACGGTTTATTTTCAATCTCGCCCGTCGATGACGCCCGGCGTTCCTTATAACGCACAAGCAAGCGCCGGGAGCAATTTCAGTGTTGGCAACCCTAAGCAAATTCTTGCAATTGGCCAACGAGCTCAAAAGTGGTTTGATGAAGCGCCCAATCAGGTCATTATTCCGACCGATCTTTTAACGGCGTCGGCTTCGGGCCTTGATCCTCACATCACGCAAGAAGCCGCGTACTACCAGATGCAAATTGTTTCTGAAAAGACGGGATTGTCACAGGAGGAATTAAAAAAACTCATTGATGAGCACTCTGAACATGCCATTTTTGGGACATCTGCCCACGTCAACGTATTGCTTTTAAATCTCTCCGTTCAAAACGCGCTCAAAGCGAAAGCGCAAAGCATGAATGAACTGGAAGTAGGAGAGTGACAATGGCTGAGACAATGGACCATCGCCCCGATCCGCAGGCGTTATTGAAAGAAGCCGAGAAGCGTCGAGGGAAATTAAAGATTTTCTTGGGCGCTGCGCCCGGCGTGGGTAAAACCTTTGCCATGCTCACCGAGGCTCGAGAAAAGCGCAAAGAAGGCTTGGACGTTTTAGTCGGTTGGGTCGATACGCACAAGCGCCGTGATACTGAAGCCCTTCTTGAAGGCTTGGAAGTATTGGAGCGCATCAAAGAAGTTCATCACAATCACGTGTTTGAACGCTTAGACATTGATGGCATTATCCGACGTCGTCCTGCTCTTGTTTTAATTGATGAGATGCCCCATAGCAATGCGCGGGGATCACGTCACCTAAAGCGGTGGCAAGACATTGATGAGTTGTTGGATTTGGGCATTGATGTCTATACAACATTAAACATTCAGCACTTAGAAAGTTTCAACGGTGTGGTCTCTCGCGTCACGGGTGTTGAAGTAAGCGAAACGATCCCAGATCGCATTTTTGATGCGGCTGACGAAGTGCGTTTGGTGGATTTGCCACCTGAAGACTTAATTAAACGCTTAGAAGCGGGGAAGATTTATCTGCCTCATGTGATTGAGCGCGCCAAAGACAACTACTTTAAACGCGCCAATCTCATTGCTTTGCGAGAGTTAGCGTTGCGTCTTATGGCCAATCGCGTTGATGTGGAAGTCAAAAAATACCGATCGTTAAGCACACGTCGAAGTATTGACGATACGGCCTTTGGCATTTTGTTGGTCATTGAACATGCCACATCAGAGGCGTCCGTACAACAAATCAGTCGCATGGCTCGCTCATTATCAAGCGAGTGGCATTGCATTTGGATTACGTCTGCGACGGACTCCAAAAGCGATCGGGAACGCGCAGTGAATTTGCTTCAATATGCTCAAACCTTGGGGGCCTCAACCGATGTGTTAATCGGGCACTACGCGCGCTCCGTTGTTGACTATATGCGAACGCACAATCTCTCGATTGTGGCGATTACGTCAGACGGCTTTTGGAGTGGGTATTCACGTAAAGCCAAACTGCGCGCGTTGGCACCTGAAATTAACATCTTGACGTTGCCTTTTGCCTCAAACCGACAAACCTGGAAAGGTAAACTCGAAAACTTTTTTCAAAGCGTGCGTTTTTTGGGTGGCAATTCGTTGGCATTTGCTGCGATCTGTTCATCCCTTTTGACCGTTGTGCTTTTTTCCCTAAAGGCCTACGTCCCTGTCACCAACATGATCATGTGTTATCTGTTGTTGACACTTTTCATTGCTGTGCGCTTTGGGATGATTGTGGCTTCATTTGTCACGGTCTTTTCTGTGATTGCGTTTGGTCTTGTGATCGTGCCTCCGCATTGGTCCATTAAGGTCGCGGATGCGCAGTACCTCTTTACGTTCTTTTCCATGCTCATTGTCGGCGTGGTGGCGGCTCACTTGGTCTCAACGCGCCAAGAGATGGCTAAACAAGCCCATGAGCGAGAACGTCAAACACGACTTCTTTACGAAACGGCACGCCTTTTGTCATCCGTGACAGAAGACGAACAGCTCTACGAAATCTCCACGCAAATCTTCAAAAAGGATTTAGGCGTGACGTGTGAATTTTGGATTGCGGACGCTGAAAAAGATCTCATTCGCCAGAGGGGATCGTTACCTCGCGTGGATCGCGCCCTTTTGCAGTGGTGCATGGATCATGGACAGCCCGCAGGGATGGGGACGCACACGTTGGCCTCAAGCCCTTATTTGTACTTGCCTTTAAAGCTTGGTAATGAAGCCCCGTTGGGCGTCATTGTTTTAAAACTCAAAGAAGCGTTGCAATACAGTGACCACGGGGCCAATCATTTGATTGCAGGGTTAACGGCCTTGATTGCTCAAACAATTGATCGGTTGGAGTTGGTCGAAGAGACACGCCAAACGTTAATGAGCATGGAAGCTGAGCGCTTACGACACTCTTTGATTCAAACGCTTTCTCACGATTTAAGAACGCCTTTGATGGCATTAAGTGGGAACGTGGAACAGCTCTTGCGACAACTTAAAAAACGTGATGTGGAGGCGGCGCTCGAAACCGGCAACGTTCTCATTGAATCGTCCGATCGTATGCAACGGTTGGTTACGAATCTTTTGGAAATGGCGAGATTGCAAAGCAATCAGGTTGAACTCAATAAAGAGTGGTTCCCGGCCGAAGAGTTGGTGGGTGTGACCTGTTCAAACTTAAAAGAGCGTTTGCAAAATTTCCATGTTCGAGTCGATATCGAAGCCGATTGCCCGCCGCTTTACGGCGATCAGATTTTGCTTGAGCGTTTGCTCTCAAACCTCGTTGACAATGCGACTAAGTATTGCCCCGCAGGCAGCACCATTGTGATTGAAATTAAAAAGCGCAACGAGTGCATTACGTTATCCGTGATGGACGATGGGCCGGGGTTGCCGAAAAACTCACAGCGCCTCTTTGACCCCTTCCGTCGAGGACAAAAGGAAAGCAACGTGGTGGGTGTGGGATTGGGTTTGGCCATTTGCCGAACGATTGCACGCGTTCACGATGCGGACTTGGTTGCTCTGCCTTCAAGCATGGGCGGGGCGTGTTTTACTTTGGCGCTCCCCCTCATTGAGATGCCCGCCATTGAAGACGAGGATGCCGAGGACGCAGAAGCCGAGCCTGAGACTCAACCCATTAATGAACCCAATAACTCAGACAGTCATTTTGAAAAAGGAATAACCCATGAATGAAGCAACGTTTAACGAATTGCGCAACGACACCATTGTGATTGTGGAAGACGATTTATTTATTTCGACACTATTGAGCCGTGTTCTTCGAGATGAAGGCTTTAAGGTGGTTTTGGCCGAGAATCTCAAGCGAGGTCTTATTGCCGTTTCAACCTGCAAACCCGATTTGATTCTTTTGGACTTGGGGTTGCCCGACGGCGATGGAATGGAATTGATTGAAGCCTTCAGAGCCCATAGTCACATTCCGATTATTGTGGTGTCGGCTCGCACGGATGACAAAATGAAAATTTCTGCATTGGATTCCGGCGCAGACGACTACCTCACAAAGCCCTTTAGCGCTGATGAGTTATTAGCTCGAGTTCGTGTTCAGTTACGTCGCCGATTAAGACTGGATCATGAGGAGGTGAACGAAGCGATTACGCTGGGTGATGTTACGTACTACACGCAAAAGCGGGTCTTGATGAAAAAGGGTGAAGAGGTTCATTTAACGAAGATTGAGCGCAAGTTGCTTGAAGTCCTTTTGGGCTCTCAAGGGCGAGTCCTTACGCAAAGTTATTTGTTAAATGCCGTGTGGGGCGAAGGCTATCTGAATCGTTCTCATTATTTGCGAATTTACATCAATCGGCTGCGTCAGAAAATCGAACCTGATCCCACGTTGCCTCAGTTTTTAATGACGGAAATCGGGGTGGGGTATCGCATGAAAATTAAATTCGAAAATGGTTAGAAAGTCTTTTCTGGTCGTGCTACGATGCTGTTATCAAGATTGATAACACTGATTGCATAAAATGGCGAAACTCTCTTCAAAAAAGCACGATGATTTACTTTCCAAGTGGAAAGACAATCCGGAGTTTAATGAAGCTTATGCTTCGTTAGAAGATGAGTTCGTCATTCTCGATGAAGCCATTCGAGCCCGTAAAGAGCAAAACCTCACGCAAACCGAGGTGGCATTACGCATGGGACTGCCTCGTAGTGCCGTTTGTCGCCTTGAGCGAGGTTTGGTGTCGGGAAAGATGCCCACGATTCCGATGCTTCGTCGTTATGCAAAAGCCATCGGCAAGAAACTTGAAATTCGCTTGGTTTGATTTCAAGTTAGTATGTCGAAGACGGATTTGAGATGTCATTAACCGCACTTTGTTTGGTGATTTTGGCGGCGCTTGTTCACGCCACGTGGAATTATTTCCTTAAAAAAGCCAATGCCAATCGCTCTTTCTGGTGGGTGGTGTATTGCATCACGGCCATCGTGACGGTGCCTGCGCTTTATTTCTACAATCCTCACGCCTTTGACAACATCACAGCCATTGGTTGGCTGGTTATCTGTTTATCCGCCCCCATTCACGTTTGCTACGGAGTTGTTCTTCAACAAGGCTATAAGAAAAGCGACTACTCCATCGTTTACCCCACGGCTCGTGGGACGGGCCCCTTAATCAGTGTTCTCGCAGCTATTACTTTTCTTGGAAACACCCCTACGGTGTGGGGATGGTTGGGGATTGCAAGCATTTTGGTAGCCATTGTTTTGTTAGCGATGCCCAGTCAAGAAGGGGACGCAAGAAACCTTCGTGTGAAAGAAGGCGTTTTTTGGGGAATGCTCACGGGGCTATTCATTGCGGGTTACACCTTTTGCGATGCGTGGGCCGTGCAGCAAGCAACGGGCTTGACGCCGCTCACCTTTTATTTCCCATCCATTCTTGTTCGCTCTTTGGTTTTTGCTCCCTTTATTGTGACAAGAGAAGGCTGGCAAGAAGAAGTCAAAGAACTCTTTACGACGCCGCGCATTCGAAAGAGTCTGGCGGTTGTCTGTGTGGGCTCCCCCTTGGCGTTTCTCTTGGTGCTCTACGCCATGACCATGGCGCCCTTAGCTTATGTGGCGCCCACGCGAGAAGTGGGCATGATGATTGGGGTTGTCGTGGGTGGATTATTGTTAAAAGAACGCTTAAGCATCAAACGCGTGATGGGCGTGATTGGGATGACGTTGGGCGTCATCATGATCGGTTTAGGTGGCTAGTAGACTTAATCGCTTACGAATCAAACGGAAAACCCCTTGTTTTCATTGGTGTTTTATTGCTTATTATGGGTGGGATTGTTATCATTAAACTCTTGTTTTAAATTTTTATTCTATCAATGAGTCACGAACCACCCCCGCAACCAGGACAACGTCAGCACCGCTCCCTTTTTGAGCGTCTTTCGGTGATTTTCCACAAGCCCACTCGCGAAGATTTTATCGATACATTGCACGAAGCCAATGAGCAAAAACTCATTGACGACAATGCCTTACAGATGATGGAAGGCGTGATGAGCTTTTCTAAGATGCGTGCATGTGATTTGATGGTGCCTCGCTCTCAAATTCAATTCGTGGATTTGAGCTTACCGAAACAAGAGTGGCTTTCTCGCATGATTGAGACGGAACACTCACGTTTCCCGGTGATTTTGGACGGCGATCGTGACAACATTGTTGGGATTTTGCACGCCAAGGTTTTGTTGCGTCTTTTGGTTGAACCGAACTTTAAGGCTCAAGACCATTTGCGTGCCGTGAAGTACATCCCCGAGAGCATGCCCTTGGATGAGCTCTTGCGTGGTTTTAAGCTTGAGCGCAATCACATGGCCATTGTGGTCGATGAGTTCGGTTGTGTATCGGGCCTCATTACGATTGAAGACGTCTTAGAGCAAATCGTGGGCGAAATCGATGACGAATTTGACGAAGTCGATGAAGATGCCGACAACATTTTGGAAGATGCCAAGCACGGCTGGTGGCGCGTGAATGCATTGACCGAAATTGAGCAATTTGACGAATACTTCGATACCCAAATTAATCAAGAAGAAGATTGCCATTGTGAAACGATCGGCGGTTTGATTGCTGACCGTATGGAGCACATGCCGAAGAAGTCCGAGTCGGTTGAAATTGGCGACTTCCGATTTACTGTTTTACGTGCCGATGAACGTCAGGTTCGACTCTTGAAGGTGGAGCGCTTAACGCCCGCCGAGATTGAAGCCAAAAATGACGAGAAAGTAGGTCAAAAGTGATTTTAAAACCCGAACAAAAGTTTTATCTCTACCGCATTGTTTTAGCCTTTGCGAGCGGTGTGTGTTTGTCGAGCGCCTTTGCGCCAGCCAATCAGCCGCTCTACGCCATGGCCGCCTTAACGGTCATTTTCTATCTTATTGCGCATACGCCGTCCTTAAAGCAAACCTCCCTTTGGGCCGTGGCCTTTGGTTTTGGTTGGTTTGTCAGTGGCATCAATTGGGTCTACTACAGCATGTACCACTACGGTTACATGCCGCTGGAGTGGACGTATGTGACGACAAGCCTCTTCTCATTGGCTTTGTCAATTTTCCCGATTGCCGCCTTTGCTTTAGCCAATGCTGTCACGAAAGACCCCATCATGCGTATGGCAGCGACCATCCCGGCTGCCTTTACGATTACGGAATGGTTGCGCGGTTGGCTTTTAACGGGTTTCCCTTGGTTAAATCCGGCTTATGCGATGGTGGATTCACCGTTAGCGGGCATTGCGCCTTTGATGGGTAGCTTTGGCGTGCTTTTGGGCACGGCTTGGATTTGCGGTTTGATTGGTGCCATTTGGGCCGCTCGCGGCCAATGGGTCAATCGCTTGAGCATGGGCATTATCGGCGTCTGTGTTTTTATGTTGGGTTTGACGGGACAGTCTGTGCCTTGGACCAACCCCACGGGTGAAGTGTCCGTGCGCTTGGTGCAACCCAATTTAGAGCCGCGCCTTTTGCAACAGTCGTTAAGCGAACGCTTTGACGAAGTCTATTACTACATGGATCAAGTGAGCGTTGAAAAAGCGCCGATCGATGTTTTGATGTTGCCGGAGTCCGTTTATCCGACCTCTGTCCAACGCTTCCCTCATCAAGAGGTTGCGCGTTTGCAAGCATGGACGCAAAACGAAAAGAAAACGGTGATCTTTAACGCCTTTTGGGAACCCACGGCAGGCGACGTGCGAAATGCTGCCGTTGCGCTTAATCCAGAAGGAACCCTTCAACACTACGAAAAGCGCCACTTGGTGCCTTTTGGTGAATTTGTCCCCTTTGGTTTCCAATGGTTTGTCGATGCCATGCGCATTCCGATGAGCGATCAGGAAAAGGGTTCGGATACGCAACCCTTGATGACGATTGCCGGTCACCGCGCAAGCGTTAACATCTGCTACGAAAACCTTTTCGGTGAAGAGTGGATTCGTGCGTGGGATAACGGTCAAGATCCCCAATGGTTGATTAACCTTTCGAATTTAAAGTGGTTTGGTCCGAGTAAAGCCGCAGAGCAACACTTCCAAGTCTCTCGTATGCGCGCGATGGAAATGGCTCGCCCCGTTTTGAGCGTGACGAATTCCGGCGTGACGGGTTTAATTGATGAAAAGGGCAAAGTGGTCGCTCGATTGGAAACGGACATTGAGTCCTTTTTGGATGTGAAGGTTCAAACGGTGACGGGCGCTGCTACGCCTTACGTTCGTTTCGGCAATTGGGTAGCTTTAATTTGTGCATTTATGATGTTTGCCGTAGGTTTTTTAGCGCCTCGAGTTTTAAACCGCTTACAAAAGGCATAAAATTAAATATTTAACACTGATAAATCAGTGAAAAATCGATTTTTTAACAAAGGTCTTAGTCGATGATTACGTTTCAAGAAGTGATTCTGCGCTTACAGCAGTATTGGAACCAACAAGGTTGCGCCTTATTGCAACCGATTGATATGGAAGTGGGTGCAGGTACGTCTCACACGGCGACCTTTTTACGCGCGTTAGGCCCTGAGCCTTGGCGTGCTGCCTATGTGCAACCGTCTCGTCGTCCGAAGGACGCTCGTTACGGCGAAAACCCCAACCGTTTGCACCAACACCATCAATACCAAGTGGTTTTGAAGCCCGCTCCCACGAACATCGTGGATTTGTATTTGGGCAGTCTCCGCGCTTTGGGTATTGACACGGAAGTCAATGACATCCGTTTCGTTGAAGACAACTGGGAAAACCCCACGTTGGGTGCCTGGGGCTTGGGCTGGGAAGTTTGGATGAACGGCATGGAAGTGACGCAATTTACGTACTTCCAACAAGTGGGTGGTCTTGAATGTAAGCCGATTACCGGTGAAATCACGTACGGTCTCGAACGCTTGACGATGTATTTGCAAAACTGCGACAACGTCTACGATTTGGTTTACACGAAGTGGCACGATGCCGAAGGCAAGGAACACGTCTTGACCTACGGTGACGTTTTCCACCAAAACGAAGTGGAACAAAGTCACTACAACTTTGAAGCGAGCGACCCCGTGAAGCTTTTGAGCCAATTTAACTACTTCGAGAGCGAAGCTCAACGCATGATGGATTTGAATTTGGCGCTGCCTGCTTACGAAATGGTTTTGAAAGCCGGTCACACCTTCAACCTCTTGGATGCTCGTGGCGCCATCAGTGTGACGGAACGAGCCGCTTACATCGCTCGTATCCGCAATATCAGTCGCGCAGTGGCTCAAAGCTACTATGACTCTCGTGAACGTTTGGGCTTCCCGATGCTCAAAAAGAATTAATAAGAATGGGGCATAAGAAAATGACTAGTTTGTTAGTGGAATTGCAAACCGAAGAGTTGCCGCCGAAGGCATTGCACAACTTGTCGGAAGCGTTTGCGAAGAATTTGGAAAAGAGTTTGGCAAGCCAAAATTTCTTGGCTGATGGCTCTGTGACGACCGTTTACGGTTCTCCGCGCCGTTTGGCTGCCGTGATCACGAATGTGTTGGCAAAGTCCCCCGACCAGGCCTTTAAGCAAAAGCTCGTGCCGGTGCGCATTGGTTTAGATGCTGAAGGTAAGGCTACGCCCGCTTTGGAAAAGAAGATGAAGGCGTTGGGCATCACCGCTGACGTGAGCGAACTTCAACGCGTCTCTGACGGTAAGAACGAACAATTGGTTTATGAAGGTGTGCGTGCCGGTATTGAGTTGGCCGCTGGTCTTCAAACGGCCATTGAAACGGCTGCCAATAATTTGCCCATCCCGAAGGTCATGCACTATCAATTAAACGATGGTGAAACGACGGTGGCTTTTGTGCGCCCCGTTAAGCACTTGATCGCTTTGTACGGCGAAGACGTGGTGCCGGTGAGCTTTGTGGGTTTGAAGGCCGATCGTTTGACAACGGGCCATCGCTTTCACACCGAAGGCTTAATTTCTATTAACTCAGCCGACAGCTACGAAGAACAATTGCAAACCGAAGGTAAGGTGATGCCTGCCTTTGCCGCTCGTCGCGCCAAGATTGTGGAATCTGCTCAAGCCATGGCCCGTGCCATGGGTGGCGAAGCCATCATGCCCGAAGCCCTCGTTGAAGAAGTGAGTGCTTTGACCGAATGGCCGGTGGTTTATGAATCAAGCTTTGAAGAAGAATTCTTGGTGGTTCCGCAAGAGTGCTTGATTTTGACGATGCAAGAAAATCAACGCTACTTCGCTGTGAAGGACGCTCAAGGCCACTTGATGAATCGCTTCCTTTTGGTTTCTCATTTGGAAGCCAAGGACGGTGGCGAAGCCATTCGCTCCGGTAACGCCCGCGTGGTGCGTGCCCGTTTGGCTGATGCTAAGTTCTTCTACGACCAAGACAAGAAGACGACGTTGGAAAGCCGCATTCCTGAATTAAAGAACGTGGTTTACCACAATAAGTTGGGTACGCAAGCCGAACGTGTTGAACGCGTGAAGATGATTGCTGCTCGCGTGGCTCAATTGATCGGTGCCGATGAAGCTCAAGCCGTTCGTGCCGCTCAATTGGCTAAGGTTGACCTCTTAACCTTGATGGTGGGTGAATTCCCCGAATTGCAAGGCATCATGGGCGAATACTACGCCAATAACGACGGTGAAACGGCTGATGTCGCTAAGGCCATCCGTGAACACTATCAACCGCGTTTTGCTGGCGACGAATTGCCTTCGACGAACGTGAGCTTGGCCGTGGCTTTGGCTGACAAGCTTGAAACGCTCTCCGGTCTTTTCGGTATTGGTCAAATGCCCACGGGTGACAAGGACCCGTTTGCTTTGCGCCGTCACGCTTTGGGCGTTTTGCGCATGTTGATCGAAAAGGAATTGAATGTTTCTTTGACGCAATTGGTCGATATCGGCTACGAAGCCATGCAAACGGTGGCTGGTGTCAAGGATGCTCGTGCTGAATTGTTGGCTTTCTTTGAAGATCGCTTGCGTGTGATCTTTAAGGATAAGGGCTATAGCGCTCAAGAAGTGGACGCTGTGTTAGCGGCTAACCCTGCTACGCCCTTGGAAGTCCCCGCTCGTTTGGAAGCCGTGCGTGCCTTCTCTCAAATGGAAGAGGCCGAAGCCTTGGCTGCTGCCAATAAGCGTATCGGCAACATCCTTAAAAAGAGCACGGAAGCTATTAAGGAAGTCGACGCTGCTCTCTTTGAAGAAGACGCTGAAAAGACTTTGTTTGACGCATTGGTCGCTGTTGAACCGCAAGTTCAAAGCTTGTACGGTCAAGGCGCTTATACCGACGTGTTAAAGCTCTTGGCTCCGATGAAGGCCCCTGTCGACAAGTTCTTTGAAGACGTGATGGTGAACGTTGAAAACGAAGCAATTCGTCAAAATCGCTTAGCCCTTTTGGCTCGTTTACACCGTACAATGAACTTGGTGGCTGAACTCTCTCGTTTGGCTAACTGATAAGGTTTCTTAATCGGTGAGAAAGGCTCTCGGTTTCAGACCTGAGGGCCTTTTTAATGTTGTTGGACTCTGTAGTTATGAACACGATTCGCGGTTGGCTTTTTTATATTGTTTTATCCATCACGTTAGTGCCGCTGGCATTGTTGGCCATTCTTTTGTACCCGGCCCCTTTGACTTGGCGTTACGCCGTGGGGCGCTCTTGGGCACGATTGATGCTGGAGTGCGGACGCCTTATTTGCGGTATGCGTTATGAAGTCAAAGGGATGGAGAATTTCCCGGCTGCCGATGAACCTGTTCTCGTTTTAAGTAAACACCAATCGGCTTGGGAAATCTTCTGGCTGATGAGCTACGTGCCGCATCAAGTCAGTTTCGTCTATAAAAAAGAACTTCACTACGTGCCTGTTTTTGGTCAAGCTTTAGCCACCATGAAAATGATGGCCATTGACCGAAAAAAGGGCGCCAATGCCTATTCGCAATTTGTGCGCCAAGGGCGTCGCTTTTTGAAAAACGGTTGGTGGATTTTGATGTTCCCGGAAGGCACGCGTACGGCACCGGGCGCCAAGACCACCTACAAAACGGGTGGTGCACGATTTGCTGCGTTAACGGGCACCAAGATTGTCCCGGTGGCATTGAATTCCGGGGAATGTTGGCCTAGAAACAGCATTGCCAAAAAGCCCGGTTTAATTACCGTGTCAGTGGGGCCTGCTATCCTCTCTGAAGGTCGCACTCACGAAGAAATTCAAAACGATTTGGTCACTTGGATCGAGTCGGAAATGAAAAATATTTCTCCTACCCTTTATGGTGAAAAAGACAGTTAAAGACATTTTGTCCTCCATGCGACAACTCGCATTTGATTTTTTTGAGGACGAACCCAAACCCAAGCCTCAAAAAACTGAGGAAAAAGATAAGACGCCTTCCCATGAGACTTCTCATGGGGAGGGTTTTACTTTAACGCCTGCGTTTTCGTATCGTCTGGAGCGCAGTAAGCGAAAAACCGTGGGTTTTATCGTGGATGAAAGCGGTTTAACCATTCGTGCGCCTCGCTGGGTATCGGTTGCTGAAATCGAAAAAATGATCCAAGAAAAAGAAGATTGGATCCAGAAGAAACTCACGCAGTTTTCCCAATGGAGTCAAAAAACGGGGAGCGACAAAATCCGTTTTGTCGATGGGGCGGTTTTGCCTTATTTGGGGACCAATCTTCAAATCAAGTTAGGTTCTGAGTCAACGTCGCCCTTAGAGGCAACGGCCGAGGGTTTTATCCTTCATGTGAATTTGCCTCACGATGCCGATGAAAAGCGAGTGCGTGATTGGGTAGAAGTGTGGTTTAAAAAAGCTGCGCTTACTTACATGGATGAACGCATTAAAGCTTTGGCCGCTCGAGTCGGAGTGAGCTATCGCCGTTGGGGACTTTCAAGCGCAAGAGGGCGTTGGGGATCGTGCTCAAGCGATCGTCGCATTCGCCTAAATTGGCGATTAATTCACCTGAAGCCCGCTGTTATTGACTATGTCATTGCCCATGAATTGGCGCACTTGTCAGAGATGAATCACAGTGCTCGTTTTTGGGAAAGAGTGGGGCAGATTGAGCCAAATTACGAGAGTGCGAAGAAAGAATTAAAGGGTGTTTATATTCCGACTTTGCCGTTTGAATAGTGTGTATCAGTAACTCGTTGATATTCTTTAAAGAATTTTAAATTTTCCCAAATGCGCAGGTATTTTTGGGGGTGATTTTCACAAATGCGCCAACTTTTTTAAGGGTGTTTTTCACAATTGCGCCAGTTTTTTGAAGAAATTCGCATTTTCGTTTTCCGAGTAAGGCACTAGGAAAAGCCCGAAAGTCTCTATCTTTGTTCATTGCTTCGGGCGATAATTTCAGAATCAAATAACACCGAAAGACTTATTCATTCATGGCTAAAAAAATTGACATGCTGACGGGCTCCATTTGGGACAAAATGGTGCTTTTTGCCTTGCCCTTGGCTCTCACTGGCATGTTGCAACAACTCTTTAACGCCGCTGACGTTGCGGTGTTGGGTCGTTATGTCTCAAACGAAGCCATGGCTGCTGTGGGCAGCAACGTTCCCGTTAATGGTCTCATCATTAGTTTGTGTATGGGTTTGGCGTTAGGGGCTAACGTTGTTGTTGCACATGCGTTGGGAATGAAGGACTATGAACGAGTACACAATGCCGTTCATACTGCTCTCTTAACAGCTGTGATTTTTGGTACGGTGATGAGCCTTTTGGGAGAACTATTCACCGATGCTATTTTGTCTTTTTTAGCGGTCCCTGACTCCGTTATCGGTCATGCAGAGAATTACCTGCGGGTCTTTCTTTTAGGGATGCCCTTTATTGCGCTTTATAACTTCTTAGCGGCAATTTTCAGAAGTCAAGGCGATACGCAAACACCTCTTTGGGCCTTGGTGGCGGCCACCATTTTCAATATTGCGGGTAACTTCTTTGCCGTGATGGTATTGGACATGGAAGCCGGTGGCGTGGCTGCGGCTACGGTAGGTGCCAACGTATTGGCTGCCGGAATTCTTTTTGTACGTCTGGCTTATATTGATGGCCCGCTTCGTCTTAATGTTCGTCATCTTTTGGCTGTCGACACTCGTGAGCTTCGTTCGATCGTTTGCATCGGTTGGCCAGCCGGTCTGCAAGGGGCTGTGTTCTCGATTTCGAATTTAATCATTCAAGCGGCTATTAATAGTTTGGGCCCGGAAGTCATGGCCGGTTCCGTTGCTGCTTTTACGGTTGAAATTAACGTTTATTGCTTCATTAATGCGTTTGCTTTGGCGGCCACCACTTTCGTCAGTCAAAACTACGGCGCAGGCAATTCAGAACGTTGCCGTCGCGTGATGTGGGTTTCGTTGGGATTGAACTTTGTCGCAACGATTTCGATGACGATTCTGATTTTCCTCTTCTGCCGTCCGTTGTTGGGTTTGTTTACCGATAGTGAAGCCGTTATCGAGTTGGCAATCATTCGTATGATTTGGGTACTAAGTCCGCAATTTATCCAAGTCATTATGGACACGGTATCCGGCGCCATGCGTGGTTATGGTTACTCGTTGCCACCGGCCTTAATGACGCTTGCATCAATCTGCACGGTTCGTATCGTGTGGGTGTGGACCGTTTTTGAAATGTACCCGAATTACGAAGTATTGATGGCCGTCTATCCTGTCAGTTGGATTGTGGCAGCGATTGGGTTGAGTTGGCTCTACTGGTATCATCAAACGAGAATTTTGCCAAAGAAAACGAATTTGGCGGATTAGTGACAACCAAATCAGGTTTAAAAATTAAAAACTGTAAAGTTTTTTAGGACAATGTTTTGGATCTGTAAACCATTTCAGTTATCACATCAAAAAGTGTCAACCAATTTCAGGCAAGGTCAGTCTTTTTTGCGAAAACTGTAAAATTCTCTAGTTCATTAGCGAAATTTACAGTAAAATTCTCTAGTGAACTAGAGGAATTTACAATGTTAGATTATATTGAACGTGAAATGGGCCCCGAATTGCTCAAAGATACACCTCCGCGTGCAATGGTCGTTTATGGGCCTCGTCGAATCGGAAAAAGTACATTATTAGAGCATATGATCGGTCGTGAGCCGAGACGTTGGTTTAACGGTGACTTGCCGGGAACAGCAGCAGAACTTGACTTTAAAACTCAGGGCGATGTGTTGAATGCGCTATTACAAGATCAAACAATCGTGATTGATGAGGCGCACAAAATTCCCAATATTGGCAACATTGTCAAGATGTTAGTTGATGCTAATGAGAAATTAGATATACCGCGAAAACTGTTTATTACGAGTTCTTCAACTTTCTATTTAACGGCGATTAAAGAGTCCGCTCTGGGACGTGTTGTATCGCGTCAAATGTGGCCGTTCTCTTTAAAAGAACTGGCAACGAAGTTTGGATGGGGGCGTGTGAATGAATCGATTGATCATCGTATCGTTTATGGCATGATGCCTCATGTCTATCTGAATCCAGAACAGGCAAGAGCCTACCTTTTAGACTACTGTGAGGGTTATCTATTGCGTGACTTTTTTGAAGAAAACGTGATTCGTTACCCAGCAAAATTAAAACTCTTATTGAAGTTGCTCGCACATTATGTAGGTTCAGAAATTTCATTTGATAGCCTTGCGAGAGAGGTTGGTCTTAATCGCATGACGGTTGAAGATTACGTAGACCGCTTGCAAAAGGCCTCATTGATTCGTGTCTGTTCCTCATTTTCTCGTAACTTAGCCAATGAACTTCGAAAAGGGAAAAAGATTTACTTTTTTGATAACGGCATTCGAAACGCACTCATTAATAACTTTTCGCCTCTTAATAATCGAGAAGATGCGGGTGCTCTTTGGGAAAACTTTTTCTACATGGAGCGCGTGAAAGTTCATGATACGCAAAGAGACTTTAAGGATATTTATTTCTGGCGTACCTCTGGGTCACTCCCAAGGGAAATCGACTTTGTTGAGGTTGTTGATGATCAGATTGAAGCGTTTGAGTGTAAGTTATCCCCGAATTCTAAGAGCAAGCACATCAAGCATTTTCTTGATGTCTATCCGAATGCAACTGTAAAAACAGTTTCTCCAAAAGATTGCTACGAAATTTTCAAGTGAAATACGGACAATTTGTAAGATGGAACCTGGACAAATTATAAAGTAGAGGCAAATTCCTTAATTAAAACAAAGTATTACCTCTTGCTCAAAAATGATTAAAAATTAAGCAAAACGGCCACCTTTTTGAGGTGGCCGACGCCTAAATCTGACGAAACTGTTTGACTATTCTTCGACAGAACTCTTGATGTTGGCTAATCGCACAAAGGCTTCAACATCCAAGCTTTCAGCACGTGCGGTCGGATCGACACCGGCAACGCGGATATCATCTTCTGTTAAAAGTTTTGAAACCGCATTACGAAGCGTTTTACGGCGTTGATTAAAGGCAGCTGCGACGATTGCCGAAAAGCGTTCCATATCCACGGGCAACAAGTCTTCCACCTTCTTCGGAATCATGCGAACGATGGAGCTTGTGACTTTCGGGGCCGGCGTGAAGGCACCGGGCGGCACGTCAAACATCTTTTGCATGCGATAGCGGTATTGGAGCATGACGGACAAGCGACCATACACCTTACTACCGGGTTCAGCGACCATACGGTCAACCACTTCCTTTTGAAGCATGAAATGTTGATCAATGACGCGATCAGCGACCGTGGTCAGGTGAAACAACAAGGGGCTTGAAATGTTGTAGGGGAGGTTACCGATAATGCGCAAGCGCTTTTCAGGATAAACCTCTGAGGCCCAATCCAATTTCAAAGCATCGGCTTCAATCAAGGAAAGCGTCTCAGGGAAGGTTTCTTTGAGCCAAGCCGCTAAATCTCGGTCGATTTCGACTGCCGTAACATGGCCGATGGCTTCCATCATTTTGCGAGTCAGGGCTGCTTGGCCCGGCCCGATTTCGACAATCGTATCGCCTTGTTGAGGATCGATCGTGCGAGCAATGCGGGTGATCCAGTGTTCATCGTGCAAAAAGTTTTGACCGAAACGTTTACGGGCGCGATGGCCAACTAATCCGTTATGCATGGTGTTCTCTGTTTGTAGCAAGTGTTTGCGCAAGGCGCAACGCAGTTAAAAGACTTCCGATATTGGCAATGCCTTGACCGGCAATATCAAGTGCCGTTCCGTGATCAACGGATGTTCTGACGTAGGGCAACCCCAACGTAATGTTGACACCTTGACCGAAACTCGTGTGCTTGAGCACGGGCAATCCTTGATCATGGTACATACACAATACGGCATCGTATTGTGTGAGTTTTGACGCCGCAAAAATGGTATCGGCCGGGTGCGGGCCCGTCACAATCCATCCCTTGGCTTTTGCTTTTTCAATTTCTGGCCCAATGATGTCCACTTCTTCCGTGCCCATGTGACCGGATTCGCCTGCATGAGGATTTAATCCCGTTACCGCAATGCGAGGAGTGTTAATCGCAAAGGCCGTTTGCAAATCATGGTGAAGAATGTTGAGCGTTTCTTCAACGTTTTCGTGCGTAATGCACTGAGCGAGTTTTGCAATCGGAACGTGAGTCGTAACCAAAGCCACTCGCAAAGCGTCTTGAGCGTCAGAGGAAACCAACATCATGACGACTTTTTTCACATGAGCGAGATCGGCGAAAAATTCCGTGTGGCCGGTAAAGGGGATGCCTGCGTCGTTAATGACGCTTTTTTGCACCGGTGCCGTACAAATGGCACTAAAGGTGCCGTCCATCGCTCCTTGGGCTGCAACTCGGAGTGTTTCGAGTACATAGGCAGCGTTTTGGACGTTAAGTTGGCCTGCGATCACCGGTGCGTTAAGCGCCACATGGTGAAAACTCACATGAGCGGGCCAGGCAGGCAGGGCGAACTTTTGGCGCACGCTTTCAAGAAAATCTTGGTCGCCAATCATGCAAACAGGACGGTTTGTTTCATAAACCGCCCTGACACTGATTTCGGGACCGATACCGGCAGGCTCACCCGTGGTGAGCGCAACCGGTGCGGTGTGAGTATGAAGATTATTCACGACGAATTTCAACAAAGGCGCGATCGCGCAATTCGCGTTGCCAGTTAGCCGTGGCTTCGGCGAGTTTGCGTTGACGCAACATTTGGCGAGCCATGTAACGCATACGATCAGCGTTCATTGCTTCTTGACGACGTTCAACCACTTCAATCAAGTGCCAACCGTATTGAGACTTCACGGGTTCGCTCACTTGACCGACAGGCAATTTTTGCATGGCTTCTTCAAAAGCCGGCACCGTATCGCCCGGTTGCAACCAACCCAAGTCGCCACCACGCGTGGCAGAGCCGTCAACGGAGTGCAAACGAGCCAAGGTGGCAAAGTCTTCTTTACCTTCGACCAAACGCTTACGGATGTCATGCAAGCGAGACAAAATCGTGGCTTCGTCGGTCATCGGGGTCACGGCCATCAAAATGTGGCGAACGTGCGTTTGGGTGACAGGGCCACCGGCGAGCTTATTTTGCACGCCGTCACGCTTATCCAAAACCTTCACGATGGTGTAACCGTCAGAGCTTACGCTCATAGCGACACGGCTTTTATCTTTCAATGCTTCACGAACGGCTTCAGCAGAGGTCGACGGCAATTGAGAAAGCGTACGCCAGCCGATCTTGCCGCCTTCTAAGGCGTCAGAAGAGCGAGAATAGGTAGCGGCCAATTGGCCAAAGTCCTTACCGTCTTTGGCGTCATCAACGATATCTTCAGCCAAATTACGAGCGTCGGACAATTCGCCTGACGTCATGCTTTCCGTAATCGGAATGACGATTTGAGCAACGTTGTACTCAATGCGGTCATTCACATTAAAGCCTGCTTGATCGGCCAAGAAAGCATCAATTTCACTTTCCGGAATATTGATCTTTTCATCCACTTCTCGTTCACGCAAACGTTGCGTGATGATTTGGTTGCGGATTTCTTCTCTAAATTGGGAGAATTCCACGCCGTCCAACTTCAAACGACGACGAAGTTCGGCAACGCTGATCTTGTTTTGGCGAGCAATTTGTTCAATGGTGACGTTAACCAAGGCATCGTCCACACGAATACCGGAGTCTTGTGCTTTTTGAGCAATCGCACGTTCAAGAATCAATTGTTCGAGCACTTGGGATTGCAATTGCGGCATCGGCGGCAACTTGATGTTTTGACGACGAAGGTTTAAAGCCGTCGTGTGCGTGCGCTCTTCAAGCTCGTTGGCAGTAATCACATCGTTATTGACGACGGCTACCACACGGTTGATGAGTTTGGGCACATCATTGGCCGGTGCCTTACTCGTTTGTGCAGAACAAACGCTTGCGGTTAAGGCGGCAAGCAACGCCATGAGTTTCGTCTTATTCATAGTAGTCATACAAACCGGTTTGGCCCGGCATAGCAGTGGCTGCTTGATAGCCCGGGATATTGCGGCGGAGTTCTTCCAAGGGGTCAGAGCCCACGGAACCTAATCCCGTCAATTCTAACTGTACATAAAAGCTCGTGTCATACTTGTCCGAGTCGGTGATGTAACGTTGTGCAACTAAACGCAAGGCCCAGCAGTCAGCAACGTATTCGATACCGCCTAAGATTTCCACCGGCTTTTTATCAAAAAGCGAGTAGTTGTAGCGACCCAATGCATAGAAGTTATTCGTTAACGGCCACTGTACGGCAAAGTCGATCTGTTTGATGTGATCTTCCTTATGTACATTGGGGTCAATGTTGTAACGATAGTAAAGCCCCATGACAGCCGAGGGTTTCGGATGCCAACGGATACCGGCATTAATGCGGGTAATGTCGCTCTCACTCGTGGAGTATTGAGCAGACGTATTGAGCACGATGTCGCGCGTTACATTAGCGGAGATACTGCCCAAGAAGTCGCTTCGCGTTTCTTCCGTTGAACCCGTACCGCCCGTGCCGTGTAAACCAACACGTTGATCGTCGAAATAGTAGCGTTGACCAACAGAAGCACGTAACCATTCATAACCAGTCTTTCGATCCAAGTAGCGAGACGTCAAAATCAAAGACACTTGGTTGGCTTCAGAAACGCGGTCATGACCCGTAAAGACGTTTTCACTGAAAAAGCTCGAGAAACTCAAGTCAGCGTAAGAGCTATCGAACGTCGGCATCTTTGACTGATCACGATAGGGCGTGTAGGCATAGAACACACGCGGTTCTAACGTTTGCGTTGCGTCGCGACCAAACCAAGACGTGTCACGATCGAAGATAAGCCCCGTGTCTAAACTCACGGTTGGCACGACAAAGCGAGAGCTTTCATCGTAACGTGAGGGGTTGTTGAGTTTATTCAAATCCGTCAGGCTGTATTGAACCCCGGTCAACATAGCTTTAGGCGTCACAAACCAACCGGCTCCGCGCATCGGATAAGCCACGCTGTGTTGCATGTAGAGACGGTTACCTTGAGCCTTACGATCGGCATCCGGGTGCGTAAATCGAGCAGCTTCCATGACGCTGGAAATTTCAAAGCCATGATAGTCGGCTAAATAAGCCTTCCAATCGATTTGCGGAACAATTTCGTAGGGTTTGTCGTAGTAAGTGTTGTCTTCACGAGATAACACTTGGTTTTTTTGCACCGACAAAGAAGAGTGCCAGAAGTCTTTACCGTAGGATAAGAAGAAGTCTTGCGGCAAGACGGACTCACTGGTGTCGTAGATGTCACCTGAGAAGTCGGCAATGTAGCGACCGTCGCTTACGCGGTTGTAGTTCGTGCGGAATTGAATGCCGTTCCATTTGGCCCATGCGTTCACGGTGCTGCCGTAACGATGGGTATTGGTTTCTTTATCGTCAGGCATGTAGTCGTAAGTGACTTCACCGCCGAAATTTTCATTTAAGAAGCGGAATTCGTTACCAAGCAAAATACCGCGCTTGGTCATTACGCGAGGCGTAAAGGTGTAGTCGTAGTTCGGAGCAATGTTCCAGTAAATGGGCAACGAAATATCAACACCACGCGTTGAACTCATCCCCAAGGTCGGCGTCAAAATACCGCTTTGACGTTCTGTTCCCATCGGGAACATGGCCCACGGGGCCACCATCACGGGCATACCGGCTAAATGGAAACTGACATTGCGAGCCGTTGCCATTTGGCTTGACTCGTCCATTTCCAAGGAGTCCGCTTCAACCCACCAGGCTTTGCTGCCGGGCTTACAGGTCGTAAGCGTTGCGTTCTTAAATTGCGTATTCACGCCATTCATGAAGCGAGCTGAACTCGTTTTCCCACGAATGCCACGAGCGGCATACTGGTAATTTACGTCTTGCATTTCACCGGCATCAGACTCGATCTGATAGGTGAGTTTCGGGCCGTCAAATCGTGCCCCTTCACGGATCACAACCGCATTGCCTTCAACGTCAACAACGTCGGTGGATTGGTCGTATTTGATTTGGTCGCCTCGAATGACGGTGCCCGCGCGACGCACTTCGGCGTTACCGCGCAGAATAATTTCGTCATCGGTGGTCTCCATGCTATCGGCGGTGACAAAACTTGCCGATTCCTCATTAATCATTTGAGAGGAATCATCAAGCGCAGGGGCCGATCGAAGAGAGACAGCGTTTTGAGCATATGCCAAGCCCGTTGTCGCCATAGCACAGGCAACAACAATTAATTTCAAGGGCGGCAAAAGCGTATTGGAGTGCGGTTTAGAAGCCGGCATGAATCTAAAATTTGTTCGTTATAAGAATGATCCGTTCATTATAGCGTAGAGGGCTTGGCATATAATTAGGCAATCTTTGTTTTTTCTCGTGTTTTCGATCTTTTTTATTGCGAAAACCGATTGATTTTTGTTCTCGTGGAGATGTTAATGTCCGATCGTCAAGCGCTTCGTTCTGAATGGCTCAAGAGCATTGCCCCCCAATACGGTTTAAAGCTGGACTCCGAAGAGGTGGCCAGTGCTGATGCGAGTTTCCGTCACTACTATCGCTTGCAAGGCGACAAAGGCAAAAGCTATATCGTGATGGATGCGCCCCCTGAACAAGAAAGCATCGAAAGTTTTGTGAAGGTGACGCACCTTTTTGAGTCAGCGAACTTAAACGTTCCGACCATCTATGAAGAAAACGCTCAACACGGCTTTTTGCTTTTAAAAGATTTGGGCAAGAACACGTATTTGGACGTTCTTAACGAAGACAATGCCCGTGAATTTTTCGAAAAAGCGATCGACGCTTTGATTCAATGGCAACTCATCTCTAAGCCCGGCGTTTTGCCCGAGTACGATCGAGCTGTTTTAAGTCGCGAAATTAACCTTTTCCCCGAGTGGTACGTCTCTGTTCACCGCAAGATGACGTTGGATGATCGTCAAACGGCGCTCATGAAAATGTGTTTTGAACGCATTTTGAAAAACAATCTTGCGCAAGAAAAAGTCTTTGTGCACCGCGACTACATGCCTCGCAATTTGATGGCTACGAGCGAAAACGTCCCCGGCATTTTGGACTATCAAGATGCGCTCTATGGTCCCATTGCCTACGATATCGCAAGTCTCATGCGTGATGCGTTCATCAGCTGGGGCGAAGTCTTCGTGATCGATATGACGATTCGCTATTGGGAAAAGGCCCGCAAGGCCGGTTTGCCCGTTCCGGCGGATTTTGGTCTTTTCTGGCGTGATGTCGAATGGATGGGCATTCAACGTCACTTAAAGGTTTTGGGTATTTTCGCTCGAATCAACTACCGTGACGGTAAGCCCAAGTATTTGACCGATACACCTCGCTTTATCGGTTACGTGCGTGAAACGGCCAATCGCTACGACGAATTAAAGCCGCTTTTGTACTTGATGGATCAGATTGAAAATTCAGTGCCGAAGTTTGGCTATACCTTCTAAAAGGAATTCATCGTGAAAGCCTTGGTGTTGGCAGCGGGTTTGGGTAAGCGGATGCGACCGCTTACCTATGAGCACCCCAAACCCTTATTGATGGCGCATCACCATCATTTGATTGATTGGGCCATTGCCGGATTAGTTCGTGCCGGCGTAACGGATTTGGTCATTAACGCTGCGCATTTATCCTCTCAGTTTGAACCGACGTTAGGCAAGAGCCGCTTAGGCGCCAGTCTTTCTTACTCCATTGAAGGAGAAACTTGGGACGACGCCCTTGAAACGCTAGGGGGCATTGCCAAGGCTTTCCCTCTTTTAACCGATGGGGTTGAGCCCTTTATTGTTGTTGCTGGCGACATTGCCTCGGACTTCGATTTTTCGCGCTTGACGGCTAAACGTGATGCCCTCGTCAACGGTGACATTGATGCGCATCTTGTGCTTGTGCCCAATCCCGATTTTCACCCCGAAGGCGATATGGGGTTGGAAGGTGGCTTTATTACACGGGCCTCTAAGGCTTATACCTTCTCCAGTATCGGGATTTATTCGCCCCGAATTTTTAAGGGTATTGCCCCAACACATCAGAAACTTTTCCCGTGGTTGTATCAATGGATTGATCAAAAGCGGGTGACGGGGGAAGTCTTTGAAGGTTTTTGGCAAAATGTGGGAACGCCTGAAGCCTTAGATCAATTATCTGACGCTTGTCGATTGGGAAAAGTCCCTACACCGCATGTGCTTTAAAAAAGCCAAAGTCACGCAACATATAGAGATAAGTAGTCAAAAACCCTATAGGTGGCGGTTATTTAACTAAAAAATAGCCCATTTTTTAAGCAAAGTCTTTACAATGAAAAGTCCCTTGAGTCCTTTAAGGGCTTTTTGTTTTTTACATTATGGCAATCAGTTTAGGAAAACATCGCATTGACGGCCCCTTGTTTTTGGCGCCGATGGCTGGTGTCACAGACCGTGCTTTTCGAGAACTTTGTCGAGAGTTTGGTGTCAATTATGCGGTGGCCGAAATGGTGGCCAGTCAGCCACAACTTCGAGAAACAGCGAAAAGCCGTTCTCGTATGATTTTTGGCGAAAATGAAAGTCCTCGAGTCGTTCAACTTTTAGGGGCCGATCCCCTTTTATTGGAAAAAGCCTTTTATTGGGCGGCTGAAGCCGGGGCCGATGTGATTGATTTCAATATGGGGTGTCCGGCTAAGAAAGTGTGCTCGGTGGCCTGTGGTTCGGCCTTGATGCGCGATGAGACGCAAGCTCGGGTGATTTTAGAAGCCTTGGGGCGAGCCTCACAAACGGCAGATATCCCCGTGACGCTGAAATGCCGAACCGGGTGGGATGAAGCGCATAAAAATGCGCTTACCATTACGAAAATGGCCCAAGATAACGGCTTTCGTTTAGTGACGGTACACGGCAGAACGCGAGCCGGTGGTTTTATGAGCCCCGTGGAATATGACACGATTGCCGAAGTGGTGAGTGAACTTGCCATTCCCGTGGTCGCAAACGGTGATATTACGACGGGCGAAGAGGCCAAGCGAGTGTTGGACTATACGGGGGCGGCGGCCGTGATGGTCGGGCGAGCTGCCATGGGGCAGCCTTGGATTTTCCAAGAGATGAAAGCGGTGCTTTCAGGACAAAAAGTCGTTTCTCTTACGATGAAAGAGAAAGCGCAAACGATTTTAAAACATCAGGATTGGCACTTTGCCGATTATGATGAATTAACGGCGGTGCGAAATTTTCGCAAGCATTTACTGTGGTACCTCAAGGATTTTGACAACTTTGAGAGTGTTCGTGAAGTGTTGTGTCGGGCAGAGACGGCCCAAGAGCAAAAAACACTTCTGCGGCAATATTTTGCCGAGCAAGGCTGGTTAAGTTAGGGCCGGTCTGAGCGTTTTTAGTCGAGGCGGGATAAAATTATGATCGATCAAGTAGTTTTCGATAAACTCAAACAAAAGCAAGCGCAAATCAATCCCTTGCATCATCCGGTGCAAGCGGAAAATCATGTGCCTCAAGGCGATACGATTGAGGCAGCGGTGGTGCGCAGCTTGCAACGCTATTTTGCAAATTTGCAAGGTTCTCAGCCGATGGAAGTCTATCCGATGGTGATAGCCGCGGTTGAAAAGCCCATGTTGGAATACGTGATGAAGTACTGTGGCCACAATAAGTGTGCGGCCGCACAATTGTTGGGCATTAACCGTAATACCTTGCACAAGAAGCTTCAGATGTACAAGTTAATCTGAGGCTAGGGAAGAATTTCTTTTTTTCTTTTTAATTTTTTAGGACTATTACCATGCGTAAACAAGCATTGTTAAGTGTCTCCGACAAAACCGGTGTTGTTGAATTCGCTCGCGAATTGGCAGCCTTGGGTTACCACTTGCTCTCGACGGGCGGCACGGCAAAGTTGATTGCTCAAGCCGGCATCGAAGTGCAAGAAGTGGCCGACTACACGGGTTTCCCGGAAATGCTCGACGGTCGTGTTAAGACGTTAAACCCGAAGATCCACGCCGGCCTCCTCGCCCGCCGTCCGGATCCGGAACACATGAAGGCTTTGGAAGAACACAACATCGATCCGATCGATATCGTTGTTGTGAACCTCTATCCGTTTGAAGCCACGATCGCTAAGGCCGATTGCACGTTTGAAGACGCTATCGAAAACATCGATATCGGTGGCCCGACGATGATTCGCGCTGCTGCTAAGAATCATGAAAGCGTCGCTGTGGTGGTTGATCCCGCTGACTACGCTCGCGTGGTTGAAGAATTGAAGGCTAACGGTGAAGTGAGTGCCAAGACCCGCTTGGAATTGGCTAAGAAGGTGTTCTGCCACACGGCTCGCTACGACGGCATGATCTCCAACTACTTGACGAGCTTGGATGACGACAACGCTAAGAAGGATTTCCCGGAAAGCTTCTCTCGCCAATGGGTGAAGGTGCAAGATATGCGCTACGGTGAAAATCCGCACCAAAAGGCCGCTTTCTACCGTGAAGCCAATGTGGGTAAGGGCTTGTTGGCGAGCTACAAGCAATTGCATGGTAAGGCTTTGTCTTACAACAACATCGCCGATAGCGATGCTGCTTGGGAAGCCGTTCGCCAATTTGAAGAACCGGCTTGCGTGATCATCAAGCACGCCAACCCCTGCGGTATCGCTGTGGGTGCCGATAGTGCCGAAGCTTACGCCAAGGCCTTTAAGACGGACTCCAAGAGCGCCTTTGGTGGCATTTTGGCTTTCAACACGCCGGTGACGGGTGCTTGCGCTGAAATGATTTCCAAGCAATTCGCTGAAGTGATCATGGCTCCGGCTTTTGACGCTGCCGCTTTGGAAATTTTGGAAAAGAAACCCAATCTTCGTTTGTTGACGATTGACATGGGCACGGACGCTAACGACTTTGACTTCAAGCGCGTGGGCGGTGGCCTTTTGGTTCAAACGCCTGACTTGCAAGTGGTCACGGCTGATCAACTTCGCGTTGTGACGCAAAAGCAACCGACGGCCCAAGAATTAAAGGACATGCTCTTTGCTTGGAAAGTTGCGAAGTTTGTGAAGTCCAACACGATCGTTTTTGCCAAGGATGGCATGACGATGGGTGTGGGCGCCGGCCAAATGAGCCGCGTGGACTCTGCTCGTATCGCTTCGATTAAGGCTGAAGAAGCCGGCCTTTGCTTAAAGGGCACGGCCGTTGCTAGCGACGCCTTCTTCCCGTTCCGTGACGGTTTGGACGTGGTGATTGATGCCGGTGCTACCTGCGTTATTCAACCGGGCGGTTCCGTTCGCGATGACGAAGTGATTGCTGCTGCTAACGAACGCGGTATCACGATGGTCTTTACGGGTGAACGTCACTTCCGTCACTAATCGTTCTTAAAACGAGACAAAATTTGTCTTTGTTTCGTTACTAAAAGAAAAAAGAGGCGCTTCGAAACAGTTCGACGCCTCTTTTCCTTTACAATCGATACTTGGTATTTATGGCTTGATTTAAGGCTTATTTGTCATGCAAGTTAATCGTCGAATGTTTATGGCTACAGGAGTGGCCGCTACCGGTGCGGTAGCAGTGCCGGCTTGGGCTCAACTTCGCATTGAAATTACGGGGGTGGGTGCCAATCAGTTTCCGATTGCCATCCCTCAATTTCAAGGAACCCATAACTCACCGGTGGATATCGCCTCGGTTATCACCGCTGACCTTGAACGAAGCGGCGCCTTCCGTGCCATCAAGGTCATGGGCGAAATCCCGGCAGAAGATTTAAAAAAGCCTCGTGGTCCTTTCTGGCAAACCATGGGAGCAAACGCTTTGGTCGTTGGAACGATTGAGGCGATTACCGAGACGCGTTTTGCGACGACGTTGCGCCTTTTTGATACGGTTAAGGGCACGGTGCTCACCGAAAAGCGCTATGTCGTGGATAAAGCTGACTTGCGTTTGACGGCTCACCAAATGGCCGATGACATCTATGAAAAAATCACGGGTGAATCGGGCATCTTTGCTTCTCGCTTGGCCTATGTGTTGCAAACGGGGCCGAAAGCCTATGAGTTGATCGTTTCGGATTCTGACGGTGAAAATCCGAAGACCGCATTAAAGAGCAATCAATCCATTATTTCGCCCATGTGGTCACCCAACGGTGCGCTTTTAACCTACGTTTCTTTTGAAGCCAATAAGCCCGTGATTTATTTGCACGACGTGCGCTCGGGTGAGCGTCGTTTGATCGCAAGCTTTAAGGGCAATAATTCCGCTCCGGCGTTTAGCCCTGATGGCAAGACCATGGCCGTGGCATTGTCGATGGGTGGCGGCACTCACATCTATTTGATGAGTACCAACGGCACCAATGTGCGAAAGTTCACGTTCAGTCAAGGCATTGACACGGAACCCGTGTTTAGCCATGACGGACGCTATGTGTACTTTACCTCTGACCGTGGTGGCAGTCCCCAAATTTATCGTCAAGCGGTCGATAGCCGCTTGGCGCAGCGTGTCACGTACAATTGCGACTACGCTATCAGTCCGGCGATCAGTCCCAAGGGCGATCGTTTAGCCTTTGTTTCTCGTATGGCGGGTGCTTTCCGCGTAACGCTTTTGGATCTCAACACGATGGCTCAAACCGTGTTGACCGATACGGTGCGTGACGAGTCGCCCACCTTTGCCCCTAATGGCAAGGTGCTTGTTTACGCAACGGAAGAACGTGGCGTGGGCGTCTTGGCAACGGTCAGTTTGGACGGTCGGGTACGTACTCGTTTGACGGGACGTCGAGGCGATATTCGCGAGCCGACCTGGGGCCCGTTATTGAACAAGATTTAATAATTTTGACTATTTAGGAGTCTAAAAAATGCAAGTTAAGACCAAGATTTTATTCGTGAGCATGGCTATGGCTGCCGGCTTGTTGACGGGCTGCTCCTCTGTGGATTTGAACCCGAATTCCGCTGAAGACATCGCCATGATGGGCGATCCGGCCACGAACCCTGATCACCCCTTGAATCAACAAAGCATTTACTTTGCTTTCGATAGCTACTCTGTCGGCGCTGATTCTCAAGACAAGATGCAAGCTCATGCTCGTTATTTGACGACGCACCCGAACGCTAAGGTTGTCTTGGAAGGTAACACCGACGCCCGTGGCGGTCGCGAATACAACTTGGCATTGGGTCAAAAGCGCAGCGAAAGCGTTAAGGATCGCTTGCAATTGTTGGGCGTGCCCGCTGACCGTATGGAAAGCGTGAGCTTCGGTAAGGAAAAGCCCCGTGCTTTGGGTCATGACGAAGAGTCCTACCAAGAAAACCGTCGCGTCGACATCAAGTACTTGGCTCAGTAATTAATTAACAAGTCAATGGCGAGGAGGGTTCGATGCGCATCGGCCCTTCTTTGCTTTTAAAAAAGGATATAAGCATGCGACAAACGCTTTTGAGCATTGCTATTGTGTTGACGGGCTTGAGTGCCAGTAACGCATGGGCATTCGCTGATGATGATGCTCGCAAGGCCATTTTAGAGTTGCGTCAGCAATTGGCAGCTTCTCAAGAAGCCCAAATGGGGATGATTTCCCAATTGGAGCAGTTGCGCTCACAAAACCAACAATTAATGGGCGATATCGAAGAGTTGCACCGAAAGGTTGAAACGATGGACAAGCGCTTGATTGAAATTGAGCCTGCCCGCGTTGAATTGGATGGAAAGGTCATTACGGTGAAGCCTGCTGAACGTCGTGACTTTGATGAAGCCGTTCAAAAGTTCCGTGATCGTGACTTTAAGGGCTGTATCGCTGCGATGGATGCCTTTAAGAAAGCGTGGCCGTCGTCGGCTTATTTAGCCAACGTTGATTATTGGCGCGCCAGCTCTTACTACGCATTAAATAATTTTGATGCAACGGCAAAGATTACGGCCAATATGATTCGCAAGTTCCCAAGATCGCCGAAGGTGGCCGATGCTTATTTGCTTAAGGCCTCTGCTGAGCTTTCTGACGGCAAGATGGATGCTGCTAAGGCAAGTCTCAATCAAATCGTTAAACGCTTCCCCAAGAGCGATCAGGCAAAGACCGCTCGTGAACGTTTAAAGCAAATTGCTGCAATTAAGTAACTGAAGTTCTCGGCTAGGGGATATTTTTAAGTGAGAAATACGATGAATACGACAGAATCATTTGAAAAAACGCTAGCCGAACAGCTAAAAGATTTAAGTTTCAAGCGAGAGTTTCTCATAACTAAAAGAGAATTCCTTGAACAAGATTGCGGTAATGAGGAATGTGCTAAGAAGAACAAGGAAGCACCTGATCTCAAATCAAGAAAATCGTTCGATTAGTGAGATATTCTTTACGCAGATGCGATATTTTTCAGGCCAGCTATAGAGAATTTCGCTAAAATCAATAGCTGTACATTAAAGAGGCTTTGCCTCGGTTCAATTTCCTACTTTCTTAAGAGAATTTCAAATGACTTGCTCTACACTCGGCCATAAGTTTTTACGCTCACCGCTTTTGAATCGCGGTTCGGCATTCACCGAAGAGGAGCGCTGCCAAAGTGGCCTCCGCGGTTTATTGCCGGCACGAGTTGAAACATTGGAAGAGCAAGCGAAGCGTGCCATTACGGTCATGCGTCGCTTCCCCACGGGATTGCAACGTTACATCTATTTGGATGCCTTGCACAACACGAACGAAACGCTCTTTTTCAAGGTGGTCTCTGACTACATTGAAGAAGTGATGCCGATCATCTACACGCCGACCGTTGGTGAAGCTTGCCAAGAGTTCAGCCACATCTTCATGCAAACGCGTGGTCTTTATGTCACGATCAATGACAAGGGCCGTATTGCTCAGTTGTTGGATAACGTGGCTCAAGACGATGTCGAAGTGATCGTGGTCACGGACGGCCAACGCATTTTGGGCTTGGGTGACCAAGGCGTCAATGGCATGGGCATTCCTATCGGTAAGTTGGCCCTTTACACGGCTTGCGCCGGTGTGGCTCCGGAAAAGACGTTGCCAGTGACGATTGACGTGGGTACCAATAATCCCACGTACTTGGCTGACCCGATGTATCTCGGTCTTCGCCATGAACGTATCTGTGGTGCCGCTTATGACGAATTGATTGACGAATTCATGGACGCCGTTCGCAAGCGCTGGCCCAACGTTTTGGTTCAATTTGAAGACTTCGGTAACGCTAACGCTTTCCGTTTGTTGGATCGTTGGAAAGATAAGAGCTTGTGCTTTAACGATGATATTCAAGGCACGGCTTGCGTGGCTTTGACGGGCTTTTACTCTGCCATGCGCGTCACGGGCGGTAAGCTCGCTGATCAACGCGTTTTGTTCTTGGGTGCTGGCGAAGCTGCAACGGGTATTGCCAATTTGATCGCTGCTGCTATTGCTGATGAAACGGGTATGCCGATGGAAGAAGCTCGTAAGCGCTGCTTCCTCTTTGACTCCAAGGGTTTGGTGGAATCCACCCGCACGGGCTTGACCGCTCATAAGAAGGATTTTGCTCACGACGCACAACCGGCAACGAGTTTCTTGCAAGCCGTTCAACAATTGCGCCCGACCGCTATCGTTGGTGTGGCTGCATTGCCCAACGCCTTTGACTCCATGGTCATTGGTGAAATGAGTGCTATTAACGAGCGTCCCATTATCTTTGCTTTGTCTAACCCGACTTCGAAGGCTGAATGCACGGCAGAGATGGCTTACCAATTCTCTGACGGTCGTGCTTTGTTTGCTTCTGGTTCTCCTTTCGATACGGTTCAATACAAGGGCAAGACCTTTGTGCCGCGTCAAGGTAACAACTCCTACGTGTTCCCGGCTTTGGGTCGCGCTGCTACCTTTGTTAAGGCAAAGACCATGCCCACGGGGATGTTCTTGGCTGCCTCTCGTAAGTTAGCGGAGTTGGTGACGCAAGAAGATTTGGATAACGGCAGTTTGTACCCGTCCTTGACGGAAATTCGTCCGATTTCTGAAGCCGTTTCTGTGGCCGTGGCTCACTGGGCTTACGACAACGGTTTGGCAACGGCTGAAAAACCGGAAGATTTGGATGCTGCTGTGAAGGCCAGCATGTACACGCCTCACTACTAATTCTTTGTCTTTAAGCAAGGAATGAAACTTGAGGCGGCACAGACCGCCTCAAGCTCGTTTTAGAGATTATCTGTGAAAGAAAATAATCCTTTAATCGACGTTGAGCCGTCATTGATTCCGGATATGACGCCCTCTTTTGATGACGTGGCTGTTGTGGCTCGTCTCAAAGGGGAAGCATTGCTCACGTTTCCTGAGGATCTTTATATTCCGCCGGATGCTCTAAAGCTTTTTTTAGAGTCTTTTGAAGGCCCTTTTGACCTTTTACTCTACCTTATTCGTAAGCAACGCTTAGACCTCACTGAAATTTCGGTTGCTGCGGTCACTGATCAATACATGCAGTACGTGGAACAAATCCGTGTGCATAACATGGAGTTAGCGAGTGACTACCTTGTGATGGCGGCTGACTTGATGATGATTAAAAGTCGTCTGCTTTTACCGGTTGCGCCGAGCGAAGACGGGGAAGAGGAAGAAGATCCGACGGCACGTATTTTGCGAGAAGTCGCAGAGTACGAAAAGATTCAGGTGGCCGCGCAGCTATTAAATGCCTTGCCGACCGTGGGTGACGGTTTCTGGCGTGGCTACATTGGGCAGCCGCCCGAAGAAGAGGCGCCGTTACCAGAGGTGTTGCCGCAAGAGTTGGCCCGTGTGTGGATGAGCGTGATGAAAAACGCCAATCTTAAGATTAACCACACGGTGGCAAGACAAGAACTCTCCATTCACGAATTCATGTCTGTGGTGATTCGTGAAGTGGAAAATGCGCCTTTTGTGAGTTTTGACGAGTTAGTGCAAAAGCAAACCACGATGCAAGCTAAAGTGGTGAGTTTCTTGGCAATTTTGGAACTTTCTCGTGAAGGTCTAATTAGCATTACTCAGGCTGCACCCTATGCACCAATATATTGTTGCAAAAAGAAGGGCGCACAAGGCTCATTTTCTTTTTAAAATACGTTCTAAATTGTGTCCGTTGACACAAATATTTATTTTTACGTTTGAACAAAGGAACTTTTCATTATGGAATGGTTGACTGAGATTATCACGACGATGCATTGGGGCGCCGTAGCTCAGATCATCATGATTGATATTTTGTTGGGTGGTGACAATGCCGTGGTGATTGCTTTGGCATGTCGTAATTTGCCGCCGCAACAACGCCGTCAAGGTATTTTCTGGGGCGTGTTTGGTGCTATCGCTTTGCGCGTTGTGCTCATTACCTGCGCCGTCTACTTGTTAAGTTTGCCGATGCTCAAATTTGTGGCCGGTCTCTTGTTGATTTGGATCGGTGTCAAGCTTTTGGTTCCGCACGATGAGGATGAAAAGCACATCGAAGGCAGTACGCGTCTTTTGGCCGCCATTAAGACGATTATCGTGGCTGACTTGGTGATGAGTATCGATAACGTGATTGGTATTGCTGGTGCTGCGCAAGCCGCTCATGCTGACCACCAAACGGCTTTGATTATCTTCGGTCTCGTGGTGAGTGTGCCCTTCATTGTGTTCGGTAGCCAAGTGATTTTGAAGCTCTTTGATCGCTTCCCGATCATCATCACCTTGGGTGGTGCGCTCTTGGGTTGGATCGGTGGTGGTTTGTTGGCAAGCGATATCTTCATTGCTGACTACCTCCCGCAAACGCCGGTTGTTCACTACGGCGCCGCCGTTATCGGTGCTGTCGCTGTGGTTGCGCTTGCTCAGCTCGTTATGTCTCGTCGCAAGAAAGGCTCGATTGACGTTTCTAAGAGCGAATAACATCCTTTGTCACCCATGATTCGGGTGACAGAAAAGTGGGATGCTACATTGTCAAATTTTGACAGCGTGGTGTCCCATTTTTTACGTCTGAGAAACATGTGAGGAGAAGTATCAGTTAGCCTTTTTATGGTTAATACCGTCTATAGTGGATAAGTGTTTTTCAGAATTCGTGATTGTCAGGAGTTTTTCAATGTCAGAATTTTTTCAAAAGTGTTTCCAGTATTCCGTGGTTTTCGGTTTGGTATTAGGTGCCTCGGCGCAAGCCTGTACCGGTATTGCTTTGTCCTCAGAAGATAAGGCCCAGATTGTGGCTCGAACGATTGAGTGGGGCGACAGCAAACTCAATAGCCAACTCGTCATCTCCCCTCGCGGTCGCATGGTGCAAACGCACACGGCGCACGGTCAAGGCATGAAGTATTCAAATTCGTTGGGCTTTGTTGGCGTATCCATTGAAGAGGAAACCTTTGTTGTCGAAGGAATTAACGAAAAGGGGCTTTCAGCGGGTTTGTTCTTTTTCCCGGGCTACGGCGAGTACCCCGCTTACCAAGCCAAGAGTCGTGCTCAGACGCTCTCAGATATGCAGTTTGTCGGTTGGATGTTAGGAAACTTTGATTCGATTGATGCCGTTAAACGAGGCATTAAATCCGTGCGTTTGACAGCGCTCATTCCTGAGGCCGGAACCGTGCATTACCGCGTGGCAGATAAAAGCGGCAAGCAGATTGTGATTGAATCCATTGATGGGAAAATCAAGATTTTTGATAATCCCGTTGGTGTTCTGACAAATTCACCGGACTTTCCGTGGCACTTAAAAAATCTCAATAATTTTTTGAATTTGAAAACGGGGAAAACGGAATCAGTCGAATGGAGTGGCGTCAAACTGAGTCAATTTGGCATGGGTGCTGGAATGTTAGGGATTCCTGGGGACATTACGCCACCGTCTCGTTTTGTTCGAGCGGCTTACATGCAAAGCACGGCGCCCAAATTGGCAAAAGCTAAGGATGCGGTTCTCTACAGTTTCACGATTTTAAATAGCTTTGAAATCCCAATCGGGTTGGAATTAAAAAATTCTGATGAAAAGACGGACTTGATCAGTGCAACGCAGTGGACGAGCGCCACGGATATGACCAATGGTGTTTTCTATTACAAGACCGATACCAATTATCGAATTCGCTCGGTGGAATTAAAAAACATTAATTTTGCCAAGGTGAAATATCAAGTGATGCCATTAGACAGTGTCAATGAGCAACCAACAGAATCAATCATTATTAAATAATTCTAGTATCTAAAAAAGGCCTCTCATATATTCTTGAGAGGCCTTTTTGAATGATTACGGTTTAAATACTACGAAGCACAACCGTCAAAATCACGATCGGGGAAATCACACCGATACCGATACGGATAAGGTTAACCATCCAAGGAGAAAGACCTTGTGCACTCGTTAATTGCTTGTGCGTTTCTTTCCAGTTGACCCAAGCGGCAATGATGGCCAAACCTAAAGCGGTGACCGGCATCCCGACGTTACTCGTTAGGTAATCCAAGAGGTCGAAAATGGTCTTGCCGAAAATCTTGAAGTCGGCCAAAGGACCAAAGGACATCGTGCAGAAAACGCCCACGGCCATCATGGAGATAAAGGCAACGGGGACGGCCGTACGACGGGGAATATTAATGTCATTTAATGCGGCCGTGACGGCTTCAAAAATACTCACCGAGCTCGTTAAGGCGGCCACAATCAAGCAGACATAAAAGAGAATGGCAAAGTATTGACCAAAGGGCATGTGAGCGAACACCGCAGGCATCGTCACAAACGTTAAACCGGGGCCTGCCGTCGGTTCAAGACCAAAAGCAAACACAGGCGGCATCACCATTAAGCCACCTAAGAGAGCGGCGATAATGCCTAAGAAAGCAATCCAAGCCGTCGAGCGCGGAAGATCAGCACCGTCCGAGAGGTAAGAAGCGTAAACAATCAACGTACCGGCACCTACGGACAAGGAGAAGAAGCAAAAACCCATGGCGTTAAAAAGCGAGTCGGCATTGAAGTCTTCCCAGTTGAAACTGAACATGAATTCGACACCGGCCCATGCGCCCGGAAGCGTCAAGCCACGGATAATCAAAACCAACATCAAGATGAAAAGCGTGGGCATCAAGTACTTGGCCAAGCGTTCAATCCCGCGTTGCACGCCAAAGATAACGGTACCGGCCGTCATCAACATGAAGATTAATTGATAGAAGATGCCTAAGAGGGGATTGCCGATGAATTGACCGAAGTAGTTTCCTAATTGACTTAAATCGGTGACTAGCCCGTTACCCATCATGGCATCAACGGCGTAAGCCACGCACCAACCGCCCACGGTGGAGTAGAACGTCAAAATGAAAAAGCCCGTGAGCACACCGATGAGGCCGAAGATCCCCCAAGGGCGAGACTTACCGACACGGATCATGCTCTTGATGCTGGCTGCACGGCCTGCGCGACCCACAACAAGTTCCGCTAAGAGCAAGAACATCCCGATCGTAAAGCAAAAGACAATGTAAGGAATGATAAAGGCAGCACCACCGTTGGTACCGGCCATGTAGGGGAATTTCCAAATTGCACCAAGACCGACAGCTGCGCCGGCGCTCGCGAGAATGAACCCGAGACGGGACGTCCATAAGTCACGTTTAGCCATGATAAATTACCTCTTTTAAGGGGCAAAGACTGCATAAACACTGATAAATAGCAGTCAAATTTTTAATGATGAAAGACAGTGTCGGCAGAGAAAAACAAGACATTTTTCTCTGCCCAGAGAAGACATCAGATGGAAAGCGCTTTTATATGCTTATCCAAGTAGCCCTGCGAGTGCGATGACAACAATCACGCAGGGCACGATAAATCGAATTGAGAACGCAATAATGTTCAAAAGTGTCGTATTCATGGGGCGAACCGTTTGTAATTGGTCTTTCATTGTGGGCCAAGCTAAGTAGCCACCCACAATAGCAATACCCATCGCTCCAATCGGCATACCAATATTACTGGTGAGGTAGTCGAGTAAATCGAAGAATGTTCTACCCGCAAATTTCACATCAGATAAGGTGCTGAAGCTCAATGAGCAGATTACCCCAATTGCAGCCAAAACGACAGTTACGACTAGGATACTTTGCTTACGGGCTAATCTGTATTGATCCACCAAAAACTGCACACTCATCTCGATCATGCTGATGGCGCTTGTCAATGCGGCCACCGTCAAACACGCGTAAAACAAAATGGCAAAGAATTGTCCGAAGGGCAATTGAGCAAAGACCGCGGGCATCGTCACAAACGTCAAACCGGGGCCTGCGGCAGGATTTAACCCAAAGGCAAACACAGCCGGCATGATCATCAAACCACCCAAAATAGCCGCAATGACAGCCAAGAACGTAATCCAAGCCACAGACGTTGGAAGGTTGACGTCGTCACTTAAGTACGAGCCATAATTCATCATGGAACCAGAGCCCAAGGAGAGCGAGAAAAAGGCAAAGCCCAAGGCGTTTAAAAGGGAGTCGCCATTAAAGACGGAAGGGTCAAATTTAAACATGAAGTCGACACCGGCCCAAGCGCCCGGCAACGTCAAACCGCGAACGATTAATAAAAGCATTAAAAGAAAGAGCATCGGCATCAAAATTTTGGAGATACGCTCGATGCCCTTTTCAACACCAAAGGCGATGACAGCAACGCTTAAAAGCAGGAATGAAATTTGCATGCCAATGACTTTGGGCCCGTTGGTCACAAACTGATCAAAGGCGCCGCCAAGTTTGGACGTATCGCTAATGAGACCTTGCCCCATGAGGGCATCGACAAAATAGTTTAAGCACCAACCACCGATCACTTGGTAAAAGGCCATGATAAGAAAGCCCGCCAAGACGCTGATGACGCCCACAATGCTCCAGTGTTTGCCACCAAAATGAGGAAGGGCGCAAGCGGGGCCGCCACGCGCAGCACGGCCAAGAGACATTTCAATGAGCATCACAACGAGGCCCACGGCAATGGTCAGTAAGATGTAGGGGAGAATAAAGGCAGAACCGCCATTGGTGCCAGCCATGTAGGGGAATTTCCAGATGGCACCGAGACCGACCGCAGAACCGGCACTGGCTAAAATAAAGCCCAAACGCGATCCCCATACGGATCGCGTGATCGTAGAAGTAGACATAATTAGAGTCCTGTTGTTAGTAGCATGAGAATAACCAGTGCGGATCCCCGTCAGTCTCAAGAAGGTTATTCAAGCTTTTTTGAGAAAGAATCTAATTATTGTATCCCTAAATTCGGTTTACCCCAAAATCATGGCGTCGCTCACCTCGCCGGCAGCCTTTTCAAACAGACCTAAAAGATCTTGTACGGTCAGTTTTTCTTTTTCTTGACCAGCCACATCAACAATGACTCTGCCGTTATGCATCATGCACAAACGATTGCCAAAACGCAGGGCATCGCGCATGTTGTGCGTGATCATGAGCGTGGTGAGTTGTTGCTCTTTAACGAAGCGATCGGTTAATTGCAAAACCTTTTCAGCCGTTTTGGGGTCAAGCGCTGCGGTGTGTTCGTCAAGTAACAAGAGTTTGGGGCGAACAAGCGTTGCCATCAAAAGCGTTAAGGCCTGACGTTGACCGCCTGACAAAAGACCGACACGTGCCGTCATACGGTTTTCAAGTCCCAAGTCCAAGAGCTTTAAAAGTTCTTGAAAGTGCGCCGTTTCTTCTGTTTGGGCACTCCACTTTAGCCCAAGGCGCTTACCACGGCGAGAAGCCATGGCGAGGTTTTCTTCAATCATCATGTTGGCCGCCGTCCCTCTCATCGGATCTTGGAATACGCGACCGATGTATTGGGCACGGACGTGTTCGGGCATACGCGTCACATCCACGCCGTCAATCGTGATGGAGCCAGAGTCGACCGGGAAAACGCCTGCCACGGAATTTAAAAAGGTGGATTTACCGGCACCGTTACTGCCGATGACGGTGACGAAATCGCCGTCGTTGAGGGTGAGGTTGACCCCTTGAAGGGCTTTTTTCTCGTTGACGCTTCCAGGAAAGAACGTCTTTTTTACATCTTTAACGATAAGCATGGCATTGTCCTAAAAGTCATTAACGATGAGCAAAGCGCTCGCGGATGAGGGGAAGTGCCAAAGCAAAGGCAACCAACACCGCCGTGAAAAGTTTTAAATCGTTGGGCGGCATCCCCATTTGCAAAACAATGGCAATGACCAATCGGTAGACAATGGAGCCCAAAATGACAGCGATGAGGCTATTGAGAAAACTTTTTGCACCAAAGAGAACTTCACCAATGATGACAGAGGCCAAACCAATCACAATGGTGCCCACGCCCATGCCGACATCGGCAAAGCCGTTACTTTGAGCGACAAGAGCACCGGAAAGGGCAACCAAAGCGTTACTGATTAAAAGACCTAAAACGATCATGGAATTGGTATTGACACCTTGCGCACGGGCCATTTGATCGTTGCTTCCAGTGGCACGAATGGCGGTTCCCAGTTCCGTGCCAAAGAACCAATAGACAATGCAACCGACGATGGCTACGGCGAGAGCGCCCACTAAGAGCGAGGTCATGTCTTCGCTAAGTCCCCAATCAGTGATGATGGAGAAAACCGTATCCACGCGTAAAAGCGCAATGTTGGCTCGTCCCATCACATGAAGATTGATGGAGTAGAGTGCAATCATGGTCAAAATCCCGGCTAAAAGGGCAGGAATTTTAAGTTTAGTGGTTAAGATCCCCGTCACGACGCCGGCCAAGGCGCCGGCGATCATCGCCAAGACAAAGGCAACTGTAATGCTGTAGCCCGAAACCAATGCGCTTGCGGCGACCGCTGCACCCAAAGGAAAAGACCCTTCAACGGATAAGTCAGCTAAGTCTAAGACGCGGAATGTAATGAATACGCCGATGGCTAAAATGGCCCACAACAACCCTTGACCGATGGTGGGTATCAAAATATCAATCATGAAACTATCCCCAAAAACAAAAAAACGAAGTGGGCAATAGACCCTTTGGGGAGTCTATTGCGAACATCTAATGTCACTACTTGATAAATTCAGCGTATTTCGTGACAGCTTCAGGGATCTTGATACCGATGCGTTTGGCCGTTTTTTCGTTGATTTTGGCCTTAAATTCGGTTTGATAGCGAATGGGCATCGTTTGCGGTTTGCCCTTGCCTTCAAGGATGTCTGCACCCATGTTGCCGGCAATCTTGCCCAGGTTGTAGTAATCAACACCAACGGTGGCAAGACCGCCATTAGCGCACATACCTTCTTCACCGGTAATCACAGGGATCTTTGCGCGATTAGTGATCTTGGCAAGAACGGGCATGGCAGAAGCAATGACGTTATCGGTCGGAACATAAATGGCATCGACTTTACCCACCATGCTACGAGCCGTTTGTTGAACGTCGTTAATGTTGGAGACGGTCAACTCAACAAGCTTTAAGTTGTAGCGAGCCATTTCTTTTTTCAAAATGGCGATTTGGAATTCTGAGTTAATTTCAGAGGAGTTGTAAATCGTACCGATGGTTTTGGCATTAGGAACCAATTGCATCAAAAGGTCTAATTGTGCGGCCACCGGGTTTAAGTCTGAGGAACCCGTAACGTTGGTGCCGGGTTTGGCATTGTCTTTAACGAGCTTAGCGACAGCAAAATCCGTCACAGCAGTGGCAACAATGGGCGTTTTATCGGTGGCATTGGCAACGGACTGAGCAGCAGGCGTTGCAATGGCAAAAATGAGAGGATACTTTTGAGCGACGAAACGTTGAGAAATATTACTCAAATTGGATTGGTCGGCTTGGGCGTTTTGCTGGTCAAACGTGACGTTTAAACCACGTGCCTTCATCGCATCGACAATCCCTTTATTGGCGGCATCCAATGCCGGGTGTTCAACCAGTTGCACTAAACCGACCGTTGTTGGTACAGGAGCGGCCTGTGCTGTTGATAATGTCATGCCGGTCATGCCCAAAATAGCGGCGACGGCGATGACTAAAGATCGCTGTTTAATCATTTGTATCCCTCTTATTGTAGGTTCGGTCCGACATCCCTTAACCGGGTTTATTTGTCGTCCAATTTCTCGGTTTGGTCACCCAAACAGGTGACGTAAGAAAAATTGTGCCCCTTCATTAGAGGAACTTCTAGTCAATTCATAAGTCAAAGGGCTTATGAAACTCAAAAGAAAAAGCTCATTACGAAGACCGCAATGAGCTCTTTTCCTTAGAGATGAGGGTTTGTACCTAAATGCCCGTCATCAAAACCGTAATCACCAAGATCGGTGCAAAAACGGCAATACCAATGCGAAGCACTTTGTAGGTCGTGGCGCTACGCATTTCGTGGTTAGCGCCCGAAATGGCCGGTTTGACCTTATCCCACACAAGCCAGCTCGAGAGAACAGCCACCATCAAACCGCCAATGGGCAAGCTGATGTTGGAGGTCAAATAGTCGACCCAATCAAAGAAGTTGCGTCCCATCCACTTATCGTCGGCTAAGGGGCCGAAAGACAAAGCGCTAAAGCTTCCCACAAACATCAATAAAGCAGTCGTCACGACTACGGCTTTGGGACGAGACCAATTCCATTCATCGTGCAAGAACGCCACGTCGATTTCAAGCATGGAAACCGAACTTGTAATAGCAGCAACCAATAAGCATGCATAAAACGCAATGGCAAAGAGGTGTCCAGCGGGCATTTGCGCGAAAATGGCCGGCATCGTTACGAAGGTGAGACCGGGGCCGGCCGTCGGATCTAAACCGAAAGCAAAAACGGAGGGCATCACCATCAAGGCACCAAGCAAAGAGCTTAAAATCGTTAAACCGGCAATCCAAGAAGAGGAATAAACCAAGTCGGTGTCCTTATCGAGGTAACTGCCATAGGTGAGCATACAGCCACTGCCCAAACACAAGGAGAAGAACGTAAAGCCCATGGCAGACAACAATGCATCCACCGTAAAGGCTTCAGGGTTCCAACTAAAGAGGTAGGCCAGCCCTTTTTCTGCGCCTGGCAAGAATAGCGAGCGCACGATTAAAACAAGCATCAAAATGAAAAGCAAGGGCATGAGCACCTTGGAGAGCCGTTCAATACCGCTACTCACCCCATAGGCCACAACCCAGCCGGTCATCACCAAAAAGAGCGCTTGAAAGCCGATGGCCATCTCGGGCGTGCCGGCAATACGACCAAAGTGAGCGCCTAACAATGCCTGGTCGGCCACAAGACCGTTACCTAAACAGGCATTAATGAAGTAGGCAATGGTCCAACCGCCAATGGCAGAGTAAAAACTCAAAACCAAAAAGCCCGTGACGACGCCTAAGTAACCGGCGCGTCCCCAGGCTTTGCCGCCCAACTTACGAAAACCCGTTACGATGGAACCGGCCCCTGCGCGACCCAAAGCCAATTCTGCAATGAGCAAAACCAAGCCCACGGTGAGCGTTAAAAGAATGAAGGGGAACAAGAAAGCTGAGCCCCCGTTAGAGCCCACTAAGTAGGGGAATTTCCAAATGGCCCCAAGTCCGACTGAAGCGCCCGCACTAGCGAGCACGAACCCGATTTTAGAGCCCCAGGTAGAACGACTTTGAGACATAGAAAAAACCTTTATAAATGTTGTTATTTTTAAATGATAATGCGCCTTAGGCTGTTCGGGCACTAAGGCGCATCATTTTACTGTTGATTTATCTAAGTTTGTTGGATTAAATACCTGAAATCAACACGATGGCAACCAAGGCCGGAGCCAAAATCGTAATGGTCAAACGAATCCAACCGATATAGATGGGGTTGTGATCTTTGATCAAGACCATTTGAGCCTTCATCGTGGGCCATGCAATCCAACCGGCCAAAGCAGCGATACTCAAACCGCCCAACGGCATCAAGATGTTGGAGCAAACATAGTCCGAGAAGTCGAGCAGCGACATACCGGCAATCGTAAAGTCAGCAAAAGTGCTGAAACCTAAGGCTTGGATGCTCGCAAACACAAAGAGCGTTCCCCAGCAAAGGATCGTTGCAGAGCGACGATGCATGTGCCATTCATTAATGAGGTAAGCAACAACCACTTCCAACAAAGACACAGAACTCGTAATAGCCGCAATGCCTAAGCAAATATAGAAGGCAACAGCCAAGAAAGCACCGGCAGGCATGTGTTCAAAGATCATCGGAATCGTGATGAAGACAAGGCCGGGACCGGCAGCTGGGTCCATGCCGAAAGCAAAAGCAGCCGGAATAATCATCACGCCAGCCAAAAGGGCAGCTTGCGTAGACAAAAAGGCCACCCAAACGGAAGAACTCGGAATGTCCGTGTTCTTACTCAAATAGGCACCATAGGTCACCAAAATACCGGCGCCCAAAGAAAGCGAGAAGAAGGTAAAGCCCATGGCATTCAAGATGGATTGAGCGCTCACTTGCTCCCAATTAAAGGAGAAGAGGAATTGCATGCCTTCCCAAGCATTGGGCATCATCATCGTACGGATGATGATCAAAACCATCAACACGAACAAAATGGGCATCAAATACTTAGCAATCATTTCAATGCCCTTTTCCACGCCCAAAGCCACAACGCCACAAGTAGCGGTGAGGAAGAGGAACATGAAAAAGACATTGGTCGGACCATCGGTGACCAAGCCATTGAATTGGTCAGCCAAGACCTTGGCATCATTGCTTAAGACATTACCTAAGATCGACTCAAAGAGGTAAGAGACACACCAACCACCGATGACGCTATAGTAGGTCAAAATAATGTAGGCATTTAATACCGCTAAGCCCCCGACGAATGCAAAGACGGGGCCGCCCATCTTTTTAAGCGCATGAACGGCAGAACCACGACCAGCTCGGCCCATGGCACATTCGGCCATCACCAACACCACACCAATGGTGAACGTGAAAATCAAGAACGGGATAATGAAGGCAGCGCCGCCATTGGTGCCCGCCCAGTAGGGGAACTTCCAAATGGCGCCTAAGCCAATCGCGGAGCTTGCCGAAGCAAGAATAAAGCCTAACCGCGAACTCCAGGCGGAATCGGATGTTGACATGATCAAAATACCTTTATGTTTGTTTTGTTATAAAAATAGTGCGTTTTTCCATTCTATGAGATCGGTCGACAAAAGGTTGTATAAAACATAGGGGGTTTGTTGTACGAAGATGAAAATACGCAAAAAAAATGCAAATCACTACATAAAGCTGCTTAATACTTTGGTACAAGCTTAAAGATGCAAAAAAGCCTCGAACGTTGGATTCGAGGCTTTTTAGAAAGGAGACAAGAATTATTTAATGTCTTTCAATTCACGACGCAAAATCTTGCCGACAGCGGTCTTCGGTAATGAGTCAACAAAGACAATTTGACGCGGAATCTTGTAACCCGTCAATTGTGTGCGGCAATACTTCACCACATCGTCCTTGGTGATGGACGGATCCTTTAAGACAATCACGGCCTTAACGGTTTCGCCGGAGCGTTCGTGAGGCACGCCTACAACGCCGCACTCCAAGACACCGGGCATCGAAGCAATCACGCCTTCGACTTCGTTCGGATAGACATTAAAGCCCGAGACCAAAATCATGTCTTTCTTACGATCCGTGATCGTGATCTTACCCGTGGCGTCCATAAAGCCCACGTCACCCGTGCGTAACCAACCATCGCGGAAAACGCCGGCGGTTTCTTCAGGACGATTCCAGTAACCCTTCATCACTTGCGGGCCCTTCACACAGATTTCGCCCGTGAATTCAGGAATTCGGCTCGGATCATCGCAAACGCCCAAATCTTTAAAGCCTTCGCCACGAATCGTCACTTCAGTGGAAGGCACCGGGTAACCCACAGAGCCGTCCCAAGGTGCATCGGCCAAGTTGGCACAAACGCCCGGGCTCGTTTCCGTTAAACCGTAAGCTTCCAAAATGCCGCAGCCCGTGGTGTTTTTCCAGCGTTCGGCAACGACTTGTTGGATTTGCGTGCCACCGGCAACAGTCATTTTGATGCGAGAGAAGTCCACATCCTTAAAGCCTTCGGTATTTAATAAGGCGTTACAGAGCGTATTGACACCCGTATAAATGGAGAACTTCCACTTTTGGCATTCTTTAACCAAACCCTTCATGTCGCGGGGATTGGTGATCAAAACACTGCGAGCACCCCAATTCAAGAAAGAGAGCATCGCCGTGCAAGCAAAGATGTGATAAAGGGGCAAAGCCGTCATTGCCACTTCTTTATACATCTCAAACTTAAGGCTAATCCAGTGGCCCGTTTGGAAAACATTAGCAATTACATTGCGGTGCGTGAGCATAGCGCCCTTAGAGACACCGGTGGTGCCGCCCGTGTATTGCAAAAGAGCGATATCTTCGTTATTGAGTTCAACGGGGGTTAAGCCTCGTGCATGACCCTTTTCCATAGCCTCACGGAAAGTGACGGCATTGGGAAGATTCCACTGAGGGATCATCTTTTTGACGTGCTTAATAACGGCATTGACCAACAAGCGCTTGGCAAACGGGAAAAGGTCACCCACTTGCGTGGTGATCACGTGCTTAACGGGCGTGTGATCGATGACGCGCTCAAGCGTTTTGGCGAAGTTTTCAATGATGATAATGGCCTTAGCGCCGGAATCCTTGAGTTGGTGCTCAAGCTCGCGAGCCGTGTAAAGAGGATTGACGTTTACAACGACGAAACCAGCGCGCAAAATGCCAAATAAAGACACGGGGTATTGCAAGAGGTTGGGCATCATGATGGCCACGCGGTCGCCCTTTTGCATACCGGGCAAAGATTGCAAATAAGCCCCCAAGTCGTTTGACATGTCAAACGTTTCTTGTGCCGTGAGCGTCACATCCATGTTGGTGAAAATCGGCGTTTGAGGACGATCGTTGACAATCTTATCGAGCACCGCGGGGATACTCGCAAAGCCATCGGGATCAATCGTAGCGGGGATACCCTTCGGGTACTGAGCAAGCCAAGGAAATTCGGTCATTTTAACTTCCAACAATTTGAGTTTTAATCCGATACTGATAAATAACAGATTAGCGTATTTTTCAGTAACAAGCGAGACATTTTGTCTCGCTTATTGAATTTAGTGCGCAGCTATTTTTAGGCCAACGTCAAGCAGTGACGAGCGTAGCTCTTAACATCTTCCCAATCGGTGTAATCGATCACTGTCTTGGGATCCGTTGGGCCCTTGGTGGCCTTCATGATCATTTGAACGAGTTTCGTTTCAAACCAACCCCAATTCGGGTAGTCGATTTTGCCGGCGAAACACTTCACATCACGAGGCGTCCACGGGGACTTCTTTAAGAACTTTTGCATGTAAGCGTTGCCTTCAGGTGTGGCCTTAGCAGGCACGCGAGCGAGCACCGTGACATTGAAAAAGCTGTGCGGCTTTTTGTCCAAAACATCTTTGTTTTTGGCAATAAAATCCATGAAGGGTTGGGCGTACTTGCCGTAAAGAACCGGGGCGCCAACAATGACCAAATCGTATTTGTCCCAATTGAGACCTTCACGATCGGCTTCGATGACATCCATCATGTCGGCTTGGTTACCTTCGGCAATCACCGTTTCCCAAATACGGCGCGAAATACGGGCCGTGTGCCCATCTCGGCTGTGATAAACCACGAGCACAGATTTCATGTTTTTCTCCTAACTTTCCGCACAAAACCTATTCATATTTTGCGCGAAAAAATCTTAATGTTTAAGCCTAAAACGAAAAGTAGACGATTGGATGACCTAAAAACCTATCGTTTCTACTAATATCCGAGGGGAAATATCGGACAATTTTTGGGCAAAAGGGTGATTGTAGGGGAATTTTGTGGCAATTGCTTAAAAATTAAGCTTGTCGAAAAACGGAAACAAGCCACTCCATCAAATCCATTGGATCGGTCGCTACGTATTGCGCACTCCATTCGCCAATGTCTTGCACTTGACCCAAATAGCCCCAAGAGGCGGCCGCAAACGGCATAGGTAATTTGCCCGCAGCTTGCGCATCTCGAATATCATCACCAACGTAAACACATTCCGTGGCTTCGCGAGCAGTTTTTTGTAAGGCCACAATGAGGTTATCCGGATGGGGTTTTAACTTCATGGTTGCATCACCGCAAACCACGACAGCGGCGCGATCGTAGAGTTCGAGTTTTTCTAAAATGGGTTTTGCAAAGCACTCAAATTTATTGGTGACAATGCCCCATTGCCAGTCCTGTTTTTCAATTCGAGAAAGAAGTTCATTAATTCCGGCAAACGTTTCAATATTTTCCGTGCAGTGAGCTTCGTAATCATCAAGAAACTCTTTTTTCGTTTCTTCAAAAAGGGGATCGGTATCGGGCATATCAAGTCCGATTTTCAGTAACCCTCGGGCTCCCATGCCCGCAAAAGGACGAACAGTGGTGTAGGGGAGCGGTTCGAGATGACGTCTTTGACGAAGACGATTGACGGCATCGGCTAAGCCCGGTGCGCTATCGACCAAGGTGCCATCAAGATCAAAAAGAATTAACGGTTTCATTTCAATGGGAAGAAAGAAAAAAGAGGCGCTCAATTGAGCGCCTCTCTCTATTTAACGATTAAAGAGTCAAACTCTAAAACGTTATTATTGAGCGCGCGTGCCGACAACTTCAACAACAGCACGGCGGTTCGGAGCCAAGCACTTGATCAAGCCCTTGCCATCTTCACACGTCACGACCGGATCAGCACTGCCCTTACCTTCGGTTTGGACCTTGTCAGCCGGAACGCCTTGACCGACCATGAAGGTCTTCACAGCGTTAGCACGACGTTCGGACAAGCGTTGGTTAACGGCGTCAGAACCGATGCGGTCGGTGTAACCCGTAGCCATCACGACTTCAACATTCAAGCCAGCCATACGAGCAACGAGTTCTTCGAGCATGGCCTTACCTTCGGCCTTCAAGTTGGCGGAACCGAAGTTAAAGAGCATGTCAGCAGCCAAAACGATCTTGCCGGAAGCAACGTCAGAGTCACATTCGACGCCTTCGGCCAAAGCCGGGGTCCAGTAACCGGTACGAACACATTCGTTGTAGTTCGTCATGACCGTAGCCTTAGAGGAGGAACGAACATACGGGAAAGAATCAGCAGCAGCGGCGATACCAGAGGTAGCGAGCATAGCAACCAATGCGGCGCTCAAAGCGATAGTTTTTTTCATATCTAATCTCCAATTGGATTTCTACGGTTATTTCTAAAATACAGGCGAACCGTTACGCCCGTGGTTTTCACAATCTCACTGCCCTCGCGAGTGGCTTACCGTGAGACGAAAAACCATTAATCAAACTCTATTGTGCCACTTTTGGGCAAGTTCATGGGCTTTTATGTTAGTCAGATGTCTTAGTTCAACGCATTGTTGTTTTTTAACAACCAATTCACCGTCCACCCAAACGTGAGTAATGTCCTCGCGTCCTGCACTATAGAGCAGTTGCGTGTGTGCGTCAAAAACAGGGACGGTATTAACGCCCGCTAAGTCAATGGCAATGATGTCAGCGTCCTTGCCGGCTTCTAGTGACCCGATCCGATCATCCCAGCCAATCGCTTTAGCGCCACCCATTGTTGCTGCGTAGAGCAAGTCTTCGACCTTCATGCTCGTGGGTTCGCCCGAGACGGCTTTGCCGAGCATGGCAGCCAATCGCGTTTCACCCAACAAATCCAACTTGTCGTTACTGGCGACGCTATCGGTACCGATCGCAATGTTGATGCCCAAATCCATCATGTGTGCAATGGGGGAAAAGCCACTCGCTAACTTCAAATTTGAGCACGGGCAGTGGCACACGCTGGCTCCGGCCTTGGCCAAAAGTTGCATTTCATTTTCATCAGGATGAACGGTATGCACAGAGACCAAGCGGTCAGATAAAAAGCCCAATTTTTGCAAGCGTTCAACAGGGCGCATGCCGTACTCTTTCATGGACGTTTCGATTTCGTTTTGCGTTTCATCGACGTGCATGTGAAGTTTTGTGTCGTACTTATCGGCTAAATCACGGCAACGTACGAGCGTTGCATCATCGACCGTGTAGGGGGCGTGAGGGCCAACTGAAACGCGCGTTTTTTGATGACCTTTGAAATGGTTCAATACTTCTTCTGCGCAAGCGTAGTATTCATCGGCGTCTTTGGCCATCGCAGACGGAAAACCGATAAAAAGAGCAGAGACCGTGCATTTCATGCCGGCTTCATTAAGACCGCGAGCAACATCAATGGGGAAGAAGTAGTGATCGTTGGTGCAGGTGATGCCCGAGCGCAACATTTCTTCGCCTGCCAACAATGAGCCTTCGTAGCAAAATTCCGGGCTCATGAGTTTGCCCTCGGCCGGCCAAATCTTGGTCGTTAACCAATCCATCAACGGAAGGTCAGCACCCATGCCGCGCAAAATGTTCATCGGAGCGTGAGAGTGAGCATTCACTAAGCCCGGCAACACGATTTGATTGGGTAAGTTGTAAACCGTTTGAGCTTCAACATCGGCTGTTTCGGCTGTCGGTACGACCGCCACAATTTTGCCGTCATCAATCAAAACGGAGTGCTGTGCTAAAACAGCGCCTTTCGGTGCCATGGGCATAACCCAACCGGCGTGAATCAGGGTTTGAACTCGCATGCTATACCTCTTTGGATAATGATTCTGAGATTGTATCAAGCTCAGGGGGTATCGTCCCCGTTTTGTTGAACTTGATCGACTTTTTGGGCGAAAAACGAGTGAAACTCTCAGAAACTTTTAAGTTGTATCGAAAAGTGTCTTTATAACTCATTGTTTTTTAAGGTAGAAGTGATGAGTTTGGATGGGGATTTTTTCGGTCAATTTCTGATAAAATCAACAGGTTATATTTCTATTAAACGGGAAACTCATCAATGTCGGATAACGAAGATATCAAAAACGAAGATACGTTGATTGAAGAGGAAGAACAAACGGAAGGTTCTGAGATCGGCTCCATGGTCGATATTGCTCAGGAGCTTTTGCCGGTTTCGCTTGAAACCGAAATGAAGCGCGCTTATCTTGACTATGCGATGAGTGTGATTGTCGGTCGTGCTTTGCCTGACGTGCGTGACGGTTTGAAGCCCGTGCACCGTCGTGTGCTCTACGCGATGGAACAAATGGGTAACACCTACAACCGTCCGACCAAGAAGTCGGCTCGTGTGGTCGGGGACGTGATCGGTAAATATCACCCGCACGGTGACTCTGCTGCCTACGAAACGATCGTTCGTATGGCTCAACCTTTCTCCCTTCGTTACCCCTTGGTTTATGGTCAAGGTAACTTCGGTAGCTTGGACGGTGACTCCGCGGCTGCCATGCGTTACACGGAAGTGAAGTTGCAGAAGTTGGCCGGCGAAATGTTGGCCGATATCCGTCGCGGTACGGTGGACTTCATTCCTAACTACGACAACACGGAAAAAGAACCGACGGTATTGCCGACGCGATTGCCCAACTTGTTGATTAACGGCAGTGCCGGTATTGCTGTGGGTATGGCAACGAACATCCCGCCGCACAACTTGGGCGAAACGGTCGATGCTTGCGTGCATTTATTGAATAACCCGCAAGCCACGGTGGATGATTTGATCAAATTCATGCCGGCACCGGACTTTCCTACCGGGGGCATCATCTTTGGTTTGAAGGGTGTTATTGACGGTTATCGCACGGGCCGTGGCCGTGTGGTGATGCGCGCCAAGACTCACTATGAAGAGTACGACAAGGGTCGTCGCACGCGTATCGTTGTGGACGAAATTCCGTACCAAGTCAACAAAAAAGTGCTCGTTGAGAGCATCGCTCACTTAATTAACGAAAAGCGCATTGAAGGCATTTCTGATTTACGCGACGAAACCGATAAAGACGGTGTTCGTGTAGTGATGGATTTGAAGGCCGGTGTTGTTGCCGATGTGGTTTTAAATAACCTCTACAAGATGACGCAGTTGCAAGACTCGTTTGGCATCAACATGGTCGCCTTGGTTGACGGTCAACCGCAATTGCTTAATTTGAAGCAAGTCATTGACGCTTTCTTGATGCACCGCCGTGAAGTGATCACGCGCCGTTGCATTTTCGATTTGCGTGAAGCTCGCGGCCGTTGCCACATCTTGGAAGGTTTGGCCGTTGCTTTAGCCAATATTGATGACTTCATTGAAATCATTCGTAATGCGCCGACGCCTGAAGTGGCTAAGACGGGCTTAATGAGTCGCGGTTGGGGCTCTGCTTTTGTGGCCGATCTTTTGTCTCGCGCCGGTGAAAACGTGGATGGCTTCCGTCCGGAAGGGCTGGATGCTCACTTCGGTATGCACGTTGATGAACAACGTTACTACTTGAGCGAAACGCAAGCTGACAGCATTTTGCAAATGCGCTTGCAACGTTTGACGGGCCTTGAACAAGACAAGATTCTTCAAGAGTACAAGAACGTTACGCTCAACATTATCGATTTGTTGGACATTTTGGCAAACCCTGAACGCGTTCGTAAGATCATTGAAGACGATCTCTTGGAAATTAAGACCGAATACAACGATGATCGTCGCAGTGAAATAGACCCGACGGGCGACCCCAACTTCGATCCGCGTGATTTGATCCCGCGTCGCGAAATGGTGGTGACTTTGACGCGTGATGGTTACATCAAGACGCAACAAGTGTCTGATTATCAAGCCCAACGTCGTGGCGGCCAAGGTAAGAAGGCTGCAACGATGAAGGAAGGTGACTTGATTGATCAACTCTTTATCGCCAATTCTCACGACCGCATTTTGTGCTTTAGCAATTTTGGTCGTATGTACTGCTTGGATGTGTACTCCTTGCCTGAAGGCTCTCGTACTTCCAAGGGCCGTCCGATCATCAATTCCGTGCCTTTGAGCGAAGGCGAGCGCATCACGGTGGTCTTGCCGATCACGGACTTTGACGATAAGCACTATGTGTTTATGGCAACGGCCAACGGTGTTGTGAAAAAGACCCGCTTGATTGACTTTGCTAACGTTCGTCGCTCCGGTATTAATGCCGCAGGCTTAGATGACGGTGACCACTTAATCGGTGTGGCCATTACCGATGGCGAACACGATGTGATGCTCTTCTCGGATGCCGGTAAGTCGGTTCGCTTTGCCGAATCTGACGTTCGTCCGATGGGTCGTAACGCTCGCGGCGTTCGCGGCATGATGTTGGAAGACGGTCAACAAGTCATTGCCATGTTGGTGGCCGAAGACGAAACGCAAACGGTGTTAACGGCAACGGAAAACGGTTTCGGTAAGCGCACTGACATTGCTGAATACACCCGTCACGGTCGTGGTACGAAGGGGATGATCGCTATCCAAACGAGCGAACGTAACGGTAAGGTCGTGGCAGCCACCTTGGTTCATGACACGGACGAAATCATGATGTTGACGCAAAAGGGCAAGATCGTGAGAACGGCTGTGAAGGATATCCGAGTGCTCAAGCGTGCTACGCAAGGCGTGACCTTGATTGCCTTGAAGGACGACAGTTTGGCCGCTATCTCTCGTATTGCCGAAGAGGACATGGACGAAGAGGAAAAGGTCGAGGGTGCTCAAGAGGCAACGACGGAAGTCGCTGCACCTGATCAACTTTCCGAGGTTCAAGAAGAAGCCGGTGAAGCCGCTTCTGAGTAAACGCGTATGACGCTTTATAACTTTGCCCCGGGGCCCTCGGTGTTGGCCCCGGCGGTAAAAGAAAAACTGGCTGCGATGGTATTGGATTGGGCTGACGGTTTGTCGTTGGCTGAATACCCCCATCGCAGTCCTGCATTTGAGGCGCTTCTTGAGCAAACGCGCCAAGGGGTTCGTCGCCTTTTAAATATTAGTGAGAACTATGAGGTTCTCTTTTTAATGGGCGGAGCCAGACAGCAATTCGATTGGATTGCTCGAAACTTCTTAAAAAAGAGTGCGCTCTACTGGGTAAGCGGTCATTGGTCAAAAATGGCCGCCGAGATGGCGAAACCCTTCGGTGAAGTGACAAGCCTTGAGACTATCAATGAGACAAGCGATGCAACTCACGCCGATTATGCGTTTGTCTGCGTCAATGAAACGATTGATGGGATTGAATTTCAGCATCTACCGAAACTTTCCGTTCCTTGGGTTGTGGATGCTTCGAGCAACATCTTTTCTCGTCCGATGGACATGACAGGCGTCGGTTTACTGATGGCCGGTGCTCAGAAAAATGCCGGCATTGCCGGCGTGACCATTGTTGTCATTCATAAAGACTTTTTGGCTAAAGCTGAAGTAAGCGACAAGGATCGCCTCTATTCTTATAAGGCCCACGCAAAAGCAGGTAGCATGTTGGTGACGCCGCCGACGCTTGCGATCGGTGCGGTCAAGTGCGTGCTCGATTGGATTGAAGAGATGGGCGGCATTGAGGCGATGGAAAGTGTCAACACTCAAAAAGCTGCACTAATATATAAGACCATCGATGAGAGTAACGGTTTTTACCGTCCTCGCGTTGAAGGGGAAATTCGCAGTCGCATGAATGTGGTGTTTGATTTACCCAATGAGACGCTATTAGAAGAATTCCTCAAAGGGGCTCAAGCGCGTGGTTTATTAAACCTTCGCGGTCACCGCAGTGTTGGAGGCATTCGAGCTTCGATTTATAATGCCATGCCGATTGAGGGTGTGAAAGCCTTGGTCGACTGGATGCAAACATTTCAAACTTTACGGGCAGAAAAATGACAGTAACTGTAATTACGATTGACGGACCGACGGCTTCCGGTAAAGGCACCGTGGCCTCTCGTGTGGCCGATGCATTGGGTTTTCACTATTTAGATAGTGGTGCCTTGTACCGTTTAACGGCCTATCGTGCTTTAAAAAATAACGTTGCTTTAGATAATGCAACCGATGTTGCAAAACTTGCCCTTGAAATGCAACCGATCTTTAAAGATGGTGAAATTTATTTAGACGGTGAGACGGTAACGAACGCCATTCGTCAAGAAGAAGTAGGAATTGCAGCCAGTAAAGTGGCGGCATTGGGTGAAGTTCGTAAGGCTTTGGTGAGCGTACAAAAGCGCTCGGCCCAAGCACCGGGCCTTGTCGCAGATGGCCGTGATATGGGCAGTGTGATCTTTCCCGAGGCTCCCTTAAAAGTGTTTTTAACAGCGAGCGCTGAGGCTCGTGCACAACGCCGATATAATCAGTTGAAACAAAAGGGAATTTCCGCTAATATTGACACCCTTACGCACGACTTGCGTGAACGCGACCGTCGAGATATGGAGCGCGCCGTGTGTCCTTTGGCACCCGCAGCCGATGCAAAGATTCTAGATTCCTCGAATTTGGGGATCGAAGAAACCGTGGCTCAAGTCCTTCAATGGTATAAAGAGTCACAACAATAAGGCCTGAGAAATCAAGCCGATCGGTAAACCGACAATGGGGTCGGCCCGATTTTTTAACTAACCCAGCGAACTCACAAACACAAGTGTTTGAAGTACGCTGTTTTTATCTTAGAACATGTCTGAAAATTTAAATCAACCCGAGTCTTTTGCTCAGCTTTTTGAAGAAAGCTTAGCTCGTCAAGAAATGCGCCAAGGCGAAGTCATCACCGCTGAAGTGGTGCGCGTCGACTACAACTTCGTGGTCGTTAACGCTGGCTTGAAGTCTGAAGCCTATGTGCCCATCGAAGAATTCAAGGACGATCGTGGCGAAGTGTCCGTGAAGCCGGGTGACTTCGTGGCCGTTGCTATCGAACAAGTCGAAAACGGTTACGGTGATACGATTTTGTCTCGCGACAAGGCTAAGCGTCTTGCCGCTTGGATGAACCTTGAAAAGGCTCTCGAATCTGGCGAACTCGTTACGGGTACGATCACGGGTAAGGTCAAGGGCGGTTTGACCGTTATGACCAACGGCATCCGTGCTTTCTTGCCGGGTTCTTTGGTCGACACGCGTCCTGTTAAGGATACGACGCCGTACGAAGGCAAGACCATGGAATTCAAGGTCATCAAGCTCGACCGCAAGCGCAACAACGTTGTTGTGTCTCGTCGTGCTGTTGTTGAAGCTAGCATGGGCGAAGAACGTGCCAAGCTCATGGACACCTTGAAGGAAGGCGCCATCGTTAAGGGTATCGTCAAGAACATCACCGATTACGGTGCCTTCGTTGACTTGGGCGGTATCGACGGCTTGTTGCACATCACCGACCTCGCATGGCGTCGTGTTCGCCACCCGAGCGAAGTGGTTCAAGTCGGTCAAGAACTCGAAGCCAAGGTTCTCAAGTTCGATCAAGACAAGAACCGTGTTTCTTTGGGCTTGAAGCAATTGGGCGAAGATCCGTGGATCGGTATCGCTCGCCGTTATCCGAAGGGCACGCGCCTCTTCGGTAAGATCACCAACATCACCGATTACGGTTCTTTCGTTGAAATCGAAGCCGGTATCGAAGGTTTGGTGCACGTCTCCGAAATGGATTGGACCAACAAGAACGTTGATCCGAAGAAGGTTGTCCAATTGGGCGACGACGTGGAAGTGATGGTTTTGGAAATCGACGAAGAACGTCGTCGTATCTCCTTGGGCATGAAGCAATGCAAGCCGAATCCCTGGGAAGAATTCTCTCAAAGCCACAAGAAGGGTGACAAGGTCACGGGTCAAATCAAGTCCATCACGGACTTCGGTGTGTTCATCGGCTTGCCTGGTGGCATCGACGGTTTGGTTCACTTGTCTGACCTCTCTTGGACGGAATCCGGTGAAGAAGCCGTTCGCCAATACAAGAAGGGCGACGAATTGCAAGCCGTGGTTCTCTCCATCGACACGGAACGTGAACGCATCAGCTTGGGCGTTAAGCAATTGAGCGGTGACCCGTTCTCTAACTTCACGAGCACCCACGAAAAGGGTACGGTCGTGACGGGTACGGTCAAGAGCGTTGACGCTAAGGGCGCTGTGATCGATTTAGGCGACGAAACCGAAGGCTACTTGCGTGCCTCTGAAATCTCTTCTGAACGCGTGGAAGATGCCACGACGCAATTGAAGGAAGGTGATACGGTTACGGCTCAAATCATCAGCATTGATCGTAAGAACCGTAGCATCCAATTGTCCATTAAGGCTAAGGATGCCAACGAAGCTCGTCAAGCCTTGGATCGCATGAACCAAGACGCTGAAACGACCGCTGGTACGACCAACTTGGGCGCCTTGTTGAAGGCAAAGCTCGAACAAAAGTAATCGGAGAAGCATGGTGGATGCCATGACCAAATCCGAGCTGATTGAACGGCTCGCTAACCAAAATCCGCGTGTTACGGCACGCGACGTTGACGAAACCGTCAAGGCGGTCTTGGATGCAATGACGGCGGCTATGGCCGGCGGCAGTCGCATCGAAATCCGCGGGTTTGGCAGCTTCACGTTGAATCATCGCCCGAGTCGCGTCGGACGCAATCCGAAGAGCGGCGAAAGCGTGATGGTTCCTGAGAAGTTTGTGCCTCACTTTAAGGCGGGTAAGGAATTGCGCGAACGCGTTGATGCTGCATTGCAGGATCAATTAAGTAAGTAATTTCTTACGTCGACAAGTACAAAGGGGACTTTAGGCAACTAAGGTCCCTTTTGTCGTCTTGGGCTCAAAAAAGTCTCCCTTTTCTTCTATCTTGGTAACAATCCCCTAAGAACAAAGCCTTAGAGAGGAGGGTTTTCTAAGGTGTTTGCCCCATTAGCCCCCATAAGTCTCACTCCTATAATGGAAGGAACCTCTTTTCTTTTTGTTAGAGACTTATTATGTATAACTTTCTTACCGCATTCGTCATCTGCGGTGGCGTCATCATCTTAGGTGAAGTCATCTCCACATTAACAAAGGCTTGGGTCCCATCAGTTTTCGCATCTGCCTGCATTTTGTTGGTGGGCTATTGGACCGTTTTGCCGTATGACTTGGTCAAGGATTCGTTCCTTGTGCCGTTTGGTTCTACCTTGGGTATTTTCCTTTTGATCGTCCATATGGGGACGGTGATCAGTTTGAAGACCTTGATGGAACAATGGCGTACCGTGACCATTTGTTTGGCAGGTTTGGTCGGCATGTGTTTGGCCGTCTACTACCTCTGCCCCTTCTTCATGGATCATGCTTTGGTGATCACCGGTTTGCCGCCGTTAACGGGTGGTGTGGTGGCTGCCACGATGATGCAAGCCGCTGCTGAAGCTCAAGGCCTCAAGACCGCTGCCGTGTTTGCCATTTCCATGTACTGTATTCAAGGCTTTGCCGGTTATCCGTTGACGGCCATCTGCATGAAGATGGAAGGTAAGCGCCTTTTGGCCGAATACCGTGGCGGTCAACGTGTTGACGCTGCCGAATTGGCTGCTGTGAAGTCTGTGACGGCTCTTCCCTCTAGCGAACGTCGTGGTCCTTTGGCTTTGCCCGATAGCTGGAACTCTCCGGTTGTGATTCTCACGAAGATGGGTATCGTGGCTTGGTTGGCCTTTATGACGGGTACGTGGACGGGCGTGAGCGGTGCTGTTTGGGCATTGGTCTACGGTGTGATTTTCTGCTCCTTGGGCTTCTTGGAAACGGACGCTTTGCACCGCGCTAACTCCTTTAACATCTTGATGTTTGCTTTGACGATGTTCGTCTTCCAAGGTTTGAAGGACTGCACGCCTGAAATGTTGTTGGGCATCATCACGCCGATGGTCATCATGATTGTGATCGGTGTGGCCGGCATGGCAATCTTCGCTTACGTGATTGCTAAGGTTTTAAAGCAATCCTTCGCAATGAGTTTTGCCAACTGCTTGACGGCACTCTACGGCTTCCCGTTTAACGCCATTATTACGGAATCGACCTGTAAGGCTATGGCTCAAACGAAGGAAGAAGAAGAATTCTTGATGAGTAAGATGTTCCCCTCGATGATCGTGGGTGGCTTCGTGACAGTGACGATTGCCTCTGTCGTGATTGCCGGTGTCTTCGTCAATCTCTTGTAATTGAACTCCTTAAATCTCGCAGGTCGAAAGGCTTGCGAGATTTTTCTATGAACAGAGGTATTTGAAATGAATTATGAAGCAATGAAGAGTCGCTACAACGACTATTTGATCGAACAACGTCGTTGGTTCCATGCTCACCCCGAAGTGAGCGAACAAGAATTCAATACGTCTGCCCACATCAAGGCTGAACTTGATCGTATGGGCATTGAATGGGTTCCCTGCGGTTTGAAGACGGGGATTAAGGCAACGATTCGCGGTGCCAAGCCCGGTAAGTGCATCATGTTGCGTGCCGACATGGACGCTTTGAGCGTACCTGAAGAAACGGGTTATGAATTTGCTTCTGAAAACGAAGGCGTGAGCCACGCCTGTGGCCACGACTGCCACATGTCTTGCTTATTGACGGCGGCAGCCATCTTAAACGACATTAAAGATGAGCTTTGCGGTACGGTCGTCTTGGCCTTTCAACCGAGCGAAGAAATGGGTACGGGCGCTCCGGCCATGATCGCTGAAGGCATTTTGGATGGCGTTGACGCTTGCTACGGCACGCACGTTTGGGCTGACGTTCCCGCCGGTCAAATCTCTGTGCGTAGCGGCCCCACGATGGCTTCTGCCGACATGTTTGAAGTCAACATCAAGGGTCAAGACGGTCACGGCTCTCAACCGCATTTAACGAAAGATGCTGTTGTGATTGCTTCAGCCATTGTGCAAAACCTCCAATCGATTGTTGCTCGTGAAATTGACCCGACGCAAACGGCTGTGATTTCTGTCGGTACGATCAATGCCGGTACGCGCTGGAATGTAATTGCCGGTAAGGCCAAGTTGACGGGTACGACGCGTTGCTTCAGTAACGAAGTTCGCGCTCAAATTCCTGCTGCCATGATGCGCGTTTGTGAAGAAACGGCTAAGGCTTATCGTGGTGAAGCTGAAGTGATTACGACGCAAATGGTGCCGCCCACCATCAATGACCCGAAGTTAGCTGAAATCGTTCGCGGTGCTGCCAAGAAGGTCATGGGTGAAGATTGCCTCTATGACTATCCCATCTCTATGGGTGGTGAAGACTTCGGTAATTACCAATTGACGGTGCCGGGTGTGATGACGATGTTTGGTATCCGCAATCCTGAATGCGATGCCGTTCATCCGCAACACTCTACGTGCTTTAAGGTTGATGAATCGGTTTTGATGAATGCTGCTTTGACGCACGTACAAGTCGCAGTGGACTTCTTAAATAGCTAATTCTTAGTTGGTTATTCCATCCCGTGTCACGTCGGAAACGGTTGTGATACGGGATTTCTTTTAATTGTCTAAATAACATAATCGTAAATTAGTAAATCGTACATTACTAAATTGTGATAAACTGAATTTCAATCGAATGATTGAGGATGATTGAAAATGTTTATTGGTCGCGAAAAAGAGCTAAAGTCTTTGGAATCGCTCTATAACTCTGAGAAGTTTGAGTTCGCAGTGATCTATGGGCGTCGACGCGTGGGAAAAACGGCACTCATTACGGAATTCATCAAAGATAAAAAAGCCGTCTATTTCATGGGCGTGGAAAGTAATGCGAAGCAAAATTTGGAAAACTTCAGTCAAAGTATTTTCGATTCGACCTTAGAAAAGGGATTGGAAGGCAGTGTTTTTACGAGCTTTCAAACCGCTTTGGAATACGTATTTAAACAAGCTCAAGATGAACGTTTAGTGTTGGTCATCGATGAGTATCCCTACGTGGCGAGGTCTTCAAAGAGCCTGGCATCAACGCTTCAACGCTTAATTGATCAATACAAAGATCATTGCAAATTGATGCTGATTTTGTGCGGTTCTTCCATGTCTTACATGGAGGATCATGTGTTGTCGTATAAGGCGCCCCTTTACGGTCGGCGCACAGCACAGATGAAGGTAGAACCCTTTGATTTTGCCGATACGTGTCGCTACCTGAAAGGTTTTTCGGATGAAGCGAAAATCTTGGCTTACGCGATGATGGGGGGTACGCCACAGTACCTGTTGCAACTGAATGATCGCTTGTCCATTGAAGAGAACATTTGCCAGACTTTTTTGAATTCTACTTCTTCAATCTATGAAGAGCCTGAGAATTTGCTCAAACAAGAAGTCAGAGAGGCTGCGCTTTACTACGCCCTGATGAGCGCGATCGCGGGCGGTGCCTCCCGAATGAACGAGATTTCTACGAAAGTCGGACAAGAGACTTCGGTTTGCACGGCGTACTTAAAAAATCTCATGATGCTGGGGTTAGTGAAAAAAGAGGTGCCCTTTGGAGAGAAAAATTCCCGGAAATCGATCTATTCCATTGCCGATAATCTTTTCCGATTCTGGTTTAGATTCGTTCCAGAAAACCAACACCTCATCGCTCGTGGTGCATCAACACTGGCATTGCGCAGAATAGAACCACGTCTATCTGAATTTTCCGGAGCAGTGTTTGAGGATATCTGTAAGCAATATCTTTGGGAAACGCTTTTTCAAGGTCTCAGTCCGGTTGATTTCAATGATTTGGGGCGTTGGTGGGGAACAAATCCGAAGACAAGAGAACAAGAGGAAATTGATATCGTCGGTTCTGACGGTAAAAAATTGGTTCTCTTTGCCGAATGTAAGTGGACTAATGAAAAAGTGGATTTGGGTATTTTGCAGACTTTGCTCGAGCGAAGCCGCATTTTCAATAGCAATAATCCACATTTATATATTTTCTCAAAGACGGGATTTACTTCGGCTTGTAGGGCAAAAGCACAAGAACTCGGAAATGTTTCGCTTGTCACTTACCGAGAAATTTTGGATATCTTAAATGGGCGGAACGTGTAAAAGCGATACGTTTTGTATTGGCGGAACGTGCAAAAACTGCCACATTTAAGTTGGCGGATCGTGCAAATTAAGCAAGTTTAAAAAAATAGTGAATCTTGTGAATTGTTCCTAACTGATTGGATATAATGGAAAAATTCTTTTAAAAACGGGTGATGTTATGTTGATTTCTCGCTCAGAATTAAAAAACGCTAAACGAATTGTGGTTAAAGTCGGTTCGAGCACGATTACGCATGCCAATGGCAAGCGTGATTTTGCACGAATGGATCGTTTGGCCAGAGAGCTTTCAGACCTTCAAAATCAAGGCAAAGAAATGATTTTGGTGACTTCGGGCGCCGTGGCCGTGGGTGTTGATCGTTTGGGCCTTACCGAGAAGCCAAAAACCATTCCGGGTAAGCAAGCTGCCGCCGCTGTGGGTCAAGGCATCTTGATGCACACCTACGACAAATTTTTCTCGGAATACGGGCAAATCACGGCTCAAGTTTTGATTACTCGCCAAGAGACGGTGGATCGTCATCGCTATATCAATGCTCGTAACACCTTTAAAGAGCTTTTAAAGAGTCGAGTGATTCCGATTGTCAATGAAAATGACGTGGTGGCTTTAGATGAATTAAAGATTGGCGACAATGATAATTTGTCAGCTTTGGTGGCTGGCATTGTTGAAGCCGATTTGGTCATTATTTTGTCTGACGTTGACGGTCTTTATACGGCAAATCCTCAAACGCATCCCGATGCCAAGCTTGTGAGCGAAGTCGAAGAGATTACGCCCGCGATTGAAGCGAGCGCAGGAGGCGCGGGCAGTAGCGTCGGTACGGGCGGGATGGCAACGAAATTGCAGGCAGCCAAAAACGCAACCACCTCAGGCATTAACTTGGTGATTGCCTCCGGTGAAGAACTCGATTCCGTGACCCGAATTCTCAATGGAGAAAATATCGGTACCCTTTTCGTTTCTCGAGAAAACCGTTTGCAATTTAGAAAGAAATGGTTGGCCTTTGGTGCTCGTATTAAGGGGAAATTGACGGTGGATGCTGGGTGCGCTAAAGCAATGAAAAAAGCCGGTGGTTGCAGCATTTTACCCGTGGGTATCAAGGCGGTGGAAGGTGAATTCGAACCGGGTAATACCGTGAGCATTGTCAACGAAAGTGGTGAGGAATTGGCTCGCGGCTTATCTCACTACGCATCCGATGAAATTCAAAAGATTTTAGGTTGCCACAGTGATGAAATTGAAACGCGCTTGGGCCACAAGGCGTTCGATGAAGTGGTTCACCGTGATGATTTGGTGATTTTCGGTTTGGAGGCCAATGATGAGTACTTATGATTTGGTACGTGATAAAGCCCATTTGGCGCATGAGGCCGAAAGACGATTGGCCTTAGTTGACACCGAGACCAAAAATCGTGCGCTTTTAGCCATGGCCGATGCCCTGTTGGTTCAAAGTGATTTCATTTTGACTGAAAACAAAAAGGATATGGAACGCGCTCGCACCAACGGCATGAAGTCTTCCATGTTGGATCGTCTTCAATTGACCGTAAAGCGCATTGAAGGGATGGCTGAGGGCTTGCGCCAAGTCGCAGACCTTGCCGACCCCGTAGGCGACGTTTTAGCGGATTGTACGTTGGAGAACGGCCTTCATATTCAAAAGGTTCGAGTGCCTTTGGGTGTGATTGGCATTATTTATGAAGCACGTCCCAATGTGACGGCCGATGCCATTGGTCTTTGCGTGAAGTCGGGCAATGCCGTTGTGTTAAAGGGCGGTAGCGAAGCTTTATCTTCGAACGCTGCGATTGCCAAGGTCTTGACGCAAGCGGCTTACGCAAATGGCATCCCTGAAGGCGCCATTGAACTCATTGACGTGACCGATCGTGAGGCGGTAACGCATTTGATTCGTATGAATGATTATGTCGACGTGGTCATTCCTCGTGGTGGTGCAGGTTTGATTCGTTTCGTGGTTCAAAATGCCTCTGTCCCCGTGATTGAAACGGGGTCGGGTGTTTGCCATACCTTTGTCGATGCTACGGCCGATTGCGATAAAGCGAGAAAGATCGCCTTTAACGCCAAGGTACAACGTCCTTCCGTTTGCAATGCCATGGAAACGCTTTTGGTTCATAAGGATGTGGCCGAAGCTTTCTTGCCTGCCATGCTCAAAGACTATTTTGATGCCGGTGTAACGATCATGGGTTGCGAGAAGGTGCAAGCTTTTGATGCACGAGTGGTTCCTGCAACCGAGGAAGATTGGGCTACGGAATACGGTGATTTGCGATTGTCGGTGAAGATTGTTGAGGGGATCGATGAAGCACTTGATCACATTGCGCGCTTTAGCACAAAGCACTCTGAATGCATTGTGACTGAAGACGCAACAAATGCTCAGATCTTCCAACGCTCAATTGATGCGGCGGCTGTCTATGTCAATGCCTCCACTCGATTTACGGATGGTTTTGAATTTGGCTTTGGTGCTGAAATTGGTATCAGTACACAAAAACTTCATGCCAGAGGTCCCATGGCGTTACCGGAATTGACGTCTTACAAGTATTTAGTGACGGGTAACGGTCAAGTTCGCGGCTAATCATTTTCTACTGATTTAGGGCGCCTCTCTGCCTTTGATGGAGAGGCGCTTTTGATTTTTTAAGTTTTGGCGCTTAATTTCTTCGCAAAGATAATCGGCAAGAACAAAAACATAGCGGCAAAGGCTAAAGCAAAGGGAAGACCCAAGTGATCGGCAATGAAACCTAAACAGGGAGGTCCCACCAAAAAGGCGCCGTAGCCTGCAGTTGACAACATGCTCATACGAGTCGCCGTGTCGCTTCCGGTTGCTGCACCGGCTGACAAGGCAACGGGATAGCCAAGGGCGGTTCCTGCTGACCATAAGATGACCCCTAGGATGACAATTAGGGGCGTTTGAATGAAAATGACTAAAAGCAGTCCGCATAAGGCTAATGTGCCACTACCGGCTAAGACTCGTTGACGCCCAAATCGGTTTAACCAATAGGTACCTGTGAATCGAATGATGGCTAGCCCTGTTGCAAAATGAGCAAAGGCAAAAGCCGAAAAGGAACTGGTCGCATTTAACGTTTCGCCTAAAAGAATCGGCAACCAATCATTGGCGGTACCTTCGCAGAGTGCCACGGCAAATACGACCAAAATAGCAGTCATTAAGAGGCTGTCCATGCGGGGTTTATTCGTATTTTGGTTTTGAGGTGTAGCTGCTAACCGAGCGGTTTGCGTCACGAGCGAGTCAGCCCCAGATAGCGGTTTCGCAGAAAGAAAAACAAGCGTCAGCATTAATGCACAAGCAAGTAGAAAATGCTGCATGGGTGCAAATCCCAGTAATACGCAGGCAAAGCCAAAGAAAGCCCCGATTGCTTCACCGAAACTAAAGCACCCATGCAATGTGGTCAAAAACGGGCGCTTTTGCGTTGCTTCCCACGCAGCACCGGCGACGTTAACCGCAATATCGAGAAAAATACTTCCCAACCCTACGCATCCTAAGCCCAGTCCGGCAACGATGGAACCAGGGATAGGAAGAGTGATCACTAAAGGAAGTGCGGATAACAATAGCCCAAAATGAATAATCAAGGCTCCTGCGAGAATAATCAGTCTCGGACCATATCGATTGACCAATTTTGCAGTTACAAGCAATCCGAGCATCGCGCCCGCCGATAAACCAAACAAAACCCATCCCATTTGTCCCAATGTAAGACCGAGTCCATTTCGAATATCGGGAGTTCTTACGATCCAAGCGGCGTACAAAAAGCCAGAAAGGAAAAAGACAGCAAAAAGGGCCTTGGGTGTATTGAAGGAAAAAAGTTTAGAAATCGTACGATCAGACGAAAACAGTCCGAACATGCTTATCTCCAGATTGCGAAAATTATTACTATATGTACGAACGTACATAATGAGTGCGGTATTATTACACAAGTGTTCGAAGATTTGTACAAACGTACACTTAATTTTTTTGATGATGATCATGGGTTCTGATATTTCAAATTCTTCTCCTGTTGCTAATGCTCGACAACGACGATTCGATCCTCATCGCCGTGAACGGATTTTGACGGTGACGTTAGATGTCATTGCAGAAAAAGGGTTGAGCGGCGCAACGATGCGTGTTATTGCTGAAGCGGCAGATGTATCTTTGGGATCGATGACTTATTACTTTGCCGATCGTGATGCCTTGCTATTAGAAGCTTTTGAACATTTTGCTACTGAGATTGAGGGACTTTTAATTCGTCCATTAGAAGAGACCGAAAGTCCTGGGGAGATGTTGGATCTTGTCACCGATCTGATTTGCGGAAGTCGTTGGGCCACGCGTCGCAATTTGCTTTTGTCTTATGAACTCTATGCATGGGCAAGTCGATGCCCTGAAGTGACGGAAGTGGTGCATCGCGGGATTGAAGGAATGCGTGCGGCACTGACTCGTTTTTTCACAAAGCCCGAAGCCGATGCCATAGATGCGCTTTTTGATGGTGCCTCTATTCACCGTGCCTACGACAGTACACCGCCATCAAGAGAGGAAATTCGTTCAATTCTTGCTCGTATCGGTGGTGCTTAAACGGTTTTCGTAGACAGTACAAATATTTGGGACAAAGGTGCGTAGTGATACGATCTTTGTCCCCTTTTTAATAACGGTTTTTGTGTGTAAAACTATTGTCCAAGAACACTAATTCGTTCTTGAATGTGTGAACCGTTAACGGCTTCATCAATCATGGCAATGGCATAATCGGCGTAGCTAATCACGCTCTCACCGTCGTCATTTACCGAGAACTCTTCTCCACGCAACAGGTAGTGACCGGTTTTTTCGCCATCGGCTCTGAAGTCCGCAGCAGGGCTGACATAAGTCCATTTCACATCGTTGCGTTTACGCAATTCCGACAAACCTTCAGCCATTGCGTTAGCGAGCGGTTTATAGGCATCGGGGAAGTCAGGGAGGTCAACGAGACGTTGCGTATGTTCAGCGTTCATATAGAGGCTACCAGCCCCACCGACCACCAAAAGGCGAGTGTTGCTGCCAGTGAGAATATCGCACAAATGCTTCAACGTGGTGCTGTGCATTGGAAACGTCTCTTGAGTCCAAGCACCGAAAGCATCAATGACAATATCAAAACCCTTCAAATCTTCGGCAGTGAGATCAAAGAGGTCCTTTGTAATGACCTGCTGTGCAACGGTTTTATTTTTGCCTCGTACGATGGCCGTTACGTCTAAACCACGCGAGACGGCCTCTTGTGTAATTAAGCTTCCAGCCTTGCCATTGGCACAGATGACAGCGATTTTCGTAGACATAATGTTTTCCTCCAAATGATGGGATAAGATCAACGTTTAAAATTATTATATGTCGTACGATATTAAAAACAAGTACGATACTATTTGATACCCAGTGTCAAGCATGATATTGAAACGTCATTAAGATGAATAAATTCAAGTGATTTCTATCTAAATTGCGTACTATAATTTTTATTCCTACGTTAATTTGTAAGACTGTTGATCAAGGAAGTTAAAAATGGAAAAGAAGGATTTATTCGGCGTTTGTCCCTTCGTTACCTCTCAGAAAATTTTGAATGGTAAATGGTCGATTTATTTGCTCTATTTGCTGAGCAAGGGGCCAGTCCGTTTTAATGAACTGCAAAGAAAAATGCCTGAAGAGATGACGCATACAACGTTGTCGCGCCAGCTAAAGATGCTCGAGAGTGAGGGGCTAATTGTTCGAAAGCAGTATGGCCAAATTCCACCGAAAGTGGAGTATTCGTTAAGTGAAATCGGCCAAAAGTTCCAATCGGTTCTAGATGAACTGGAAAAATGGGGTTACGACTACATTGAACATCTTAAACAACACCGTTGAGTTAATAGGGCATTCGGTGACCTTGGTACTGTTATCGGTACCAAGGTTAATTTTTGTTAATTGTTGTTAATATTAATTAATATTCATTTAAGTATCGCCAAATTTCATTATTTTGTTGATTATTGGTGTTAAAGATTGTATGTCATTTTGTGCTTCAGATTAGGCGTTATAGCCTAGTGTTCCAAAAATAAGGGCTTGTCTTTGCCTGACGACTTTTGATAATCTAAAAACACGCCTCATCGAGAGGTCTTCATTTTCTTTCTTAGACAAAGGATTGTCATTGATGCAAAACGCGTTCACCATTTCGCAAAAAACGTCGCTTCCTGTAAGCGCGACGGCTTTTGCTATGGAAATGCGAATGTGTCACATGATGATGGTGCTCTAAGACCTTCGGAGCACCCTTGCTCCGCTAGAAATCATCACTTGGAAGGTCCTAATCAAGTGATGATTTTTTTATCTCCCCAATAAACAATTCATCGATTTTTAACTGCAAAGAATGCCGGCATGGTGCCATTGCATTCAAGATCTGGAAATGCACCCAAAATGGGTTAAAAGATCGGCAGAGAAAGGGATGCAATCATCATGATTAAATTAGAAAATATCGTTAAAGAATTTGATGTTGAGCACCAGTGTGTGCGAGCCGTCAATGACGTTTCTTTGCACATTCGCAAGGGCGAAATTTACGGCATTATCGGTTTTTCCGGCGCCGGTAAATCCACACTCGTGCGATGCATCAATTTGTTGGAAAGACCGACGTCGGGCGAGGTGATTTTTGATGGAACAGAACTCACTAAACTTCCCGCTCAAGCCCTACGCCAAGTGCGTCAACAGATCGGAATGATCTTTCAACACTTCAACCTCATGCCTTCCCGAACGGTGTTTGAAAACATCGAACTGCCTTTAAAACTCACGTCGCTTACTGCCGAAGAGCGCGCTCAAAAAGTTTCGAATTTACTGCAATTGGTCGGTCTGTCCGATAAGCGTGATGTGTATCCGTCCCAGCTCTCGGGCGGTCAAAAGCAACGCGTGGCCATTGCTAGAGCGCTCGCCAATGACCCGAAGGTGCTTTTGTGTGACGAAGCAACAAGTGCATTGGATCCGCAAACCACGCAATCCATTTTGGGGTTATTGAAGGAAGTTAATCGAAAGTTGGGTCTTACGCTTGTCATCATCACGCACCAAATGGCCGTGATTAAAGAAATTTGTGATCGGGTGGCGGTGATGCAAACCGGTGAAGTCGTAGAAGAAGGCTCGGTCATGGATGTCTTTAGCCACCCTCAAGCACCGATTACGAAAAGTTTTATCGAAACGGCGAGCAACATGGGGACGTTTTTTGAGTTGTTGGAAACGCCTGGGGCGATTCCAGGACTTGAAGAAGACAGCACGGTTTGGCTTTTGACTTACCGAGGTCGAGTGGCGGGTGAATCGCTCATGACAGAACTCTATAAACGCTTTGGGGTCGAAGCCAACATTGTTTACGGCAACATCGATTTCTTAAAAGGTGAGACGCTTGGCAAATTGGGCGTCGGCATTAAGGGTTCATTGGACAACATTGAAAGTGCACGTCAATTTCTCTTGGCAAACGGCGTGACGGTGGAGGTTTTGAAATGACTTCGTTTCTCTATACAGTTTTCCCGAATTTAGAACGTTTGGCGCCGGAGCTTTGGGAGTGTTTGGGTCAGACCTTCACGATGGTGGCAGTCTCCGGCACTTTGGCTTGGGTCATTGGGATTGCGATCGGTGTTTTATTAGTTGTTACGCGCCCCGGCGCCATCTGTGAAAACCGTTGGGTGTTTACGTTTTTTGATCACTCAATCGACATTATCCGATCCATTCCTTTCATTATTTTGATTGTTCTTTTGATTCCGCTTTCTCGCTTGCTTGTAGGGACGGGATCGGGGGTGACGGGTTCCTTTGTGGCCTTGGTTTTTGGTACGGTGCCCTTTTTTGCCCGACAAGTGGAATCGGTCTTATCGGACTTGGAATACGGCCTCATTGAAGCCAGTCTTGCCATGGGCTTTTCCCCCTTGCAAATCATCTTCGGTGTGTACCTCAAAGAAAGCATTGCCGGTATCACGCGCGTCACGATGATTACCTTTGTGTCCTTTATCGGTATTACGGCGATTGCTGGCGCCATTGGCGCCGGTGGTATCGGGGACTTCGCGATTCGCTACGGCTACCAAATGGGTTATCGCGACATGATTTGGTTAACCGTTCTCATCATTCTTGCCATCATCAGTGCCTTCCAATTCGCAGGCCAATGGGTGATTCGCAAAAACCAACACTAATTTCTTAAAACGTCAAGGAGTATTGATTATGAATAAACGTACCTTTATTAAGAGCATTGCCGCTACTTTTGTGACGGCGGGTCTTTCCTTAAGTTTGATCGGTCAAGCCACTGCAGCTGATGTCAAGGTGGTCAAAGTCGGTGTGGTCGGTGACTATAACGATCAGTGGGAAACCGTGAACGAATTGTTGGCCAAAGACAATATCCGAGTAAAGCTCGTCAAGTTCAGTGACTACGCAACGCCAAATCGCGCGTTAGCTGATGGCGACTTGGATTTAAATGCCTTCCAACACAAAGCGTTTTTGGCCAATGATATCGCTCGTAACGGTTACAAGATTGTGGCTATCGGTGACACGATCATTACGCCACTTCGTATCTATAACAACAAGGATAAGATCAAGTCGCTCTCCGACATTAAAGATGGTGATGTGATTGCCATTCCGTCTGACTTAACCAACGGCGGTCGCGCTATTAAACTTTTGGAAAAGGCCGGTCTTGTTAAGGTTGATCCTTCTAAGGGTTATGTTCCCACGAAGTTGGACATTACGGAATACAAGGTCAAGATTAAGATCCGTGAAGCCGAGTCCGGTATTTTGGCACGCCTTTTGCCTGACTTTACCGCCGCATTAATCAATGGTGGTAACGCGTTGACGGCCGGGTTGGATCCCATGAAAGATGCGATCTATTCGGAAGACATTAATCCGAAGACCAATCCTAATGTGGGGCAACTTGTCAACGTCATCGTGGCTCGTACGAAAGATAAAGACAACGAGGTCTATCAAAAGGTGGTGAAAGCCTACAATACGCCCGAGACCGCTAAGACGATTTTGAAGGCTTACAAGGGCGCGTATGAAGCCGCTTGGGAAGGTGCCGAGAAATATAATCTAGGAAAATAGATATTAATTTGAAAACAGGCTTGGAGATGATGGTTTCCAAGCCTGTCGCTTTTGTGTATTAGAACTTCCAAACTTCAATGCCCACATTGGGGTCAAATTGTCGTTCGATGGTTTCGTTAGCTGGCGAAATAATAATTTCACCGGTATAGCTGATATTGGCTTCTTGCATGTGGCCGGCAGTAACCACGATTTCGCCCTTGTCATTTAATTGAGAAAACGTGGCGTGGCTATGCAGAAACGGCAATGCGTCACTTCCTTTGGAAATGTTGCCGGATAACGAAATCATTTCAATCATGCCGGTGAGGGTATGCGAAATGAAGTCTTTTTTTTCAGGAATATAGGTTTGCAAAACCACCTTGTCACAAGCACCAATTCCACGGAAATACCCACCAAAAACCCCTTCTTTTTCACAGATGTTTTTAATCGTTTCAATGAGCGGTTCGTCTTTGTCAATTCGCAAGTAAATTTCGTTAGTCATCTTTTTGTATTGCATGGTTTTTATCCTTTTTTGTTAATTGAAATCGTTACGATTGGCGGTTTTTCTCAACAAAGCGAGACACTTGATCCCAGACGCTCGTGAAATAATCAATAAAGCAAGGGTGAGGCGCGTCGGCAATGATAGAGAGCGTTGCATTAGGGGTCATTTTGTAGGCGCTTATGACCGTATCTAACGGTGCATTGCCGTCTTTTTCACCCGCCATGAAAAGTGTCGGACATTGAATATTCATAAAGACGTTTTTGCTGATGAGTTCATGGTTCCAAAAGTCGCCATACATACTCATCCAGGAAGGCCACCGATCGGGTTCCGGCATGATTTTCTTTTGTTGTTCAAAGTACTCAGGATCCAAAGCGAAGAGCTCATCGTAGTCGACAACAACGCGGTGCAAACCAGGGATGCTTTCACCCGCTCCGATCGCAATGAGATAACTCACCATCGAAGGGCTAGAAATCGCCATTTTGTAAGCAGTGTAGGCACCGTCGCTAAAACCTAAAATGGGGGCTTTCCTAATGCCTTCGGCTTGCATCACTGCAAAAATATCGAGGGCTTTACGCTCGTAGGAGTAAGGAGCACTTCCGAAACCGCTTCGTCCGTGACCGCGGGAAGAGGGGATAATAACTCGGAATTTTTGGGAGAGTTTATCGATGAAGACGCCCATTTCGTAGGCGCAACCCACGCCTCCGCCATGCAAGATAATGAAGGGTTCGCCTTCGCCATAAGTTTCGTAATAAAGATCAACATCACCAACGTTGACAGAGTGTCCTGCACTGAGGTTGTTACCATAATTAATGGCACTGCCGGTTTGTCGATTAGACTGCATGAAATAGCGCATGAGTCACTCTCCTTTTTACAATCATCGATATATTAGTTCGATATCGAACCAATGGCAAGAAAAAACTTGTAACTGTTAATTAGCAGGAGAAGTCAAGGGTCTGAAAAGACTAATGGTTTATGCTTAGTTTTGATTATTTTGAGTGGCTTGGGTCTACACTTAATTTGTTCTTCTTTTGGTTTTCTGGTGACCGCCATGCAGTGGCTCAATACTCTACTAACAGACCCTAATTCCATTGCCCATATTGTCCTCGTTTACATGGCCATCATCTCGATTGGTTTAGGCATCGGACGCATTAAATTCTTTGGTATTTCTTTGGGCTCGATTGTTGTTTTATTTGTGGGGCTCGCCTTTAGTTATTTTGGTGTTCGCGTCAATATGGACGTGTTGGCCTTTGCCAAAGACTTCGGGTTAATCATCTTTATTTTCTTCATCGGCTTGCAAGTTGGCCCTTCCTTTTTCTCATCATTTAAAAGTGTCGGGGTTGTTCTCAATTCCCTCATGGTTTTCGGTTGGACTTTAGGGATCGTTATTACCATCAGTGCTTTCTTTTTGTTCTCAGACACGATTTCTCTGCCTGAGATTTTAGGTATTCACTATGGTGCCGTGACCAATACGCCCGGTCTTGGTGCCACGCAAGAAGCATTAAATCAGTTGAACTATCAAGGCAATGACATTGCGGCCGCTTACGCTTGCGCTTATCCCTTGGGTTTAACGGCCATTATCGGTGTGTCGATTTTCTTGCGCTGGATTTTCAAAATCGACATGGCTGAAGAAGATCGCCATTGGGATGTTGAAGAGCGAGAAATCAGTCAAGCGCCGGTTTCTTTTCACATCTACATCACCAACCACTTGTTGGACGGTGTGACGATCACGCAATCGCACGAACGTATTCCGCGTCCCTTTATTTGTTCGCGCGTGATGCATGCGGGTGAAATCATTAGTCCGTTACCGGAAACCGTGTTGCATGTAGGCGATACGATTCGTGTGGTCTCAACGCCGGAACACAAGCGCGACATCATTGCCGCCTTTGGTAAAGAAGACGAACGCATTAATTTGGAAACGGCGCATACGCCGTTGGTTCGTGCCAAATTCTTGGTGTCCTTGTCATCCTTGAGTGGCAGAACGATTGATAGCTTGTCGTTGGCTGCCACCGATGGTGTCAACATTACGCGCGTCTTTCGTGCCGGTACTGAACTTTTCCCGCATCCGAATTTGCATATTCAAGTGGGTGACGTGCTTCAGTGCGTGGGACCCGAGAACGCCGTGAAACGCCTCGAAGGTCGTTTAGGCAATCAAGCCAAGCATTTGGATCAACCCAATATTGCTGCCATCTTTATGGGGATGACGTTGGGGATCGTCTTTGGCTCTTTACCGTTAGCCATTCCCGGCATGCCTACGCCGATCAAATTAGGGATGGCTGGTGGCCCCTTGATCATTGCTATTTTGTTGGGTCGCTATGGGGCGTCTTTGCACCTCTCAACCTACATGACCCCGTCCTCAAACTTGATGAGTCGAGAAATTGGGATTTCGCTTTTCTTGGCAAGCGTCGGTTTGTCAGCAGGGGATACGTTTGTCAATGCCTTGATTACGGGTAACGGGCTACTTTTTGCGTTGATCGGTTGCTGTATTACGGTTGTGCCGCAATTGGTGGTGGGGATTATTGCTCGTGTGTTCTGCAAGCTTAACTACCACAGCATCGTGGGTCTCTTGATTGGTTTGGGTACGAACTCTCCCATCTTGGCTTACGCCTCCACCTTGTCGGAAAAGAACGCAGCTCCCGTGGCTTACTCAACGGTTTATCCGTTAGCGATGTTCTTGCGCATCATTACCGGTCAATTGATTTTGTTGGCGATGTGGTCGTACGTGTTTTAAGTAGAAGTTTTTTGATTCAAAAGTGCCGTAGGTTGTTTGCTTACGGCATTTTTTTTTATCGCCGTAAAGGCAAACGATAATCATTTACATTAACTATCAACTTTCGATAATTGATAGTTATCGTCTATTAACTAGGTAGATTCTGCTTGAAAAATCTCATTTCATAATTAATATTTCGAAAACGATAATGATTCTCATTTACATATGTGAGATTTTCTTACAGGATTAATTATGGAAAAGCCTCAAAAATGCCCTCATCATGCTCATGCTTCGTTTGAAGCCGGTCAAAAACGCATGATGGGTGGCGTCACCCAAATCGAAGATATTGTCAATTTTAATGCAACAATCACAGACGATCCTTTAAAAAATGCATTCGATAGCAAAGTGACGGTGCATTCGCGCATGGCAGGACGTCCCTATATGGGAGAAGAGGCACGAGAACTCATTGAAGGGCAATTCGATAGCAAGCGTCAAGGAACGGGTTTAGCCTACATCCATGTGCCATTTTGCGAAACGCGTTGCCTATATTGTCTTTTCTATCAAAATCCGCTTCAAAGCGATTCCAGTCAACGCTATACCGATACCTTGATCAAAGAATTGCAACTTTGGTCGAATAAAAAAGCTCAACAACAAACACCTCTTCATGCCGTTTATTTTGGTGGCGGTACACCGACGGCGCTTGAGGCCACGGATATCAAACGATTGGTCAGCGCTGTACGTCAATATTTACCTCTTGCCAACGATTGTGAAATTACGCTCGAGGGGCGTATTCACCACTTCCCCGAAGAGAAAATGGAAGCCGCTTTTGAAGCCGGTGTTAATCGTATTTCTCTTGGCGTTCAAACCTTTAATGCCAAAGTGCGTCAAACGATGCGTCGTGTTGATGATCGTGAGAGCTTAATTGCCTCGATTGAAAAGTTAGCGTCTTATAACCAAGCAAGCATCGTCTGCGACCTCATTTACGGCTTTCCTTATCAAACGATGGACGTTTGGGAGGACGACGTGAAAACGGCCGCATCCCTTCCGCTCGATGGCGTGGACTGCTACCAACTCAATGTCTTTGAAAAGTCGCCTTTGGGCAAGTTTATTGAGAATGGAAAGTTGCCCGCAGGGGCCGATAAAGCCGAGCGATCCGAAATGTTTGCAAAGTCCGTGGAAATTCTTTCTAACGCTCAGTGGCGTCGTCTTTCAAACAACCATTGGGGACAAACGTTTAGAGAGCGCAACCTCTATAACCGCTTTGGTAAAAGTGCGGCCGACTGTTTGGCTTTCGGTTCTGGCGCCGGTGGCAAGATCAATGGTCACAGCTTCATGATGGAACGAAAGTATGACGAATGGGAAAAGATGGTCTTAGAAGGCATCAAACCCATTGCGTTTGCGACCGCGCCTTCGTCTCACTGGCATTGCCTTCAAACGGTTTCTTCTGAAATGGAACTGGGTCGCATCAATCTTCACGCTTTAAGTGAGCGCTTCCACCTTCCTATGAATCGCCTTGCTCAAGATGTCTTTGAACAATGGACAATGGCCGGGTTGATTCGTCCGGTCGGGGAATGGATGGTTCAAACATTAGCTGGTCAGTTCTGGCACGTAACGATGAGCCAATTGCTCCTCAATGTGCTCACGCAACGCCTTGCTCAACACAAGTAAAAGTTTTTTAACTCGAGAGAAAAGCTAATAACTGTTTCTCTTTAATTGATATGACTCCTCGTTTTACTCCTAATCCGTTAGTGGCCGCTTTAGCTTTAAGTTTTGCCACTTTATCCAGTGGCTCGGTCTATGCCATGGAAACGTTAAATGCTCAAGATGTGGTTGTCACGGCTTCTCGCGTTGAGAAAGCTTTGGCAGACGTCAATATGAGTGTTTCTGTTATTGATCGCGAAACGATTGAACGCAATGCTCAAGCCAAGACGATTGCCGATTTGCTCGAAAGTACCGTTCCCGGTATTCGTATTCAAAACGATGGTGGACAAGGCATTGACCGTGTGTCCATTCGTGGCGAAGACGCTTTCCGTACCGTTGTGATGGTCGATGGTCAGCGAATTTCTGAACAAAAATCCATGTCGGGCGTTCCCTTGTTAATCGATCCCTCTCAAGTCGAGCGCATTGAAGTGATTCGCGGTCCGGCCTCCGTTTTGTATGGCTCTGACGCCATTGGTGGCGCCATTAACATCATTACCAAAAAGGGTGGCAATACGGCCTTTGGTGGCAGCGCTTCTGCAGGCTTTAATTCTGCCTCTAACGGTACGGATTTAGCCGCTTCCATCCAAGGTTCTGTCAATGGGTGGAACTATCGATTAGGGGCTTCGGCCAAGGACTATGGCAACTTGGATACGCCCGCAGGCAAGATGGCCAATACCGAATTTAGTTCAAAGTCGGCCAACGCCTTTTTGTCCTATGACATCGATCCAAATAAGACGATCGGCTTGTCTTTGAGTCATTTCGACCTTGATTTTGAGTCCGGTTCCATTTTGTATTCACCCGAAGACTTTTATGTCAAAGTGCCGTCTTGGAAGCGTACGCGCGGGAGCGTCTTTGGTGAATTTAAAAACATCAATGACTATTTAACACGTCTTAGTATCGATATCGCTCAAGAGCGAAACGAAAAAGAGATGGATAATCATGTCCGTCCGAGCCCGAAGATGCCCTACGCCATCGAAAGTTTTGCTGACAATGTTTTGGATACGACTAGCGCAAGTGTGCAAGCCGATTGGACATTGGGCGCTCGTCACTATTTGATCACGGGCTACGAATTCGCCTACGACAGTTTGGATGCCAATAGCAAGACTTATATGAAAAAGGTCTCAACTTTGCCGATCATTCCTGATAGCTATTGGTCAAAAAATGAAGACTACGATGGTAACCAAAGTCGTCACGCTTTGTTTGCAACGATGGAAAGTAGCTTAACGGATGCGTTGACGACCAATTACGGCGTGCGCTACACCTGGGTATCCAATGACATGGATATTTCTAATCAGATGACTCACACCCAAACATCGAATAAGAACGATGACGGTAAGGCAGTCTTTAACTTGGGGTTGAGTTACCGTGCGCTTGACAATTTAACGCTTCGCGCCAATTGGGCTCAAGGCTATCGTGCGCCGATTCTGCAAGAGCTTTTCATTGATACCACCATGGGTGGCGCAACGACTTATGCCAACCCGAACTTAGAGCCAGAAACGTCGGATAACTTTGAAGTGGGTGCTCGTTATCAATCCGGTCTTGTCACGATTGACGGCGCAGTTTTCTATAGCGATGCCGACAACTACATCGCAACGATTCAAAAGGGTATTGCCTACTACTACGACAACATCGGTCGAGCGAAAACGCTTGGTTTTGAATTGGATACCAGCTTGAAGTTGGGTGACTTTGAGCCCTACACCACGTTGACCCTTTTGCGCCGTGAATATAACGAAAACGGCATTAAGAGCACGAAGTCCGGTACGCCCAAAATCACGGCTCGCTACGGTGTTCGCTATGGCACGAGTGTTTATGGTAACGAACTTCGTTTAGACGCTTATGCCGTCTCGCAATCGGCAACCGAGCAATGGAACTTCTCTGAGGACAAGCTCGAAAGCAGCTACGGTGGTGCAACGACCTTCAACTTGACGGGTGGCGTGAGCTTCGGCCCCCAAGGCAACTACAGCTTTGATGCCGGTTTCTACAACATCACCAATAAGCTCTACCAAAATAACGGCTCCATTTACGAAGCGGGTCGTCATTTTGCGGTCAAACTCAATGCTCGTTTCTAAAGCGTTTTGATGATGACAAATAAGCTCGTGAAAACAGCCTATTGGAAGTCACAAGAGCTCGTGACGATCGGGATTTTTGCCGCTGCCATCAAGCTTTCTTCTTTATTGATTGCTTTGGCCGGCGGTGGCATGAATCCCGTGAGTCTGATGTTAAAAAACCTTGTGTTTTCTGCCCTTTTGATTGTCTTATTGGCAAGGGTGCGTAAAAGCGGAGTGCTCGTTGTTTTTACGCTCGTCTCAACCATCGTGAGCGCTTTGCTGTTGGGCTCGAGCATTACTTTGTTGCCCGCAGCCATTGTTGGTGCACTTTGCGCTGAAGTGGGCATTTTGATGGTGGGTGGCGCGAAAAAAGCGTGGAGCCCCTTTGTGGGTGTCGCTCTTTACGATCTCGCGAGCAAAGTCTTTTCTTTAGGTGTTTCTTATTTGATGATGCGAGAGACACCTGCCATGTTGGTCTCTGTCATTCCCATTATTGCGATCGGTTATATCGGATCCCTGATGGGGTTATATGCCGGTTACCGCTCCCTTCGTGAGTTGCGCCATGCGGGCATTGTGAGGAGCTAAATGATGGCGCATTCTGTTTTAAATCGACTCGATGCCAGAAGCAAAATTTTGCTGACGGTTTTGGGGGCCATTGCCACCATTGCGTTTTCAACATTGGGGGCGCAATTGGTGCTCTTTGGCGTGAGTTTCGTCATGGTGCTTCTGATCAATCGCCCTATGTTGGTTTTCGTTTTGTACTTACTCATGGGAGCCATGATGTTGCTCGCAAGTGCTTGCACTTGGGTGATGGCCTCATTCATTCCGAGTTTGGGCGAAATAACGTTTGGCAGTCTTGTCATTCCCTTCCTTCGAGGTTTAACCATGATGAATTGCGTGATGGGGATGGCGTTGACGACCAAGATTGAAGGAATCATGAGTGCACTGACTCAATTGCGATTGCCTTTCATGTTGACGCTTCCGGCAACTGTGATGATTCGTTTCATTTCGACTTTCACCAATGACGTGGCCCAAGTTTGGGAAACGCTCAAAATCCGAGGGTGGGAGATGGGTTTTGTTTTCTTTTTAAGGCATCCGTATTTGAGTACACGTTTACTTTTTACGCCACTCTTATTTCGGGCTTTAAAAAGCAGTGAAGCGTTGGGGGTTGCGGCAGAACTCAAGGGACTGGATCGTGGACTTCAACAAAAAGGGGCGATGAATTTTCAAGGCCAATCGAACTTTTCTAAAGCCGATGCGTGGCTCTTTTTGGGTGCTTCTTTCACCGTAGTGATGGCGACATATATCGAACTTCATTGGATTGAATGGGGACTTAATGTCACTCGTTTGGGTGTGATGTAAGGAGAGCGTGATGATTGAGTTTGAAAACGTTTCTTATCGCTACGCCTTTCAGTCAGATTGCGCCGTTAAAGACTTAAGTTTCAAGGTTGATGCAGGAAGTGTTGTGCTCGTCACAGGCGCCTCGGGTTGTGGGAAAACCACCCTAATGCGCATTGCCAATGGTCTTTGCCCTCATTACTACGCAGGCACCTTGTCGGGCTCGGTGAAAATCAATGGCGTTGAAACGAAAGACTCTTCGGTAGGGGAACTCTCTCAAACCGTTGGCACCCTTTTTCAAGACCCCGAAGATCAGTTTTTTGCATTGGGTGTGAAGGATGAAATGGGGTTTGCGCTGAAAGTGGCGGGAGTGAATGCAAAAGAGGTTGACGCGCGAATTCAAAAAGTGGCGCAACGCTTAGAGATGGAATCGCTTTTATCGCACTCCATCACAGCCCTTTCTGAAGGACAAAAACAAAGAGTCGCATTGGGTGAAATTTTGGTGGCTTTACCCAAAGTTTTAATTCTTGATGAACCCTCGGCCAATTTGGATCCTGAGGCCACTGAACGTTTGGCGCAGGAGTTGAAAAACCTCAAAAACCAAGGCTTTGCTATTTTGGTGGTCGATCATCGTATTCATTGGCTGCGTGGCATTGCCGATCAAGTCTTAGTAATGCGTGAGGGAAAAATTTGCCAAAGAGGCGATTTTGAACTTTTAACTAACGATGCCGTTCGATGCGAGTACGGTTTGCGTGAGGCAGACGTTAAAGACGTTCGAAAGACACTCACACAAACGCAAAATGAAGCCCCGATTTTGGAGGCATCAAACGTGAGTTTTGACTACGAGAAAAACAATCAAAGTGGCGGTTTTTCTCGTTTTAAACGAATTTTTAAAACCCCTGAAAAAGTCTCTCATCGAGCTGAACTATTAAAAAATATTTCCTTCTCTTTGGGGGCCGGTATCACCGCTTTGATTGGCGAAAACGGTACCGGGAAAACAACGTTGGCCCGTTTAATGACGGGGCTCAATGAGGGGAGTGGCACTTTTTATTTAAAGGGCAAAGAAACGAAGGCGAGCGACTTGCTTAAACACGCAGGGCTCGTGCTTCAAAACGCTGACCATCAACTGCAAATGCAGACTGTCAGTGAAGAAATCGGTGCGTGCCTTTTTGCGGTGGGACAAACCTCTAACTTACAGGCTCGCATTGATGAATTGATGCAGACGTTTGATTTAACGCCCTTGGCGCAACGACATCCGCAGTCGTTATCCGGTGGTCAAAAGCAACGTTTGGTGATTGCCTGTGCGTTGGCAAAAGACCCTGACATTTTGATTCTTGATGAACCCACAAGTGGACTCGATGGCGCCAATATGCAACGCGTTGCTCGGTGCTTAAACGATCAAGCTCAAAAGGGCAAAGCCATTTTATTAATCACCCATGACTTGGAGCTTTTGCAGTTGTGTGCGCAACACGCTCTGAGAATGGATGAATTGAAAAAGAATTTTTAAACGAAAGGAAAAGAAAATGAACGAAAAAATCCAAGAACTGATGAATGCAAAGCGTCCTGTGACGCTTGGATTGATTGCGAAAGAACTTGGCTGCACGGATCTTAAAGCTGCCCAAATGTTGGGTTCTGAACACTGTGTTTTTGCGCGCAATGTTGATGTATTTGATGATCTTTGGGAAGCCATGAGCGCGTGGGAAAAAGTGACGCTTTTCATCCTTCATGAAGGTCACGTTTTTGAAATTGCTTCAAAGCTCTCAGCCGGTAAACGTGGCATGGGCTACTACAACATTTTTGACAAAGACGCTGTCGTGGGCGGCCATATCAACGCCGATGCGTTGGGTGCAATCGCGTTTATTTCCATGCCTTTTATGGGGCGTGAATCCCACTACGTGGCTTTCTTCGGAAAAGACGAAAAGTTGCATTTCTGTGTTTATGTCGGTCGCGAAAATCATCAACTGATTGAATCCGTGAAAAAGGGTTTTATGGACGCAAAGAATCAATTCGGCACCAAGGAGAACGCATAATGAAAAATCCGGTACTTGTTGTGAGTTCTGTGACGGGTAACACCTACAAAGTGGCGCAAGCGATTGTTGCCGCTTACTCCACGATGAAGTTAGCGAGAACGTTGGATGTGAAAAATAATCCGTCACTTATTAATGACAGTGACACGGTGATTGTGGGTTTTTGGTGTGATAAGGGTGGATTGCCGCCGGATTTAAACGAACTCTTGCCGTTGATTCACGATAAAACGTTGGGCATTTTTTCAACGATGACAGGTGATCCGACGTCACCCAAGGCTCAAACGTGGTTTGAAGCCCAATGCCAAAAAATCGTGGGCAATGAGAAAAACAATACGCTAAAAGGGACGTTTCTTTGCCGTGGGAAACTAAGCCAGATTTTGAAGAAGCAATTTAGACAAAATTCGGCTCACTATACGCCCGAGCGTGAAGCCGTTTGGGAAGCGGCGGCCTCTCACCCCGATGAAAAAGACTGCCAAGACGCCGTTGATGCATTTAAATCCATTTTCCAATAGGTTAAAAAATGCAAAACCTCGAGTCTCTTTATGAATTGTTGGGGCCTGCGGGCGTGGCATTGGTTTTTGTGGCCTTTTATGCCGTTTACCTTTCCGTTTGGTTATCGGTCTATTTGTCGCGCGTATGGAAAAACTTCCGACGTGATTTTTTGGATTTAGAGCATGGGAAAGACCGCTGTCTGAAAGACTTGGATCGTAAAAATGCCAATCCCTTGATTCGGATTATTTACGACATTGTGGCTACGCACGGTGCTCACTCCGATGACGTTCGAGCTGAAGTCGCTTACCTTTTCCATCGCAACTTCAAAAGTGTCAGCAATGGCCTTTGTTGGCTCAAATTAATTAGCGTCATCTCGCCCTTACTCGGTTTGTTGGGTACGGTCTTTGGCATGGTGGCGGTTTTCCAATCGCTCTCTTTTACCGAGATGGCCTCCACGGAAGTTCTGGCAAGTGGCATTTGGCAGGCATTGATTACGACCGTGATGGGGCTCTGTGTGGCGATTCCCACCTTGATGGTCTACTACGCCTTGATGCTGAAGTTCAGAGGCTTTCACATTGAAGCCGTCGAACACAGCTATCGCGCCTTAGAGGTGATGCAACGCTTGCGCGCAAAAACGCATAACGCGACATTAACTACAGAAGGGGAGGGCGTATGAGTATTTTCATGCCCTCCGGTCTTTCGCCTTTGGATGAAGAGCCGCAAATCGATTTGACGCCACTGATCGATTGCCTTTTCATGCTCATCATTTTCTTTGTTTTAACGATGAGTTTTTCGCGTCCGGTTTTGGAAATTGTTTTGCCCGAAAGTAAGGTCTCTGAAGTCAAACGTGCCGATCGACAAATCAGTGTGTTTGTTCGTGAAGACGGCTCTTATTGGATGGATAACAAATCCATTTCTTTAAAAGACATTGAAGAAAAATTGTTGAGTACAAAGGAAAGTGTTTTAAACATTCACATGGATAGCAAAGCACCCTTTAATCGATTTGTTTCGTTGGTGGACTTGGCCAAAGAGAAAAACGAAGGTCGCTTTGTTATCAGCACAAGAGCAAAGAAATGAGATTGTTAACGAAGCCGTCACAGGATCGCATTTCTGAGGCTAAAGAAGCGTCTTTGGCCGCCAAACTCTCGGTGACGATGTTGACGATTGGGTTTTGTTTTTTGTCCTTTTGGGCGTTATCTGAACCACTGAGAATGACTCAACAGGCAGCGTTAAAAACGGCATTACCTGTCAAAGTGGATTTGAGTGTCAAACCCATGCAAATTGAACGCGATTGGGTATTAATGACCGTGCCCGATAGTGTCTGGCAGGTGAGGCTCAAAGAAGATGAACCTGTCATTAAAAAAGAGAATAAACCGCTGATTGAAAAGCCTGTGGTTAAGAAAACGAAGTCTGCTAAACCCACGGAAGTCAAACCAAAAGTTGTGCAAAAAAGTGTGGGGAGTGCACAAAAGGCTACGTCCACTCAGGGCTCTTCCGGAAGTGAGAATCCTACTGCCGTTGCCCTTAAAGAAATCGTTGACGTGATTGAACGTCACAAGCGCTATCCGAAGCGCGCCCGCGATACCGGTTTAGAAGGCATCACGCATTTGAAAGTGGTGGTGGGCAGTGACGGCCGAGTTACGCATTATGGACTCGAAGAGGGTGGAAATGCCCTTTTTAGGCGTGCAACCATGGATGCAGCCAGAGCGTTAAATAATCTGCAGACGAGCGCAAAAAAGGCCGTGGCTTTGGTGATTCCCGTTCGATATGAGATGGATTAAAAAATGCAACGTTTTGCTATTGAAATTGATCAATTAGAAAAAACTTATAAAAACGGATTTCAGGCGCTCAAAGGGATTTCTTTAAAAGTCGAAGAAGGGGATTTTTTCGCGCTTTTAGGACCCAACGGAGCAGGGAAATCCACACTCATTAATACGCTAGCAGGACTTGTTTTGCCAACGAAGGGGAGCGTGAAAGTGCTTGGCAAAGACATTGTTTCTGATCGAGTCGCCGCGTCCATGAATTTAGGCGTGGTTGCCCAAGAAATTATCTACGATCCGTTTTTATCGGTTCGCGAAACATTGCGCTTTCAAAGTGGCTATTACGGCTTGGCAAAAAATGACGATTGGATTGATGAACTCCTCAACGAGTTGGGGCTTCAAGACAAGGCGCAAACGCCGACACGTTTGTTATCCGGTGGCATGAAGCGACGCGTTTTAGTTGCTCAAGCGTTAGTGCATAAGCCCCCAGTGATTGTGCTTGACGAACCCACCGCAGGTGTGGATGTTGAACTTCGTCATCAACTTTGGAAATTTATTGGTCGTTTGCATCAAATGGGGCACACTGTCATCTTAACGACGCACTACTTGGAAGAAGCCCAAAATTTGTGTTCCAACGTCGCTATTTTGAATCACGGGGAAATTGTCGCTCAAGATAAAACCGATCGGTTATTGAAGACTTTTGAGCAAAGTACCGTGCAATTTCGTCTTACAAATGCCGAGCTTCCGAAAGAATTGGCATCGAAAGTTTTGCGACAACAAAACCACAATTATGTTCTTTCTTTTGCGGACACAAAAGATCTTGACGGTATTCTTCAGGCACTTTTGAAGGCGAATGTAACGCCAGAAAATCTCACACTCTCTCAAGCGAGTCTGGAAGATGTTTTTGTGAAATTATTATCGGAGTAGCGGATGGTTCGAGCACAGATTTTTCATTCACACATTGCTTTTTTAACGCTTTTAAAAAAAGAAATTATTCGTTTTAAAAAGGTGGCCTTTCACACGGTAGCGGCCCCTGTTTTGTCTTCTTTACTGTATTTGATTGTGTTTGGCGCTGTACTTGAAGAAAGAATAGTTGTAAGCGGCTCCTATTCCTATCTCGACTTCTTGGTTCCGGGGCTCGTGATGATGGCGGTTTTGCAAAACGCGTTTGCTAATACCTCTTCGTCTTTTATTCAGTCAAAGATTACTGGGACATTGAGTTTCATTTTGATGCCACCCTTGTCGAGCACGCAGATTGCATTAGCGTATGTTTTATCGGCGACATTGAGAGGACTTTTTGTAGGTTTGTGCGTTTGGGTCGGGACGATGTTTTGGGTGAGACCAACGATTGAGAATTTTGTGTGGATTGCGGTTTTTGCCTTGCAAGGCGCCATGATGATGGCAACTCTCGGATTAATCACCGCGATATGGGCTGATCGCTATGAACAGATGGGCGTGATTCAAAATTTCATCATTATGCCTTTGACGTTTTTATCCGGTGTTTTCTATTCTACGAAAGCGTTACCAGAGACTTGGCAGCAACTCACGTTTTTCAATCCCATGTTTTATTTAATTGACGGATTCCGAGGCGGCTTTTTGGGAGGATTCGAAACGAGCCCTTGGGAGTCCGCTTTGTGGGGAAGCGTTGCCTTGGTTTTGTGTTTTAGTGGAGCGGTTTTATTGTTGAAAATGGGATTCAAAATCCGTCAATAAAGTAACAAATGTACAAATGTGCAGTTGTTGCAAAACATGAATGGGCGTGTTAATGACACAAAAAAGGGTTATGCTTTTCCCTTCGCATTAATGTTCATTTTAAGTTTGAAATGTCTGAAATATACGAACGCCATTTTGTCGTCGGAAAAGAATCCATTGATGTCTTTCGTCACGTGAATAATCGCGAGTATTTGCGATGGATGGAAGACGCAGCAAGCGCCCATGCCGCAGAACTTGGATGGGACGCTCGAACGCTTCTTAAGCGCCAGCAAGTTTGGGTGGCCAAGCAGCATTGGATTGAATATCTGCGTCCCACTTACGAGGGCGACGAGTTAACGATCTACAGTTGGGTTGACAGTTGGCACGCCTCACGCTCGTTGCGTCGTTATGCGATTAAGCGAGGAGACGCTTTGGTGTGCATTGGTGCGACAACGTGGGTATTCATTGACTTTAAAACCGGTATGCCGATTGAAGTGCCTGAAGAAATTAAGAGTTGCTTTACGATTATCGATCCTGAGAGTGACAAGCTTAAAGAATTAGGGATTCAACGACCGATTCGGTATCGTCCTTGATTCGATTTAACTTTTTATTGCACTTCTTTTGTGCAATGATGAAAAAACTCAATTTTTCGACAAATTCATGTGATATGTCGATGACATCGACATATCACACAGAATATGATGAAAAATCTAAAAATTTCACCATGGAAACATATTCTTCGGAATATAGGAGGAAAATTTGCGTTATGTTCTAAAAATTTAGAAGTCTTCGAACGAGTGGGAGTCGCTCATTAATAAATGCATCAATCGATGATTGATAAATAGTTTTTCACGTCCCATATCAAGGGTTGTCAAAATTCCGTGCTCACTCATCAATTTCAAATATTTCATTGCAGTTTGTCGTTGTACAACATCATTATCAACCAAATTGCTTACTCTGCAGTAAGGACGTTGGAATATGGCATCGACAAGTTCTCTGGAGTAGATTTTTCTGAGTTCGCTGTTAGAACGAATATAGTCAATAGTTTTTTGTTCCAGTTTAACAATGGCGTGAACCTTATCTTTAGTCCATGTTGCCGTATCTTCAACTGCACGTAACATAAATAAAACCCAATCTTCCCATGCATTTTCTCGTGTTACATTGAGCAGGGCTTTGTAGTATTCGGATTTATTTTCAATGATGTATTTACTTAAGTACAAAACAGGTTGATCCAGCAATCCCTGTTCCACAAGGTAAAGAATATTTATTACTCTCCCAGTTCGACCATTCCCATCATTAAAGGGGTGAATAGCTTCAAACTGGTAATGGGCAATAGCCATTTTGACCAAAGGATCCATTGGATCTTCCCCGTGCAAAAATTCAGACAAATTTTGCAACTTGTTCAAAATCAAATCTTCACCAACAGGAGGAGTATAAATGGGCGATTGAGTACGTGAAGAGCCAATATATGTACCAGGGTTTTTCCGTACTGTGACATTTAAATTGCGCAATGAACTACAGACCTCTGTCATGGTTCTAACAGAAAGAGGGCATTTTCGAAGACTGTTAATCCCAGTCCAAAGAGCAGTTCTGTACCGTAATGCTTCTTTGGTTGCAGAGTCAGCATTTTCATCTGCGTCAATATATTTAAATAACTCATCTGTCGTCGTGACAATATTTTCAATTTCACTGGAACTCTTGGCTTCCAAAATTGGGATTGTTTGAATCAAAATTTCATTATTGGGAATTAAATTGACAGCTTGGTGCAAGCTTTCAAGTGCAACTCGTGATTTAGTTGTTTGACGAAAAATCTTACTTGTCTCTTCAAATCCATGCGGGGGTAAGAGGGGTAAGTCGTTGTATGCGATTGCAGGATTCCAGTTCATAATGTAATGAGAAAATGGTAATGATGAAAAAATGTCGTTTTATCGACATTTTTTGAGTTTATGTCGATACCATCGACATGTCAAGAAAATATGTCGAAAAAATGCCAAAAAATCATCATATGGTTGCCCTGAGTGTCGACTTGTCTGAAATGTTCTTTATAACGAAAAAGAGGTTTTGAAACTCAAAACCTCTTAAATCTCTGTGATTTTCCAGCAAATATTTATTTTGTCAAAAAGTCACGTCGCACCCAAGCCCACAAAAGAGCAATCAACAAAATGGCATAGCACACACAAGCCAACATGCAGCACTCGGCCATGTCCATGAACTTCCATTGCGGAATCAAGTACCAACCATCCGTGGATTGATAAAGTTCAATAAACCAGCGTTGAAGGTCAGATAATTCCACACCGGGTGCCACCACAGGCGCATCGTAACCGCAGTCGCCCGTGGGCTTAAACCAGTCCGGCGCCCACTTATCTAACGGAAGACCAAAGTGGTACTTCGCATCCGTTGAGCAGCCTTGAAGACCGAACATTGCCATCGGATCGTCCGAGTGCACCGCATCGTGAATCTTGATCAATTTCCACGAACAAAGCATCGTGTAAATCAAACCGTAGAGGAAGATACCGACACCGGCAATCTTGCCCCAAATCCATTGCGGCTTAATCGCCACAATGAATGCACCCAAGGCCATCACTAAATTACCGTAACGGATATAGACGCATTGCTCACAAGGCAGCATGTGCATCCAGTCTTGGAACACGTAGTGGGCAATCAACACCAAAAGAACAGAGGTAATCGCAAAGAGTAACCACGGTTCTCGCGTGTCTTGCCACCGAGCCAATGTGTTCATCGGCTCGGTTTTGAAATCTTTAAAAAAGCCTTTCATTCGAGCCTCGGATTACTTCTTGGAGAGTTCTCGGACATTGTCGACCATGCTGTCAATTGAGCGAATGGCAGCGGTCTTTAAAAGGTACTTACCGTTCACAACAAAAGCGGGCACCCCTTGGATCTTAGCGACATCATAGGTGCTGTCCTTCCAGGCCTTAACCAAAGCTTGGACCTTCGGGTCTTGCTTTTTCGCATCAAAGTCAGCGCGACTCATGCCGGCAGCATCCAATGCGGTCTTAATGAAAGCATCGGCCCCGGCATCCCAACGTTCTTTTTGATCGTGGTAGGCCTTATAAAGGGCGAACTTGGCGTTCTTATGCATAGAGCCTTCTGCCACCGGATCGCGACCTGCGGCTTCGTCTTCAACCCAAAGGGTAGCCAAGACTTCATCGCCTTCGTTACCGTACTTGCCCTTGGTGTGGAGGTGATAGTCCAAGAACTTGAGTTCTTTATCGAGCTTTTGCTTAATCACGGGCACAACACCCTTGTCATAGCGATAGCAAAAAGGACAGTCGTAGGAGTAGACCTTGATAAACGTGCCTTGAGCGTTAGGGATAGGCTTATCGAGCACGATGTAGTCGGTGCCTTCAACGGGAGCAGCGAAAGCCATGGCAGAGCACGTTAAAGCAGCGGCCGTTACTAAGAATTTTTTAAACATTTGAAAATCCTTCTTCTTTGTTTTGCAGTTTTTAAAACTATTAAAAACCAATTGACACAAGCAGGAGAGGAGCCCCTGCTTGTGTTTCGTTAAGCAATTACTTGGCGTTAAAAGCCTTGTTCAAATCAACAGGCATGGCTTGGTAGCCAGAGGTGTTGTGCAATTGAATTTCAAGACTCGGTTCCTTTGCACCCCACTTGAATTCGTTGATGTACGGATTCGGAGCGGATTCAAAGGCACCGGTGGACATGTTGTAGCTTGCGCCGGCCGTTGCAGAGTACGTAAAGACAGAGTCCTTATCTGCTTGGTATTCGGTCAACGACGTGATCGGGCTGTACCATTCGTGGCCACGTTCTTTACCGTATTCCCAAACTTGTTGAACAGTCATCTTCTTTTGGTCGATCTTATAGATAACGGCACGACTGTACTTCATACTGGCAATAGCGGGTTGTTCCATGCCACGTGCATCACCGTTATCGAAGACGGACAAGTAGAAGACGTTCTTATTAGACTTTTCGTCGATACGCCAACCGGTGTGTTGCGTCCACGTCCAGTCGAAGTTGCTGCCTTCGCACTTGGAGTTTTCACACACAATCTTCTTACCGTTCTTATCAACAGGGGTTAACACTTTCTTGGCAAATTCGCCCTTCCAACCTTCCGGCGAACCCATGATCCACTTCACCTTCTTATCGCGACCGATCTTGATCAATGCAGATTGGTGACGAGAGGAAATGATGATGGAGTCATCAGTCGGGTCATAGTCGACAGAGTTGACGTGTACCCAGTTACGACCGGCACCGGAACCGACGATGTCACCGAAGTGATCGGATTCGTCCATCTTGGCCAACTCTTCAGCAGAAAGCGTCTTACCAGCTTGGCTAGCGTCAATGTTTAAGCAAACGGCACCTTGGTCAAGAACCTTAAGAACGGTGTCGCGATACGGGTCAAGGATGTCAAAGAGGCGCCATTCGTCCACCACGTTACCGTTTTGGTCGACTTCAATGATAACGTCACGAACGGTACGAACGTGCTTGCCGTTGGCAAGTTTGTGATCAGAGGAGGCAACGCGAGCAAGGTAGTTGCCGTTTTGCATCGGATCCATAGCGTGAGAGAAGTCGTTGTAACCATCGGGCAAGCGACGGTTGAAGATTTCACGACCCATCAAATCGTACTTCACATAGCGTTGACCGTAACCCCAAGTGAAGGCGCCGTCTTTATTTTGACGGAAGCCCATCATGATGCCGGCTTTGTAGATGTTATCGAAATCATAGATGCTCGTCGGATCCATGTACCAACGGATTTCACCCTTAGTATCGATGATGGCGTTCATCGGATAGCGGTTCCATTCCAAGGCACCACCCATCGGATTATTCCAAACAGCACGCGTTGAATTAGCAGGGGCTCCAACCATGTTGTTAACAAGGATGAGACGGTCACTAAACTTCGGATCAACCTTGTTGACCGTGACGTCAAAGAAGGAGCTCTTCACACCGGCGTAACCGGAATGACGGATAGAGGCCGGTTGACCGTAGATTTTGTAGATTTCTTTTTCAACGCGTTCTGACTTACCGTTTAAGGTACGCGTATAAGAAACTTCAACCGTGTTTTGATAGTCCGCATAAAGACCGAAAACCGGAATACCGCCGTGCGTACGGATTTGCGTGTCGCTGACGTTGTACTTAATTTCTTGACCGTCTTGCTTCGGAACGATGCGAACCGTGGCGTTGGTAACAACATAACCGCCGTTACGGATAACAGCCGTTAAAGGAGCGATGTTATAAGGGTTGACGATGACGGCGCCGATTTTACCTGACGTAGGATAGGTAACCTTCGGACCCGAGGAGCCACCGGCAGCCATAGCAGAACCAGCGAAAGCAAGAGTGGCCGAGACAACAAGACCGGCGATGAGAGACTTGCGGAACATAGGATTTTCCTTAAAAAATTAGAAGAGCATTTATGCCGAAATCTATGATTTGGCAATGTCTAAAAGTGTATAATGTTGTTAAAAATCAATAAATTATTGTTTCTCTTTGGATAATTTCATTCCGTGACAAATCACTCTTACCAAAAATCGCAAATCAGTTCATTGACGTTTTCAGAGCTTGAGTTTTTCTTGACGCTCTACCGCCTTTGTTCAATTACGGATACAGCAAAAAAGTATGAATTGACGGTGCCTGCCGCTTCTCGTGTTTTGAAAAAATTAAGAGGAGTGTTTGACGATCCGCTTTTTATTCGTTCAAACCCTAAATTCTTACCGACGAATCGTGCGCACGAGTTAGCTATTCAGATCGAAGATGTTTTGTGTCGCATGAACGCCATGACGGAACACGAGGAATTTGATCCGGCAACGCTTACGCGAAGATTTCGAATCGTGGCAGCTGACAATGCCATTATGATTGTGCTCAGAGACTTTATTGATAAATTCTATGAAGTGGCGCCCAATGCTGTTCTCGAGTTTCAACAAGTGGGGCAGGGGATGTTTCAAAAGCTTGAAGATGGTCTTGTGGACGTTGCGTTTTATCCCTCAACGCGAAATATTCCGCCTAAAGTTCATGAACGGCGCCTTTACCCCGTGCACTACAAATTGTGTGTAAGAAAGGGACACCCGCTTGAACAGTATTGGTTAGAACATCAAGAGTTGCCCCTTGAAGAAATTGCAAAATATCGAAAGATCGTTATTGCCAATCAATTGGAAAATGAGGCGCAGGTCTATGCGTTGGATGAAATGAAAATGTTAGGGCAAGAGTGCCAAAAAATTGGATTGTCTTTGCCGTACTTCGTCCCGATTCCTACGATTCTTGAAAAAACCGATTTAACAGTGTTATTGCCCGATGAAACTGCACAAGTTTTAAGTCAAACGTATGCGGCAAAGATTGCTCTGCTTCCTTATGGTGATAGTAGTGAAAATTTCACCTATTGGACGCGTTTGATTTGGCATGAAAGAACACACTACGACACTGTGATGCAATGGTTTAGAGGCTTACTGGTTTTGCATGCCAGTAAGCATCATGGCCAACAGCACTGAGCTAATATTTAGCTTTGAAAATATTACTTTGAAGAAAGTTATCCTTTCTTCAAGTAGTGTGATTTTCAACTTAATTCAGAAAATAAAAATGGCGAGGACATCCCCGCCAAAGATGGACCAGGATCTTTCGATCAGCCCGGACAATTAAATCTTTCATTAACTGCCACTTTGAAAGATTCTAATAATTAGATTTTGTTTTTCAAGGTCAGTTTCATTAAGGTGCACTTGTCTTTTCAAAGTGTTGGTAGTCTTTGAGTGACTTCCAATCACCACCCCATTCCCAGCCGTGCTTCTTAAAGAGCTTGTAGGCGAGGTCGTTCTCATCAATTTTGTAGGGAACGGTTGCATTGCGCACTATCCAAGGGCGACCTGCTTCGGGTTGAACGATTGTTTGTCCGTTTTTAACTTTCACGTAAGGGTTATAGAGCGGATTAATATCAACGGCCATGCCCCTGGCATGAGCAGAGAGCTTTTTGCTTCCCTTTACAACACGGCAGTTAAAGGCCGATGAGTTATTCGCGGTCATGCTTAATTCATCATCTGCGCCATAGTTGTCAATCAATACCATTTTTTCGATTGGATACTTGGCGATATAGAGTTCTTTCAAGATATCCAAGACTTCCTTGGCAACGGATTGATGAACAATGAGTTCGCCTAATCGAATTTGACCTTTTCCATCGTAATGCAGTGCCGTCAGATAACGAAAATCTTTGCGGTCATGATGACAAATTTCTTTCCAAGATTTGTTATTGATGCGTGAAAAAATATCGTTGGAAATAGGGGAGGCGACAAAATAGGACGTCGCTATTTCTTGAGTGATTGAAGATGTGCTTACGATGTTGCCGGGAGCCACGTCTGCGCCCATAACAGTGACGGGGATTAGGGCGAATAGCAACTTCAGAGGAAAAGAAATTTTGCGCATAATTGTTGATGTGTTAATACGTAGGGGGACTCTCAATAGAGTCTTACCATAGTTTTCACTATGCCTTTTACTATAGCTTTTACTATAGATATCTATTTACTCTTAAATGAGTTTTCTAAAATATACGAAGTACGAGGAATTTTTCCTTGTTGTTTTCGAAGTTCTCTAGTTTCAACCATTTTATAGAAATAGTCATAAAACCATCACTCAAGGGTAATTCACAGGTGAGTTTGGAACGAATATACATTTGGATCATAAATAATTCACTTGTATTTTTTGCGCGAAATATTAACTGGGAATGATATTGGCATACTGGGAACGAAAAACCAGTAACTGGGAATTTAACTGGGAACGTTCCCAGTTGCGTTCCCACTTGTCAAATGGCAACAAATCAATTACCTCTTCAAGTTTGTGCTCCGCGGACTGACGCCTTAACGCAAGATCAATTTAACTAACGCTCAGAAAATGTGGTTGCTTGATACTGAAACATGAAAATTTTGAGGCATATCGGATGTTTCCAATCTCAAGTTTTTTGAATTTAACAAGGTTTAATAAGTGCTTGTTGATAAATATTTCTTTAAAAACAATTGACTCGAATCGTTTTTACAGGGTTCAACAAGTACTTATTAAAAAAATGCTGGGTAACATGGAGAAAGTGATTTGAAAAAAATAATCTCGCAGTTACATAAGCAACGCGAGATCAATAATTTTGGTGGAGACGGCGGGAATTGAACCCGCGTCCAAGAATCGTCCATAACCGGTTCTACATGTTTAGTTTGAACATTTAAAAAATCTCATCTGACTTCACGCCCTCAAACCGGCTCTGATCAGACCAGACACTCTTTAAGTCTCAACCACTACGCAGCGCCCTCGTAGTGATCCAGCCTGTATTAGTATAAAACCACTGCTAGCGAACTAGCCCGGCCTAGAGGCAAACCGGTGTGGTCCTCGCCTTAATTAGGCGGCGAGAGCGAAACGCTTGTTATTGGCGTTTATTTGTTTTCCAGCGGATTAACAAGGTGACTGGACCTTGACATGCACCAAGCTACTTCGTGACCCCTGTCGAAACCAGGTCGTCCCCACATAACTTGCAGAGGTTGATTATGGCGTAAAAAGCACTTTTTTGCACGAAAAATTGTATGAATTTAACAAAATAATTCGTTTTTAAATGCAAATTGCTCTAAAATTCGCTTCGTCTTTGTTTCGCAAAGAAAAACTGCCCACGGTGAGCGTATGAATGAGCAAGAACCGATGGGTAAAATATCAATTTTTGAAAAGTGGAAAGCGTTGTTGCTTTACCACGGAGAATTATGGCAAAAGAAGATCTCATTGAAATGAGCGGCGTTGTGCTCGAAGTGTTGCCCGATGCCCGTTATCGTGTCAAGTTGGACAATGACCACGAATTAGTTGCTTACACCAACGGTAAGATGCGTAAGCACCATATCCGCATTTTGGCCGGTGATAAAGTCTCTCTCGAACTCTCCCCCTACGACTTAACGAAGGGTCGTATCACCTTCCGTCACATCGAAGGTCGTCCGTCTGCTGCTCAAGCCGCCGGTACGAATCGTCGCCGCTAATTCTTAGCGTCGTCGACTTACTGAGTCGTCAGAAAAAGAATTTTGTGCCGTTAATTTTGCTTTCCGTTGAAGGCAGGATTGGCGGCACTTTCGTGTTGTCTGCCAATGGCAGTACAATAAGCAGAATATGTGTTCTCGAAAGGGATTGAGTCATGGAGCTTGAACTTTGGTATCTCATCGCCGTGCCTGCACTTTTTGTTGCCGGTTGGTGGTTAAGAGGGTTGGATCAAAGACAGCGTGACAATGAACGCCGACCGGAGACTTATTACAAGGGCATCAATTTGCTCTTAAATGAGCAACCCGATAAGGCCATCGATGCTTTTATCGAAGTGGTGAAGCTAGACCCCGAAACGATTGAATTGCACCATGCTTTGGGCAATTTGTTCTGTCGTCGCGGTGAGTTTGATCGCGCTATTCGCATCCACAACCATCTTCTAAACCGTGCTGATCTCCCGGCGCAAGAAAGATCCTTGGCTTTGTTTGAATTGGCTAACGACTATTTGAAGGCCGGTCTTTACGATCGTGCGGAAGCAAGCTTTAAGCGTTTGCTCGAAGAGCCTGAATATCACTTAGACGCCATGCATGCGTTACTCAATATCTATTGCACGGAAAACGAGTGGGAAAGCGCTATTGAGATGGCCAATCGCCTTGAGAAAGAGGCCGGTGAAAATCACATTTCGGAAATTGCTCACTTTCATTGTGAATTGGCCGATCGTCATCTTCGTCGTAAAGAAGTCGATGATGCCAAGCATTTGTTGGAAGAAGCTCTCAAGATCGATCGCCGTTGCGTGCGCGCTTTGATTGCCTTGGGACACATTTCGCTTCAAACCAATAAGCCTGAAGAAGCCCTTTCCTATTGGGCAAAGGTGGAAAGAGTCTCGCCTGAACACTTAACGCTTGTGATGGCTCATATGGCTCAGGCCTATGAGATGTTGGGTAAACACGATCAAGCCATGAATATGATTCATCGTGCGTTAAACGATATGCCGCGAGCAGAAACCTTGTCAATCGCTTTGAATATTGTTCAAAAAGCCGAAGGCGATGAAGGTGCGATGCGCTTATTAAAGGAAGAGCTTGAGCGCCATCCGAGTCTTTGGGCGTATGAAAAGTTAACGCAATTGCGCTTAAAGGATCACCCCGATAACGCAGAGTTGCAACTGCTGGCACAACTTTTGAAACCCTATGTATCACAACCGGGGCGCTATGAATGCTCCGAGTGCGGTTTTAGAGCAAAGGGTTTCCAATGGCACTGCCCTGGATGCTCGGGTTGGGGGACGTATCCGCCTACTCGTATTGAAGACTAAACGCAAGACTGGCTTGTTAGGGTTTGTACCGACCTAACAAGCCTTTTTAATTTATTTACATTTTTCAGGGGTTTTGAGACCGATATTCGTCAAAGTTTTTTGTACACTTCGAGTCATAAAACTTATTGTTAATTCAAGGAAACTTCATGTTCAAACGTATTGGCTTATTCATCTTGACCAACTTGGCCATTTTGGTGATGTTGTCGATCATCTTAAACCTCGTTAGTTTCTTCTTCGGGGTGAACTTCTCGCAGATTGCCGGCGGCAACCAAAATTTGGTTTCGCTCTTTATCTTTGCGGCCATTGTGGGCTTTAGCGGTTCCATCATCAGCTTGTTTATGAGCAAGACGATGGCCAAGCACTCCATGGGCTTGCAAATGATTGATGTGAACAATCCGCGCAATGAAGTGGAACGCTGGTTGGTGCAAACGGTTTCGAAGTTGGCTCAAATCAAGGGAGTGGCGATGCCTGAAGTGGGTATCTATCACGGTGAGCCCAACGCTTTTGCAACGGGTCCGAGCAAGAACAACTCCTTGGTCGCAGTCTCTGACGGTTTGTTGGCTTCCATGAATAAGGAAGAAGTCGAAGCCGTGTTGGGCCACGAAATGAGTCACGTTGCCAATGGCGACATGGTGACGATGACCTTGATGCAAGGTGTGATTAACACGTTTGTGGTGTTCTTGTCCCGTATCATCGGTAATTTCGTCGATCGCGTAATTTTGCGCAACGAAGACGATGCACCGGGTGCCGGTTACTACATCACGAGTTTGGTTTTAGACATTGTCTTGGGTCTCTTGGGCTCGATGTTGGTGGCCGCCTTCTCTCGCTATCGTGAGTACCGCGCTGATGCGGGAGCTGCGGATGCATTGGGTTCACCCGCTCCGATGATCAATGCTTTGGCTCGTTTGGGCGGTCAAGCACCGACGGAATTGCCCGGCAACGTCAAGGGCTTTGGTATCAGCGGTGGTATGGGTTCTTTGTTAGCCACGCACCCGCCGATTGAAGATCGCATCAAGGCTTTGCGTAGCCATCAACAAAATTAAGATGATTTGATTTTGAGAAGTCCGATCCTGAAGAAATTTGGGGTCGGATTTTTGTTATGTGGCACTGCCAGAAGAAAATTTGGGTAAAAAAATGCTCGTCAACCTCAAAAAGGTTACGAGCAATTTTTGCGCTTAAAAGTTAGTGGGGTGGGAAATGGGACTCGAACCCACGACAACCGGAATCACAATCCGGGACTCTACCAACTGAGCTATTCCCACCACTAAATTTTTTGGCCCGCCCGACAGGATTCGAACCTGTGACCCTCGGCTTAGAAGGCCGATGCTCTATCCAACTGAGCTACGGGCGGTTTGAATCTTTCAGGGCTATGGTCGGGGCGAAGGGATTCGAACCCCCGACATTCTGCTCCCAAAGCAGACGCGCTACCGGACTGCGCTACGCCCCGTCAAAAGCGCGAGTCGTCATTATGCAGACTTTTTTTAGAAATTGCAAATCCCGTCGTTCAAAATTTCTTTCAATTTTTTTAAGGTACTACTTATGCTTTGATTTGAATAGCAAATGTGTGTAACAGTAGATTTTTTTGAAAACGCACAAAATCCGCTCTCGGTACAATGGAGTCATTGTTTTTATCTCAGAGGTTTTCTATGAAATGGCAGTGTGGTGACAGGGTTTTAGATTTATCTCGCCCTCTCATTATGGGGATTTTGAACGTAACGCCGGACTCATTTTCCGATGGTGGCGAGCATGACGGTTTTGCTGCCGCCATTGCGCACGCAGACAAAATGATTGAAGAAGGTGCTGACATTATTGATATCGGGGGCGAATCAACGCGCCCCGGGGCAGCCGATGTTGCCGAAGACGAGGAAATCCGTCGAGTGGTGCCGGTGGTTAAGGCCTTGGTTGAAAAGGGCTACATCATTTCTGTTGATACGAGCAAAGCCTGCGTGATGCGAGAAGCGATTAAGGCGGGTGCCCACATCATCAATGACATTCGTGCTCTACGAGAACCGGGGGCCCTAGAAGCGGTAGCAGAATCAAACGTTGGTGTGTGTTTAATGCACATGCAGGGGCAACCGAGAACGATGCAAGTGGCGCCTCACTATGACGACTTGATTGCCGAAGTCGAAGCGTTTTTGTTAGAGCGGGCCCAAGTGTGTGAAGAGGCGGGGATTGACCGCACTCGTATTTGTTTGGACTATGGTTTTGGGTTTGGCAAGACCGTTGAACAAAACTTTAAACTTTTAGCCAACACCGATCACTTTGTTCGCCTGCCTTATCCGCACTTGGTGGGCTTGTCTCGTAAGTCGAGTTTGGGTGCCGTGACGGGACGCGAAACGAAGGATCGAATGGTGGCTTCTGTGACGGGAGCGTTGCTTGCCGTACAGGGTGGCGCACAAATTATTCGAGTGCATGATGTTGCAGCCACCAAAGATGCGTTTACAATTTGGCATAGTACGATTAACGCAAAGTAACGATCAAGGTGAATTCTTATGAGTCGTAAATATTTCGGTACCGACGGTGTTCGTGGTCTTGTGGGCGAGTTTCCCATTACGCCTGATTTTGTCATGAAGTTGGGGCAGGCGGCCGGTCGTGTTTTGAAACGCCACATGCAAGGTCATCGCCGTGTACGAGTCGTCATTGGTAAAGACACGCGTGTTTCGGGTTACATGTTAGAGGCTGCTTTGCAAGCCGGCTTTTCCAGCTCCGGCGTTGACGTTGTTTTGTGCGGACCGATCCCGACGCCCGCCATTGCTTATTTAACGCGTGCTCAACGCGCCGATGCCGGTGTCGTTATCAGTGCAAGTCACAACCCGTATCACGACAACGGTATTAAGTTTTTTAGCGAATCCGGTACCAAATTCCCTGATGAAGTGGAATTGGAAATCGAAGAAGAGTTGGATAAAGGCTTTTCTTGCGTAGAAAGTAAGGATTTGGGCAAAGCTTGGCGCTTGGAAGATGCTGCGGGTCGCTACATTGAATTTTGTAAATCCACGATTGACAACAATGTGGACTTAAAAGGTTTACGCATTTTGGTCGATTGCGCCAATGGCGCAGCTTATCACGTCGCACCTGCGGTCTATCATGAGTTGGGCGCCGACGTCTTTACCGTGGGTGAGCATCCCGACGGTTTTAACATCAATGACGGCGTGGGTGCCACGCATACGGAAAACCTCTCTAAGAAGGTTTTCGAGCACGGGTGCGATGTCGGTATTGCCTTAGACGGTGACGCCGACCGTTTGATCATGGCCGACGCTCATGGTCACGTCTATAACGGTGATGAACTCCTTTACGTGATGGTGCGCGACCGTATGTTGCGTGAAGACGTCAAGGGCGCCGTGGGCACCTTAATGACGAACTACGCCCTTGAAAAGCGCTTTGCAGAGTTGGGTGTGGAGTTTGTTCGCGCAAAGGTGGGTGACCGCTATGTGTTGGAACAATTAAAGGCTCGCGAAGGTTGGATTTTCGGCGGTGAAAGTTCCGGTCACTTGTTGGTTTTGGATTGCCAAACGACGGGCGACGGTATTGTGAGCAGTCTTCAAGTGTTGGCCGCTATGCGACGTCAAAACAAGTCCTTGGCTGAGTTGACCGCTGACATTACTTTGATGCCGCAAGTGTTGATCAATAAACGCATTGAAAAGGGCTTTGATTGGAAGGCTCATCAACCGATGATCGACGCGGTTAAGGACGCTGAAGATAAATTAACGGGACGTGGTCGCGTGTTGATTCGTCCATCGGGCACGGAACCTTTGTTGCGCATTATGGTGGAAGCCGATGATAAGGCATTGGCTCAAACGTTAGCGCAAAAGATTGCCGATACGCTTTAATTGCTTTATCAGATAACACGAAGGCCTGCATTTGCAGGCCTTTGGTGTATCTAGGGAAGAAGTAAAGAGATAAGGGGAGGCGCAATCATCGGTGCAATGAAAGCGGTCACTAAGCCAGCCAACCCCATGGCAAGCCCCGCAAAAGCCCCAGCCTTATCACTAATTTGGAAGGCTCTGGAAGTCCCCATGCCGTGCGCAGAGACGCCCAAAGCAAACCCTTGAATATAGTCCTTTTTAATGCGGAAAAGTTTATAGAGGGGAAGCGCAATCATGGCGCCAGCAATCCCCGTTAAGACAACGATCCCTGCGGTGAATTCCGGCATACCGCCCATCTTTTCCGAAATGCCCATGGCAATCGGCGTGGTGACACTTTTCGGTGCCAAACTCATGATGGTTTCAAAAGAAGCGCCAAACAAGGCCCCTAAAAGGATGGTCGAGACAATCCCCGTGGCGCAACCCACAAACACACCGATAAAGATCGGGGCCCAAAGTTTAGCCAAACGGCGGCGTTGATCAAAAAGAGGAACGGCTAAGGCAACGGTAGCCGGCCCCAACAAAAAGTGTACGAATTTAGCCCCCTCAAAGAACGTGTCATAGGGCGTATCCGTTGAAATCACCACCGTCATTAAAATCGCCACCGCAATCACAAAGGGGGAAAACACGGTGAGGTAGCCGGTTTTGCGATAGACCACGATCCCGAGTTGGTAAGAAAGAAGCGTCAAGCAAAGCCACAAGGCAGGCTGAGCTTGCAAGTGATGCCACAAATCAACAATTGTCGTCATCATCCACCCCCAAGAGTTTGGCCGCCCATTGAACCGTTAACCCCGTTACCACCATCGTAACACCTGTGCCCACGACCAAAATTAACGCAATCGCAACCCATTCGGCTTGGATACGATCAACGTGACGAATGATGCCCACACCCGCCGGGACAAACAAAAGGGCCAAGTGGGCCAAGAGGACAGAAGCGGTCATGCGGACCTTTTCAATCAAAGTGTCGCTTACGAAAAAGCCAATCAATAAGAAAAGCATCCCGAACACGGGGCCTGGTACAGGTAGCCCCAGCGCATAGGAAATCGCTTCACCGACGAGCTGAAGCAGTAAAAATAAGGCAATGGATAAAAGCATCCCAACGTCTCCGTACTAACCCTAAGAGTCAAGGTGGGAAATTGTGTCACTAATGGCAAAAGAATGCCAACGATTTCATGGGGTAAGGGTGCCAAAATTTTGTAACTTCGCCATAAGGTAAACACCTAAGGACTAATCCGAATTACCTATTTTTGAGGGGCGTTCTAGAGTTATGGAAGACATTAGTGTGTTGCTGATTTCCAGTGAGGAGGAGAAGCTTATGAAACAATCACGCTGTGCGATCGCCGTTGGGTTAGCGCTTTTTGCGGGCGCTGCTATGGCAGCTGCCGTTCCGCAAGTCTCAAGCGACGTTAAAAACTCGGCTGAAGCGATCTATAAAGATCCTGTGATGCAAAAGATGCTCAAGGAGTTAACGAGCAAAGAAAATGCTCAATTCCGTTTTAATACCCATTTGGAATTGGCTCGCATTGCATCGCCTTCTCGCTTTGAAATGCGTCGTCAACAAGAAATTGCTCGTCGTATGGTCGAAGAATGGGGCTTTGATAAGAAAGACGTTATGGCCGATAAAGACGGCGTGATTAAGGGTGCCGGTATTCAGATTGTGGACGGCAAGCCCGTTTATAACGTCTGTGTTCGCTTCCCCGGCAGCTACTCTCAACAAAAGGGTGCCAAGACCTATAAGGGTCAATACCCGAAGGTCTTGTTAGAAGGTCACATCGATACGGTGAACCCGGCTGAGTTGCCGCCTGCTGAACGTCCCTATATGCCGGTGAAATTGCAAAAAGCAACCGAACCCATCGTGTCTTCGCCCGCCGCTTTGGCCGCTTTGAAGGATGAAGTGCATTTCGATAAGAAGGGCAGAATTATTCAAGATGCTAACTACAAGAAAGCCTATGTTCGCTATGCTGATGAAGCCGAAGCCAAGGCCAAGGGTGGTTACCGTATCTATGTGCCGGGCTTTGGTGATGCCATGGGTAACACGACATCCGTGTTGACCGCTGCCATCATGATGAAGAAGTACAACATTAAGCCCGTCTATGACATTTGGGTTTGTGGTACGGCCGGTGAAGAAGGTAAGGGTAACTTGGACGGCATGAAGCAGCTCTATGGCTACAACCAAGATACCGGTAAGGGTAACAATGCCTTGAATTTCGTTGCCAACTTCGGTGCTGACTCCACGCGTCCGGGTTCCGGCATTATGAATTACTTGGGTAGCTATCGCTTTGAAATCAAGTACACGGAACCTGCAGGCTACAAGCAAGGTGGCGCAGAAGCCCCGAGCGCTTTGATGGCCATGAACCGCTCGATTGCCAAGATTGCTGATGTGAAGTCGCCTTGGGACTTGGATAAGAAGGCTGAACGCACGACCTATACGGTAGGTGTGTCTCGTTGCGATGATGCCAAGCCCGGTGCACGCTCTCGTTCTTGCACGTTGATGGTGGATATGCGCTCGCCCACGCAAGGTCCTTTGAGTGCTATTCGTGCTCAAATCGAACCGACCTTTAAGGCAGCTTTGGACGAAGAAAATGCCAAGTATGGTCGTAAGACCGGTGACAAGGATGCCGTGTCGATGGAATTGGTATGGTTTGGCGACCGTCCGGCTTACCAACGTCCGCACTATAACGACATTGCTTCTCAAATTTATTGGCAAACCGCTCGCACGGTCAATACCGACATCATCAAAGAATTGTCCACGCGTGCTGCTAGCTTAAACGACAACGTGCCCGCAGCCGTTGGTGTGCCGACCGTGAACTTTAACGTTCATACGCCTGCTGTTAGCGGTGGTGGTCACTCCTTTAACGAATGGGGTATCCCGGGTGACGCCGTTGCTGAAGGTAAGCGCATCTTCCGTATGGTGTTGATGGGCTTGACGGCCGCCGGTTACCACACGAGTTCCGGCAAGGTGATTGCACCGACTGCAGCCGATATGGGCAACCGTACGACTGAAGATATGTATTAATTGCACGCCATGGAAAGGAGTTCATGATGAAAGCAAAATTATTAGTGGCTTTGTTGGGTTCTTTGGCTGCCGGCGTTGCAATGGCTGAAGTCTCTAGCGTTTTAACGGTTGATATCGCCGGTCCCGGCGGTCACAGCAACGGGGCTTACGGTCGCACCAATGCGGTTCACGCTTCGGCTCGCGCGATTATGGAAATTGAAAAAGCCATTCCGTCGCAAAAGCAATGCGTGGTTTCTGCCTTAAACGGCGGTAACTCGGTTAACTCCATCGCTCAAGACGGTCATTTCAAGGTGTCTTTGAAAGCCAAAAACGCCAAGGAAATGGAAGCGTTAAAGAAGAAGGTGGATGCGGCTGTCGCTGCTGGCGTGAAGGCTGAAAATGACTTCCGCAGTGTGAAGGAAGGCGATATGACGGGCGGTGTGCCTGCTCATGTTCGCTACACGATCAAGTAAGCGACTCAACTTTAAGTAGTGGCAAAGACCGCTGACGGGGAGACTCGTTGGCGGTTTTTGTTGGGCGTTTGAAATGGTATCAATGGTATCAATTGGGTGATACTATTGATACCATTTATTCTAAAAAACAATGAAAAAATCGTATTAAATATTCTGACTATAACAGTGAATGTGTTGTAACTATATGATTAATATAAAATAATGTTAAGAGGTTTCAGACGAGATGAATAAATAGTATCAATGGTATCAATGGTATCAAATTTGTGATACCATTGATACCATTGATACCATTCAAAGGAATAAGTATGACGCTCGAAGAAATTTATGGTGGCGAATCTGACAATGTGGAATTCAAAGAGGACATTCCTTCAAAAAGTGAAAAATATTTAAAAACTATCATCGCCTTTGCTAATGGTGGAGGTGGTAAGGTTATCTTTGGTGTTGAAAATTTAACTTGGGCAGTTAAAGGTTTCAGCAAGGAAGAGATTTTTCTGAAGATGGATGCTATTACCAACGCTATTTATGACAGCTGTGAGCCGCTAATTACGCCAGACATCAGTATTCAAGAGGTAGATGGTAAACAAATTATTGTGTTGGAAGTTGCAAGTGGTATGCAACGCCCGTATTTTCTCAAAAAAGAAGGGATTGAGAAGGGAACTTATGTTCGTGTAGCGGGAACAACAAGACGTGCAGAATCGACAAAAGTCAGAGAGTTAATTCTTGAAGGCAGTAATCGATCTTTTGACCAGTTGGTGCGTCCCGAGACTGTTTCAGATGAAGAAATTTCCGTTTTTTGTGACAAGCTCTATAAACACGCCCTATCCTTGTGTGAAACAGAGCAAGAACGCAAAAATGTCAAACAATTGACAAAAAATCAGCTACTTTCTTGGCGTCTTTTAATCGAACAAAATGGTATGGCTCATTTAACCAACGGCTATGCATTGCTAGATGGGCGTAATGATTTATTTCCAGATGCTGTTGTTCAGTGTGCTCTTTTTAAGGGAAATGACCGTACCGTTTTTATTTCACGAAAAGAATTTTCCGGTCCCATTTATGAGCAGATTTCGTCGGCATGGGACTTTGTCCTTCAACATATCAATATGGGGACAAAAATTAATGGATTGGCAAGAGAAGATATTTACGAGCTTCCTGTTGCCACCATTCGTGAGATGATTGCAAATGCGGTTTGTCACAGAAGCTATCTTGCCCAAGGGAAAGTCCAAGTAGCGATTTTTGATGACCGTTTGGAAGTAACGTCGCCAGGGATGTTAGATAACGATCTTTCAATTGAAAAGCTCAAAGAGGGGCTTTCCAAAATTCGTAACCGAGGCATTGCGAGCGCATTTTCATACTTAAAGATTATTGAAGCGTGGGGCAGTGGTATCCCTCGTATGTTTAATGAAGCAAAGGCTTATGGTTTACCTCCGCCGCAATTGATTGATATGGGAAATGACTTTCGAGTCAATCTTTTCAGATTGCCCAATGGTCAATTGCCTACTCGTAATGCAACGATAGAACAACCAACTCAAACAGAGTCTGAAGGCACAGGAGCTAGTCTAGAGGAAAATCTTCTCCAAGCCATTCGAAATAATTCAAAAATTACTCAAATGGAGTTGGCTCAACGGTTGAATGTTCCTGTGTTGACCGTCAAGCGCCGAATGAAAGTTTGGCAGGATAGTGGAAAGTTAAGCCGAATTGGGAATAATCGTCGTGGGGAGTGGGTAATTAACGACAAAGGTTAGAACCTTATGGGAAATAAGCTTATTGGGAATAAGCTTATTCTAGTAAGACAAAAAAAGAGGCGCTGGTGAACGCCTCTTTTTCGTTGGACCAAGAAGTCTTTGTAGGACTGAGAGATTCGATAAACCAAGGAGAAAAGTTTATCGTCACCCTTGAGCTGGGAGAAAACTTCTTCAACGTTAGTTCCACCCCTTTAGGCCCTATCGTTTTAGAAGCTAGCTCAAACTTCTTTTTGATACTTAGCAATTTACCGAAGAATTCTTTAGCGAACCTTACGAAGTATCGTGGTTAGTAGTATATTAATGAGAATAATTCTCAAATGCAAGCTATTTTGTTGTTTTCTTTGCGGATTCTCGTAACGGAGTGTATCAAAAGAGTCTCAAAACAAAACCGCCGAAAGATTTCTCCTTCAGCGGCTGATCGATCAGACTGGATCTGATTAGATTTTGCCAATCAAGTCATTGGTCATCTTCATGGCTTTTTGACCCGGACGCCATGCGGCAGGGCAAGCTTCACCGGGGTTGGCGGCCGTGTATTGAGCAGCTTGAACCTTACGCAAAAGTTCTTGAGCGTCACGACCGATGCCACTGTCGTGCACTTCCATGACAACGACTTCGCCGTTGGGGTTAATGACGAATGTGCCGCGTTCGGCCATGCCTTCTTCTTCAATGAGGACACCAAAGTTGCGACTCAAGGCAAGCGTCGGATCGCCAATCATCGGGAATTGCACCAAACCCACGGCAGGGCTGGATTCATGCCAAGCCATGTGCGTAAAGTGGCTATCGGTGGAGACCGCATAGATTTCAACGCCAAGAGCCTTAAAGGCATCGTAGTTAAGGGCTAAGTCTTGCAACTCGGTCGGGCAGACAAAGGTAAAGTCTGCTGGGTAGAAGAAAACGATGGACCACTTACCAAGAAGGTCGTCTTGCGTAATGTCAACGAAGTCACCGTTGTGGAAGGCGGTTGCCTTGAAGGGGAGGAGGGTCTTTTTGAGTAAAGCCATTTTATTATTCCTTTTTGTTTAAACCGAAACGTCGGTTTTTTATTCAGTGTGCAGACACTTTAACATCATTTGTATTTGAGAGTCGCTCTCATTTGTATCGAGGAATGTCAGGTTGTTAGAGGTGTAAAATCTGCTTAAATGTTAAGCAAAATATTTGTGTGAAAATCATAGAAATTTCAATTAATTACGGAGATAATCCCACTTTTTCCTAAGAGATAATCCAACTTTTTTCCGATAGATAATCAGACTTTTTTCTCATCAATTCCAAAAGGTTTTCTTTTTGAGGATGTTTTAAAGGTCATTTCGTATTGAAAAATGAAGATTGAGTACAAGAGGGATTTGTTACGGATTTGTTAGTGAAAATACTAGAAAAAATCCTTTAAATTCGGTAAGATAGGCCCTCTTTCAACTTTTGGCCAGTAAAGCCATGTCTGAACGCGAATTATTATTATCTGATTTCGATTACGACTTGCCTCAAGAGCGTATCGCACAGTTTCCCTTAGCCGATCGCAGCGCAAGCCGTCTTTTGCACGTTGAACCTGAAAAATTAACCGACTACCACTTCAAAGACATCGTCGATCTTCTTCGCCCCGATGACCTTTTGGTGATGAATAACACCAAGGTGATCAAAGCCCGTCTTTTGGGTAAGAAAGAAAGCGGTGGTGCGGTCGAAGTTTTAATCGAACGTATTACGGGTGAGAAAACCGCCATTTCCATGGCGCGTGCAAGTAAAAGCCCCAAGGCCGGAACCAACTTAATTTTTGAAGCCGAAGGCCGTCAAGAAGTGGTCCACGTGACGGGGCGTGAAGGGGAATTCTTCCTTTTGGAGTTTGAACACCCCGTTTTAGAGGTGTTGGATGTTTTCGGTAAAGTGCCGCTTCCTCACTACATTGAGCATGCAGCAACCAAGGCCGATGAATCTCGCTATCAAACGGTTTATGCCAAAACGCCGGGTGCGGTTGCCGCTCCTACGGCTGGTCTTCACTTTACCGATGAAATTTTGAACGCCTTGCGTGAAAAGGGAATTCAAACGGCTTTTGTGACTTTGCACGTCGGTGCCGGTACCTTCCAACCGGTGCGAGTGGAAAAGCTCTCTGAGCACGTCATGCACTCGGAGTGGTACACGATTAGCGAAGAGACCGTGAAGATGGTCAATGAAGCCAAAGCGGCCGGTCGTCGTGTGGTCTCTGTCGGTACAACGAGCCTTCGTGCGCTCGAGAGCGGTGCCGTCGCTAAAGGTGTTTTAGGGGCCGGAAGTCGAGATACGCGCTTATTTATTAGGCCCGGTTACGAATTCAAAATTATTGATGCGTTAATTACGAATTTCCATTTGCCGAAGTCCACCTTGATGATGTTGGTATCTGCTTTAGCCGGGAAAGAACGCATTGAATCTGCTTACCAATATGCCATTGAAAAAGAATACCGATTCTTTAGCTATGGCGATGCCATGCTTTTGGAAAAAAAGCCGGAGTAATGACAAGTGAGTCTTGAATTTAAATTAAAGAAAACCTCGGGCAAAGCTCGCCGAGGCGAAATGAAACTCAATCACGGCACGGTGCAAACACCGATCTTTATGCCGGTGGGTACGTACGGTACCGTTAAGGCCATGTCGCCGCGTGAATTGGAAGAAATTGAAAGCCAAATCATTTTGGGCAATACCTTCCACTTGTGGTTGCGACCCGGTCTTGACGTGATTGCAAAGCACGGCGGTCTTCACCGTTTTATGGGTTGGGATAAGCCCATTTTGACGGACTCGGGGGGCTTTCAAGTCTTTTCTTTGACCGGTCTTCGTAAGATCACTGAAGAAGGTGTGAAGTTTGCCTCTCCCATTAACGGTGACAAGCTTTTCTTGACGCCAGAAGTGTCCATGCAAATTCAAAAGGTGCTCAACTCTGACATCGTGATGGTGTTTGATGAATGTACGCCTTATGAAATCAAGGGGCGTCCGGCAACCGAAGCCGAGGCTGCTAAGTCCATGCGTATGTCGCTTCGTTGGGCCAAGCGTAGTAAAGACGAATTTGAACGCTTGGGTAACCCCAACGCACTTTTCGGTATCGTGCAAGGCGGGATGTTTGAGCACTTGCGCGAAGAGTCGTTGCAAGGCTTAAAGGATATCGGTTTTCATGGTTATGCCGTGGGTGGCTTGTCTGTGGGTGAACCCAAAGAAGACATGCACCGCATCATGGAAAAGATCGTTTGGCAGTTGCCCGAAGACAAGCCCCGTTATTTGATGGGGGTCGGGACGCCAGAGGATTTGGTCGAAGGTGTGAGCCAAGGCATTGACATGTTTGACTGTGTGATGCCCACACGTAACGCTCGCAATGGCTGGCTTTTCACGCGCTACGGTGACGTGAAGATTCGCAACAGCAAATACAAAGACGATTTGCGTCCGTTGGATCCGACTTGCAATTGCTACGCTTGTAAGAATTTCAGCCGTGCCTATTTGCATCACTTGCAAAAGGTTAACGAAATCTTGGGCGCTCGCTTAAATTCCATTCACAACCTTCATTACTACCTCAATTTGATGAAGGAAATTCGAGAAGCGTTGGATAACGATCGCTTCGAAGAGTGGCGTGATCAATTCCACCGTGATCGTGCTCGCGGTGTGGATTAACCGTTAAGACAAATTTTGTTGCTATTTTTGGGTCAAGATTGTGAGAAACCCTTGACCCAAATGTGCGAAAGCACAGAATGAGTCCCGTATAATTCAAAAACATTCACGTAAAGAAAAATTCTTTACAACTGATTTTTTGTCATGGAGAAAAACATGTTCTTTATTTCTGATGCCTATGCTCAAACGGCGGCTGCCGGTGGTGATGCTATGAGCTTTATCACGAGCCTTTTGCCGATGATTTTGATCTTTGCGGCTTTCTGGTTCTTCTTGATCCGTCCGCAACAAAAGCGTCAAAAGGAACACGCCAAGATGGTCGATACGTTGGCTACGGGTGATGAAGTGTTGACGATTGGCGGTATCGCCGGTCGTGTGGTGAGCATTGAAGAACAATACATGGTTATTCAAATCGCTAACGTTAAGGCCGAACAAGTCACCTTGACGATGCGTCGCGACGCCATCCAAGCCGTTTTACCCAAGGGTACGATTAAGACGTTTTAATACGTCAGAAAACAGAACCGTCATCAACCACGGTTCTGTTTCATTTAGCGGCAAACTAAAAATAAAAGTGAAATCCGCTATTGGAGAGCGCGTCGCCCGACGACGTTCTCTTTTTCCTTTTTAACGAGGTCATACAGTGAATCGCTATCCATTATGGAAGTACATCATCATTGCCCTCGCTTTGATTATCGGCATGATCTATACGGCACCGAACTTCTACGGGGAGTCGCCTGCTGTTCAAGTCTCAAGCCAAAAAGCGACGGTCAAGGTTGATGAAGCGCTCTATGCGCGAGTGCAAGCGGCCTTAACCGAGGCACAATTGCATCCTAACGGTCTGTTCTTTGAACAAGGGGCCCAACAAAACACGATTCGTGTTCGTTTCGATCCGACGCAAGCCGAACAACAGCTTCAGGCCAAGGAAGTGATCGAGCGTGCTCTAAACCCCGATCCGACCGATCCGTCTTATGTTGTGGCATTGAATTTGGTGCCCAATACCCCGCAATGGCTTTTGAGCTTGCATGCTCTGCCCATGTATTTGGGTTTGGACTTGCGAGGCGGCGTGCACTTCATGCTCGAAGTGGACATGGAAGCTGCGGTTCAAAAGCGTGTTGACGCTTTGGCTTCTGACCTTCGTTCTCAATTCCGTGATGAACGTATCCGTCATGCCGGCATTACGCGTGCCGGTGACGCATTGGATGTGACGTTCCGCTCGGAAGAAGAACGCGGTAAGGCTCGTGACCTCTTGCGCAACACCCATAACGATTTGACGATTGAAGAACGTGAAGTTGATGGTCGCTATCACTTGATTGCCACGATGACGCCCTCTTCTTTGCAAAACGTGATGGATTACGCCTTAAAGCAAAACATCTCTACGCTTCACAATCGTATTAACGAATTGGGTGTGGCTGAACCTGTGATTGCTCAACAAGGCGCAACGCGTATTGTGGTGCAATTGCCCGGCGTGCAAGATACGGCTAAGGCCAAAGACATTTTGGGTCGTACGGCAACGCTTGAAATTCGTATGGTCGATGACTCGCCTGAAGCTTACGCACAATTGAGCGCCGGTACGGTGCCCTTTGGTGACGAACGCTATCTTGACCGTGAAGGCAATCCCATTTTGGTGAAGCGCCAAGTGGTCTTGACGGGTGACAACTTAAATGACGCTCAAGCTGGTTTTGACCAACAAACGCAAGAGCCGACCGTGAACTTAACGTTGGACTCTCGTGGTGCTCGTATTTTCCAAGACGTGACGCGTGAAAACGTCGGTAAGCGTATGGCCATTATCCTTTTTGAAAAGGGTAAGGGTGAAGTCGTGACGGCGCCGGTCATTCGTCAAGAAATTGGCGGCGGTCGCGTGCAAATTTCGGGTCGCATGACAACGATGGAAGCCACCGATACGGCATTACTTTTGCGTGCAGGTTCTTTGGCCGCTCCGATGGAAATCATTGAAGAACGTTTGGTGGGCCCGAGCTTGGGTGCTGCCAACATTGAAGCGGGCTTCCGCTCCACGCTCTACGGTTTTGCCGTGGTCGCCATCTTCATGATCATCTACTACCAAGTCTTTGGTGCGATTTCGGTCTTTGCCTTGACGTGTAACGTGATGCTTTTGATTGCATTACTTTCCATGCTTCAAGCCACGTTAACCTTGCCGGGTATTGCTGCTATTGCATTGACTCTTGGTATGGCCGTTGACGCCAACGTGTTGATTAACGAACGTATTCGTGAAGAATTGCGCGAAGGACGTTCACCCCAACAAGCCATCAGTGAAGGTTTTGATCGCGCATTTGCCACGATTTTGGACTCCAACATTACGAGTTTGATTGCCGGTATTGCGTTGTTGATTTTCGGCTCCGGCGCTGTCCGTGGTTTTGCCGTGGTGCACTGCTTGGGCATTATGACGAGTATGTTTACCGCCATCATGGTCAGCCGTGGTTTGGTGAACTTGATCTACGGTCGTCAGAAGAAGCTCAAGCGCATTCATGTGGGCCAAATCTGGAAGCCCACTGATAACGAATAAAGGAGTCTGTGATGGAGTTATTTAGAATTCGGCGCACGATTCCTTTCATGCGCTACTCAAAGATCTTTAACGCGATTTCTTTTATCTCGTTTTTGATCGCCGTGTTCTTCTTGTTCACGAAGGGTTTGGCCTTCTCGATCGAGTTCACGGGCGGTACGGTGATGGAAGTTTCCTACCCGCAAGCCGCTCCCACGGAACAAATCCGTGAGGAGTTAAAAGATAAGCTCGGTATTGAAGCCGCAGTGCAAAACTTTGGTACGGCTCGCGACGTGATGATTCGTTTGCCCATTGGTGCCGATGAAACGTCCGGTGAACAAGCCACCAAGGTGATGGGCGTTTTGCAGCAGTCCGAACCCGGTGCCACGATGACCCGTGTGGAGTTCGTGGGCCCGCAAGTGGGTGAAGAGTTGGCAACCGACGGTTTGACCGCTTTGATTTTGGTGGTTGTCGGTATTGTGGTCTACTTGGCCTTCCGTTTCGAATGGAAGTTCTCCGTGGCCGCCATTATTGCTAACTTGCACGACGTGATTTTGGTCTTGGGGATTTTCTCCATTATGCAATGGGAATTCTCGCTTCCGGTGCTCGCTGCCGTTTTGGCCGTGTTGGGTTACTCGGTGAACGAATCCGTGATTATTTTCGACCGCTGTCGTGAACACTTCAAGAAGATGCGTCGCGTGGACTCGCAAGAGATCATCGACTCGGCCATTACCGCTACGATTTCACGTACGGTGATTACCCACTCGTCAACGCTTGCGATGACGTTGGCCATGTTCTTCTTCGGTGGTCCCGCACTTCACTACTTCTCTTTGGCTTTGACGATCGGTATTTGCTTCGGTATTTACTCTTCTGTGTTCGTTGCTGCCGCCATCGCCCTTTACTTGGGTGTGAAGCGTGAAGACTTGGTCAAGCCCTTGAAGAAGGAAAATCCGCAAGAAATGGTTCCTTAATCATTTTGAGTTGATTTTGAAACACACAAAAAGCCTTTCGATCATTATGATTGAAGGGCTTTTTAAATGATTGAAAAGGACAGATGATGACGACGGTTGAAGCGTTGGCAAAGAAGGTGTTAGAAGGCGGTGAAATCGCGCGTGAAGAGGCTCTACAGCTTTATGAAGCGCCTTTGGAAGACGTGTGTCACTGGGCCAATCGTATCCGTGAAAAGTTCTGTGAAAATGGCTTTGACCTCTGCACGATTATTAACGCCAAAAGTGGGCGTTGTTCGGAAAATTGTCGTTTCTGCTCTCAGTCCATTCATAGCCATACGGCAAGCGCTGTTTATCCGTTATTAAGTACCGAGGACATCGTTAAACAAGCCGTTCGTGATGCGGCGCAAGGCGTGTTGCGTTTTTCGATTGTGACCTCGGGTAAGCGTCTTACCAACCGCGAGGTTTTGAGAATCTGCGAAGCGGTTAAAGCCATTAAAGCCGCCTGTGACATCTCGGTTTGTGTTTCGTTAGGGCTATTAAAAGAAGAACAGTTTCGTTGGTTAAAAGAAGCGGGTGTGGAGCGAGTGCATAACAATTTAGAAACGTCGGAGCGCAATTTCCCGAACGTCTGCACGACGCACACTTTCGCAGACAAGGTCGATGCTATCCTTGCGGCTCAACGCGCGGGATTGCCCGTTTGTAGCGGTGGCATTATGGGGTTGGGCGAGACAGTGGAAGACCGCATTGATATGGCCATTAGCCTTAGAAAGCTCGGTATTAAGAGCATCCCCGTGAATATGTTAAACGCCATTGAAGGTACGCCCTTTGCGGGAAATGTTCGCTTAACGCAGGATGAGCTTCGTCGGATTGTGGCGGTTTATCGCTTTATTTTGCCGGGGGCGTCCATTCGTTTGGCGGGTGGCCGTGGGCTTTTAGCCGATAAAGGAAAAAGTTGCTTTATGTCGGGTGCTAATGCGGCGATATCGGGCGATATGTTGACGACAGCTGGGATTACGGTCGCAACGGATAAAGCGATGTTAGACGAATTGGGATTTGTGCCAAAACGCTGTAACGGGTAATGGTTTGATTGTTTTGGATAAGGGCGGTCTGCTTGGAAAAGTGGGCCGTTTTTTTTTGTTTTTGAAGTGCAAACTTAACGGTGAACTTAACAGGTGTTAAGTTAACTGATCACTTAACTGATCATATGTTAAGTTAACTTAATATCTTGTTGTATAAATGTGTCATGAATGAATTGTTTTAATATTATTCAGTTAAAACAAGTGTTTAGATTCTTTTTATGAGTGAATTGTTCAAAAGTTCTCTAAGAATTTTAATTGGAAGTAATTAGTTATTAAGATTTAACTGATCGTTTAACTTAACATTTATTGAAAAGCGTTAAGTTATCTGTTAAGTTGATGTATAGTGTTTACTAAGTATTAGTTCGAAGTGAATATTCGTCACTTCAAATGGAGATCGTAATGATTACAGAAAAAGAAGTGATTGAAGCTGTATTGAGAATGCGACGTATCGGTAATGATACCCAACGGTTCGAAGTCAAAGAAGCTACGCACGATGTACCAAAGAACTTAGCTGAGACGGTTTCAGCTTTTGCCAACATGCATGGTGGCATGATTATTTTAGGACTTTCAGAAAAGCGTGGTTTTCGTCCTGTTAAAGAGTTTGAGGCTGACAAAATCTATGCGCAAATGCAAATCCTTGGTGATCGATTAACGCCCGTCGTACGCATGGAAATCGAAAAAGTTATTTTTGAAGACAGCACGCTTGTTGTTGCTCAAGTTCCGGATCTCCCCAATAATCAAAAACCCTGTTACATCACGCTAAGAGGACGTTACGAAGGATCGTTTATTCGATCAGGAGATGGTGACCGTCATTTGACACCTTATGAAGTTGATCGATTAACTGAAGGTCAAATTCAGCCACAGTATGATATTGAACCTGTTGACTTGGCGACAATTGATGATCTTGATCGTGGGGCGTTGGATGCGATTGTTTTGCGCAGTCGTCGACTGTTTCCGCGTGTTTTTGGGAAGCTTTCTGAAGAAACTATTTTGACCCAATTAGGGGTTTTGACAAAAGTGGGCGACAAGCTTTGTCCAACGTTAGCTGGTTTGTTGGCCACAGGCATATTTCCTCAACGCTATTTCCCGAGATTAAATGTTGTTTTTACCGTGTACCCAGGCACAACAAAGTCTGGAGATCTCAAAACAGGAAAACGTTACTTAGATTCAAAGGAAATTATTGGTTCTATTCCGGATATGCTTTTGGAAACCATGGCACTCGTTAATCAAAGAATGAGCACGGGTGCTGTCATTGAAGGCGGTTTGCGTAGAGATGTTCCTGATTATCCAATGATTGCTGTTCGTGAGGCGCTAGCTAATGCGCTTCAACACAGAGACTACTCACCGGAAGGGCGAGGTACGCATATTCAGGTCAATATGTATTCAGATCGTTTGGAAATCACCAATCCAGGTGGACTGTATGGTTCGACAACTGTTGACAATCTTGGAAAAAGCGGAATTTCATCAACTCGTAACGAATTTCTTTCTCGTCTCTTAACCTATACGCCATTTGAGTCAGGTTACGTTGTTGAGAATAAGGGAACGGGTTTTATGGTGATCCAATCTTCATTGGCGAATGCCTTGATGCCACCTCCTAAGATTCATAACTCATTAACGTTTTTCAGTCTAACTTTTGAAAAACGTCGTAAGACGCCAGAGGAATTCTCAAAAAGATCTTGGAAAAATTTTGATGAAGCGTTGATTGCTGAATTGCATGAAAGCGGAAGCCTCTCTGTAAGAGAAATCGTTGCCATGTCGGGTTTTGCTCGTACAACCGTTGTTTCTCACATTAAAAGCCTTGTTGAGAAGGAGATGATTGAGCCGACTGAGGTCACTCGAAGTCCAAAGCAGCGTTATCGTCTAGTGCGAAAATAACGCCAAAATTTCAGATTTATATCTTTTTTAAGGTGCCTTTTAGCGAGGTGCCTTATTTTTTTACCCGAAAAGTTTGAGTTGTTTGAGGATAAAAAGGAGAACTTTGATTAAAACCATTATTAATCAAACAGATGTAGTGCATTTGAAGCTAGTTGGATGCTCGTAGTGAAAAGAAATATCAGCAATGTCATTTCATAAATGTTGCAAAAAGGCAACATTTTTAAAAAGTAGTTCGAAAGAAATCTTGACTCCATGGGGGGGGTATGGCGGACAATGCATACAGAATCACTGAAGGAAATATTGAGATCTTCGGTTATTCAACTCTTTTGTATAAAAAGGAAATACATCATGAAAAAGACTTTAGCTGCTGTCGCCGTTTTGGGCGCATTTGCTGGTTCCGCTTTGGCTGCTGACGTGACGTTGTATGGTCGCGTTAACCTCGGTGTTCAATACTTGGGCGTTGACGATGGTACGACGGACTCTGACTCTTGGGGTCTCCAATCCGGTAACGCTACGGGTTCCCGTTTCGGTATCAAGGGCGTTGAAGAAATCTCCGAAGGCTTGAAGGTTGGTTTCCAATTGGAACAAGGCTTCAATGCTGATAGTGGTGCTGAATCTGACTCCACGAAGGCTTTCTCTCGTGAGGCTCGTCTCTATGTTGTCACGGATTACGGTACGTTGCACATGGGTCGTTTCGGTGGTTTAGATGCCGCTACGGGTTCTGTTGACGTTACTGCTGGTTTTACTGCTTCGGGTACTGGTTACGGTGAAATTATCAATGACCACGGTCGTGTGTTGGTTGTTAGTGGCCGTATGGATAACTCTATTGCCTATACGTCTCCTGAATTTGCTGGCATGAAGGTTCATGCTATGACGTCTTTGGGTAATGATCCGGAAGAAGGTGTAGAAGTTGGTAAGGGTGAAGCTTCTTCTGATATTGATCGTTACTATGCTTTAGGTGTTACGGGCCAATGGGGTGCTTTGGGTGCTGGTTTAGTTGTTTCTCAACAAGATTCTGGTGCCGTGACAAGTGCAGATTATGAAGACGATCCCTTGAATGTGACGGCTGGTGTCAATTATGACTTTGGTGTCGCTAAGGCTTTCTTGGCAGCTAACTACTTTGATGAGGGCAAGATTACGAACGAGAGCGACTATAGCCAATGGGGTGTGAGCCTCAGCGTTGCAGCCCCGGTTGCAGGTGGTACGTTGGAAACGGCTATTGGTTACTCTGTCGGTACGGATGACATGATCACGAATGGTGACGATGAAGTCAAGATCTTGAACGTTGGCGCAATGTACAAGTATCCGTTGAGCAAGCGTACGTATGTTTACGCCGGTGTTGGCTATGACCAAGAAGAAGAGTACGGCGCTGATAAGGTTAAGACGACCGAAGTTATCTCTGGTCTCGTCCATCAGTTCTAATCTGAATTTCGGCAGTTTGCTACTACCTTCTGCCAAATTTAGTTAGTCGAAAAGCCCTGAGAAACTGATCACTTCTCGGGGCTTTGTTCTAAATCCCCATCGTGGAATACCTTTCATGCCAGCAACCGATCGTCGTCCGGGTCAGGCTCAGCCCGAATACCTTAAAAAAATTGCCTACAACGTCTTTGAACTAGGGCATGGTTACAAGACTTGCGCGGCTGTGTTGGATTTATCCATCTACACTGTGCGCGAATGGTATGCGCAATATAAACTCGGTCTTTATAAACCAAGCACTATCGAATCAAAGAACAAGAAAACGTTCTACAGCCAAGCGTTTCGCCAAAAGGTTTTAACTGACTATTTTGAAAATAAACCATCAATAACGGAGCTTTCAAGACGCTATGAAGTGTCAAAACGAACGTTGAAACGTTGGATTGATGAGCAAAACAAAACAGAACAATGAAGTTTGAACTTTGGCGAATGGGTTGGAAAAATCGCTGTTAAATGTTCAAATTGTGAGTTGACGAGTTGTCTCTTTTAGGCAACTCTTTTTTTATGCTGGTAATTCGATCTGTCTTAAGAAGTTTTACTATGTGACGATTGATTAAATATTTATTTAATATCAATTAGATGCGATCGAGTTATCTTCAGAAAAAGTCAGATTGAGAATGCGAATTTCTCAAAAAAACGAAATAACCAACTAAGTATAGTGTTGCAAAAAGACAACACATTTTATTAGTGCGATAAATGAAATCTTGACGACATGGGGGGGGTATGGCGCACAATGCATACAGAATCGCTGCAGGAATTGTTTAGATCCTCGGTTATTCGATACTTTTGTATAAGAAGGAAATTCATCATGAAAAAGACTTTAGCTGCTGTCGCCGTTTTGGGCGCATTTGCTGGTTCCGCTTTGGCTGCTGACGTGACGTTGTACGGTCGCGTTGACCTTGGTCTCCAATATGTTCACTCCGATAAGGGTGACACGAGCACTGATTCTTGGTCTCTTAATTCTGGTAATGCCACCAGTTCTCGTTTTGGTATCAAGGGTTCCGAACAAATCTCTGAAGGTTTGACGGTTGGTTTCACGTTGGAACAAGGCTTCAACGCTGACGATGGTGCAGAAGCCGATTCTACGAAGGCTTTCTCTCGCGAATCTCGTCTTTATGTTGCTACGGACTATGGTACGTTGCACATGGGTCGTTTCGGTGCATTGGACGCAGCTACGGGTTCTCTTGATTACACGGGTTGGTTGAGTGCTTCTGGTACGGGTTATGGTACGAACATCAATGACCATGGTCGTGTTTTAAAGACGCATAGCCGTCTTGACAACTCCATCGCTTATACCTCTCCGTCTTTCGCTGGTGTGACGGTTGCTGCAATGGCTTCTTTGGGTCAATCTGACTACATGAAGGATGGCGCTCCCGTGACTGTTGAAGGCGATGAAGCTAGTTCTACGATTGACCGTTACTACGGTTTGGGTGTCAAGGGCCAATGGGGTGCTTTGGGTGCTGGCTTGGTTGTGAGCCAAGTTGACGTGGGTTCTAAGCAAACTCCTGCAGCCGAAGACGATGCAATGAACGTTACGGCTGGCGTGAACTATGACTTCGGCGTTGCTAAGGCTTTCTTGGCAGCTAACTACTATGACCAAGGTCAAGTTAATGCTACGACGGAAAAGAGCCAATGGGGTGTGAGCGCTAGCGTTAAGGCTCCGATCGGTTCTGGTACGTTGGAATCCGCCGTTGGTTATGGTGTTCAAACGTCTGAAGTTGTTGCAACGGGTGCCGAAACCGAAACGAAGATTTTGAACATTGGTGCTTTCTATAAGTATCCGTTGAGCAAGCGTACGTATGTTTACGTTGGTGCTGGTTACGACCAATCCGAAGAGGATGGCAAAGACAAGGTTAAGACGACCGAAGTTATCTCTGGTATCGCTCACCACTTCTAATCTAACATTGGGCAGTTTGCTACTACCTTCTGCCAAATTTAGTTAGTCGAAAAGCCCTGAGAAATTGATCACTTCTCGGGGCTTTGTTCTAAATCCCACCAAGTGGAATACCTTGCTATGCCAGCCACCGATCGCCGTCCGGGTCATACACAACCCGATTATCTGAAAAAGATTGCCTACAACGTCTTTGAGCTGGGTCACGGCTACAAAACGTGTGCCGCTGTTTTGGATGTGTCGGTCTACACTGTGCGCGAGTGGTACGCTCAATATAAGTTAGGTCACTATGACGCTGACTTCATGGAGTCAAAACCCAAAAGAAAGTCCTACAGTGTCGATTTCCGTCAAAAGGTGATTAAGGATTACGTCGAAAGTCAATCGACGATTTCAGACATTGCCAGACGCCACGAAATTTCAAAACGCACCGCCAGACGTTGGATTGAAGATTTTGAAAAAGAACAAGCAAACGCTGCTAAATAGGTATGCGTTTCAATAACGAAAGCCGAGCCTCAAAACTCGGCTTTTTGCGTTTTAGTTATAGAGTCTCCTAAGCACAACTCTTTAATTTGATTAGAAAACTTTTGTTGCTCGCACGCAACAGGGAGGTTACATAATTGTAAATAGGTTGATAGTGTGAAAGAAATACGAGTGAGAAATTGAAGTTTTTTGGGTTCTTTGTGTATTGGCTGTGAAGGAGTTCATGATGAAGAAATCATTAGTTGCTGTCGCTGTTTTAGGCGCATTTGCCGGTTACGCTTTAGCTGCTGACGTAGCTATCTACGGTGTGATTGACCTTGGTCTGCAGTATCAACATACCGATCTTAAGAAGGATGTGTTGACGAGGGCTACTACAGTGGTGGACTCCGAAACAGACTCTTGGGGGCTCGAATCCGGTTCTAACGCAGGCTCTCGTTGGGGTATTAAAGGTTCAGAACAAATCTCAGAGGGCTTGACGGTTGGCTTCCAATTGGAACAAGGCTTTAACGCTGATGCCGGTGACTATGCCGACGAAGACCGATTCTTTAACCGTGAATCTCGTCTTTATGTCCAAACGCCTTATGGCGAAATTGGGATGGGCCGTATGGGTGCGTTGGATTCCGGTTTGGGTTCTTATGACATGATGGAAGCGGCGAGCGCATTTGGTACGGGTTGGGGTTCTACGATCGGTGCCAGTACTGCGATTCTTCGTGGTATGGGTGACCGTATGGACAATACCATCACCTATAAGTCTCCTGAATTCGGTGGCGTGACAGTCTTGGCTCAAGTTTCACTCTCTCCGACAAGTGAAGGTAAAGAGTCTTCGTCTGATTCAGACCGCTACTATGCTTTGGGTGTTAAGGGACAATGGAATGCCTTGGAAGCGGCTTTGGTCGTGAGTTCTTTGGACTATTCCCGTGAATATGCAAATACTTCGATTGCAGGTTTTGATGGTGAATTCCCGGATAACTCTAAGGTTGTGACAGGTTACGTTGCTTATGACTGCGGTTTTGCTAAGACCACGTTGAGTGCCCAATACTATGACGATATGAGAAAGGATACGGCATCGATGGAGGGAGCCGAGCAAGGTAAGTTTGCGTCGAAGGGCTACGGTGTGATGTTAAGTACAACGGCACCGTTAGCTGGCGGTAAGTTCTTAGCGTCTGTCGGGTATGCCGATTATGAAGCTACACTCAATTCGAGCGTGACTTTTGAAGATTTCAACATCGGCATTGGTTATGAGTATCCATTGAGTAAGCGTACGTACGTCTACACTGGCGCTGGTTATACAAAGTCTGACTACGTTTTGCCGAAATATGAAAATAAGACCATTGAAGTTGTCTCCGGTTTGGTTCACACCTTCTAATACTCGTCGAGTTGTTTTTTTCTTTGAGAAGGAACGTACATTATGAAGAAATCATTAGTTGCTGTCGCCGTTTTCGGCGCATGTGCGGGGTCCGCTTTAGCTGCTGACGTTGCTATCTACGGTGTCGTTGACCTTGGTTTGCAGTATCAAAATACCCAGTTTGAAATGGATCCTTGGTATATGAATGGTGGGACTGCGGTCGATTTGGATAAGGATTCTTGGGGTCTTGAGTCAGGTTCTAATTCCGGTTCTCGTTGGGGTATCAAGGGTTCTGAACAAATTTCAGAAGGCTTAACGGTTGGTTTCCAATTGGAACAAGGCTTTAACGCTGACGCAGGTAACTATGCTGACGAAGACCGATTCTTTAACCGTGAATCCCGTCTTTATATCCAAACGCCTTATGGCGAAATTGGGATGGGTCGCATGGGCGCATTGGATTCTGGTTTGGGGTCTTATGACTTGATGGAAGCTGCGAGTGCTTTCGGTACGGGTTGGGGAACCACGATTGGAGCAAGCACAAACATTTTGCGTGGCATGGGTGACCGTATGGACAATACCATCACCTATAAGTCGCCCGAATTTGGTGGCGTGACCATCTTGGCTCAAGTTTCACTCTCTCCGACAAGTGAAGGTAAAGAGTCTTCATCGGATTCAGACCGCTACTATGCTTTAGGTGCTAAGGGTCAATGGAATGCTTTAGAAGCGGCTTTGGTCGTCAGTTCTGTTGACTATGCTCGAGACTATGCCAACATCAATTTGTTTGGTAGCTTCCCTGATAATTCTAAGGTTGTGACGGGGTACGTTGCTTACGATTGCGGTTTTGCCAAGACAACGTTAAGTGCTCAATACTACGACGATATGAGAAAGTCTCCGGTAGCTTTTAATTCCGGCGATGGTGGCTTGAATGATGATTTGGACACAGTTTTTGAAAACTTTGCATCAAAGGGCTATGGCGTGATGTTGGGAACGACGATCCCATTGGCAGGTGGTAAATTCTTGGCATCGGTTGGTTATGCTGACTATGAAGCCACTCTCGACTCTGGTTATGCCTTAGATGCTATCAATGTGGGTGTCGGCTATGAGTATCCGTTGAGTAAGCGTACCTTTGTTTACACGGGTGCCGGCTATACCAAGGTTAAGGTCGATACGTCTGCGGCAATGGGAGTCTGGTTGCCTGGTATTGAAAATAAGACCATTGAAGTTGTCTCCGGTTTGGTTCACACCTTCTAATATCGATTCGACGGTTTGATAACTGTCATCTCTAAGCCCTGAGAATTTTCTTGGGGCTTATTTTTCCGACTTGTGAAATGTATGCAAAACGCAACGTTCAATTCAATCTTTTCAAGCTAAAAGAGCGCATTGTCGCAATATTTTGATAGCCTGAAAGAAGAAAGCTGAATTCGGTTGAAGATTATTGGATTGTGGGTTGTACTTTTAGCTTGAAAGGGAAAAGTATCATGAGAAAAACATTAACTGCTGTTGCTGTTTTAAGCGCATTTGCCGGTTCTGCTTTGGCTACGGATGTTGCACTCTATGGCGTGATTGATCTTGGTTTGCAATACCAAAACACCAAGTATGAAACGACTTCAATTGATCCGGATCCGGTTTTTAATAAATATTCGGAAATAGAAAAGAATACATGGGGCCTTGAATCGGGTTCTAATTCAGGTTCTCGTTGGGGTATCAAAGGTTCAGAACAAATCTCCGAAGACTTGACGGTTGGGTTCCAATTGGAACAAGGCTTTAACGCCGACGCAGGTGACTATGCCGACGAAGATCGATTCTTTAATCGTGAATCCCGTCTTTATATTCAAACCCCTTACGGTGAAATCGGCATGGGTCGCATGGGCGCATTGGATTCTGGTTTGGGCTCTTACGATTTGATGGAAGCGGCAAGCGCTTTTGGTACGGGTTGGGGTTCTACGATTGGTGCCAGTACTGCGATTCTTCGCGGTATGGGCGATCGCATGGACAATACCATCACCTATAAGTCCCCCGAATTTGGCGGCGTGACGATCTCGGCCCAAGTTTCCTTGTCTCCGACAAGTGATGAGGATGAGGGTTCTTCTGACTCAGACCGTTACTATGCGTTAGGTGTTAAAGGTCAGTGGAATGCATTGGAAGCCGCTTTGGTTGTAAGTTCTACCGATTACGACCGAGAATACGCTAACTCTTACGGGGGAATTTTCCCAAGTCACTCAAAGGTTGTGAGTGGTTACGTCTCATACGATTGTGGTTTTGCAAAGACGACTTTGGGCGCTCAATATTATGATGATATGAGAGATTCGCCGTTTGAGATCAACAATCCTAATGAACATGATGCTTTGATCCATTTGTCGAATATCATTTCAACAAAAGGCTATGGAGTGATGTTGAGTACGGTTGTTCCTTTAGCCGGAGGCGAATTCTTAGCATCAGCTGGTTACGCTGATTATGAATTAACTGTTACTTCTAACATAACTTACGATACTTTCAATTTCGGTATCGGCTATCAATATCCGTTGAGTAAGCGCACGTTTGTTTATACAGGAGCAGGCTACACGAAGTTCAACGGTGATTTGACGTTAGATGGCGCTAAGAATTCTAGTGACAAGAAGACCATCGAAGTTGTCTCCGGTTTGGTTCACACTTTCTAATTTCATCTTGGCAGTTTTCTAACTGTCGCAGATTCTCAAAGCCCTGAGAGTTTTCTTGGGGCTTATTTTTTTTCGAGTAACAAAATGTATCCAAAACGCAACACCAGATTAAATTTTTCCAACTAAAAACAACACTTTATCTGAATACTTGATAGTCTGAAAAGAGCAAAGCGGAATTCATACAAAAATTTTTCGATGTTGGGTTGTACTTTTTACGTTAGAAGGAAAAGTATTATGAAAAAAACATTAACTGCTCTTGCTGTCTTAGGCGCATTCGCCGGTTCTGCGTTGGCTACGGATATCACTCTCTACGGTGTGGTTGATCTTGGTTTGCAATATCAGAATGACAAATCTGAATTTACCCTTCGAAATAATTATGGCGGTGATCCTTTGTCATTGGATGTGAAAAAGGATACTTGGGGTCTTGAATCTGGCTCTAATTCAGGGTCTCGTTGGGGGATCAAAGGCTCTGAACAGATTTCAGAAAACTTGACGGTTGGTTTCCAATTGGAACAAGGCTTCAATGCTGATGCAGGGGACAATTCTGACGAAGATCGTTTCTTTGACCGCGAATCCCGTCTTTATGTTCAAACGCCCTATGGTGAAATTGGCATGGGTCGCATGGGAGCCTTAGACTCCGGTTTGGGTTCTTACGACTTAATGGAAGCGGCGAGCGCTTTTGGTACCGGTTGGGGAACGATTGGTGCAAGCCCGACCATTTTGCGTGGTATGGGTGATCGCATGGACAATACCATTACCTATAAGTCTCCAGCATTTGGGGGCGTCACGGTCTTAGCTCAAGTTTCATTGTCACCAAGTAGTTATGGCGTTGAATCCTCTTCTGACTCAGAACGCTACTATGCTTTGGGTGCTAAAGGTCAATGGAACGCTTTAGAGACGGCATTGGTTGTGAGTACAACTGACTACGATCGTCTACAAGCCAATCTAGGTAACGGTCTTTTCCCAGATAATTCTAAGGTTGTGACGGGGTATGTCACATACAATTGCGGTGTTGCTAAGACGACTTTGAGCGCTCAATACTACGATGACTTAAGAGAGTCTCTGTTCGACCCAAACCCTGATGATGATTCTTTTACCAATTTAACGAAGTTCCTACCAACCAAAGGGTACGGTGTGATGTTGAGTACGACGGCAGCCTTGGCAGGGGGAGAGTTATTAGCTTCTGTTGGTTACGCTGATTATGAATTAGCTATCGATGTTCCGAACAATCTATTTGACGCGACCTATGATGCATTTAATGTAGGTATCGGTTACCAATATCCGTTAAGCAAGCGTACATTTGTTTATGCAGGTGCTGGCTACACGAAGGTCAGTGGTGATATGTCGCTAGATGCAGCTAAGATTTCTATTGACGAAAAAACGATCGAAGTCGTCTCCGGTTTGGTTCACACTTTCTAATTTGATTTTTAGTTAACTGGTAACAAAATAGCCGAGCGTGAAAACTCGGCTATTTTGGTCTTAAGACTTTCAAAGTTTACGGCGCACGATTATAGAGCGTTTGCAGCACACCACGAATCACCAAGTCCGTTGTCTTTTGATTTAATCCGTCAATGGCATCGGGTTCCGTCAAAGCCGTCGGATCATACTCTTCGGGTTGCTTTTTCATTTCGGCAATCACGATATCCTTCCAGAAGGCCGGCGCTTCGCTTTCTTCCCAATAGCCGCGACCTCGACCAAAGTGGGCAACGGCTAAATAAAGCAAAATGGCTTCTAACAAATAGTTTTGAAGAGCGATCTTACTCCAAGAAACGCGCGTGCCATGCACGCCTTTGACTTGGTTATAGGCAATGGCAGCACCCGCGCCACCAATGGCGCCAATAACGGTGCCTAAAAGCGTTCCAAGGCCTCCGGTTAAGCCACCCGTTGCCAAGTCCGTTGCAAGGCCACTGGCAGCCCCTGCGCCCACCGCGCCCACAATGGCAGCCCCCTTGGGGTTAGCGGCGGTATTGACCGTCCAGTCCGTCTTTAAACGACGCAAAATCTCACGACGAACACCCGCACCGTCAATGCCATGTGTATCAATCAAACGTTGCGTTAGAGCGCACAAACCGTCAGCTGCACGAGCTGCCAACGCATTTTTTGCGTCTTCAATGGGGCCGGCTTGGGGTTTAACGACACCTAATCGACGCCCCCAGTCTTTAACTTGTTCGGTAAGCGAGTAGTTGGACAATTCTTCGTGGTCAACCACCAATTGCGTCATATAGTTGGTGATGGCTTCAATGCTTGTTGAATAAACAGCACGACGTTGGCGCGTCCAGGCTTCACGAAGCGCTTCATAGGTGGCTTTTTGTTCCTCGGTCAATACGTTGCCGATCGCATCAAAAAGCGCAAATTCTTGCACCCAACAACGGGCAAAGGCATCCATCGGTAAGACGCTCTTAACCAACGGGAATTGCGCCATGTAATCGTTCCACTGAGCAAGTTCCGCCTCTTCCAAACTCTTTTCACGGGGTTTACCCATTTGGTTTAAAAGCACGATCACGGGCTTATTAATCCAAGAGAGAATTTGCATTTCTGCGGCTACGTAAGAGCACGCTTGCGGAGACTCGCTGGCGTTGACCAAATAAAGTACAACGCTACTTGTGTCACGGACGTGTTTTAGGGCACGTTGGTTAAGCCACAATGCCTTGTTGGACATACGATCCCAGACTTCGGCTAAGAACCAACCCAAGGGGTTTGAACGGCCTTCTAAGCGTTGTGCTAAACGAACACTGTCACCAAACCCCGGCGTATCCCACAAAACCAATTCAGAGTAACCGTCAGAGCCGCGGATAAGCACATAGTCATCGTTGGTTTCAGTGACGTGAGGACGGTCAGCCACTTCACCGATGTCTCGACCCAAGAGAGTACGCGCAAGCGTCGTCTTCCCGATATTGGTGTGAGAAACCAGACTTAAGTTAATTCGCATTGTTTGCATATCAGCCATGACACATGTCCTTCCAATTAAGCCACTTGCCCGCAGGCTTTCTTTAATTCGTCTTGCGTTTGTTGATCGGGTTTAAGCCCTGAGTGATAAAACACCACAGGAACCTTGGCACTTTCAGCAAAATCTTTCCAAAGATCTTGACGCATTTGAATACGATCGGCGAAGTCACCGAAACGCGTGATGTAACCGCCCATATCGACTAAAAGCAAAACTTTGGCTTTACCGACTTTTGCTTTGATGAGTTCCACCGTGTGACCTTGCACTTCGTGCTCGGGCGTCGTGGTGCCGTTCATCAAAATCCACACTTGTTGCGCCGTGCCCGACGCTTCAAGCGTCAAGGGCGCTTCTTCAGCGGCAAAATCCAACGTGTGATTACGGACTTCAGCCAAGTTAAAACCTAAGCTTTCGGCAAGACGGTAAGCCGTTTCAATGGCGCTTTGATTGCTGTTGGTATCAGGAATCATTAAATCGAGATTAAGTTCTTCTGCACGCCATGCTTTCAAAATGTCTTGGTAGTAACGATCTTCCAAATCCAACGGATAGTTTTTCGTGAGTTTCGAAATTGCAATCGTGTGCTTGAAAACCAAAAGTAAACGGGGAATGACGACAAAGAAGCAAAGCATCACAATGATGCGCAAAAGCCAAAGACTTGCGGAGACTTCAACGCCACTCATCGCTAAGCGGTCAAAGCGCAAATTCGCCACTTCCAAAATGTTGGGCATGGGGCCTAAGAAATTTGTAAAGAACCCATAGGTGACCATGATGAGTTGGTAGACAATTTCAGGACTTTCAGCTAACCACGTACTTTCCCAACCCACGGTATACGCCGTGCCGATCCCGCGAAGTAAAACGCTTACGATCATGCCGACCACAAAGCCCAATGCCGCCAAGTGGAAAGCACGAGCCGTGAATTCCGTCAAAAACGGAGCCATCAATTGGCCAAGCGTTTTCGCCTTGTCTAAGGACTTCGTAAGAATATTTTTTTGTAAGAACGAAAAGCTTTGACGAATGCCTAAGAAGTCACGGCGCTTATCTTCACGAAAGCCCGAAATGAAAAGGGCTATGTAGACCAAAATGTTCCAAAGCAAGATGCCAAAAAAGGGCAACGACAAGAGGTTAATGCGAGAGCCTGTGCTGGCAAACTGATCGGTTAAAAGGCCCGCTAAAAGCGCAATCGCAAATAACCCCCACGTTAACCAGGCAGGAGGAACGAGTTTGACCGTTGAGGCTTTAATCGAAGGGTTCTTCGCCTCAATCATCTTTTTAGCGATACGGGCGCGAGCAATGAGGAAGGTAGCAATATCAGCACCTTCGCCGACGGCAAGCGCTGCTTGGCGCGTGGCACGATTGGCGTCACTACTTTCCCACGACAAAGTGGGGGTTTGCTCAAGCATTTTGACTTGAGTAACCAACTCCGTATCAGTGACGGAAAATTTTCCGTTTGGGACGTTTGAATAGGGTTCGCTCATGGCGTTTTTATTATCTGAATAGAAAAAACAAAATACCTAGTAATTGTACCGACAAACCATGCACGAAAAACACGTTAAAAAGACTTAATTTGTCACGAATTACAGCGTTTCTTACGCTTTGTTGTTTTTGGTCTAAATATGCAATCCCTGGTTTTGAACAGAGAAGAAGTTTAACAATCTCAAGAGATAGAGTTTCTTTAAGGGAAAGCAAGAATAGAGTCGCATACATTGTGGAATTAAACTGATTTTCATCGTCACACTATTTAGCAGTGTGAGTGTTATGGAAAACCTACATTTTGAGATTGAAATATTCATTGCAGGTGCAGTTATGAAAATTAAGAAGCTTCTTCTTCCTTTAGCTTTTAGTGCGGTGGTTTTAACGGGGTGTAGCAGTTTTTCGCATATGCAACCCGCTAGTGAAAGTGCAATTCAAAGTTACCAAACCATTGCTAAAGATGAATCTGTGGTTGTCTTTTTTAGACCTAGTGCTTTTAGAGGTGGTGGATTAACTCCGGTTTTATTCGAAGTTACGCCAGAAGAGGAGGTTCGTTTAGTGGCTTTTATGCCCAATTCATCGTGCTATCTTCATAGAACTACTCCAGGAAGGCATGAGTACTTTTGGACGACTCCCACAATGTTAGGGCCTGTTTATTCTGCTTTATTAAAGGCTGATTTAAAGGGGGCTCACTACTATTACGTTAGAGTTTTTGGAGAGGGGGCGCTCACCCCGATAAATAATCTAAAAGATGAAGATTTTCTCGAAGAATTTGAAGAATGCAATTGGACCACTAATATCGAAGCCTCTCATGAATGGGTGAACTCTCACATGGGTTCCATTCAACGCAGGTATGAAGACTCTTTAGGACACACGGCCAAAGTCATCAAGACTTTAAGAGTCGGGAAAGATAAGATTGAGTTCAAAATTAAGCCGGAATACGGTTCAAAATATCCTGTTTTGAAAGAAACTCCATAACGTTGTTTATCAATGCTCTATTTTGGGATGAGAATTTTCCTCATCCCAAATTTTTCTCAGTAAAGAGGTCGCTTCATAAGGATTTGGCTGACCGCAAATAGCAGAAACCACTGCAATTCCTTCGGCTTTTGCCTTGACTAAAGCAGGGATGTGTTGCGCTTTCACGCTACCGATGGCAACGCAGGGAACAGGGCTTGCTTCAGAGAGCTTTTGAAAGCCATCAAGTCCCACAGGAGTCGCGGCATCTTTTTTGGTTGTTGTCGCAAAAATCGGACCAATGCCTACGTAGTCAACAACGCTTGGGTCAACCACGCGCATTTCATCCATCGTGTTGATGGAAAGGCCCACGATTTTATCGGGCCCCACTAATTCACGAACCTTTTCAACAGGCAGGTCTTTTTGACCCACGTGCACGCCATCGGCATCCATTGCCAACGCCACATCCACATGATCGTTAATGATGAGTTTGGTATTAAAAGGTTCAAGCGCCTTTTTTAGTTCAATAGCACACTCAAAATATTGACGTTTTTTCCAATCGGGAGCTCTTAATTGCACCAACGTGGCACCGGCTTTGGCTGCTTCAACGGCGGTTTCCACCATACCGAATGAAGCCGTTAAATCAGGGTCTAACACCAAGTAAATGCTGTAGTCAACAAGGGGCTTAGTCATTTCTATTTTCCGTGTGTGATTTGGTAGAGGGCGTCCAAGTAAGCAACGTGGAAACTTCCCGGGCCTTTGGATTCTTTAAAGGCGATTTCTTCGGCGCGCTTGGCAAGCATCAAGGCGGCAGCTGTGGCCGTGAGGGGACAGGGGCATGCTGCACAAAAAGCAGCCACCAAAGCTGATAGTGAGCAACCCGTCCCCACGACCAACGTGGCCATCACGTGACCGCCCGGAATTTCAATGACGTCTTCGCCATCCGTTACAAAGTCAGACGCTCCCGTCACCGCGACAACGCATCCTACTTTTTGAGCAAGTTTTCTGGCTGCTGAAATGGCATTAACACTGTCATCTAAACTGTCTACGCCTTTACCGCCAGCAGAGGCTCCGACAATGGCCATAATTTCGCTGGCGTTACCGCGAACAACGGTGGGACGCAAACGAAGGAGTCGGTCAATTACATCGTCTCGCCAAGGCAAAACGCCTGCCGCGACCGGGTCAAGCACCCATGGCTTTTTCTCTTCATTAGCGGTTTCAATAGCAGCAATCATGCTTTGAACGCGTTCGGGGAAAATCGTGCCGACGTTGACTAAAAGCGTGCTGGCGATGCGAGCAAAATCGATACATTCTTCTTCGGCAATGATCATCGCAGGCGACGCACCGCTTGCAAGCAATACATCGGCCGTGATTTCTTGAACGACATCATTGGTCATGCAGTGAACGAGCGGTCGGGCATTCGTCATGCGGGTGACTAATTGGGTAAAGTCAGAATGAGAAAGCGTTGCGTATTGAGACATTTTGATGCACAAAATAAGTTCAGAACCCTATGAGTATAGACAGATTGCCTCAAAAGATACGCTAGAATTTTCGAAACTCAACAAAAATGAAAAAGACTTATGCTCATTCACCCTCAGTTTGACCCCGTTGCCATTTCCATTGGCCCCTTATCTATCCACTGGTACGGATTAATGTACTTGGTGGGTTTTGCGCTTTTTTGGCTTTTAGGCACGTGGCGCGCCAAACGTGATGCTTGGCGAGATCTTACGGCAGAAGACGTGGAAGAACTTCTCTTTGTGGGGGTTCTTGGGGTGATTTTGGGCGGTCGTCTTGGTTATTGCTTCTTTTATCAACCCGAATGGTTTATCACACACCCCTTAGACATCATTCGTGTCTGGGACGGCGGGATGAGTGCGCACGGCGGCGTGTTGGGCGTGATTGTGGCGATGCTTTATTTTGCTAAAACTCGCCAAAAGTCATTTTTAAAGATTGCCGACTTTGTGACACCTTTGGTGCCCCTTGGACTTTTCTTTGGTCGAATCGGCAACTTCATCAATGGCGAATTGTGGGGACGCGTGAGTTCTCCCGATTACGTCTTTGCCATGATTTTCCCGCATGCTCAAGATTGGTTGCCGCGTCACCCGTCGCAACTTTATGAAGCCGGTCTCGAAGGTCTGTTGCTCTTTGTGATTTTGTGGTTCTACTCTATGCGTCCCCGTAAGGATGGGCGCGTGGCGGCACTCTTTTGCTTGGGGTATGGCGTAGCGCGTTTCTTCGTGGAATTTTTCAGAGAACCGGACGCATTCTTGGGCCTTCAGGCCTTGGGTTTAAGTCAAGGCCAATGGCTCTCAATTCCGATGATTTTCTTGGGGCTTGCTGTTTGGTTTTGGCCAAGTAAGACGAACAATTAAATCTCAATAGGACACGCCTGAGTCATCAGGCGTTTGACCTCTTCTGGCTCCAGTCGTTGCATAGAAAATTCACACCCACAATACAGTTGGTTGTAAAAGTCGTTTTCTTTTAAAAGTTCATTGCGACGCTGTTGAAGTCCACCCTTTCGCCAATTGCGATCCCACCATTGAGTGTCGGGGTAAAGACTTTGCGCCAAAAGTCCTGCTTCATTGATTTGCTCTAAACTTTTCCAACGACTGCTTGCAAGCGTTGTCGTGAAAAGCACAATCCCTTCACGCTTTGCCACTTTTGCTGTTTCGGTCAATCGCAAGTTAAAACAGATTTGGCAACGCGAACCGCGTTCGGGTTGCATTTCGTGGCCCTTGACGGCTTCTCGCCAGGCAGCATGATCATAGTCGCCGTCAATCACACGTAAACCTTTTTCTTTGGCGTAACGCGTGAGTTCATTTTTACGGATCAAATATTCGGTTTCCGGAAAAATGTTCGGGTTGAAATAAAAAAGTGTCGGGCGATAGTTGTTGGCAAGCATCCACTCTAAAATGGCAGACGAACAAGGGGCACAACAACAATGAAGTAAAACGTCTTGCATAGCACAATTCTTTGCTGTAACTTCTAAGGATTGTATACGAGCGTTTTCTTCTTGGAAAAGAAAGACAAAAATGAGCATTACGGAAAACTTAACACGCATTCGCGCAGACGTTGAAAGCGCTGCCCAAGGGCGAGATGTTACGCTTTTGGCTGTGAGTAAAACTTTTGGTGTGGACGCTATTGACGAGGCGATTGCTGCCGGTCAACGTGCGTTTGGTGAAAACTACGTTCAAGAGGGCGTAGAAAAGGTTAAGTACTTCAAAGCCAAGTATCCAGAGATGGATATCGAGTGGCACATGATTGGTCCGCTTCAATCCAACAAAACCCGTTTAGTCGCAGAGCATTTTGATTGGGTGCAAAGCGTTGATCGTGAAAAGATTGCCAAGCGCTTATCAGAGCAACGCCCGGAAGGCTTGTCCGACTTAAATATTCTCATCGAAGTCAATGTGGATTTGGAAGATTCCAAAAGCGGTGTTGAAATCGATGAAGTGGAAGAGCTCTTAGCCAAGTTGGTCACGCTTCCCAAAATTAAAGTGCGTGGCTTAATGTGCATTCCGAATCCCAATTTGCCAATGACGTCGACCCTTTTGGCTTTCCGTAAAATGAAAGCATTGTTTGAATCGTTAAAAACGAAGGGCTTTGATTTGGACGTTCTTTCCATGGGGATGAGTTCAGACTTTGTCGAAGCGATTCAAGAAGGCGCAACAGTGGTTCGTGTGGGATCGGCCATTTTCGGTGCTCGGGACTATTCAAAAAAATTAACGAAATAAGGTGACAAAGATGCAAAAACGAATTGCCATGCTCGGTGGCGGTAATATGGCAACGGCCTTGGTAGCCGGGCTTGTCGGAAGCGGTGTGGATGCCAAGATGATTGATGTCTTGGATCGCAATGCCAATAAGTGTGAACACTTAAGCCAAACCTATGGTGTGCAGACGCATCAAACCGGGGGTGACTGGTTAGCCACGGCTGACGTCATTGTGTTGGCGGTTAAACCACAAGGTTTATCTCAAACCATTGATTCGTTAAAGGCTTATTTCAAAGAAGGCGCCTTATTTATTTCAATTGCTGCCGGCGTTCGTATTGCCGATATTGCCCGTTGGGTGGGCTCAAGTCGCGTTGTTCGTGCTATGCCCAATACGCCTGCGTTGGTGGGGGCCGGTGTTGTCGGTTTGTACGTTCCTTCTGAGCTTCAAGCCGAAGATCGCACCGTGGCGCAAGATGTTTTAGCTGCCATGGGCGAAGTCATCACGGTGGGAAGCGAAAAGCAATTAGACGTTCTTTCGACCGTCTCGGGTTCGGGCCCGGCTTACGTGTTCCGCTTTATTGAAGCGCTCGAAGCCGCTGCTGTTCGTCGTGGTTTTGATGAAGCGGGTGCCCGTCGCATGGCCATCATGACGGTGGTGGGTGCCGGGAAGCTCGCCAGTCTCAGTAATGAAGCACCTTCGAAATTGCGTGAAAACGTGACGAGTAAAGGTGGCACGACGGCAGAAGCCTTGCGTGTCATGCAAGAGCATGACTTTATGGGTATGATGGACGAAGCGATTCAAGCCGCTTTTGATCGTAACCAAGTCTTGGCCGATGAGTTAGGCAAGGCGTAAGAATTTCAAAAATATTTTTTAAGGAGTTTCCCAATGAAGAAGTCTCTCATTGTGTTTGCCATGATCGGAAGCTTGATTGCGTTGACGGGTTGTAATACGGTGGCCGGTCTCGGACAAGATTTGAAAAAAGGCTCAGAACATGTAAGCGAAGCCATCGGTAAGATGGGCGACAACATGACGCAAAAAGCCAACGAAAACAAATAGTCCTAAAACGAAAAACGCCGCCAAAGAGAAAATGGCGGCGTTTCCACTTCTAAAAAGCGTTCTATTCGTTCGGAGCGCTGATCGAACTCACGGGCGGTAAGTTAAGCGTCTTACAACCTTCTAAATTCAGTCTCGCTACACCCTTACGAATCATTTCAATCGCAGGAAGGCGATTAAAGGTCTTGCGCCAGGCAATGATCACGCGGCGAGTCGGCGCCGGTTTTTCAAAGGGAATGGCACGCACCAAGTCATCATCCTTGGTTTCCTTTAGCGCTGAGCTTGGCAATACCGTAATCCCTAAGCCTTGTGCCACCATATGGTGAATCGTCAACAAGGATGACCCTTCCACCGTTTTTTGAATGGAAGAAATGCGACCGCGCAAACTATTGGTTTCCGGGCACACGTTTAAGATTTGATCACGCAAGCAGTGACCCTTACCTAAGAGTAAAAGGTTGGCTTCACGCAAATCTTCTTTGTGAATGACCGATTCGTGCGCCCAGGCATGATCCTTCGGAACGGCTACCACAAAATCTTCATCGTACAACGGTGCCAACATTAAGCCCGGTTCATTGATGGGCAACGCCATAATGGCGACATCAATCTGACCGTTGCGAAGTTGATCAAGCAAATTGCTCGTGTAATTTTCCGTCAAGATAAGAGGCATCTTGGGGGCAAGATCGAGCATTTGATGCACCAGGCCCGGTGTGAGGTAGGGGCTGATCGTAAAGATAACGCCCACACGCAAGGGCCCGATTAAGGGGTCTTGTCCTTGAATGGCTAACTCTTCAATGTGACGAACTTCGTCTAAAACCTTTTGAGCTTGCTCGACAATCGTTTCACCAACAGGCGTTAACGAGATTTCTTGGGAGCGACGCTCGAAAATATGAACGCCCAATTCGTCTTCGAGTTTTTTGACAGCCACCGATAATGAGGGCTGAGAAATAAAACAAGACTCGGCAGCGCGACCGAAATGACGCTCACGGGCGACGGCCACAATGTATTTAAGTTCGGTTAATGTCACTGAATTAGGCCTCCAAAAAACTTTCAGCTTGGGCAAACCAACGTTTGGCATGCTGCTGGGCTCGCTCGGGATCGGTATCTAACCATTGACTGGCAAAGTCTCGAGCGGCCTCTACCAGGTGAGAATCGGTTTCTAAGTTAGCAAAACGAAGCATGGGAACCCCAGATTGACGAGCGCCCAAGAATTCGCCTGGGCCTCGAATCTCAAGGTCTCGTCGGGCAATTTCAAAGCCGTCCGTGCTTTCACGAATGACTTTGAGTCGCTCTCTTCCGGTTTCCGAGAGTTCGCCGTATAAAAGAATGCAAAAACTCTTTTCACCGCCGCGACCCACACGACCGCGCAATTGGTGAAGCTGCGCTAAACCGAAGCGCTCGGCATGTTCAATCACCATCAATGTGGCGTTAGGCACGTCTACGCCCACTTCAATGACGGTTGTGGCCACCAACACATCCAAAGCGCCTTCTTTAAAACGCTCCATAACGGATTGTTTTTCGTCGTTGGCAAGCGCACCGTGCACTAAGCCCACGGAAAGGTTGGGAAGCTTTTGGCAAATCTCTTCATAGGTTTGAGTGGCTGCCGTTAAGTCGAGCTTTTCACTTTCTTCGATTAAGGGGCAAACCCAATAGACTTGGCGGCCTAATTGGACTTGTTCACTGATGGACGCAATGACTTGATCCTTGCGTTGAAGATTGACGAGCTTGGTCACGATGGGCTTGCGACCAATGGGCAACTCATCGATAACGGAAACGTCTAAATCGGCCAAATAGCTCATCGCAAGCGTGCGAGGAATCGGAGTGGCCGAGAGCATCAAAAGATGCGGAAGGGCGTCTTCGTGAGCTGTTCTCAGCGCTAGACGTTGCGCAACGCCAAAGCGGTGTTGTTCGTCAATGATGGCGAGTCCCAAATTCTTAAACTTCACCGTATCTTGAATTAAGGCGTGTGTGCCAATGATAAATTGCGCCTGACCGGATAAAACTTTTTCCAAGTTAGCGTTGCGCTCAGACACCTTTTGCTTACCGGCAAGCCAGGCCAGTGAAACGCCCGCGGGTTCCAACCAAGAACGAATCTTTTCGTAGTGCTGTTCGGCCAAAATTTCCGTGGGCGCCATGAGGGCGACCTGAAAACCTGCGTCTATCGCAACGGTCGCCGCAAGGGCCGCAATAATGGTTTTACCGCTTCCCACATCGCCTTGAACTAAACGATTGGTCGGTATGATGCGACCAAGGTCGTGACGAATTTCTTCCAACACGCGCTTTTGAGCGTTCGTGAGTTCAAAAGGTAAGGAAGCCAACAATCGGTCTGTAATCGGCGTTGTAGCAGGGGCAATTTGTGGCGCACGCATTTGCGCCTTTAAAAGGCGGCTACGACGCAACGCAATTTGCTGAGCGACCAATTCATCAAACTTTAAACGCTCCCATGCCGGATCCGTGCGATCCATGAGACTGTCTTCGTTGGCGCCGACAGGTGGGTGATGAAGAAATCGCAATGCATCGCGAAGCGCAGGTAAGTGCAATCGTTCGGTAACGTCTTTCGGAATAAGATCGGTGACTTCAACATCAAGCAAGGCACGCGCAATGCGTTTTCTCAACCAAGGTTGCGTAATGCCTTCGCCCGCAGGATAAATAGGAGTCAAGGTTGTCGGTAAGGCTTGAGAATCAACGGCCACTTTGATTTTAGGATGAACCATTTCGGTGCCGAGATAGCCTTCACGGACAACACCATAGAGGCGTACACGCTTACCGATCTCCAGTTGCTTCACTTGAGATGGGTAAAAGTGCAACAGACGAACGGTTAAGGTGGCCGTGTCGTCTCGAATCATGGCTTGGATTTGCTCGCCAGAAGCTCGACGAACTCTGTCGCAACGAATCACTTCGCCTTCGCACTGAGCGTTTTCGCCAACAATTAAGTTTCGGATAGGGGTGATTTTCGTTTCGTCTTCATAACGAAGCGGTAAATGAAAAACGTAATCCCAATCGCGCGTCAAACCTAATTTGGCCAAACGATCTGATAAGGGGGCTAATTTCTCCCCCTTTTTTCGTAAAGCGAAGTGACTCACTGCCATGGTTACTAACCAAAGAAATTAGATGCTGACGATCGCTTCCACTTCAACGGCACCACCCTTGGGCAATGCGGCAACCGCAAAGCAGGAACGGGCAGGGTAGGGAGCACTGCAGTACTCTTCCATGACCTTATTCACGACAGGGAAGTCAGCCATGTTCGTCAAGAAAATCGTCACTTTCATGATGTTGCCCATGTTGCCGCCGGCAGCTTCAATGATGGCCTTCAAGTTCGCAAAAGCTTGACGAGCTTGTGCTTCAAAGTCGGCCGGAATCTCACCCGTGGCCGGGTCAATGCCCAATTGGCCGGACGTGAAGAGATTGGCAACGCCCTTTGTGGCTTGGCTGTAAGGGCCAATGGCGGCAGGAGCTGCAGAAGTATGAATGATGTCATGAGCCATGACGGTTCTCCTTATTTATATATAGGTGAAAATGTATTCTTAACAGATTGAGAAAATCTATTAAATTTTATCTTCCAATAATAATTAACTATCACGATTTTGTTAAGAAGAAGTTTGTTTCCATGTTTTTCGTCAATAAAGTGCGAGTAAACCTGCTACAAAAATAGGCAGAGTGCACTCTTGGGTCTGCTTTGGTGTAAACTTCGGGTAATTCCTAATGGGTGTTATGCCTTAAGACCTCTAAACTCACGGGACTGCTTAGAGTTTGGGTTTTATCGCCTGACACGATTGGAGAAATTAAGATATGTTTTGACTCTAATGAAGAAACGGTTTCGGTAGTTTGTGTAAACAACCGGAGCTTTGTTGTATCCTTAGAGTTGAACTTGTTTTTGAAAACGTTAGATTCACAAGAGATTCAGCTTAATTTGACAACTTAAGTTGGATGAATTTAACGGAGTTTTTGTCCGTACTTGATCGCAAGAATGATTGCCTTAAAACGAGCCGGGGTTCAGTACTTGAAGTCTGACTTGCAAAAGAGAGAGCTCTCTCTTGGGTTTCCCCGAGGCTGATTATTCGTTAAAAAGCGTCAATACGAACGCGGGGAACCTTTATAAAGAAGACCCCTGCCGGTTTTGTGGTGAAAACCGCCAAGCCGGTGGCCCTCTTGGATCAAGGAGACCAAGTAATTATGAAAATCATCTACACCGACGTACTGGTGATTGGTGGCGGTTTGGCCGGTTTGCGTATGGCAGTTGCTGCCAAGCGTCGTGGTCATGACTCCATCGTCTTGTCGCTGGTTCCGCCGAAGCGCTCTCACTCTAAGGCCGCTCAAGGTGGTATGCAAGCATCTTTGGGTAACGTGATTAAAGGTTTGGGCGACAACGAAGACGTCCACTTTGCTGACACGGTTAAAGGCTCTGACTGGGGTGCCGACCAAGACGTGGTTCGCATGTTCGTGAACACCTCCCCGAAGGCAGTGCGTGAATTGGCTGCTTGGGGTGTGCCCTGGAGCCGTATTACCCCGGGTGATCGTCAAGTTATTATTAACGGCGAACGCGTTACGATTACGGAACGCAAGGAAGCCGCTGGCTTGATCGGTCAACGTGACTTCGGTGGTACGAAGAAGTGGCGTACGTGCTTCGTGTCTGACGGCACGGGCCATGCTATGTTGAACGCTGTTTCTGACCGTATTATTGCTGAACGTGTTCCGGTTGTTGAACGTGTCGAAGCTATCGCTTTGATTCACGACGGCAAGCGTTGCTACGGTTCTGTCGTTCGTGACTTGATCACGGGCGAAATGATGGCTTACGTTGCTAAGGCTACGGCTATCGCTACGGGCGGTGCTGGTAAGCTCTTCCGCGTGACGACGAACGCTCAAATCTGTGAAGGTACGGGTCACTCTTTGGCTTTGGAAACGGGTGTTGCCACGTTGGGTAACATGGAAGCTGTTCAGTTCCACCCGACGGGTATTTTCCCCGCTGGTATTCTCGTGACGGAAGGCTGCCGTGGTGACGGTGGTTTGTTGCGTGATACCGATGGCCACCGCTTCATGCCGGACGTTGAACCGGAAAAGAAGGAATTGGCCTCTCGTGACGTTGTGTCTCGCCGTATGGAAGAACGTATTGCCCAAGGTAAGGGTGTGAAGAGCCGCTTCGGTGAACACATCTGGTTGGACATCACGTTGTTGGGCGAACATCACATCAAGCACAACTTGCGTGAAGTTTATGAAATCTGCCACTACTTCTTGGGTGTTGACCCTGTGAAGGAATGGATCCCTGTGCGCCCGGCACAACACTACACGATGGGTGGTGTTCGTACGGACTACACGGGCGAAAGCCGTCAATTGAAGGGCCTCTTCGCCGCTGGTGAAGCTGCCTGTTGGGACATGCACGGTTTCAACCGCTTGGGCGGTAACTCCGTTGCTGAAACGGTTGTCGCAGGTATGTTGGTTGGCGAATACATCGCTGACTTCTGCGAAAAGGCCGAAAACGTCATCGACATCCCGACCTCTATCGTTTACGACTTCATCAAGCGCGAACAAGCCAAGCTCGATGCATTCTGCAACGGCAAGGGCACGGAAGACGCTACGGTGTTGCGTACGCGCATGCAAGACATCATGACCTCCAAGATCGGTATTTTCCGTCGCGGTGCTGATATGGAAAGCGCTGTGAGCGAATTGGAAGACCTCTTGAAGCGTTCCTACAATGTTTCTTGTAAGAGCCAATTGGGTGCTAACGCCGAATTGACCTACGCTTACCGCACGCAAAAGATGTTGCGCTTGGCCTTGGCCATCGCCGTCGGTGCTGCTACCCGTACGGAATCCCGCGGTGCTCACTTCCGTGAAGACTACCCGGTCCGTGACGACAGCAAGTGGTTGAAGCGTACGTTGGCTTCTTGGACGAACGAAAGCGATACGATGCCGACGCTCACCTACGAAGACCTCGACGTTAACAAGATGGAATTGCCCCCGGGCTGGCGTGGTTACGGTGCTAAGAACTACATCGACCACCCCGATACCGCTCGCCGTCAAGCCGAAGTGGACGAAATTCGTGCCAAGATGGAAGCCGAAGGCGCCGACCGTTTTGCTATCCAAAACGCATTGTTGCCGTACGCCCACCTCTTGCCGAAGCGTTTGCAAGGTAAGAACGAACGTATCGATGAACCCTTAGCCTAAGGAGCTGACGAAAAATGAGTGAAAACAAACCCCAAAAGCAACATCGTCTGCTCAAGATCAGCATTTTGCGCTACAACCCGGCTGACCCGGCTAGCGTGCCGCATATGCAGACGTTTGAATTGGAAGAATCCGATTCCATGACGTTGTTTATTGCTTTGAATGAACTTCGCGACAAGCAAGATCCTTCTTTGCAATTTGACTTCGTTTGCCGCGCTGGTATCTGCGGTTCCTGCGCCATGATGATCAATGGTAAGCCGGGCTTGGCTTGCCGTACGTTGACCCGCGACTTGCCGACGGAATTCACGTTGGCTCCGTTGCCGGCCTTCGAATTGATCGGCGACTTGTCCGTTAACACGGGTAAGTGGATGCGCAATATGAGCGAACGCATGGAAACTTGGGTTCACTTGAAAGAACAAGAAGTGGATATCCGCCACAAAGAAGAACCGATGGACCCGCAATTGGCCGAAGATATTTATCTTCTCGACCGTTGTGTGGAATGCGGTTGCTGTATCGCTGGTTGCGGTACGGTCCGTATGCGTCCTGACTTCGTTGGCGGTGTGGCCATCAACAAGATCGCCCGCTTCCGCTTAGACCCGCGCGACCAACGTAACGACGCTGACTTCTATGAAGTCGTGGGCGACGACTCTGGTGTGTTCGGTTGCATGTCCTTGTTGGCTTGCCATGACTTCTGTCCGAAGCAATTGCCTTTGAAGACGCAAATCGCCTTTATCCGTCGTAAGATGGCTGAACAAGGTATTCGCGGCTACGATAAGGTTTTGCCGACGCCGAAGAAGGCTATCCCGATCAAGGTCGTGAAGTAATTCTCGAAGTTGGAGTCAATCCAAGCCTGTTGCAAAACAGGCTTGGGGAGACAAAGATTTCGAAACCCTACATATCAACGATGGACCGACGGTGAGTTGCCAATTTTTCACCGATCAACGGTATGTAGTTTTTCCTAACGGAGACGCCTTAAAGACGCCTTCCTTTATATAAAATTGAGGAGCAAAATAACATGTCTCGTATTGAATATGACTTCCTTGGTGGTAAGGAAATTTCTGACGATTGCTACTACGGCGTTCAAACGCTTCGTGGCAAAGAAAACTTCTGCATCACGGAAATGTCTATGGCTCAAGAACCGTTCTTCATCATTGCTTTCGCATATGTGAAGAAGGCTGCCGCCATGGCTAACAAGGAACTCGGCACGGTCCCGGCCAACGTCGCTGACGCTTTGATCTGGGCTTGCGACCAATTGATCGCTGGTAAGTACCACGACCAATTCGTCACGGACTGGATCCAAGGTGGTGCTGGTACGTCCACGAACATGAACTGCAACGAAGTTATCTGTAACTTGGCCGCTGAAAAGTTGGGTTCCAAGAAGGGTGACTACGCTTTGGTTTCTCCTAACGACCACGCAAACTTCGGTCAATCCACGAACGACACGTACCCGACCGCTTTCCACGTCGCTTTGTTGCTCCGCAGCAACGTTATGTTGAAGGCTGTTGAAGAACTCGTTGAATCCTTCTACAAGAAGGCTGACGAATTCAAGTCCGTGTTGAAGATGGGTCGTACGCACTTGCAAGACGCTGTGCCGATGACCTTGGGCCAAGAATTCCACGCTTGGGGTTTCACTGTTGCTGACGAAATCAAGACGATCAAGGAAGCTCAAGAACACCTCTGCACGATTAACCTCGGTGCTACCGCTATCGGTACGACGGTTACGGCTCACCCGGAATACCCGGCCCTCGCTTCCAAGTACTTGGCTGAATTGACGGGCTTCCCGCTCAAGAACAGCGAAGACTTGATTGCTTGCACGTCTGACTGCGGCTCTTATGTTGCTTTGTCTAGCGCCATGAAGAGCTTGGCCATCAAGTTGACGAAGGTCTGCAATGACTTGCGTCTCTTGGCTTCTGGCCCTCGTTGTGGTTTGTCTGAAGTGAACTTGCCGCAAATGCAACCTGGTTCTTCCATTATGCCGGGTAAGGTTAACCCGGTCGAATTGGAAGCCATGAACCAAGCCGCTTTCGTGGCTATCGGTTTGGACACCACGGTCATGTTGGCTGCTTCTGCTGGCCAACTCCAATTGAACGTGATGGAACCGCCGATCACGTGGGCTTTGTTCTTTGGCATGAAGGTTATGACCAATGCTATGAACGGCATGCGCACGAAGTGCATTGACGGTATCACCGCCAATGAAGAACACTGCAAGGAACTCGTGATGAACTCTTTGGGTATCGTCACGCTCTTGAAGCCGCACTTCGGTTACAAGACCTGCTCTGAAATCGCCCACGAAGGCTATCATACGGGCAAGTCCTTGCATCAACTCGTCGTTGAAGAACGCAAGTTGATGACGCAAGAAGAATGGGATCACACCTTCAACTTGCAAAACTTGATCGCTCCTAAGTTCGAAATGTAATTGTTTGACCTTAGGGTAAACCACGTACCTATTTATGTAGGTAAGCGGTAAAGTGTCACCATCGGTTGGTCTGGATACCGAAAGGTATCCAGGCTAGTCGATAGGGAACTGGTTATAGAGAAGTTCTCCAAAGAGTTTCTCCATAACTAACAAATAAAATAAAAGATCTCCATCTCTGGAGGGTAAAATGGATTTGATGTTAATTTTACAAATTATCGTGCTCTTGGGCGCCATCTTCCTTGGCGTTCGCCTCGGCGGTATCGGTATCGGTTACGCTGGTGGTTTGGGCGTGCTCATTTTGGGCTTGTGCCTCGGTATGAAGCCGGGTAACATTCCCTGGGACGTGATCTTGATCATTGCGTCCGTGATCTCCGCTATTTCTGCTATGCAATTGGCAGGTGGCTTGGACTACTTGGTTCAAATCGCTGAACGCATTTTGCGTGCCAATCCGAAGCACATCAACTACTTGGCTCCGGTCGTTACGTATGTCTTGACGATCTTCGCTGGTACGGGTCACACGGCTTTCTCCATGATCCCGGTTATCGTTGAAGTTGCTAAGGAACAAAACATTAAGCCGGTGGCTCCGTTGTCCATCGCTGTTGTTGCTTCTCAAATCGCTATTACGGCTTCCCCGGTTTCTGCTGCTGTGATCTACATGGCTGGCGTGTTGGAAGGCTTCGGCTGGTCCTATCCGGTATTGCTCGGCATTTGGTTGGTTACGACGTTTGCTGGCTGTATGTTGACGGCTTTTGTGATGGGCTTCATCACGAACATGGACCTCAACTCTGACCCGGTCTACAAGGATCGTTTGGCCAAGGGTTTGATCAAGGCTTCCGTCCCGTCTTCTGAAAAGCAATTGCTCCCGTATGCTAAGCGCTCTGTGATGATCTTCTTGGTTGGTGTGTTGGCTGTTGTGTTCTACGCTTCCGCTATCTCCCCGGCCGTTGGCCTCATCAAGCCGGTTATCGTTCCGCGTGACGCTGCTATCATGTCCTTGATGCTCTTGGTTGGTACCTGCATCACGATCTTCTGTAAGATCGAACTCGGTGAAATCGCTAACCAATCCGTCTTCAAGTCCGGTATGGTTGCTATCATCTGCGTGTTGGGCGTGGCCTGGTTGGGCGACACCTTCGTTTCTGGCCACAGCGCTGAAATTAAGGCTTTCGCTGCTGACACCGTTGCTGCTAACCCGGCTCTCTTGGCTGTCGTGTTCTTCTTTGCTGCTATGCTCTTGTATAGCCAAGCTGCTACCGCTAAGGCCATTACGCCTGCAGTTGTTGCCGCTCTCGGTATCTCCGCTGCTAACCCGGGCGACTCCTACATGCTCGTTGCTACGTTCGCCGCTGTGAGCGCCTTGTTCGTGCTCCCGACGTACCCGACGTTGCTCGGTGCCGTTCAAATGGACGACACGGGTACGACGCGCATCGGTAAGTTCGTGTTTAACCACGCTTTCTTCATCCCTGGCGTTTTGGCAATCGTTTTCTCTGTTGCCTTCGGTTTCGCCGCTTGCGCTCTCTTCTAATAGATAGCTCAAGAGTGGTCGCATAGACCACGGGAATCAGCCCTTCGGGGCTAGAGAGTAGAAGCTCGAAAACATCAAGTTTTCGGGCTTCTTTAGTTTGAGTTGTTTTTTGAGTTAAAACAATGTCTTGTTCACATTCTTAACAAGTAGATTTGTTATGATTGAGGGCATTGTATTTTTATCCATTGGTTGGTTTTAACCATGTCTTTCTCCATCTTTTTGCAGTTTTTGGTCGTCTTGGTTGCGATTTTTATTGGTGCACGCTTTAATGGGGTTGGCCTTGGTATCTGGGGTGGTGTAGGGCTCTTTGTTCTCGCAATGTTCTTCGGCGTGACGCCAACTGAACCTCCTGTGGATGTGCTTCTCATTATTTTGGGGGTTGTCACTGCGGCAGCGACGATGGACGCCGCTGGTGGTATTGACTTCCTTGTTCGAGTAGCCGAGCGTATTATTCGCGCTAATCCAAAAAATATTACGATTGTCGCGCCACTTGTGACTTGGTTATTCACTTTCTTGTCAGGGACAGGTCACGTCGTTTACCCCTTGCAACCCGTAATTTATGAAACGGCGATAGCCGCAGGGATTCGTCCTGAGCGTCCGATGGCAGTTGCAACGATTGCCAGTCAACAATCCATTACGGCTTCGCCCGTATCGGCTGCTACTGCAGCTATGCTCGGTCTTTTTGCCGCTCGTGGTTGGACGGAGTGGGGTTTGGCAGAAATCTTGATTGTCTGCGTTCCTTCGACTTTACTGGGTGTTTTGGTAGCGGGGATTTGTTCTTTAGGTGTCGGGAAAAATTTGGCTGACGATCCTGAGTATTTGGCTCGCCTTAAAGCCGGTCTTATTCCGAAACCTCAACCGATCTCGAACCGTCCGCCGTTATCAAAAAGTGCCAAAATATCTGCTTGTATTTTCCTTTTAGGCGTGGGTTGCACCATCTTAGCGGGCTTTGTTCCAAGTATTCGTACGTTACCGGGTGCTACCGTACCGTTAGGTATGGCCACAGTTTTGGAAATCTTTATGTTGGTGGTAGCCGCTGCCATTTTGGTTTTCTGCAAACCCAATGTCGCCAAGATTGTCTCAACGCCTACGATGCGAGCCGGCATTGTTGCCTTAATCGGTATCTTTGGTTTGGCTTGGTTGGGTGACAGTTTTGTGGCCGCTCACAAACAAGTTATTTTGGATTCTTTCGGCAGTCTTGTTCAAGATCGTCCTTGGGCTTTTGCGTTTGTTTTATTTGCTGTTTCTGTACTGCTTTACTCTCAGGCAGCAACCGCTCGAGCCGTGATGCCGATTGGTATTGCCATGGGTTTAGGCCCTGCAACCTTAATCGGGATGTTCCCGGCCGTTAACGGTTATTTCTTTATTCCGACCTATGGCTCGTTGGTAGCAGCCATTTCCTTTGACTTGTCTGGCACAACCCGTATTGGCAAATATGTGCTCAATCACTCATTTATGATGCCGGGTTTGGTCTCCACCATTGTGGCTGTCACCACGGGTCTTGCCATTGGCAATTTCCTATAATCATTGAATAGCTGTTACAGGCAGACTGTTAATCGCGAGGATTCCAGTCTGCCTTGTCGTTTTGCTGAGTTGCTTGTCTAAAGAGGAAAGTGATACAGCACGTGAGCAAAATCCCCACCGTGCAATTAAGGCCAAAACACTTCGTAAAAGGCGCATCAACCAAACCAATGATCCCAAAGCTTGCGAGCGTTGCTACGGCTGAGAAAAAGAGCAAGATCGTGTTTTTAGCACCATAATCACGATTGGTTTGATAGGCTAATGAGATTGACATACCAACGCCGTAAACGACAACGAGTGCGATGGCGCTAGTAAGTGAAAAGGGGATCTTGAACCAACTTAAAATGGCAATCATCCCTAATGATCCCCCTAAGGGCGGGAAAACGATTCGCCAGCTGTCTAACCCGTAGTGAAAGAGACTTAATGTGATGGAGGTCACCACGAGCAAGAGGTAGATACCGGTGATGAAGAAACGGCTGTCATTTAAGGCAAGGTTTTGCGTTTCAATCGTATCGATAAAAATCACACCGCTCAATGCATCACCTAAGGCCTTTAACTGGGGAATCATGGGCTCAGAAATACCGGCAACTTGAACGATAGAGCTATAGCGCCCATGATGCTCTCCCAACCAGAGATGACGCACAGGGCCAGAAGAATTTGAGTTGTACCATTGATCGAAATTAATCGGCGGTTGCGTGTTCATATTGGGTTTAATGTCGTAGCCCAAAATATCATTCAGAGGCTTTTGGATACGATAGAAAAGCTCTTCGCGGATTTTTTTTACATGATCGGCGCGCTCGTTCGAGGGCAACCACTTGGAGACACAAGTGGTTGTCATATTGCTAAAACGTCGTTGAACAAAGCCCATGCGCAGAGCTTCTTCATTCATGAGGGTTTCTTGAACAGAGCCAGAGCTCACCATGAAAAACCGTTGAGTGCTGGGTAGCATCAACATTTGTTCGACTCGAGCACTGTCCAATTGCAATGACAACGGGATTTCAGTGGGTTGAGTACGAGCCTGATCTGCTTCAAGAAGATAAAAACCGGTTGAGATCACAAAAAGCGTGATCATCGTATAACCCAAGACATCAAAGGGCGTTTTTTGCCAACGCTTTAATGACAAGCGAGGCCAGTATCGCCCAATGTGGTCAATGCGCTCATTTCTAAAACTTTGTTGGTCGCTGGCAATTCGGCTCAAGGGGTAGCAAACAATAAGTGTAATGTGACAAGAAATCACAGCGGAAATCATGAAGACGGAAAATTCTTGCCAAACAGGGATCGGGACAAACCAGATAACGCCAAATGAGATGCACTCAATCAACGTGATCCAACATAAGACCGGAAGCGCCATTTCGAGGCATTTCTGTGCACTGACTGTGGGGTGACGGTGATGAATGAACGAGACATAGGCAACGTTCATAAAACAGATACCGACAAAACTCACCCCAAGCGTCAAGGTCCACAGAGTGAACTCTTTAAAAAAGACAATGGAGGCGCAGCCCGCTCCGATAAGACCGACAACGGTACATAAAAGCATCAAAACCGGCAATACATTGGATTTTGTCCAACGCTGAGCTAAAAAGCCGAAAAAGATTAGCAGGATAATCAAGACGGCGAGCAAGTCATGAATATTTTGAGTGGCAATGACCGCGCTCGTATAGGGTTGACCGCGTACAAGCACTTGTGCCTCAGGATTAATCTCTTGGACAATTTCTCGCAAGTCTTCGACCGAACGGATAAAAGCTAAAGGATTAACGCCTTTTAAGTCGTTCGGGGCTTGAGAAAAGGACATGGCCCAAACGTAGTTATCGGCATAGAGTTTAAGCGTTTCACCGGTGGTCAAAATCGTGCTTTTCGGGATGCGCTTTTGGACCCATCGGGCAAAAAACCCCAGGGGGTCATCTACTTTGGCAATGTAGCCGTTGTTGCCCACCGTTGTTAAGCTCGCAACCCCTTTGGCAAGTAACTCTTCATCGGTGGTATTAACGGCGTCCAATTGGTCTCGCATCGACATGAGACTTTTGCTGATGCTGCGGTAATAAGACAAAGAGTCGTTAATGTCGAGTGCTTCCCACTGGATGCTCTCAAGTGGTTTGGGAGGCGACCATTTAGCGTTGATACGTGCAACATACGACTCAAAGTCTTGCGCATGCGAGACGGGGAAGCCCACCATGAAAATGGTGCGGTAGTCATGCAGATAAGACAGGCGATCGGTGGCTTGAGCAACAACATCTTCATAAACCACTTTGGGTCTGGTGGCCGTGAGATCGTGATGGATGCCGTTGACACTCAAGAAGCGAATTTGGAAAAGGGTGGCAAGCAAAACCAAGAGCAACCAAAAGCCCGCAACAACTTTCCAAGATAAAGAGGCACTTTTATGGTTTATCAAGTTCGGCCTCCTCGAGACTTGTACTCTTGTCGCTAAAGGTGACATTCTCAAGCTCTAAAAGCGTGATGTCGCCCGAAAAATATTCCACCGTGATTTCTTCAGCAAAGCTGTTGCCCCGAACGGTCATGCGTTTAATCAGAAGATTGGTAACGCTCGAGTTCGGATAGAGAACAAATTCCCAACCGGTGCTATCGAATTTGGAGAGCACCTGAAAGTCAAGGGACAAAACGTCAACATTACCCGCCATGAGGTTCCAGAGCAATCTGTTAATCAAACTGGTGGTGGCATTGGCCTGTTGCTCAATGCGCTCACCGTTGATGTACAAATAAACGGATAATTCCTGATTGTTATAAACCGTTGTCGTTCGAATGGGTTCAAGCGTTCGCCACAACATGGCTTTGTTGCGCCAGAAGATGAAGTTGCCGGTACTCTCAAACGGCTTATTGACGTTGAGTAAGTATTGCGATTGTTTGAAAGTGCCACGAACGACACGATCCGTGGTGGCCAGACGAGTGATATCGCTTGCGACCGATGCATAAGCCGTGCCCATCAAAGCGATGAGCACGACAAAAAGGCAACGAAGAAAGAAAGTCTTTTTCAATAACATCGGTACAAGAAATGTTCTTAAATCATCCCCTAATTCTAAGCGATTTGGCAAAGATACAGGCTGTGACTGATGCCTAAATTATTCTGAACGTCAACAACTTTTAAGCCCGCCTCGTTAATGATGTCAATGAGTTCATTTTTCGCAAAAAAGCGAGAATTTCCGTTGGCAAGCACCGTGAAGTATAGCGAGGTTGCCGTGAGACTTAAGGCAGAAGTGGTGTTGCGCTGTTCATCCCACAAGGGTTCCAAAATGGCAATTTCACCCCCTTCTTTTAAACCCTTTTTGGCACGCATCAAAATGCTGATGGCTTCCTCGCGGCTAAAGCAGTCTAAGAATTGACTCATCCAAATCAAGTCAGCTTTTCGGGGCGTATTGAGTTGTGCGTCAAAATCCAACCAATTAATTGCAAAACCTGAGATACGATTTTGTTCTTCAACCGTGAGTTCGGGATTGGCGCGCATCAACTGCAACTGTTCCGGCAAATCCACAATCGTGGCCGTGGCTTGAGTCCACGTATTAAGCGCCATTTTTGTAAAGCGACCCGTATTGCCACCGATATCAAAAAAGTGTTCAATCGGACGATCTTTTAAGACGTTAAGCGTAGCTCGAAATGCCGTATCGGAATGGAAATGGTCAAAGGCAAACCACGAGGCTTTGGTTTCTTCAGGCAAGTCTTTAAGGTGCGGGTAGATGGTGCGCCATTGGGGATCAAAAACTTTTAACCCACGGGGTTTGCCATCACGAATCGCATCGTGCGTGTACTTTAATGCGTTGTAATTGACGTCATTTGAGAAATTGAGATTGACTTCGGTCATGGCGTCATAGATGAGGCACTCGCCCGTTTTGGTGAGGCGATAACGGCTGTCTTCGTCACGCTCGAGTACATCGGCGCAACTTAAAAGTTCCACCAAAACCTGCACGCCATAGGCAGAGACTTGCGTTTTCTCGGCTATCTCTTCAATACTCATCGCCTGCTCGGCTTGGCCCAATAAGGCGAGAATACCGCAATCTCTGGCCGCCACCGTGGCTTGGAAAATAAAAGGGGCAAAGGCAATCTTTTGTGCGTTTTCGTACGCTTTCAAGAGCTTGTTGTGACGTTCATTTCGTTGCATGACTCTACCAATTCTCCAAAAGAGTTTCAGTCAAAAAGGTGACGGTCGGTTTTTCCGGGTTGGTTCCTAAGGCGCTCACGACGACTTTGGCATCGGTCCCTTTGACCACTTTGACCGTGGACGTTAATTTGTCGGTTGGGGTGTTGAGAGCCAACTTGTATCGGCATTCCGTCAACCCCCAATAACAATAAAAGGTCAGTAATGGGTCATCGGCGTCTCGAATGTCTTTTTGCACCGCCTCATTAAAGGCGATTTCGCTAAGTGACTCCCACTCACGCGGTTTGGCCAATTCGATATCCACCCCTAAATGATGATCAATGTCGTAACCCACGCAAACCCAGTGATCAGAGTGCGACAAACTCGTAAAAATTTGATGCTCTCCGAACTCAATGGCAGGGTGAGGTTGATTTTTAGGAAGATCCCCCACGACATCTTTGCCCGTTAAGCGCTTAATAAGGCCGTTATAGAGCACGCGAGACCAAAAGTATTGGTCTGCTCGTCTAGGGTGGTGAATGGTGTTTAAACGCGCATTTTGAGCCTCGTTGAGCATCGACCGGAGACGATCTCGAGAGGCGTTTTCAAAATTAGCGACGTATAAATGCATTCCTATTCTTCAAACCGTTTGAAAACCAATGAGGTATTGATACCGCCAAACGCAAAGTTATTGCTCATAATGTATTGGCATTGGATTTCGCGCCCTTCGCTTTGGATGTAGTCCAATTGCCCACAATCGGGATCGGGTTCTTGAAGGTTAATGGTGGGCGCAAACCAATTGGATCGCATCATTTCAATACTCATCCACGCTTCAAGCGCACCGCACGCGCCCAACGTGTGACCCATGTAACTTTTCAAAGTTGAGACGGGGACGCGTTGCCCAAACACTTTTTCCATGGCTAAGGATTCTGCGCGGTCACCTTGAATCGTGGCCGTTCCGTGACTGTTGACGTAACCGATGTCATCGGCCTCGATGCCGGCGTCCTTAAGAGCCAATTGCATGACTTTGGCCATACGGGCATCATCAGGATTGGTGATGTGTTTGCCGTCAGAATTCGTGGCAAAGCCCACGACTTCAGCGTAAATCGTGGCGCCACGCTCTTGGGCACTTTCTAAACTTTCTAAAATGAGTGTCCCCGCACCTTCGCCTAAGACCAAACCATCGCGGTTTTTATCGTAGGGTTTGGGAGACAATTCAGGCGCCTGATTAAAGCCCGTGGAGGTTGCATAAAGCGTGTCAAAAACTGCGGTGTTGGCGGCGCTCATTTCTTCGCAGCCACCGGCAATCATGGCGCGTTGGTGACCGTTTTTAATGGCTTCATAAGCGTAGCCAATGGCTTGGCTCGAGGACGTACAAGCGCTTGAGGTGGTAATGATGCGACCGGTAATGGAGAAAAAGACACCGATGTTGACCGCTGCCGTATGCGACATAAAGCGCACATAGGTGGTGGCGTTTAGGCCTTGCGTGGAAAGGTTCGCTGCAAGAGAAGCGATTTCAAAGACCGCATGCGGGTCACCTGCGCAAGAGCCGTACGCAATGCCCATGTCACCATCATGAATCCAGTCAGCATCCGTCAGTCCGGCATCCTTTAGTGCCCACTCGGTGGCCAAGCACGCCATGATCGAGTTTCTTGACATGCTGCGCGTGGTGCGACGGTTGTAGCGATCAGCAGGCGCTTCAAAGGGGCAGGCGGGCGCCGCAAGGATGGAATTAAGCCCCTTGATTTGAGACCAATCGTCCATACGCTTGACGGCATTGGTGTAGGACTTCAGTTTCTTTGAGACCGTTTCCCAATCGTTACCTAAGGGGGAAATGCCGGCCATACCGGTGACAACAACTCGATGACTCATCCGTGGAGTCCTCCATCAATTTCTAAAACGGTGCGGGTGATGTAAGAAGCCTTATCGCTTACCAAAAACGCAATGGCATGCGCCACATCGTCAGCCGTTCCCATGCGCTTCATGGGAATTAAAGGAAGGGCATGCTCGAGAACAAAATCTTCAATCATGTCGGTTTCAATTAAACCGGGGGCGATGGCGTTCACGGTAATTTTTCGACTGGCCAATTCCAAAGCAAGCGCTTTGACGGCGCCAATGAGACCGGCTTTGGCAGCAGAATAATTGACTTGACCGCGATTGCCCATGACGCCGGAGATGGAACTCACCGCCACAATACGACCACCGCGCCGCGTCTTGACCATCGGCATAACCAAGGGTTGAACAACGTTATAAAAACTATCCAGATTGGTTCTTAAAACACGATCCCAAGACTCGGGTGTCATGCCGGCAAAAGTCACATCATCGGTGATGCCGGCATTGACAACAATGCCCCAATACATACCGTTTGCTTCAATGTCAGCGAGAAGCTTTTGTTGAGCATCTTCTCGGTCGGTGACATCAAAAGTTAATGCACGAACATTGACACCTAAGGCTTTGACGTCTTCAAGCGTTTGGCTTAAAGCCTCAGAGGGTGCGCGTCCGTGCAAAACAATGTCATAACCCTCACGAGCCAATTGCAAGGCGGTTGCGCGACCAATGCCACGAGAGGAGCCTGAAATGAAAATGGTTTGTTTTTGCATAATCTGTCCTAACGATGTTGCGGCATATTTTCAAGAAATTCTTTGAGGTTTTGCGGTTCAAAGGCGTTAATTTTTGCGCTTGCGATTGCCTTGTCATCACAAAACACTTTGCATTCAAATTGCGCCACGCCATCGTCGCCCAAAAAGATTAACTCTGCCGTGAGATTTAAAAGTGTACCGACTTCGATAACGTTGCACTCAGTGGAAAGTTTTCGCGTGCCCAATAAAAAGCCGACTGGACGAGGTTTACCTTGGCATTTGGCATGCCAACACGTCCACAACCCCATGGTTTGCGCCATGTATTCAATCAAAACCCAAGCGCCGATTTTGTTGTCGTGAACGAAAAGCCCATTGGGTTTAACCGTCGCTTGTGCACGGATAAAGTGATCGTTACCCTCAATCGCTCGATCGACTAACAACATGCCGCGCTGATGAGGTAAAAGTTCTGAGGCCGGACAATCAATGGTAATCATGGCGTTTTCTTTAAGATCAAAACAGCATTATTTCCACCAAAAGCAAAGGAATTGCTCATGACGGACGTTAGGGGTTGACACTTGGGTGTCAATGCTAAACGAATAGCAGGCAAGGTGGGATCAATGGGGCTATCCAAACGATGGAGAGGAATGCGATTTTCCTTCATTGCAATGAGGCTAATCGCTGCCTCCAGTGCCCCTGCGCCACCTAACGTGTGACCGGTGAGGGACTTGGTGGAACTCACCCAAGGAGCGTCGTTACCAAACGTTTGAGCGATTGCCAAACTTTCCATTGCATCGTTGTGTTCGGTGCCGGTTCCGTGGGCATTGATATAGTCCACGCTAGAAAGTTTTGCCATTAAGAGCGCTTTTTGCATTGCTTCTTTGACAGCTGCCGCTTGCGGGTCGGGGGAAGAAATGTGGTAACCGTCGCTCGTTTCTGCCCAACCGGCTAATTCATAGTCACCGGGTTCACGCGTAAGCAGAAAAAGCGCACCACCCTCGCCTAAATTAATGCCGTCACGATGCTCGCCAAAGGGTTGGCAGCGTCCGTGAGAAAGGGCTCCGAGACTATCAAAGCCAGCTAAGGTGAAAGCCGAACAGCTGTCAATACCACCACAGATGACCGCATCAACGACTTGTGAGCGCAAAAGTCGTGCCGCACTGGCAAGCGCCTTAGCTGACGAGGAGCAGGCCGTGGAAATCACATACGCGGGTCCCGTTAAATTGAAAGCTTGAGAGACAAACTTCGAAGGATTTGCGATTTCTAAAATTTCGTCCGTGACTTCATGAAGTTTTTCTGAATCGGCGAAAACTTTTTCCATTTCCGTCATGCCCGAGACCGATGCCCCTAAAATGACCCCGATTCGATGGGCACCATAACGACGGATCGCCTCATCAATGCGTGCCTTCATTCGGATAAGGCACTGAGCAATTAAGAGGTTGCTGCGTCCTAAAGGATGCGTAAAACTCGCGAATGAAGGAAAAACGCGTTTGATTTCTTCAACACTGGCCAGTCTCTCATCATCAATTTTTCCAAACCAAAAAGGTCGGTGAGCGATGTGCTCTTGCCAGGTAAGTGCCGTGGGTGTGTCATCAAAAAGCGACGCTTTGAGTTCTTCGTTAAAACCCACTGCACTGATACTTTCAAAGGCTTGGATAGAGATGGGAATTGTCATAATGAACAAATGTACAAATGAGTTTTTCCTACCTTTGTTTCTTGTTAAGGCTGACGGCTGTCAATCACTAATTCGTATTGCTCTTTGTGATTGTTAAGAACAATTCGACCGACGGGATTCGTGATGCTTGCACCGCCTTCAAAGCGGATATCGACAAGTGTTTCACCCGTTACACGATCAACCACCTTTCGTGTGTTTTTGCTATCAACAATGTCGAGTTTTTTCGATTGTCTTTCAATGGCTTTTTCGGGCCAATAACTCAAAGTAATGTCGCGCAAAAGGTGGGCGGCTTGAAGCTCTTGCGGTACTATACTTTCGCGCTCTTCAAAAATCATCTCACCGTTGTAGCTAATATCCCATGCGCGATGAGACATCAGAAGAATCGAGAGTTTCACTTCGCGACTGTTGGTTGCTAAATACGCTTCAAAATTGGCATTTTTTGCTGAGACGTTTTCGGCATTACCGTAGTAGTTTGTATGAATGTTTTGAATTAACAAAAGAGACTTTCGAGCATTAAGCGTCGGTGTTACGCATTCAACGGTTTCAAAAACAACGGGTTCAGGAATGGGTACGGTGGAGCAGCCTAATAAGGCGGAACACACGAGCACACAAGCCAAAAGTTTAGCTTTCATTTTTTTCTTTCCTTAAAAACACCGTCATTGCCCAAATAATGCATTGACCCAATGCCACGGTGGTCCCGAACGTTTTAAGGGCCGGTGTATTAGATAGCATCAATAGACCAAAAGAGAGCAAAGTGGTGAGCGCAGCAAAGGTAATGGTGGCGACCGTTTCTTTTTGACGGTTGGCCGAGGTCATGAAAATACCGTAATCAAAGCCCAAACCTAAAAGCAAAATCAAAGCCAAAACCGTGAAAATAGTGTAATTGGCCCCCAATAAACTCAAAATGGCAAGAGTGAGTGATACACCGAGCACGGTGGGTAAGAACGCACGCCAGCTTTCTCTTTTAAATCGAATCGCTAACACCACAACGACAGCCATAATGCTAAAGATCAAAAGTTGTGCAATTTGATCTCGATAGTGACGCAACGTCATTGAAATATTTTGTGTGTAGTTCACCCACGTAACGCCGTCGATATGGTCACCGAGCGCCTTCACTCTGAGCAAGTTTTCCGCCGTAATACCCCGTACGAGAACCATGGCAGTGGATGAATCCAAAAGATTTAAATGATCTTTTAAGTCATCAATGTCAAGAAGGACTTGAAGACGTTGATCAATCGTTAAAGTGCTAACTTCTCGATCCACTAAAGGACTTCCCAAAAGTTCTTCCACTTGTGGATTGATGCTTTGTCTGGCGCGATTTTTAATGTCATTGACGTGTTGCATACGAGCGTCCGACATCATCCAATCGGCAAGTGACGTAAACGAAACGCCATCTATGGGTTTGGCTGCCAAGCGATGATAGAGCAACTCTTGCTTTTGCAAGAGATCCTCAAGGTTGTCACCCTTGACGATAAAAAATTGTGTAGCAGACGTTGAATTAATGAGTTCGCTACTTAATAGTGCGTCTTGAAAGTATTGAGGCGGTGAATTGTTCAAGTCTTGCAATCGTGCGGACGGCTTCAGGGTCACGAGTCCAATTATGATGACGGCAGCCCCCGCAATAAGTAACCCCATTTTGCTCAATTCAGAAAGTCTTGACCAAGAGGGGAACTTCTCAATAAACGAGCCGATCGTTTGAAGAGTGTGGTGGTTATCGAGCGTTTTAAATCGAATGCAGGGATACCACAACAAAACAGCAGCAAACGCACTAAAAACACCGCTTGAACAGAAAACAGCCATTTGTTGCATCCCTTGCATAGGGGTGTTGGCCATCACCAAAAATGCAATGACAGTGGAAATTAACGCAAGCACGAGTGAGGGGAAAAGCTCTTTGACAATATTGTTACTATTGGTTCTTCTGGCTTCGAAACGCTTCCCAAAGTAGTGTGCACTGTAGTCAACCGTAATTCCAATAAGAGTGGTTCCGAAAACGAACGTAATCAAGTGAATTTGCCCAAAGACAGCGATTGTCGTTGCAGCTGCAACGGCAATGGCCTGCGAGATCACCAAGAGGATCAAGGCTAATACACTGAATCGTCGGAACCAGAACCACGACAATAAACAAACGCCGATAAGAGAGAACGTTCCCAAAACGGTAATTTCGTTTTGAGCTGTCATGGCAGAGTAAGATGCAAAAAGGGGAACCCCTGTGACAATGAGTTTGTCCGAGCCCACTTTTTTAAGTTCACTTTCGAGCGCAAGAAGGGCTTTTTGAAGACTGCCGCTACCGTCATAAACTTTGTCGGGCGTGACTTCAAAAAGAGAAAAAAGATACCGTTTATTATCCTTTTCAAGTAAGTTCAACCCATTGACTTCACGAATAGGGATTTCCGCTGCTCTTTCATACATCCAATCGGCGGCCGTACCAAAGGGATCTTCCTGAGGTGAAAAAAGGGGCGTTGGAGGCATGGTAATCAAATTGACAAATCGTGCCCAAAGCTGATGCTTCGAGTACGAGCGCAACATTCGTTCATCTTCCCATGTGATTTGTCGCAGAGCGACGGCTTTTACCGCATTTTGAATGTCGACTCGCGTTTTAATGTGATGATGGGTAAGAAGATCGCTATTGACCTTCTCCCAATCATTGATAACACCTTTGATGACATAAGGATCGTCGGGGATTTCAACGAGAACCGTTAAAAGGTTTCGGCCCGCAACTGATAATTGCTTTTGTGCTTGGGTTTGCTCATAACTTTCTTCGCTTTGCGGCAAGAGGCTAATGATGTCTGTCTGAGGGCGATGTTGGAGAAACCAAGAAGTCGTAAAGAAAGCGCACACCAAAACCACCAGAACCCACAAAAGGGCTCCTGTGGTCTGAAACGAGGCAAATTTCTTCGTATTCATAGGGGGTTATTGCTTGTTATGTATTTGTAAATCTTGAGGGATGTTTTCCGGATGGTGCTGATCCTTTAAACCAATGACGGTGAGGTCGCCATTGGGTGAGTAAAAACGAAGCGTTTTTACCTCCTTATCCCCTTCAATCAGAATTTTAACAAACACCATTTTGATATTCTTATCTTTGGGCATTAATAACATTTGCCACAGATCTTCTGAATCTTTGAAAGCGACATTAAAGTGTTCAGAAATCACTTTGACATCACCTTGCATGAGGCCAATGAGCAATTGATTCAGAACCCTCAAATGAGGGTTATCTTCAGAGGAGACGGAGCGCTCTTGATAGTCACTGACGCTACGCAATTGCGTCGGTGTCAAAATCATCTTGGAGGCGAATGGGGTTTTCGTTTCCCATACAATGCCGTGATCGGCCCAAAAGGTATAGACCCCTTGAGTTTTTAGGGGTTTAGGGAAGCCGATGAGAAACTTTTCTTGTTCAAATGAGCCCGCTACCAAAGAAGGACGATCGAGTCGAGCCGAAAGGTCCTCTAAATTCAACGCTAAGGCTTGAGCCATTCCCAACGGCATCAAGCATAAAACCGTTAGCCATTTCTTTATCATCTGTTGTCCTTTGCGTCGTCTTGTGATTTCTCTGATATTTGAGCCCAGAATGCATAAAAATTAGCCCAATCAAGCGGACTTTTTGTTAAGCCAGCTTCTAATTCTTTAACGAAACTTTCTATTAGTATAGAGATATCTGCCCGACGCTGATGACGGTTTATGTAAACATTTTTTCCATTGCTGAGATTGCCAAAACGTACGGTGTAGTGATGCGTTTGACCGGATAAAACGGGCATCTTCTTTGGAGTGCGCCAACAGGTAATACTAAAGAGTGGGCAATGAAAAAGATTCGCAAGTATAGCGCCTCCGATCGGAAAGCGGGCCTTGTGGCCTAAAAAAGAAACCTCACAGGTGGCATCAGAGGCAATAGGAATGCGGTCTCCTGCAATAAAAACCAAGGCACCTCGTGCAATACATGTTTCAATTTCACAGGCGCTTGCAGGCGTCAATGCCGAGACTTCCATGAAATGGATTTTGTTTAACGTTTGATTTCGATCGCGAAGAAGAGCATTGAATTGTTGTGCATGCTTTGTGTGCATCAAAACAACGAGCTCTGTTTCTTTTTGTTGCAAACCGTGGTTGATGAGTTTTTCTAAACACCCCATGTGAGAGGTCAGAACGATGGCCCCTTGTTTTCTTGCAATGCAATCCATGATCATTTGATCATTTTCAATCGCAAGCGTTGCCTTGTCATCAGGATCGGTGAGTGCAAGAAACTTATCGAGAATCGTTTCGCCAAAAAACGCTAAGTGCCTCAGTGACAGCATCAGCGTAGGTTTTTGTTTAAAAAGGCCGTAGCTTTGGGCTCGTCGCAGATAGTCCATGCTGTGCTCGCGGACATTTTTATCCATGAGCCAATAAAAAAGAATCACCGGTCCCATAAAAATCCGAAAAGGCAAACGCCCCAAATACCGGTGAATCGTTAATAAAAAAACGATTCCCCAGTGATTGGTTTTTTCTTGATTTTGTGACCAGTGCTGTTGTGTCATCTGCGATTCCTGATAATCGACGGTAGATGCCTTAGCATGCCGAAAAAGAGTCGCGTGTGCATTTTGCTGATGTACCAGTTCTCAATCGCGTGAAAATGACTGATACCATCGGGCGGATAGTCGACGTTGACAGGAAGGTTGACGACTTTAACGCCCATCCAACTCATCTGAACCATGATGTCGCAGTCAAAATCCATGCGCAATCCCAAGTGGGGGCGTGTTTTCAAAAAGGCATCAATGGCCTCCAACGGATAAACCCGGAAACCGCACAAGGTGTCTTTAATGCTCAAAGACAACGTGTTAATCGCCACCCAAAATTGCGTAACTTTTCGTCCCCATTTGCGAGAGGTGGGGACTGTGTGGTTATAGACAGGGAATCCACAAATGATTTTGTCGGGATTTGCTTGAGACGCTTCAATAAAGGCCGGAATGTCATTGGCATCTTGTTGGCCGTCAGCATCAAGCTGAAACGCATGCGTGTAGCCCTGACTGATCCCCCATTGAAAGCCTCGCAAAACCGCGCCGCCCTTGCCTTGATTTTCGGGTAACGATATCGCAAAAACGCGTTCATGCTTTTCTAAAACGTCAGCGATCGCTTTCTTGGTTTCTTGGTTGCTTCCGTCATCGACCATCAAAACGTCTGCGCCGTGCGCAAGACACGCCGAAGCCACGGCTTCTAAGGTGTGCGGATGGTTATAGACCGGAATGAGAAAAAAGAGTTTCACGCTTCTAGTCTCCTAACAACAATGTGCCGATCGCAAATTTGCTCTCAGGGTGCTCGGGCTCGTGCAAAAGGTACGTTAATGTGTTCTTTTGGGCGTTGTACTCCACTTGCATTTCAACCGTTTGTCCCGGTCGAATCATTTGCATGAATTTCATGTTTTTGCCTTCTTTAAAAGACAAGGGCGTCTTTAAGTAGCGGTGGGCTTCTCGCATCACGTATTCGATTTGAGCCACACCCGGCAAAAGATGAAATTCTTCAAAGTGCCCATCAAAATAAGGGTTGGATGGCGTTGCCACAAACGTTAAGTTCAATGTGTTTGCTTCTGAGTGCCACGCCACGGGTTGAATGTGACGGGGATCAAAAAGTGAGGATAAGGCTTCAAGCGTGCATTTACCTCGTTGATCAAAAGGCATCATGGGTTCAAAGCGCCAACGATGCGGTAGCATCACCGCTTCAAAGTGCGTCAAAAGTGCTTCGCGTAATTTCTTTACTAAAGTACGTTTGCCGCTATCGGACAAAAGCTTTTGACCTTCGCTATTGGGAACGGCAACGACGGCAATTTCACCCTCAAAAACGAAGGCTTTGCACTCTGCAATGAAACCGCTTTCCGTTAATCGCTTTTCCATGGCCGTTAAGCTCACTCGCTTTTCAGCAACTTTGGCTATACGATCAACGCGACCGATTAAGCGGAAACGTCGATCGGGCAAGATGTCAATGCGATCGTTGCCCAACGTCCATTGATCCTTTTCCAAGCGAGCCGATCGCACTTGAAGGATGCCTTCTTCATTTGCCTCGACTTCCGTCTCGGGCATGGGGTGCCAAAGGCACGAGTCTTCATCAATCACGCCTGATTGATCAATGCGTCGATGGCGCCAGGCAATGCCGTCAAGTTCGGTACTGCCGAAAATCTCATAGGGTGTTTGAGAAAAAAGCGTTTGACTTAAACGAAGCCCGTCATCGGACAAAGGGCCTCCGGAAGTCACGACCATCTTTAAATTCTCGCGTGCGGCTTGCCAATCCATTGTTTCGGGGAAACGTTGCAAGTGAGCGGGGCTAGTGACCAACAGACATTCTTGGTTTTCCGAGAGGCGCTTGGCAATCGTCTCCGGATAAAAAAGTCGTTCGTTTGTAAAAAGTCGGCCACTTGCGATCGGCCACAAAAGGCGCCACAAAAAGCCATAAATATGTTGATGCGAAACGGTAGAGAAAACGATGGCACCTTGCGGAGCCACTTCAGAGAAATGAGCATCTAAGTGATCCACACCGTCAAAGATTTGTTCCAAGCGCTTTTCAATACGCAAGGGTTCACCCGTGGAGCCGGAAGTAAAGAGCTCAACAAGTTTGGCTTTGAGATCCAGGGGTGAATTAAACGCGATGTTGGAGACACCTTCAACCGGTGTGATGCAACGGTGAGTGCTCTCAAACTTTTCATCAAAGACAAAGGCATCCACGTCACACAAAAGTTTTTCTTGCGTGTGCTCGGTCATGTCGGTGGGAAGCACCGTCAAAACACCGGCTTGCCAAGCACCGAAAAGCGCACAGGCAAATCGATAGGTATCTTGGCAAAAAAGGGCGACACGATGAACCGACGCTTTTTCATAAGCCGCACGAAATCGTTCCGTGTCATGGAAAAACGTTTTTTCACTGACCAGTTGCCCATTGACCCAAGCTACCGGGCGATCCGAGGATGTTTGCGTAAACCAAGTTGAAAGATCCATAGCGACTATCTCTTTGTGACGTATTTTCTATAGAGCCACTCGCCCCCAAAAAGGGCACCAATGAGCACATAGGCAATAAAACCATTGTACAGCGCCCACCAATCATCACTTGTAAAAAGTGCAGTAAAAAGTGCAATACTGCCGTTAAAAATAAAGAAAACACACCAAACTTTCGTTAAGTTGCGAATATAACGAATAGCTTCTTGCGGTAAGTCAGGTTCTTTTAGGCGGGCAAACTTTTCAATGATCGTCTCTTTTTGATAAAGGCTCGTTGCAAACAAAACCAGCATAACGGCATTCATGACAACGGGGTAGAGTTTGAGCGGCAACGATTCATTTTGCCAATAAGCAATCGCTGCCAAGACAACGGCAACGACAAACACAAAAAGAGAACTGCGATCACGGTGACTGTAGAGTCGAAGCGCGGTAATAAAGACAAGGAATAGGGCAAGAAAGGCGAGCCCAAAATGTTGCAACCCCAGCCAAATCACAAACGGATAGCATAGGGTTGCAATCAGTGTGAGCACTTTTGCGAGCATACCGACCTATTGCGGGCTCTCAGGCGTTTTCAAGAGCTCTTCAATCCCGCGGACAACATCGCCCACGGTACGCATGGTGTAGAAATCTTTCGGGTTGATTTTACGACGACCGATCAAGGGGCGCAATTGAGCCAATAAGTCAATGGCATCAATGCTGTCAATGTCCAAATCTTCATTGAGTTTGGCATCCATCGTAATCGTTTCGGGATCGATTTCGAAAGTTTCTTCCAACGTGAGCTTGAGCTTTTCAAAAATCTCTTCTTGAGTCATTCTCTGGCCCTCTTACTTGCGCAAATCCGTGACGCATTGCGCCAAGGAATTGATGTTTTGGAAATACTTCTTCATATCGGCATTTTCCGAACTTAATGTAATGCCATACTTTTTCTTGAGCGCCAAGCCCAATTCCAAACCATCCACACTATCCAAACCTAACCCCTCTTCAGAGAATAAAGGCATGTCGTCAGTGATGTCGTCAGCCGTCATGTCTTCTAAGTTTAAAGACGTGATGATCAGCGTTTTTAACTCTTGTTTTAATTCGTCCATGATACAAACGGGAAAAAAGAGACAATATCTTTATATTTTAATGGGGAACGAGGAGTTTTCCCATTGAATGATCGTTCAGCGGTAGGGACTTAACGGGAGAGCTTCGGAGGCATCTCTGAGGTCTCTCGAAGTTGCGGGAAAAGAATTGAAAAAACATCACGACTCATGGCGCGAGTGGCAAGCGGAGCGTGGGTTTGGTATTGCTCTAAATAAGCATCAATAGGTAACGTCCCCAAAACATCAAACTTGAAATGCATGGCTTTTTCGGGCACATCCCACCACGGGGTATTTTTGGTCAAACTCAATGGCGTGCAATCGATGTGAACCATCAGAGGTGAGGTGCGACTTTTAAGCGCAACGCTCATGGCACCACGCTTGAGTTTAGGGCGTTGACCGGGAGGGGTGCGCGTGCCTTCAGGGAAGATAATGAGACTTGCCCCTTTGTGAAGTTCAGCAACACAATGGTCAATGAGTTCATTACTTTCATCGTTATTGATTACGTAACCGGCAGCCTTCAGAGCGCCCCAGGTGAATGGATTTTTTGTGAGCGCCGCTTTGACGACAGCACTTGCGTTGGGCGTAAAGGCAAAAAGAAAGACAACATCAACCAACGTTAAATGATTGGCGAGAATCAATTGGCCGGGCGTGCGCAACTTTTCAATATATTTTGTCTCCCAAGTCCAAACACCGATGCATCGACCGAAGTGGACAAAAAAGAGAAAAGTGCGATGAATGATGTGGCGAGCAAGTCTGTGACGTTTATCCAAATCACGAACGAAAAGGATAATGCCGGGGAAAAGCATGAACTGATAAAAAACGCCCAAAAAACCGAAAGTGAAAAAAACAAAACCGGTCGCGAACTGACGAGAGAGGCGCTTCATAAAATGGCTCAACGAAGTTTCTGACAATACAGTTATTGTAGAGGGAAAACGAACCGATAGCACTCGGAGTTTAACTGCAAAATGGGCAGAAATACTCAAGTTAAGGTCTATGAGTTGTTTTCGGGGACATCACTATTTCTGTAGAACCAGTGAAAAACCCAATGCTCGAGAGACTTTTAAAATGGTGGAAAACTTTGGATGACCCTTCCCGGAAAGCGACCTATAAAGACTCTCTTTGGACTGGCCAACTTCTTTTGCTAGTTGAGTCATTCCTCTAGCTTTAGCAATATCGCCAAGAGTTGCTGCAATCAAACTCCCATCGCCGGGATCTTCTTGGAATGCCGCCTCCAGAGCATATTTGCAATCCATGTTATCTTTTAAATAATCTCGTGGATCAAAATTAATCAATTTTGTCTTCATTTTTTAAGAACATAACTTATTTGTTTAGTATTTTGCGCGCAACTTTCAAGATCTGTCGTTAAAAACGCTAAAACTTCAAGTTCTTTTGTCGTGTCCGTTGTTTCTGTTTGAGTTTGACTGGGAGTACTTTGAATTGAAAAACACTTTTCGGCGTCTTTAGCTAAAGACAAACGTAAGCAATAAGCAAAGGAGAAATTCACTGGGTGAAAGTCGGCAAATGCATTCGGTGTTTGATCATCATAAATGCAGACAATGACGCTCGGGTGTTCAGTCAGTAATCCCAAGGCTTCATAGATTGCCGCAGAGGCGCAGGCAGAAGCGCCCGACAGGGCACTGATATTGCCGTGGTGCTTAAAGATGATGGAAAAAAGCCCGCCGATTGCATTGTGAACCGAGGTTGAAAAGGCAGTTGGGGATACATCGCCTTCAACGGTCAGACTTTCAAGAAGTTTGACCGTGAGGTCGATATCACCCCAGCGAGAGGCAAAGACAATCGGCGTGTTTTGATCGGATTCTTGATCGTAGATTGGGTGAAGGGCTTCCACCACCGCTCGTCCCAAGGGGGAGAGGCGACGACGAATCATGGGCGAAATAAATTTCACCGGGGCTTTTTCATCAGAAGCAAGCGGCATCGGACTTTTAAACCAATCCAACCACTTCTCTTTGCTATCGAGCCCCGGTGCCCAAGCATTCCAATCCAGAACTTTTAACATAAAGTGCGTGGGAACTATTGTTGCTTAGCCTTCAATTCTGCCTTGCGGGCTTCCACTTCGGCACGCTTGAGTTCTACGTCCAAACGCTTCATTTCAAGGTCTAATTCCGTGCTTTCGTCAGCATAGCGATTAAGTTTTGCTTGACGTTCGGCACGAGCCTTTTCTTGAGCGGCACGCTTTTTCTCAGCGGCTTGTTGTGCACGCTTTTTAATGTCAGCTGCGCGACGTTCGGCTTCTGCACGCTTGGCTTCTTGAGCAGAGTTGTACTCTTCGATTTCCATCTCGGCTTGTTGAATACGAGCGATTTGTTCGTCCATCGACATCGTCGTTTGGGCATGAGCCACCGGTACCATAAGGATGGCCAATAAAGCACTAAGACCTAAAGTTTTTTTCAGCATTGTCTTCTCCTTAGGTTATTTGCGCGGGCAACCGTAGGGGTTATTCGGTTGAATACGCGTTTCGGTGGGCGAGGTTGACACCATGATGGCCGTGCCAAGCTTATATTCGCAAGGCAAACCGACTTGAGCCGAGTTAAAGAGTTTGTTCTTGTAGCGGAACGTAATTTGAACGCCATCAACGTAACTCGTGGAATCATTACCGGCAACGGCGCTACCGGCCATGTTACCGACAGCGGCGCCGGCTAAACCCCCTAAGACACGAGAGCTCGTGTCGTGGTTATTGTGGCTACCGATGGCGGCACCTGCGATGGCACCCAAGAGCATCCCGACCTTTTCACTGTCGCGACGACTTTCTTTATTGGGGACGGCAACTTTGGCTGCACCGATGGAAAGAATTTCAACGGTACGAACTTCTTGAGATTGATTGACGCCTTGTGCAGCGTAGGTATCGGAGCGATAGTACAAACCGTCATTGGCGCAACCGGCTAATGCCAAAGCGGAAATGGAAGCAATGAGAGCGAGTTTTTTCATAATTGTTGCCTCTACTCGAAAATGAATCAGGAAAATAATCGTTAAATTGAAATAGACAATTTCTATTGAAAACTTTAGCGCATTTTTTTACGAAAAAGACGATTAAAATACGCCTATTGGTTAAGACTTGTTAAAAAACAAAATGGGAACGAATTTTCAAAACGATGAAGACGATGAGGATGTGGGCTTGCCGGCCTTGCCTCACGGTACCAAAAACTACATGACGCCTCAATGTTATCGCCGAATGCTCGATGAGCGTGAGCATTTGGTCAAAGTTGAGCGCCCTGAGATGACTAACATTGTGTCTTGGGCTGCGAGTAACGGTGACCGCAGTGAAAACGGGGATTATCTCTACGGTAAGCGTCGTTTGCGTGAAATTGACCGTCGTATTCGTTTTTTGAATAAACGTATTGACTTGGCTGAAGTTGTTGACCCTTCAACACGCCCTGAAACCGATCAGATCTTTTTCGGTGCCACGGTGACTTATGAAGATGAAGAGGGTAATGAACACACCATCCGAATCGTGGGCATTGATGAAGCGGATGCTTCTAAGGGTGACGTGAGTTGGATTAGTCCGATCGCTCGAATTTTCTTAAAAGCTCACGAGGGCGATAGTGTAAAATTGCCGACGCCGGGTGGCGTGCAACACTTGGAAATTCTCGAAGTTAAATACGTTTGAGAAAAATATTAAAAAAATTTAAAAAAGCCCTTGCAAAGAGAAAAAACCTCATATACAATTCGTTTTCTCTTTCGGGGGTATAGCTCAGTTGGTAGAGCACTTGCATGGCATGCAAGGGGTCAGCGGTTCGAATCCGCTTACCTCCACCACCAAAAGAGATTGTCATAGGTCCCC